>Ga0114915_1001338_pt1 | contig 10680 bp, 11 predicted proteins | sample MalvirAntarct_55_FD_87288 | JGI IMG/M metagenome (GOLD analysis project Ga0114915, IMG submission 87288) | Marine viral communities from the Global Malaspina Expedition - Malaspina viral metaG Antarct_55 | ecosystem: Environmental > Aquatic > Marine > Oceanic | place: South Georgia Island...
ACGCCATCGTCACCAACGGCCGCATGCGGAAGGGCGACGCCGTGCTGATCCAGGGCGCCAGCTCCGGCGTCGGCCTGCTCGGCATGAAGATCGCCAAGCACATGGGCGCACGGCTGGTGATCGGCACCTCGACGAATGCCGAGCGGCGGGCGCGCCTGTCCGAGTTCGGCTGCGACCTCGCCCTCGATTCCCGCGACGCCGGCTGGGTCGATGCGGTGCTCGCGGCGACGGACGGCAAGGGCGTGGAGCTGATCGTCGACCAGATCTCGGGCTATGTCGCCAACCAGAACATGCAGGCGGCGGCGATCCTGGGCCGCATCGTCAACGTCGGCAGGCTGGGCGGCTTCAAGGGCGAGTTCGACTTCGACCTGCACGCCCTGCGCCGCATCGACTATATCGGCGTGACCTTCCGCACCCGGTCGGCCGAAGAGATCCGCGAGATCGTCCGCCGCATGCGCGCCGACCTGTGGGACGCGGTGGAGAGCGGCGATCTGGCGCTGCCGATCGACCGCACCTACGCGCTCGACGAGGCCGCCTTGGCGCTCGCCCACATGAAGGCGAACGCGCATCTCGGCAAGATCGTCCTGACCGTCTGAACCGGAGACCCGGCGCGTTCCGGCCGCCTATTCGGCGGCCAGGACGCGCGGCTTCGGCACGTTGATCCGGTCGAGGGGGGCACCGCAGGCCTTCTCCACCAGCGGCACGACCTCGGTCATGATCCGCTCCATCGAGCGCATGACCTCGGGCTTTGGCATGTCGCCGACCTGGCAGTAGAAGGCGATGTGGCTGGGCCGGATGCCCCGGATGCGCTCGATCAGCTTCTCCGCCACCAGATGCGGGTCGCCGACCGGAATGGCGTCCATGAGATCGTCGAGCGAGGTCTCGCCCTCGAACGGCACCTCGTCGACCCAGAAGTCCTCCTTCACCAGCTCGCGGCGGTGGCGCAGCGCCAGCGAGATGCGGTGCTGGAAGCGCGCGCTGTCGGCGTAGCGGCGCGCCTCCTCCCTGCTGTCGGTCACGTGGCAGAAGCTGAGCAGGCCGAGCCGCATGGTGTCCGGGTCGACGCCCTCTTCGCGGTAGAGCGCGTCGAGCGTGTCGCGCTCCTTCTCAAGCTGCGCACTGGTGCCGAAGCGGCCGGCGACGAAGGGATTGTAGCCGGCGCGCGCACAGCGCCGGTGCGCGACCGGGTCGTACCCGGCGATCCAGATCGGCGGCGCCGGCTGCTGCACGGGCCGGATGCTGATCGACGTGCGCGGGATGTCGTAGTGCTTGCCGCGATATTCGAACGCCGGCTGCTTCAGGCCGAGTTCGAGGATGTCCAGGATCTCGTGGAAGCGCTCCTTGTTCTCGTCGAGTTCCATGCCGAGACGCTCGAACTCGAAGCGCTGGTAGCCGCTGCCCAGGCCGACATCGAGGCGGCCGCCGGAGATCGCGTCCGCGAGGCCGATGTCCGAGAGCAGCCGCGTCGGCGTGTGCAGCGGCGCCACGACGACCGCGCTGCCGACGCGGATCTTCTGCGTCTTGGCGGCGGCGACGGCCGCCAGGGTAAGCGGCGAGCCGCAGATCGAGTAGTTCGAGAAATGATGCTCGACGAACCACGCGCGGGCGAAGCCCAGCCGGTCCGCGTGGACGGTCTCCTCGAGCGCCAGGTCTATGACGTCCTTCGACGTGTGGGCGCGGTCGCGATGCTGGGTCAGGTTGAAGATGCCGAAATCCATAGCCGCTCCTCGCGATGATACCGGTTCGGCGCCCTGGCGGGCGGTTCTTCCCCGGGGCCCAGAATGAGATGTCCGGCCCGTGGCGGCAACGCCCGACGACGCGGAATCCGGCGGCATGTCTGGACAGAACATACGTTTCTACATTGACCGGGAGGCCTTTGCCGGGCAGCATTGCGGCCAATCAATTGGGGTGCCTGAAGAGCGCCCCAGTCACAAAACGAACGGGAGCACAGCCCCTCGCCAGCTTCTCGCCGGTGGTCGTGCCTCTCGATTCCGTTTGGCGGGAGGTAGGACGGCCTATGAGACGCAGTGTGAAGACGCTTGCCCTGGCGGCCCCGGTTCTGGGCGCCTTGAGCATGGTTCAGCCGGTACTGGCACAGACGTCCGGCGGCATTTTCAAGATCTATCACCGGGATTCGCCGCCCTCGCTCTCGATCCACGAGGAAGCGACGAACTCGACCGTTATGCCGATGATGAGCGTCTTCAACAATCTGGTCATCTTCGACCAGTTGAAGCCGATCGGCAGTCTCGACACCATCGTCCCCGATCTCGGCGAGAGCTGGACCTGGGAGGACGACGGCAAGAAGCTGAAGTTCAAGCTGCGCGAAGGCGTGAAGTGGCACGACGGCAAGCCCTTCACCGCGAAGGACGTGAAGTGCACCTTCGACCTGGTCCAGGGCAAGGGTGATGCCAAGCTGCGCAAGAACCCGCGCAAGGTCTGGTACCACAATCTCGAAGACGTCACGACGAACGGCGACTACGAGGTCACGTTCAACCTGAAGCGCCGGCAGCCCTCGTTCATCGCGCTGCTCGCGTCCGGCTACACGCCGATCTATTCGTGCCATGTGACGCCGGCGGAGATGCGGACGAAGCCGATCGGCACCGGCCCGTTCAAGTTCGCGGAGTTCAAGCAGAACGAGTACATCAAGCTCGTCAAGAACCCCGACTATTGGCAGAAGGGCAGGCCCTATCTCGACGGGATTGAGTTCACGATCATCAAGAACCGGTCGACCCGCATGCTGGCGTTCGTCGCCGGCGACTTCGACATGACCTACACGACCGACATCACGATCCCGATGTTGAAGGACATCAAATCGCAGGCGCCGAACGCGATCTGCGAGGTGCGGCCGACCAACGTCAACCGCAACCTGATCGTCAATGCCGAGAAGCCGCCGTTCAACGACCCGAAGATGCGGCGCGCCATGATGCTGGCGCTCGACCGGCAGGCCTTCATCGACATCATCAGCGAAGGCAACGACGACCAGGGCGGCATGATGCTGCCGCCGCCGGAAGGCGTGTGGGGCATGCCTCCCGAGGAGCTGGAGAAGGTTGCAGGCTACGGCAAGGATATCGAGAAGAACCGTGCCGAGGCCCGCAAGCTCATGCAGGAGCTCGGCTACGGGCCGGACAAGCGCCTGCCGATCAAGGTCTCGACGCGCAACATCGAGATCTACCGCGACCCGGCCGTCATCCTGATCGACCAGCTGAAGGACATCTACATGGATGCCGAGCTGGAGGTGGTCGAGACGAGCCTCTGGCACGCCAAGGTCGCGCGGAAGGACTACACGGTCGGCATGAACCTGACCGGCATCGGCGTCGACGATCCCGACGTCGCCTTCTACGAGAACTTCAAGTGCGACTCCGAGCGCAACTACACTCAGTACTGCAATCCCGAGCTCGAGAAGAAGTTCGACGAGCAGTCGATGGAAACCGACATCGAGAAGCGCAAGAAGCTGGTGTGGGAGATCGACAAGCAGCTGCAGGAAGACGCGGCTCGGCCGGTCATCTTCCACGCCCGCGCGGCGACCTGCTTCCAGCCCTGGGTGAAGAACCTGACGACCTCGGCCAACAGCTCCTACAACGGCTTCCGGTACGAGAACGTCTGGCTGGCCGACAGGAAATAGTCTGGTCGAAACGGCCGGGCGGGCATTTCCGCCCGGCGCATTCGGTCGGGACGGTCCCGCGATCCGCGGTGCGCCGTCCCGCACCGCCCTGGTAACCGACCTTGCGGCGCCCCGACCTGTGGGGAGGGCGACCGCCCAGGAGCAGTACGTTGATACCTTACCTGATCAGGCGCTTCTTCCTGATGGCGGTGACGCTGTTCGGAATGTCCGTGATCATCTTCGTGATGCTGCGGCTCGTGCCGGGCAACATCGCGGACATCCTGTTCGACTCGGCCGGCTTCATCGACCCCGCGGCGAAGGCGCAGATCGAGGCCGATCTCGGCCTGGATAAGCCCATCGTCTTCCAGTATCTGAGCTGGATCGGCGGGATGATGCAGGGGGACCTCGGCTTCTCCTACGTGTCCGAACGGTCGACCCTCGACGAGATCCTGCCGCGCATTCCGATCACCGCGAAGCTCGCCGGGCTCGCGCTGGCCTTCTCGATCATCCTGGGCGTGCCGCTGGGCGTCATCAGCGCCGTGCGCCAGGACACGAAGATGGACTATTTCCTGCGCGTCGTGAGCCTCAGCGGCCTGTCGTTGCCGTCCTTCTGGCTGGCGCTGCTGATCCTGATGTTCTTCGTCCAGTTCTTCGGCACCATCCCGATCTACACCCGCGAGCCGCAGCCCTTCTGGGACGAACTCGTGATGTACGCCATCCCGGCGGCGGCGGTCGGCTTCCGCAGCTCTGCGCTGATCATGCGTCTGACGCGGTCCTCGATGCTCGAGGTGCTCCGCCAGGACTACATCCGCACGGCCCGGTCGAAGGGGGCGTCGGACCGCTCGGTCAACTATCACCACGCGCTGCGGAATGCCGTGCTGCCGGTCGTCACCATCATCGGCATCGAGGCCGCCTTCCTGATCGGCGGCCTGATCGTCACGGAAACGGTCTTCAACATTCCCGGCGTCGCCCGCTTCCTGGTCGAAGCGATCCAGTGGCGCGACTACCCGATCGTGCAGAACCTCGTGATGCTGATCGCACTGGTGACCGTCGTCGTGAACTTCATCGTCGACCTGCTCTACGTCGCCCTGGACCCGCGGATCAAATACTCGGATTGAGCGGGCGTCGATCTGGACGGGCGCCGATCGAAAATGGCGCCGATTGAACGGGCGGATGTCGATTTTGTGGAGGACCTGCCGTGCAGGCTATTGACCATCAAGCTGAACTGAAGCGCGCCGGCGCCAACCGGACCGGTTGGAGCAGTTCCGCGATCTACCTCGTGCGGCGGTACCCGCTGGGCGCTTTCGGCCTGGTCGTGGTCATCATCTTCGTGCTGGCGGCCATCTTCGCGAACAGCATCTCGATGTACGACCCGACGTCGACCAATGCGCGGTCGTCGCTGTCGCCTCCGACGGAGGAACATCTGCTCGGCGCCGACTTCATGGGGCGCGACATGCTGAGTCGCATCATCCACGGCGCGCGCATCTCGCTCGCCGTCGGCGTGGGCTCGACCCTGATCGGCTGCTTCTTCGGCGTGGCGATCGGCCTGATGTCAGGCTTCCTGCTCGGCTGGTTCGACCTCGTCACCCAGCGCATCATCGACATCATGCAGGCATTGCCGCTGCTGGTGATGGCGCTGGTCATGGCGGCGTCGCTCGGGCCGTCCCTCGAGAATACGATCATCGCCATATCGATACCGGTCATACCGCACGTCGCCCGCGTCATACGCGCCAATACCCTGGCCTTGCGCGAGATGCCGTTCGTCGAGGCGGCGAAGGCGCAGGGGATGAGCGACCTGCGCGTCGCCGTGCGCCACATCCTGCCGAACACGGTGGCCCCGGTCATCGTGCTCGCCACGGCACAGCTCGGCTCGGCGATCCTGACCGAGGCGTCGCTGTCCTTCCTCGGGCTCGGCATTCCGGAGCCGCACCCGTCATGGGGCAGGATGCTGTCGGAGTCGGCGGCGGAATATGTGCGCACCGCGCCCTGGCTGGTGATCTTCCCGGGTCTCGCGATCAGTCTCGCGGTGTTCGGCACGAACCTGCTCGGCGACGCCGTCCGCGACATCCTGGATCCGCGCCAGCGCAGCTGACCGCCCGGTAAGAGGCGGCCACGAAAATACGCATAGACGCCGGCCCTCGGGCAGCAGAGTACAAGGGAGGTATGTACATGGAGGTATCCGCGAGCGCCGTTTCGCCGCATGAAACGCCCGCGATCGAGCCCCATGCCGACGCGGCGAAGATCCTGCAGGTCGACGGGCTGCAGACCTGGTTCTACACGCGCCGCGGCATCGTCAAGGCAGTGGACAATCTCTCGTTCCACGTCAGGGCCGGCGAGACGCTCGCCATCGTCGGCGAGTCGGGCTGCGGCAAGAGCATCACCGCGCTGTCGGTCATGCGCCTCATCCCCTCTCCGCCGGGCCGGATCGTCGGCGGGTCCGTCCAGCTGCTCGACCGCGACCTGATGAAGCTCAGCGAAGACGAGATGCGCGACGTCCGCGGCAACGACATCTCGATGATCTTCCAGGAGCCGATGACGTCTCTGAACCCCGTGCTCACGATCGGGGAGCAGATCGGCGAGGCCCTGGTGCTGCATCAGGGCCTGTCCAAGAGCGAGGCGATGGCGAAGGCCGTCGAGATGCTGCGCTTCGTCAAGATCCCGGAGCCGGACCAGCGCACCAAGGAGTATCCGCACCAGCTTTCGGGCGGAATGCGCCAGCGCGCCATGATCGCCATGGCCCTGTCGTGCAACCCGAAGGTGCTGATCGCCGACGAGCCGACCACCGCGCTCGACGTGACGATCCAGGCGCAGATCCTCGACCTGATCCTGGAACTGCAGCAGCAGACGGGCACGGCCGTGGTGCTGATCACGCACGATCTCGGCGTCGTCGCCGAGACTGCGCAACGCGTGATCGTCATGTATGCCGGCCGCAAGGTGGAGGAGGCCGATGTCGTCGACCTGTTCGAGAATCCGAAGCACCCCTACACCAAGGGTCTTCTCGGCTCGGTCCCGCGCCTCAACACCCTGACGGACCTGGGCAGCAAGGGCGAGCGGCTGGAGGAGATTCCCGGCATCGTCCCGGCGCTCGTCGATCTGCCGCCGGGCTGCACCTTCGCACCGCGGTGCAAGTTCGCCGACGAACGCTGCGTCGCCGAGTATCCCCCCTACCTCGAGAAGCGGCCGGGCCATTGGTCGGCCTGCTGGAACTCGGAAAAGATCTAGGAGAGACCGATGGTGGCCATGCTGGCCGAAACCGACCCGGTCGGGGTCGCCAAGGGGGCTACGGTTCCCGTTCTGGAGGTCACCGGCCTCAAGAAGCACTACCCGATCAAGAAGGGCGTGCTGCGGCGAACGTCCGGCTACGTCTACGCCGTGGACGGGGTCGATTTCTCGATCGGCCCCAGCGAGACGCTCGGGCTGGTGGGCGAATCCGGCTGCGGCAAGTCGACGGTCGGCCGCGCGCTGATGCGGCTCGTCGAGCCCACCGCCGGGCAGATCCTGGTCGAGGGAAAGGACATCAGTCATCTCGGCAAGCGGGAACTGCGGCCGTTCCGGCGCGAGATGCAGATCATTTTCCAGGATCCGTATTCTTCGCTGAACCCGCGCATGTCGGTGGGCGACATCGTCGGTGAGCCGCTTCTGGTGCACGGCATCGCCGGTTCGAAGGAACGCGAGGCGATGGTCGCCAAGCTCTTCGACCGGGTCGGCCTTCGCTCCAGCCAGATGCGGAACTACCCGCACGAGTTCTCCGGCGGACAGCGGCAGCGAATCGGGATAGCGCGGGCGCTGGCGCTGAACCCGAAGCTGATCATCGGCGACGAACCGGTGTCGGCCCTGGACGTCTCGATTCAGGCGCAGGTCATCAACCTGCTGATGGATCTGCAGAACGAGCTCGGGCTGTCCTACCTGTTCATCGCTCACGACCTCGCCGTGGTGGAGCATATCAGCCACCGCGTCGCGGTCATGTATCTCGGCAAGATCGTCGAATACGCCGAGACCCGCGAGCTGTTCAAGAATCCGCAGCATCCCTACACCGAAGCGCTGCTCTCCGCAGTGCCGGTGCCGGATCCGCGGCGCAAGCGCAAGAAGCTGATCGTGCAGGGCGACGTGCCGAGTCCGGTGAATCAGCCGTCCGGCTGCCATTTCCATACGCGCTGCCCCTATGCGGTGGAGCGCTGCAAGGTCGACAGGCCGGTCCCGAAGATGGTCTCGCCGGGCCACATGGTCTCCTGCCACCTGCGCTGATTGTTATTTGTTTCAACGGGTTGGAGGGGCGCCGTGGCGACGCGGCGCCTCTTTCCGTCGGCGTGCCATGCCGTTACCGGTCGCCTCCCGGACCGGCCCTCGGGATCGGCTTCGCTCTTGGAGGGCGGTGCCGGGATACCGTTCGGCATGCGCGGTCATCAAAGCGCGTGGCGCGCTTCGCGGCTTTGTCGGGCAGCGGAGGACGGGATCGCGCCGCACGCCGCGAAATGGGTGGGGTCGGATCGGATCAGGGCGATACCGACCCGGCAGGAATTCGCCAAGGCGGGGCATCCAAAGCACCATCACCGCCGCGCAGGCAACCAGCCGTTCGGCCTCTCCGGTTTCGCGAATCGGGAATGCGTGATCGTCCGAGACGGAAGGTTGCTCAACTGCGCTCGTCCCGCTCAGCCAGAATGGCGACCAGTCTTCGCACACCTTCGCGCAATTCATCGATGCCTTCGGGCGTGCGGCCGTCGGCGAGCGTCTCGGGAACGTGCACGGCCTGCTCGCGCAAGGCTCTGCCCGTCTCCGTCAGTGCAATTATGACCCGGCGCTCGTCGCCGGGATCACGTTCACGGGTGACGAAGCCCACGGCTTCCATCCGCTTCAACAGCGGCGTCAATGTCCCGCTGTCGAGGTAGAGCCGCGTGCCGAGCGAACCCACCGTCTGCGGCTCCTGCTCCCACAGCACCAGCATCACCAGATACTGCGGATAGGTGAGCCTCAGCTTCCGCAGGACCGGCCCATAGAGGCGGTTGAGGAGGTTCGTGGCAGCGTAGAGCGGAAAGCAGACCTGCCGGTCGAGCAGCAGGGGGTCGTCTTCGATATCGCGCGCTGCCACCGTCCGCCTCATCGTGCGGTTACATTGAACTTCACGTCGACATTGCCTTTGACCGCGTTGGAATAGGGGCACACCGCGTGGGCCGCCTGCACGACCTCTTCCGCCTTGGCCTGATCGAGGCCGGTGATCGCGACATCGAGCGTCACCGCGAGATTGAAACCGCCCTGGCCGTTGGGGAGCAGACCCACCTCGCCGACGACCTCGATATCGTCGTCACGCACCTTGTCCGCCTGTGCGCGGGTCACGTGAATGACCGCATTCTCGAAACAGGCCGCAAAACCGGCGGCGAAAAGCTGCTCGGGATTCGTCGCACCGCCTTTTCCGCCTAGTTCCTTCGGCATCGCGAGCGCCAAAGCGAGATTGCCGTCATCGCTTCTGATGGTGCCGCTGCGGCCGCCGACGGCGGTCACTCGGGTCTTATAGAGATGGCTCATGATGCATCCTTTCCCCGTGAGGGGAGAAAAATGTATAACAGGCAATCATATTGCAAGCAATATATAGGCTCTGGCACGCGCTGTGGCGCCCGGGGGCGGGCCGCGCCCCCGGGTCCAGGACTTAAGCCCCTTCGGTTGTCGGCGAACGCCGTGAATTTACGCTTCATTCAGCTTTCCCGCCTAACGTCTCCTCGTTGCCCGTAACCCTGGGAGAAGCGGCATGGTCAAGTTTCTGAATAGCTTTCTGAAGGACGAAGAGGGCGCGACGGCCATCGAGTACGGCCTCATCGCGGCTCTGGTCGGTGTGGCCCTCGTGGCCGGTCTCGGCAGCCTGTCCGGCGGCCTCAACAGCCTGTTCAACAACATCGGAACGGCGCTGACGACGGCTGGCGGCAACCTCTAAGGCGAGCGCCAGTCTCCGGATTGACACCGCCCTCGGCGAGAAAGCCGGGGCCGGCCCCAGACCTTCGGGTCTCGGAGCCGGCGCCCGGCTTTCGCCGTTTCTGAACCCTGCTTCGGCAGGGCACGCTTCCGCAGCCCCGCGCGCGCCGCATCCGCCTGCGCCGGCCATCCGGACAAAGAGTCCGGTCCTCGCCCGCGAAGCGTGGTCGCGAGCGCCCCCGATCCGGACAATTTACAGCTTCTTCACCGTTCTCGTGGACCATCCGGATATCGCATCCAGTCGAAGGTCCTCCCGGGGAGGGCCAGGTCAGCCTGAAAGGTGTCCGGTACCCATGTCGCTGCTGCCGACCCTGTCCGTCATCTGCATCGGCCTGTTCGTCGCACTGCTCTTCCGCGCGGCCTTCGGCGACTTCCGGCATTACGTGATTCCGAACCGGCTCAACCTCGCGATCGCCGCGCTCTACCTGCCCTATGCGCTGGTGGCGCCGCAGGCCGATCCGCTCTGGTCGCTGGCGGTCGCCGCGGTCGTCCTGGGCCTCGGCATCGTCGCCTTCGGCTTCGGCTGGTTCGGCGGCGGCGACGTGAAGCTGCTCGCCGCGGTTTCGCTCTGGGCCGGCCCGACGCACCTGTCGCTGCTTCTTCTGGTCACCGCGCTGGCGGGCGGCATCGTCGCCGTCGCCGTCCTTTGCCGTCCGTTGCTGCAACGCCTGTCCGCCGGGCCCGCCGGTACGGTGCCGGTGTCGCGCGACGTGCCCTACGGCATCGCCATCTCGATCGGCGGCATCGCCGTCGCGTCGCAGCTTCTGGCTCTCTGAGCCGGCAACGAGGGGATTGAACCTATGTCCGCCCGCATGATCGTCCTTCTCGTCGTGGCGCTGGTCGCCGCCGGCGCGACCACGATGATGGTTCGCAACTGGATCGCCGCCGAGCGTGCCGCCGCCAACACGGCGCCGCGCGACACGGCACCCGCCCCGTTGCTGCCGGAGGTCCTCGTCGCCGTCGACACCATGCCCGCCGGCATGGTGCTGAAGCCGGAGCACATGCGCTGGCAGCCGATGCTCACCGAAGCCGTCACGCCCGACCAGTTCGTGAAGGGCCAGGCGACCATCCAGGATCTCGTCGGCAGCGTCGTCCGCCAGACGATCACCAAGGGCGAG
>Ga0114915_1001346_pt1 | contig 10635 bp, 10 predicted proteins | sample MalvirAntarct_55_FD_87288 | JGI IMG/M metagenome (GOLD analysis project Ga0114915, IMG submission 87288) | Marine viral communities from the Global Malaspina Expedition - Malaspina viral metaG Antarct_55 | ecosystem: Environmental > Aquatic > Marine > Oceanic | place: South Georgia Island...
ATGTTGATCGTCGCGCGCGACGACGTGGACGACGACGCGATCCGCCGCCTCCTGGAGATCGTGTCGAGCGAGGTGCTCGCGCGCAGGGCGGAGCTGTCGCCGATCGGCGCGGCGGAGCTCGCCGAGCCCGAGCTGCCGCTGCACGACGGGGCGCGGGCCTGGTTGGCGCGGAACGATCCCCTGGTCACGCCGGAGATCATCGACAACGTCGAGAGCCTCCGCAGCTTCCTCGTCTCGGCGGTGATCGCGCTCATCCTGCTCTGGCGCTGGTGGCGCGCGCGTCAGATGAAGGGCTTCGATCTGTACCTGCGAGGTGTGACCAAGCTCGAGCGGGAGGTGCTGCAGCTCGAGCTCGAGGCGGACCTCGACCTGCCGCGCCTGCTGACCATCCAGCGCCGGCTGGGGGAGCTGAAGAACGAGGCGCTCGAGGGCTACGCCGAGGGCAAGATCAGCTCGGCGGATCTGCTCAACAGCTTCCTCGCCCACGTGACCGACGTGCGCGCGTACCTCAACGCGCTCGTGCTCCACGAGCGGGAGCGCCTGGAGAAGAAGGCGCGGCGCGACCCCGAGCACGAGGACGCGATCCGGCGCGAGCTCTGGCTCGGCGCGGTCCGCGGGCACGAGGAAGAAGAAGAGAGCTGATCAGCGCCCGAAGAAGGACTTGATCCGCTTCATGCGCTTCTGGAGCAGGATCGGGAGCCGCCACGCGCGGCCGATCCGCGCGATCTGCGCGTCAGCGAGGATGTCGCCCAGCTCGTAGGTGCTCGCGTCGAAGGGCATCCAGAACGGCTCCGGCTGCGCGTTCTCGTCGATGAGCAGGCTCTTCGGCCGGCAGAAGGTCGTCAGCGACAGCTCGCTGTTGGCGATGCCGAAGCCGGTGTCGCGCACGCCGCTCCAGGGCAGATCCGGGATCGCGCCCGTCATGGCGTGGTTGTTCACGTCGACGACACCGACGTCGAGGCGCTCGGCCAGGCGCTCGGCCCGCGCGGTGTCCTTGGTCCAGATCGAGGCGCCGAGCCCGTAGCGGCTCGCGTTGACCCGCTTGATGGCGTCCGCGGCCCCGTCGACGCGCACGATCGCGAGCACGGGCCCGAAGGTCTCGTCCTTCACGACGAGCATCTCGTCGGTGCAGTGGTCGAGCACGGTCGGGGCGTAGAAGAGCCCGACGCCCAGCGCGCGCCCGCCGCAGACGACGGTCGCGCCGCGCTCCACGGCGTCGGCCACGTGGCGCTCGACGAGCTCGAGCTGCGGGCGCGTGGTGAGCGGAGAGACGTCGACCTCGGCGAAGTCCCCGTCGCCCACGCGGAGCGCGCGCCACGCGTCGCCGATGCGCTTGACGAAGGTGTCGGCGATGCGCTGGTCGACGTAGACCAGCTCCACCGCGCCGCAGGCCTGGCCCGCGTTGTGGAGGGACCAGTGGGTGATCCCGGCGAGGGTCCGGTCGAGGTCGCAGTCGGCGAGCACGATGGCAGGATCGTTGCCCCCCATCTCGACGCTGGCCGGGATGCCCAGCTCGGCGCAGCGCACGCGGACCTTCACGCCCGTGGCGCAGCTGCCCGTGAAGACGCAGGCGTCGATGCCCGACTCGAGCAGCGCCTGGCCGACGTCGCCCGCGCCGTGCACCACCTGCACGAGGCCTTCGGGCAGCTCGGTCGCGAGCATGTCGGCGAGCCACTGGCTGCTCTTGGGGGTGAACTCGCTCGGCTTCAGCACGACGCCGTTGCCGGTCATGAGCGCGGGGATCAGCGAGCGGTAGAGGCCCGCGACGGGGTAGTTCCACGGCGCGATGATGCCGACCACGCCGCGCGGGACGAGATCGATGCGGGCGCGCTTCTTCGGGAAGCTGATGGGGTTGAGGCGCACCTTCCGCCGCACCGCGCGCGAGGTCACCCGCGCCCAGCCGCCGACCGCGTCGAGCGGGCCGAGCGCCTCGGTGAAGAGCGCGTCGACGTCGAGCTTGCCCGCCTCGCGCTTGACGAGCTCGAGGATCTCGGAGCGCCGCTCGAGCATGGTCTTCGCGGCGCGCTTGAGGGCCGCGACCCGCTCCGCGTGAGGCTGGCTGGACCAGACCCGGGCCGCGCGCCGGGATCGCTCGACGGCCTCTCGCACCTCGTCCGGGCTCGTGACGGGCACGGGCGGGAGCGGGCTCAGATCGAGCGGGCACACGCGGTGGATCGCGCCGTCGCGGACTACGGTCTGCGGTCGCTCCGTCACGGCCTCTGCCGGTCCGGTCGCTCCGTTGCTCTTGCCTTCGCTGGTCTCCACGGTCACCTCTCGTCCGAGGGCTGGCTCGAGAGGCGGCCTACCACGGAAAGCCGGGGGCGTCAGTCGGACGGGAGCTGGACCGCGTCGCTCGTGCTCGGGCCGAGGAAGTAGATCAGCGCCGCCGTCGCCCCGAAGCCGAGGACCAGGGCGAGGAGCGCGGCCGCGAGCACCACGAAGAGGCGCTTCTTGAGCTTGGAGGGGCGGCGCGGCTCGCCGTCGGGCGAGGAGATGCGGTCCTTGGGAGACCACACCTTGGTCAGCTCCCCCGTCTCAGCCTGCCCGCCGCGGCGCGCGTGGTCCCGCGCCATGCGCATCAGCGCCTCGAGCCGCTGCACGACGTCGTTGGCGTCGGCGGGCCGATCGGCCGCGCTCTTCGCGAGCAGATCGCGCACCAGGGTCTCGAGCGCGCCCGGGATGTCGAGGCCGGGATCCACCTCGCGCAGCCGCTTGGGCGCCTCGTGGATGTGCCGGTACATCGTGCCGATCGCGTCCTTCTCGTAGAAGGGCGGCTCGCCGACCATCGCCTCGTAGAGGATCACGCCGAGCGCGTAGAGGTCCGAGGCGGGGTAGAGCCCCTCCTTGGTGATGATCTCGGGCGCCATGTAGGCGGGCGTCCCGACCACGCGGTGCGCCTCGGTCAGCGACGGCTCGGCGACCTTGTGCTTGTCCTCGGGGATGAGCGCCTTGGCGATGCCGAGGTCGACGACCTTCACCGTGCCGTCGCGACAGAGGATGATGTTGTCGGGCTTCAGATCGCGGTGGATCACGCCCGCCGCGTGCGCCGCGGCGAGGGCACGCGCGATGTCGCGCGCGACGTGCAGCGCCTCGACCGGTCGGAGCCCGGGAGGCCGGCGCAGGCGCTCGGTCAGCGTCTCCCCCTCGAGCCGCTCCATCACCATGAAGGCACGCCCGTCGTCGCTCATGCCCGAGTCGAAGATCTTCACCACGTGGGGGCTGGAGATCGCGCTCGTGTGCTTCACCTCGCGCAAGAAGCGCTCGTGCACGGTGGGGTTCCCGATGTGCTCGGGGCGAACGATCTTGACGGCCACCTCGAGCTCGTCCGGGAGGCGCTCGGCGAGGTAGACCGAGCCCATGCCGCCCTGGCCGATCGGCTCGAGGATCTGGTAGCGCCCGCCCACCACCTGACCGATGAGGGGGTCCTCCTCCCACATGGTCAACGGCGCGCCGTCGCGCGGGCACACGGAGAGGCGCGCGTCACGATACGAGGCGCGGCACTTCGTGCACACCCTCAGCTCGACTGCCAGCGCCTGCTGCATTCCCGGCCCATCATACGGAAGGAGAACGGGAAACTACACCGTTCCGTCACACGGACGTGCCCGCGTGGAGGATGCGGGCCATGCTCCGCGCGATGCGTCGATTCGCCCTCACGCTGAGTCTGCTCGCCGCCTGTCTGCCCGGCTGTCAGGAGGCGGACAGCTGCACACGCGGGGCGACCTTCGCCGAGCTGGCCCTGGTCGATGGCGTCGAGCGCGACGCGGGCGGCAGCCTGCTCCGCATCGGGTTCGTGCCCGGGAGCCCCATCGCCGAGATGCTGCCCGAGGGCTACTTCCGCGCGGGGCGGCTGCCGAGCGCGGTCGAGACCGAGGCGGCGGGCGAGAGCGCGCTCGAGGTCTCTCCCCCCGTCATCGCGGTGAGCGCGCCCGTCCTCGGGGAGCTCATGGTGCGCCTGCGCGATCTCGACGGCTGGCTCGCGAGCGGAGAGACCACCCTGACCTTCTCCGTCGCCTTCCCCGATCGGCGCCACTTCACCGACTGCGAGCACGCGGGCATGGACGACGTCTACTACCTCAACGTCGTCGTGCGCTTCGCGAGCGACGGGACGGTGAGCGAGACGAGCTTCAGCGAGGCGCTCCTCCTCGGTGACGAGTAGGCGCTTCAGTCGCCCGTGGCGCGCCTTCGGTAGGCCTCGGCCACGGCCACGATGACGTCGAGGGGCTGGCCGAAGTAGCGGGCCGCGGCGCGCGCGACGAGCTCGTCGTCGGGGGAGTAGACCTCGAGGGCGCTCTCGCCGTGCGGGTCCACGCCGTCGACGAAGCGTCCCACGCGGAACCACGGCACGGCGCGGATGCTCTTGCCGTCGAGGCCGCCGACGAACGCGTCGGGGGTGAGCACCAGGACCCGGCCCGCGCGCCTGCGCCGGACCGCCTCGACGCCCCCCATCAGCGCCGCGCCGCCCACCGCTCCGACGCCGCCCCCCACGATCATGCCGCCCGGACCGAAGAGCAGGCCGTAGAACCCGAGCGCCGCCGCCCCGACCGAGCCGCCCGTGAAGGCGCTGCGGATCACGCTCGGGGTCGCGCGCGGGATCTCCACCGCGCCGGGGAGGGGCCGGCGATCGAGCACCTCGGTCAGCACCTCGTCCGCGGGCATGGTCTTGCGAGAGCGGCGTCGCTCCCGGTAGCCGCGGTGATCCACCGACTCCAGGCGGAGCCGGAGCTCACGCTCGATCCGGGGCACGTCCACCCCGCGCAACTCGAACCACGGGGAGCGCGGCGGCTCACGGTTTGCGGCGATGAGCAGACGCCGGGGATCGTCCACGCGGATCGGCACGAGCACCTCGTCCCAGCGGAGCGCGCTCCGGCGGCCGCCCCGCTCGAGCACGATCCCCTCCACGAGCAGGGTCACGCGGTAGGGCTTTCCGTCGAGCACCTCGCCCGTCGCGTGCGCCCAGTCGGGGAGCGCGTCGGGCGCCTGCTCGTCGTGGGAGATCCAGTCCACGACCGAGAGCGTCGGTCGGGTCGGCCGGCAGGGCAAGCGTGACCTCGCTCACCCCAGGCTCACCCCAGGCTCACTTCGGCATTGTAATCAATCGATTGATTAGTTATATCCGGACCCATGGCGCGACCCCCCAACGCCGACGCGACGGCGACCAAGCAGCGCATCCTCGACTGCGCGCTGAGCATGTTCTCGGAAGGGGGCGAGTCGGTCTCGATCCGCAAGGTGGCCAAGGGATCGGGCGTGACGCTCGCCACCGTGCACCACTACTTCGGCAGCAAGGCGGACCTCTGGGACGCGTGCGTCGGCTCCATGTACGACGAGCTGGACGCGCTGCAGGCCGAGCTCCTCGGGCTCTTCCCGCGGCTCGCCATGAGCTCGCGGCGTGAGGCGCTGCGCACCGTGGTCGTCACCACCTTCCGCTTCGCCCGCGCGCACCAGCCGGCGATGCGCATGATGCTACGCGCGGTGGTCGAGAGCGGGCAGGTCCCGGACGACCGCCGTGAGCGCGTTCAGAAGCCCTTCCTCGAGCGCGCGAGCGAGCTCTTGTCGGTGCCCTTTGGGCGGCCCCCCGAGTCGCTCCGGCTGCCCCTCCAGAGCGCGGTGTTCCTGATCGCTCGCTACGCGATCAGCAGCGACGCCGAGCTCGAGATGCTCGCGGGCGAGGTCGATCCCCTCGCCAACGTCGAAGCCCACCTCGTCGAGGTCGCGACCGCGATCCTCTCGTTGCCCAACCAGGAGCCCTCCGCATGATGGCCATGTCGATGCCCACGCCGACGCAAACGCGACCGGTCGATCCCACCGCGCACCTCCAGGGCGATGAAGCGGTCGCCTACGCCAAGACGCTTCCCCTCGCGCATCGGTTCACGCTCGGGGCCGAGATCACCGAGGTCCAGCGCTCGTTCCTGGATCGGCATGGATACGCGGTCTTCGGCGGGGTGGTGAAGCCGGCCGAGATCCGGCGCCTCGACGAGGAGGTGCGCGGCATCCAGGAGCGCTGGCTCGCCGAGAACCGCAAGTCGGTCTACGGCATCCCGCTCTTCGTCGGCAAGGACGAGAACGGCGCGCCCTTCATCCAGCGCTTCGCGTTCACGAGCGTCTACTCCGACTACATCCGCGACCTCGTCCGCGACCGCCGCTTCGAGCCCGTGCGCACCCTGATCGGGGCGGACGCCCGCGTCGGCGACGAGGAGAAGGACGGCGTCGTCTTCAACCGCAACCTCAACGTGCCCGGCAGCGCCTACCCGCGCCTGGGCTGGCACACCGACGGGCTGCGCGACCTCGCCTACGGGCGCCTCCCCGGCCCGATGCTCAACGTCGGCATCCACCTCGACCGGGTGAAGAAGGAGGACGGCGGCCTGCGGATCATCCCCGGCACGCACAAGCAGGGCTTCTGGAAGATGTGTTTCCACAAGCCGTACTTCGTCAGCCACGGCGCGGACGTGCGCGAGGTCGCGGTGGAGACCGAGCCGGGCGATCTGACCGTGCACGACGGCCGCACCTGGCACCGCGTCGAGCAGTCGCCGCACGTCGGGCCGCGCAGCCTGCGCCGTACGATGTACGTGCCCTATCTGACCCAGCCCTACGAGCCGAAGCGCGAGGACAGCCCGACGCCGTTCTACCACCACCTCGGCCGCTTCCTGCGCTACCTCAAGTCCTTCAGAGGCTGAGAGACTCCACGCGGCGCTCGACGAGCCACGCGTCGATCGCCGCCGCGCCCGCGGGCTCCTCGGGCAACGCGCTGTGCTCGAGCGCGTCGCGGAGCGCGTCTTCGAGCGCGGGCCAGCGCGCGCGATGCTCGGCGTCGAGCGTCTCGGGCAGGGCGGACTTCTCGCCTTCGCCGCGCTTGTGCGCGACGAGGGTCTCGAGCCCGTCGAAGCCGTAGTCGCGCGCGTTCTCCACCACGTCGCCGCGGACCTCCCCGGCGCGGAGCAGGTGTACGCCCGTCAGCGCCACCCGGTACGCGTAGAGCATCGACTTCGCGCGGGGCGCCCGGGCGTGCTCGCGGCACATGCCCCCGAAGTAGCCGCGGTAGTGCCCGTGAAAGCGCCGGCTGAGCGCCCCCTTCGCCAGGGCGCGCAGGGCCTCGAGCGCCTCGGTCTCGAAGAGCTGCAGCGGGGTGAAGATCCGCTCGAGCACGTTGCCGTTGCCGCGGAGCAGGAGCGAGAGCGCCTGCCGCGCCTCGTGCGTGGTGAGGTCGTGCTCGTCGCCCTCGAAGTCCTGCAATCGATCGTGCGTCTCTGGGGGGTCGTCGAGCCCGAGGAGCGCGCGGGTGGGCGCGAGGTGCATGCCCTTCAGATCCAGATCGCTGTCGGGCGACGGGAAGCCGTAGTAGTGCGCGCCGACCAGCCCCACGTGCAGGATCTCTCCGGGCGGAGGGTGCGCGGCGACGAAGCGGCGCGCGCGATCGAGGTCGGGGTCGAGCGGCATGCTCAGGAGCGTAGCGCGGCCTCGATCAGCGTCACGGCGAGCGCGTCGAGCGCGGCCTCGTCCGGCGCGTCCGGCAACGTCGAGCGGCGCTTGGCCTCGGCGATCTGCGCCTTCAATCGCTCGGCCTCCTCGATCAGCGCGTCGTACGACAAGGCGCCGTCCCGCACCGCGAGCAGCGCCTCGCGGTCGTCGCGCCGCACCTTCACCTCACCCGTCTCGAGGATCTCGACCGCCATGCGGCAGAGCCGCACGAGGTGCATCGCGTGTTTGGTGTCGTAGCCGTGCTTCGCCTCGAGCGCGGCGCGCCTCTCGTTGCGGTGCTTCAGCCAGTGCTGGTACTGGCTCCACTCCTTGCGGGCCGCGCGGTAGCGGCGCTCCCGGTCCAGGATGGCCAGGAAGTTCGGCGTCAGCTCCGCCTCCTGGACGCGACCGTCGGCCATGAGCGCCTCCGCCGCGCCGAGCTGATCCTTGGGGATCACGGTGCGCTCGGGCAGGTCGAAGCGCGCGCGGGTCGGCGCCTCCTTCGGCGGCTCGAGCAGCCAGCGCCGATGCCGCTGGATGCGCCCGAGCTGGGACAGCGCGTAGCCCCCGAACGTGTCGGCGACCTGCTTGCTGAGCATCAGGGAGCGCGCGGCGAGGAGGCGCTCGCCGGCCTCGGTGACCACGCGGTGATCGTCCGGGTGCGCGAAGAGCACCTCGAGGATGCTCGGGTTCGACGCGGCCGCGAGCCGGAGCGCCTTGCGCAGCTCGTAGCGCACGTGGTCGGCGGACAGCTCGACCTGCTCGGGCGCGGGCGCGAGGCCGAAGTACCAGCTCGGCGGCCCGATCACGACGCCCTTGAGGTCGGTGTCCGAGCCCTCGCGCGCGAGCCCGTAGGCGCGGCTGCCGTGCAGCGTCTCGAAGATGAGGGTGGTCACTCGCCGAGCAGCGCTCCCGGCAGCTCGAGGACCTCCTCGGTCAGGTCACGCGGTCGGCGGGCGGTGCGCTCGTCGTCGTCCCGAGCGCGGTCTCGCCCGCGCGTCCCGTCGTCGCCCAGGACCGTGTCGAGCAGGCTCGGGTCGCGGCGCTCCCGCCGATCGGCGCGCGTGCGTCCCGCGCTCGCCGTCTGCCCGCTCGTGTCCGTGGGGGTCGCCGCCGCGGGCTCCTCCTGACCTGGCACCGCGACGCCCTCCGGCACCACCTCCGGGATCGCCGCCGTCTCCGTGCCGGTCGGGGCTTCGCCACGCGCCGCGGCCAGCTCCGCCTCGAGCTCCGCGATGCGCGCGCGGAGCGCCTCCGGGTCTTCCTCCGCGGCCGTCCCCTCTTCGGCGCTCACCTCCACCGGGGCCACGGCCTGCGGCGGGCTCGCCGCGCTCTCTGCCTCCTCCCGTTCTCCACAGCCGAGCAACGCGAGCGCGAGCAATCCGAGCGAGAGAGCCTTCATCGACACACACCTCCAGCCACCCGAGCATACGCCGCTTGGCTCCGGGACGTTCCCCACGGTATCAGGCTGCCCATGCCCCTGACCCTCGAAGACGTCGTCCAGCTGGACGGGGACGCGCTCGATCGCCTCATGCGCGAGGGACACCCGATCGACGAAGGAGCTTTGGAGGAGCGCGAGTTCGACGGCGTGAGCCTCAACCTCCCGACCCTGATCGAGAAGCTCACCTGGACGAAGTTCTGCAAGGTCTTCCACCGCGAGCACGGCGGGCAGCTCCGCGGCTGGAACTGCAAGGTCGAGCAGAGCCCGCTGGACCAGCCCTGGGTCCTGACCCAGAAGGACGGCCGCCCCGTCACCTACGGGCACTACCGCGTCGTCTCGCCCGAGGGCTACCGCATGCCCCGCCCCTACGGCCGCGGCCTGCTCCTCGACTACGGCAAGGGGGGCAACCCGCGCACCGACCCCAGCGCGCGCGTCCGCGACCCGATCGTGGCCGTCAACCCCGGCTCGAGCGCGCTCCTCCTCGGGTGGTCCTACCTCGACCTCGGCCTCACCACGTTCTCGACCCCGAGCTTCTTCGTCCTCCGCCGCGGCGCCGAGCTCTCCCACGTCGCCGCCCCGCCGCGCGTGGTCTGAAATCGGTCTCACGGAAAGACGCGGACGGCGTCTCCGAGCGCCTCGGTGATCGGCGCGATGCGTTCGGCGCGGGTGCGCTCCGAGAACGCGCGCAGGGGGCGGACGCGAATGTCGAGGGTCGGCGCCTGGCCCTGGGCCCACTGGAGGAAGTTGTTCTCGGTCCAGAGCGGGATCGCCTCGAAGGTGGTCAGCCGCAGGCGGTCGCCGTCTCGCGTGAAGCCGGTGCGGAGCCAGACGCCGTCGCGGGTGGTGGGCAGGATCACCGCGGGGTGGAGCGTGTCGGGGAGGCGGCGCCGTCCGATGAAGTATCGCAAGCCCTGGTTGCTCACGAGGTTGCCGAGGGAGTAGGCGATGACCGCGTCGCCGCGCGGGGACTCGAGCCGCTCGATGCGCTGCAGGATGTGCGGTCCGTGCCCGAGCACGAGGTCGGCGCCGTGCTCGACCAGGGCGTGAGCGTGCCGTCGCTGGCCCCGGAACGGGCCCTCGGCGAAGTCGAAGCTCCAGTGCACCGAGACGACGACCAGGTCGGCGCCTTCACGGGCGGCGGCGACCTTGGCGCAGGCGTCGTCGGGCACGAAGAGGGCGGGCTGGTCGTAGCGGCCGTTCGCGACGGGCCCGCGGTTGAGCCGCTCGGTGAAGGCGAGGAAGGCGATGCGCATGCCGTTGCGCTCGACGATGACCGGGCCCGCGGCCGTGGCGGCCTCCATGTCGGCGCCGACCGCGGTGAGCCCCGCGCCCTCGAGCGCGCCGAGGGTGTCGGTCAGGCCGGCCGACATCTGATCGAACGCGTGGTTGTTGGCGACGCTCAGGACGTCCAGCCCGGCGCTCGCGAGCGCGGCCGCGACCTCGGCCGGCGCGCCGAGGATGGGCGGGTCGCCGGTCACGGGAGGGACCCGCATCGAGAGCGGGGTCTCGAGGTTGGCGAACGCGAGGGTGTCCTGCGCGGTCAGCTCACGGAGCCCCGCGAAGACGTGCTCGAAGCCGCCGTTCTGCGCGGCGCTCTCGATGACCTTGAGGTGGACCAGCACATCCCCCGAGGCGCCGATGATGACCTCGCCGTCGGCTTCCGTCTCCGCTGCCGCTTCCGCCTCCGCTGCCGCTTCCGCTTCCGCTTCCGCTTCCGCCTCCGCTGCCGCTGCCGCTTCCGC
>Ga0114915_1001347_pt1 | contig 10634 bp, 9 predicted proteins | sample MalvirAntarct_55_FD_87288 | JGI IMG/M metagenome (GOLD analysis project Ga0114915, IMG submission 87288) | Marine viral communities from the Global Malaspina Expedition - Malaspina viral metaG Antarct_55 | ecosystem: Environmental > Aquatic > Marine > Oceanic | place: South Georgia Island...
ATTAAACTACCAAGTAAAGGTAGTGCTATCATAAGCTTTGATCCATTCATTTTTATACCTTTATACTCTAATTCTGCCATTCTAATTCTCCTTTCTATACTGTGAGTTAATCATTTGTTGTAATTTACTCTGTGTGTTCCCCGCCATCATATAAAATCCATAGCGATTGTCGTCTATTTTAGTATCGGGCAGTTGTGATTGAACACCATAACCTGGTGCGTCTGTCATTTGTGCCATACCTGTGTATTGTCCAAATCCTGCAGTATACCCCATGTAGGCTACTGTTACTGTTTGGTCTCCGTACTGTCCATCTTCTCCAGATTGTACGGCATCTAGTTGTTCTGCTAAATTGGTAGCGACTGCTTCGGATCCTAGTCTTTCTGCTAAAGATTCCACTGCACTCCCTACTTTTTGTTCTTGCGCCGAAGGTGGTGCTAGGTCAAACTTACCATAGTCCGGGGTCTGTTGGCTAAGGAAGTCTGAGATTCCTGTACCCGAAGCAATCGCGTCATTGAGGCCAGATCCGAAATTCTGGTCTGAACCTGATAATCCTTGTCCGTCATCAAAACTTGATATAAAGTCTGTAGAACCACTTTGTGTTTGTTGGTCTGCTGTTTCAAAAGCTGATACTGATGGGCCTTGAAAGCCTGAGTCTGTAACTTCGATGCTTGATTGACCAGTTGATTGTTCTACTTGTTGTTGGAACGTAGTATCGCCTGAACTGTTTGCTTGTAGTGACTGTCCTGAATTTGAAGAAGTACTACCATCAGATTGGAAGCTTTGTTGAGCACCGCTGCTGTTACTTGATTGTGAACTTGAGCCACTATCTTGTAGTATGTTTTGTACAATTCCTGCTGTTGTGCTGTCTCCACCAAAGTCTGCCTTGGCTACTGCTGCTGATATAGACAGACTAGCTGCGGATGCTAAATGGCTGCCCCCACCTTTCTCTCTGCGACTTCTAGTATCTCTATTAGGTTCTGCTCTTTCTTGTATTTCTTCTTGTTGTTCTCTAATCTGTTCCTGTCTTTGTTCTGCTGGTGCTTCTTGTCTTGTTTCTTCTTCAAAGAATTCTTCTTCCATTGAAGGCATCATTAAGTCTTCCAGTTCATCTTCGCTGATAATTTCTTCAAATGCTTCATCATCAATTAAGTCTTCAATTCGTTCTTCGCCTATTTCTTCTATAAATTCTTCGAATATTTCATCTTCAAATTCTTCCAGAGCTTCTCGCTCATAATCTTCTAAGTCTTGTAGTTCTTCTAGTATGTCCATTTCTTCAAAGAATTCTTCCATACCACATGTAGGGCAATCTCGTAAATCATCTGGCATGGCTATTAGATATTCTAAGTCCTCATTATCCAAGTGACTGTAATACATTAAGTCATCTGCTACTTCAGGATCTAAAGCATAGTCATATGTTTCCCAGACCATTTCTCCTTCTTCACTAAATTGTACTTCTTCTCCATACCACTCGTCTACTTGTTCTTGTCCAAACTCTCGAACGTCTACATCATACCACTCTTCCATTGTAAAGTCTTCATACCCATCTCCAAAGTGTTCTATATTTTGATCGTGTTCTACTTCTTCCCACTGTTCATCCATTTCTCCAGTTAACATGAGAGTAGCTATATCTGTGTATTCATCTTCTATATGACTACCCATTTGGTCTGTTCCATTCCATTGCATGCTAGGGTCTAAGCCTAGAGCAAGTAAATCATCCTGTCCCATTGTTATAAGTACTGCATCCTGCAAACTCATACCTGAGTCTACAAGCATCTGTTGTTCGCCATTTAGATGATCATATTGTATATCCATGTCAGTACGGGGGTCATACCCACCTGCACCCATGTCTTGTCCGTCGTCACCAAACATCATGTTACGCTCATCTTCTGAGTAACCGAATGTATCCATTGCTTCTTCCATTTGTTCTGCTTGTAAAGCTGATGCATACCCAGTACATAGAGAACTATATAAAGGATCGTCATCACATTGTTCTAGTTCGTAAGCTACTTCATAACCACCACACGTAGTTGAGTATAGTTGGTCTGCTGTGCATTCTATTAATAGTTGTTGAGCTGCGTAGGCAGTTGCATAGCCAGAACACTCACTAGATGATAAAGGATCTGAATCACAAGCACTATCATGGCTTGCTGTGTCGATTGTTACAGAAGATGTCCAACCTGTATTAGTAGTAGTACCTTCTATATTAGAACTAGCATTATCAAAACTATCGAAAGTATTGTGTCCGCCAGTGTTATCATCATAGTAGTAAAATGTTTTTGATTGTCCGTCTGCTCCTTTTCCTTGTTCTCCGATTAACACATCATGATTTTGTATATCTAGTTCCCCATATAAGAATGCATATGAATTGTTATTACGTATTACAACTTCAAAACTATTACTTGATGCTCTGCCGTACTCTTTCATAAAGTACCAACCATATACAACATAACTTCCAAAGTTTTGGTATGCCATTTTTGATGTTTTTGTTGTGCCGTCTGATAGTGTTGCAGTACCTCGAATAAGGTCTGTCCAAAAAGGATATATTGTATAGTCTCTGTAAGGAAGTGGTTGTGGTGTGTAATCATTACACATGCCTGAAGGCGATCCACCGGCTGCGTTAACTAAGTTAAGACATCCATTAGTATTTTGTCTACCACCGTCGAATGTCTGCCCCCACCGAGTAAAGTCAAATCCCCAACTAGTTTCTCCACATCTATTATCATCGGCGCCATTGCATACTGTGCCTGAGTTATATATGTCAACTAAAGGTACGTCTGTGAAGCCTAGGCTGTAACCGTTGGCACTCGCATTATGAGTTACAGACGTGGCACTAACTTCGGGTACACCAAGTACGCAAAATAGTAGTGCTAGTACTAAGCCTCTAGTAAGTTGTTCCATAGTATTTTACAAGTTTGTCCAGACTTATTAACTCCTTTATATTTGCCTTCAGTAAATTTAGTCTTTTTGCATTGGCTTATCCATTGTTTCTTTTTAAGTTTACCAAGTCCTAGGTTTTCTTCGAGAAAGTGAGCAATAGATGCTTCACGTACTTCTGCTCTTTCTCTCATTTTCTTAGTGTGTGCTTTAGCGTCAGGTCTTTCATGTGCATTTTCTTCCCATTTAACTGATGCTTCTTTTCCGATAGTTCCTTCGTATGGGCAAGGTGTTCCTGCCATTTCCATTGCTTGGAATACTCGAACGTCTTGGCACATTAATGATACGGCTGCTACTTTCATTCCCATATCGTATACAGTTTTCGAAAGTTTGATTCTTTCACAGTTTTCGTCTACAACAGACTTACCACCAGATAGACCGAAGATCTGTCCTTGGAAAGCTCCTGATACACCCGTAGTACATAAGTCCTGAGAGTAAGATGCCCCAATGCTTGGTGCGATAGCACTAGCTGGAGGACTCTTTATTTCTTGTTTGATGTTTTGGTCAGTTTTGTTAATGTTTTCATTCTTGTTGTTGTTTGTATTCTCATTTTTATTACTACTTGTTACCTTACTATCACTTTTTGATTCGTTGACATTTTTATTAGTATTATCGGAAGTAGAATTACTTGTATTATTATTTGTGTTAGTGGACGTACTATTAACAGTTTGATCTACGGTTGAATTGTTAGTATTAGTATTATTGGCAGTACTATTGACAGTGGAATTATTTGTATTCGTATTGTTCGAAGTATTGTTATTAGTGTTAGTACTTGTATTACTATTTGTATTGTTATTTGTATTGGTTGAAGTATTTGAACCAGTATAATTAGTAGTATTGTTATTAGTATTGGTATTAGCATTAGTATTGGCACTAGTGTTATTATTTGTATTGGTATTAGCAGAAGTATTAGTATTGGTATTAGCACTTGTGTTAGTATTAGTATTTGCGTTAGTGTTAGTATTAGCAGAAGTATTAGTATTCGTATTAGCACTTGTGTTAGTATTAGTATTCGTATTAGCAGAAGTATTAGTATTCGTACTCGTGTTGGTGTTCGCGTTAGTATTAGTATTCGCGTTAGTATTATTGTTTGTGTTGGTTGTAGTAGTTGTAGTTACAGTTTGATTATGAACTGATTCACAGTATTGTGTTCCTTGAGTACAGTTACCTGTCTGTTCTGCAGAAGCAGGTCCTGATAGTGCTATAGCTGTGATTAGTCCCATAGCCGTAAATATTGACCAAAGCGCTACTCTATCTTGTTTTGTTCCCATGTTGTTCCCCTTGATGTATTTCTATACACCCTCTAGCCAATGTTGCTTGACTTTACTCGCAGTCTACTTCGTAGTCTGTATACTTTCCTTCTGGTGCTTCATTTGTGAAAAAGTAGCACTGTTGTACCCCCGTACTTGGAAAGTGTAGTTTTTTTATAAATCCATCAGGAACTGTTGCTCCTGTAGGTAGTTGTTCTGAAGAAGGGGAAAATAATACAAAGTTTGTTACGTGTATATCTGCTCCCTCTGATAGTTTTCTGACATGAGCTTCTAGAAAACGCCATGCGCCTCTGTTGAGTTTTTCATGTTGTAATGCGGAATTAAGATAACTGAACGTTAATCTTAAATTTTCTTCTGAGTCAGAGAAGTGTGCGGCTGGTGCCATATGACCTTTATCCCATACATTGTTTACATAGTCTTTATCATCACTAGTATGAATGTTAGGTTCTTTCTTAAAATTCATTCCTTTGCGGTCTGCATTTTTAATACGATTTGTTACCATGTAGCTGACCTCCAAAGGTTGCTCTAACACTGTATCGTATTTGACTGTATATATGTCTTTATCTATAACTAGTTCTTCGCCTAGTAATGGGTTTACAAAAAGTATAGCTAGTACTGCTAGTACGCATAGTACAGTTACTCCGACAAACGCGCCCTTAATATCGTTATCCACTCTCTTTCTCCTCAATGTAGTCTTTTACATCCTTAAGCCAGTCTCTTAGTCTATTGGCTTGCTTTATATGAAATTCTTTTTCTTCAGGTGACTTTGCACACATCTCCATGTGAAAATCGTAGACGTGAAGAATCACACCTATTGCATCTTGATAAGGCATCCTCACTAAAGACGAAAATGTACGGTTTACTTTTTTCACTTCTAATATTCATTTTTTATCGTTGAGAAGCTTTTTCATAAGCTCTCCGTAATTTCCTTGTCCAAAAGGCATTTCGCCACTATTTATTTGAACATTGTTTTGAGTTTTGATTGTCATACTTCTAGCTTTTTCTAGTTCAGCTTGAGCTTTGAGTTCATCCATTCTTATTTTATGTGCCAAGCCTACAAGATCAGCTAAATCTTTGCTAGTGTATACTTCACTTTCATCTGCTTCGTCTAATTTCTTATCGATAAGCATATCAAGAGTCTCCGCAAGTTTAAAACGATTCCTGTACCCCGTATCGAGGTAGACTTGGTCTACATACGCCTTTACTTCTCTTTTAGCTAAGTACTCTGATGCTTTAGCTTCATTGATCTGTAAACGGGTGCAGACAGCGGGAATACTTCCTAATTCTAGGTAAGCATTTGCAATTTCCAGTCCTTCTGGGCTGATTCTGGTTGATATTTGTGTCTTTGACATAAATGAATTATAACAAAAACTGACATAATTGTCAAGAGGTATTTTTGTAAGGTGAGGGGAAAGGTGGGAAGAAAGAAAGAGGGGACCGAAGCCCCCTCTTAGAAATACATTAGAACATGTATTTGAATCCTAGTTGGATGCGGTATAGACTTCTATAGTAGTTTGTGCTTTCGTTATGAATTTTTGATAAACTCATTTTGTAAGCTGGTTTGTACTGATAAGTAAAGTTACCATCACCAAGTGAAACTGGTACGGCCTCTGCTATTGATCGATCAGATGAGGAAGCTTTTGTTTGTCTTCCATATTCGCTGTCAATCAAGTTAAGTAAGTTTTCAACATCTAGTGTTAAAACAAACTTATCTTTATCGGTTAGACCAAGTCCTGGGAACTCTTGAGTTAATTTAAAATCAAGTCTGTAGTTCCAGTCTGTCTCAAATCCATTGATCGGTGCAAATCCACCTGCATATCCAGACAGTCCAGCTGCTGCAATATATGAATCAAGATCGCTTTGGAAGTATGAAGGGACAACTACGTCTCCGTTCGGTACATAAAAAGCTGCTGTTGCGTCACGAGTAGATTCTTTATCTAATCCCCATAAAGCTCCATCCTTGTAGTTACCAAAAGTATAAGAGAAAGGCTCTCCACTAATAGCTGCTCCTACGAAGGTGAATATTGTTGGATGATCTGAGAAGAAGTATTTTGTATAGTTTGCTACAAAATTAAACGTGTGCTCTCTTGAATATATAGATCTGTGTAGTACATCTTCATTGAAGTTTGCATACTTAGTTGTATATTTAAAGTTTGAGATATTTCTTGAAGAAGAAAGATTACCAACTGATTGAACATCTTGCCACGTGTATGAAGCATAGACATCCCAGTTGTCCCAAGTTTTAGCCATAGAAAGACTAACTAACTCAGAGTGACCTTTGTCAGTGTTAGTAAGAAGCATATCATACCCTCTACTATCATAGAATTTCTCCATAGCTTTGCCACAGTAAGAATAGTCTGCATAGATTTGTCTTCCGTCTACTGCAGTACCTATAGGCATATTAGAAACAGTGTTACCAATTGCTGGGCAATTAACTGATCCAGCAAATGCAGGGTTTCCTAATCTTAACTGTTTGAAATGTAAGTCTTTGTCTGTTTCTGTTTTTAAGTAGTCAGCACTAAAGAAATAACCATCTCCTAGTTCCCAATCCATTCCGATTGACATTTTCATATCTTTCGGTAACTCGAAGTTAGGATCCATTATATCAGCATACGCTGGTCTAAATCCTGGTGCTCCTGGTTGATAGATATAAGAATCAAATGGAGTTGTGTCAAATCCATTAAATCCTGCTGCGGCACTCAAAGGTACGCTTGCATTCTGGATTCCAATTCCATCATTAGAGAAAGTTCCACCCATCCATACGTTTGGTCTGCCACCAGTGAAGTAACCTAGGCCACCTCTAACTGTAACATCTTTCATCATTCCGACATCGCCTTGCTCATAAGTAAAACCAAATCTTGGTAGTACAATATCTTTTCCGTCTAAGCTAGTATCGTTTCTGATTCCATGGTTATCAAATAACACTGAATTATATTTCGGTGCTTGATCCATAGAGTATTCTTCCATTCTGACACCAAATTGCATGGTGAGTTTATCGCTGTAGTCCCAAGTGTCTTGTACATAGAAACTTGTAGTCTCTATATCAAAAGCTGCTGAACCATCAGCGGGGTTGCCCGAAGGGGCGTTTCTATAGTCGATGCTATATGGAGTCTTGTTCTCAAAGTCTGAAGCACTTGCGAAAAGTAGTTCACCGTCTGAGTATGCGACAAATCCATTTGCAACATCAACAGAATTCATATGTACACCTGCTACAAGTTCATGTGAACCTGCAAGATATGACATTTCGAATTCAAATTCGCTTGTGTCTGTTTGAAGTGAGTTATAATGTCTGTATACATCAGGTCCCATAATTACTTGTGGTCCTCTGTCTCCTTCTCCTAGTTCTACAACTGCTCTCATGAAATCATCTCCACCAACACTTGCTTGCGCAGTATCAACAGTTCTCATTCCATATCTTAAAGTAGTAGAAAAGTTATCAGTCCAATCGCTAAAGATTTGAAAACTGTCAGACTGTAATTCAGTAGTCTTTGTATAATTACCACTTGTAAGTGCTAGTACATTTTCTGACCCACCGTATTCTCTTACATCATTATTTTCTGATGTTTGATGAGTATAAGTCATACGTTGGTTATCACTCATGTTCCAGTCAAGTTTTACAAGTAAATCTTCATCAAGTAGTTCATTGTTCATACCTGAAGCTGATCCTGCATCATAGTTGTAAACAGATTTTGCTAAATTGATGATTTCAGTAGCTTGTGCTAGTGATACACCGTCAACTTCTCTAAGAGCACCAGAGCCTTTTGCTCCCCATACTCCTGGTTCTGTTTTTTCGAATTTATCGTAGTTGATAAAGAAGAATAGTTTATCTTCTATAACTGGTCCACCGAAAGTGTAACCAACTGTTTCCTCATCAAATTCTCCAATAGTAACAGACTGGTCTTCGATTTGATCGCCGACCCAACTGTCTCCCATTTGATAACCATACATGCTACCTGAAAATTCGTTAGTACCTGACTTAGTTACAACATTAACATTACCTGCTGTTGATCCTGAGTCTCTTACATCGAAGTCTACTACACTAACATTTACTTGCTCTACAGAGTCAAGTGAGATAGGTGATCGTACTCCTGGGTATCCGCCATATTCTAGACCGAAGTCATCTGATTGGCCGATGCCGTCAACACTGAAAGAACTGTAGCGAGCGTTTGCTCCTGCTATAGAAATACTTTCTGTGTCATCCCCATTAAAGCTAATGCTATAAACATTAACAAATGGTTGGGTTGCAACTGCGTCTTTAAGATCTCTCTTAACTGATGCAATTCTTCCGATTTGGTCGGAAGTCAATGTACTTCTTGGTCCTGTCATAAGACCGGAAGTACTTAGCCTTTGTCCGTAAACGACAACTTCTTCTTGGACACTAGGGCCGCCGATGACTATTTTTAGTTTATCGGTTTCTCCTAATTCCAAGTAGATATTATCAATTATTTTGTTTGCATACTCAGTAGTAACTGTCACAGAGTAAGGTCCACCAACACGTAGATTACGCGCTAGAAAGATACCTTGACTGTTAGTCACTTGAGAGGATACTGAGCCGGACGGCTCATGGGTTACGGAGACTGAAGCTCCTGAGATTCCTGCACCTGATGAACTAATTACTGTTCCTCTGATAGCAGAAGTGGTTTCTTGGGCAAATACAGGTACTGCTAAAAGTACCGTAGCGAAAAGCCCAAGGAATAGATTTCTGAAAACCATATCTTACTCCTTATTACTTATTGTTTAAAACAATAGTGGGTTGAAAGCGTAGGAAGTTTATCCTACATATGCGTGTATTATAACAAAATTAACCATCAATGTCAAGAAGTATTTTCGAGTGCATCGTCACGATGTGTTCTGTGCGTCTTTCTTTACTTTCCAAAAAAATAAAAAAGTTTACATGTTGGGGTGTCCAGAGCGACAGAGATGTCAAGGTCTATTAACCGCCCCCTACCGGGCCCGTCCCTCTGAAACCCTTACTACGAAGGGGCTACAGCTTACTGATGTTCTGTAGCACTTCGTATACTGCTGTCATCTCTAACCCAGCGATCACATCAGAGGTTATCTCTGTGTCGTAGCACAGGCTACCATCAGCTTCAAGCACAGCCACTTCAAACTTTCGAATGCCTTCGCCACTAATGACGGAAGCTCCATACCCATTAGGGAAAGAATACTTCGTTTGATTCTTTCCGAAATATGTGTTCTTCTCAGACACGAACACATCAATGTCATATATACTATAGCTCATTTACTCGCTCCATATTATCAGCCAACTCACAACACGCATCACAAAGGACACGCCCACCATCCACATCCGTCTGCCCACACTTGGACTTGACTTCACTCAACGAATACATCCTCTCGACATATCGCACGACCTCTACCCTACACTTAGGGTTAGGGCGAAATTTATATTTAACATCTATATACATTCTATTACTCCTAAAATTATTATTACAACGATCATATAAAAACATGTCGCCACCATTAGCCCACCTACAAACTCTCTACCCATTATGATACTCCTATTACTACTACAGCGAATGTCCACGCACCCACAAGAAAGATCAACATGAATTGAATCAGATAGCTCTCACTATTCTTCCTCCACTCACGCTTAGCTCTATTGATGAAACTGTTTCTTTTACTTCTATACATTATTTACTCCAAAGATTATTTAATACTAAGCCTTTCATTGCTAGGCGTGAGGCTCTCGCCATGCCTAGCTCTACACTAGGGGCAGAGGCGTTAAGGGTAACACCTTCCATGCTATTGAATGGCAGACCTAACTGGATACACTCAATGCGATCAGCAATAGCTTTGCTTTGCTGTTTAGCGATTTGATTCTTGATTAACGCGATTTTTATATTCATACTCTTTCTCCTTTGTATACCCCTATTATACGCCTTTGGCGTCTAATGTCAATAGGTTTATTGAACTATTTACGATTACCACCGCAGATCAAGGACTTAGATTTGCGCCGTTTGGGCCCGGGCCCACCTGCCAGGGTGCCCCACAGCCCCCTGATAGAGCGTGTTTCAGAGCATCAGAACACGAACACATAGAACGCCATTACCCAAGCAATGAATAGGGCTTGTATACCATACCATATCCACCAATTCAAAACGACACCTTCAGGTCACCAAAGATTAACGCCATGATACCTGCTATCAGCACAAGGTCAGCACACACTGACCACACGATATAGGCACGAAACAAATACTTACTAATATTAATCCACATGATTATTCTCCGTCTCTTAATTCAGCGTTAGCTAATTTCAATGCTACTATGTCAATCATAGAATCACGGCTCATTGCACTTGTTGGGGAAACTGAATCCCCTAATGCTGTAATCAATTCTCTAATGGACATCTCAGATGCCACTTGAACTTTATCTTGAAAAAGATCTTGCAAAGCTAATACGCTCATTTTC
>Ga0114915_1001350_pt1 | contig 10618 bp, 12 predicted proteins | sample MalvirAntarct_55_FD_87288 | JGI IMG/M metagenome (GOLD analysis project Ga0114915, IMG submission 87288) | Marine viral communities from the Global Malaspina Expedition - Malaspina viral metaG Antarct_55 | ecosystem: Environmental > Aquatic > Marine > Oceanic | place: South Georgia Island...
GCCCACGATCCGGCTCGGTATGCGCCTCTTCCTGCTGACGATGGTGCGCAAGAGCGAACTACAGGACGCGACCTGGGACGAGATCGACTTCGAGAACGCTGTCTGGACGATCCCCAAGGAGCGGATGAAGCGATCGAAGGCGCACAATGTCTATCTGTCTCAGCAGTGCATCGACATCATGATCGCGCTCAAAACCTGCGCGGGAAATTCCCGCTACCTGCTCCCATCGCGCTACGATGCGGACGCACCCATGTCGCGCGCCACCTTCAATCGGGTGACCTATGCGGTGGTGGAGCGGGCTCAGAAAGAAGGCCTCCCGCTTGAGCCCTTCACGGTGCACGATCTGCGCCGAACCGGCTCGACCCTTCTCAACGAGCTGGGTTTCAACAGCGACTGGATCGAGAAGTGCCTGGCCCATGAAGACGGCCGCTCATCGCGCGGGGTCTATAACAAGGCCGAGTATGAGCATCAGCGCCGGCACATGATGCAGGAGTGGTCCGACATCGTAGATGCTTGGGTCGCGGGGCAGAAGCGGGCGCCGGTGCTGGTCCCGCCCACGATGGCTATGCTCGCGCCTGATCCTGCGCTTTAACGGGACGGGTCCTGCGCTTGCGCACATCCGGGTGCGGCGCTCGATCGACGCTCTGTCGCCGCGCCTTGCTCAGCCGCTCTGTCAGCCACGCTTCGACCTCGGCGAGGTCCCAGACCACACAGCGCGGCGTCAGCGCAAAGCGCCGGGGAAATTCTCCGCGCTGCTCCATCTCGTAGATGGTCGTGTCGGCCAGCGGCACGATTTGGCGTAGCTCATGCCTGCGGATCATCCGCTTCTTCAACGCATCGGACCGTGTCGACATGCTCTTTGACTCCCGGGAGGTGACGTGTCGCCTCGAATGGAGCCGATAGACCCGGCGTGAAAAGAGCTTGTGGACCGGCGTAGGGTTGCAGGCGGCTCTGGCGTGCAAATCGGCGGGGTCGTCTGTCCGCCCATAGGCGGCTACTCGGGCGCTGGCGGCAGTCCATCGATGGCGGCCACGGCATCGACCAACTGACGCCGCAAGCTTGCGAGCCCGACCGCGACGACCAGATCCTGACGATCGGCCAGCCCCAGGACGGTGCGGAGCACCAAATCGGAATGGCGCATCAGGACCACCAGGTTCTCGCCGCTGGGCCCGTTCTTGGCCTCGAACCAGTTTCGGACCGCCCGCTCGTTCGAAGCGGTGAGCTGGGCCACCGTCTTCAGCGCCGAGGGCGTGCTGCCGAACTCGGCCTTGAGCGCGAGTGCAACGGCGCGCGCGAGAGGCTGGGCCGTATCGACCGGAAAAGGATTTCCGGCTTTCGACTGAACTTTTCGGTCTTTCTCGGAGAACGACATTCGTTCTGACTCCCAATAGAATTGGTGGGAGATCGAACCTGTCCTTTTCGGGCCAGCGAGAGCAGCCGGTGTGATCGAAGTATCAGAGGCAATCAGCGCTGAAGCAACGCCGCGCACGGCCGTGCGAGCGGCGCAATATGTGCGAATGTCGACTGAGCACCAGAAATATTCGACCGAAAACCAAGCGGAGATCATCGCCCAGTACGCCGCGCGGCGTGGATTCGAGATCGTGAAGACCTACGAGGACTCGGGCAAGAGCGGTCTTCGCCTGGACGGACGGCTGTCGCTTCAGCAGCTCATCGCCGACGTCCGTAGCGGCAAGACCGACTTTAAGGCCATCCTCGTCTATGATGTGAGCCGCTGGGGCCGTTTTCAGGATGCCGACGAGAGCGCTTATTACGAGTTCATCTGCCGTGAAGCGGGAATCGCCGTCCAATACTGCGCCGAGCAGTTCGAGAATGACGGCAGCCTAAGCGCCACGATCATCAAGAGCATGAAGCGGGCGATGGCGGGCGAATATAGTCGCGAGCTGTCGGTCAAGGTGTTCACAGGCCAGTGCCGCTTGATCCGTTTGGGCTTCCGGCAGGGCGGCGCGGCCGGCTACGGACTTCGGCGCTATTTGGTCGACGAGCACCGCAATCCCAAGGCTGTGCTCAATCACGGCGAACAGAAGAGTCTGCAGACCGACCGGGTCGTGCTTCAACCCGGCCCGCCCGAAGAGGTCGAGGTGGTGCGCCGGCTTTACCGCATGTTCGTCGTGCAGCGGCGGACCGAGACGGAGATCGCTGCGGCGCTGAACGCCGAAGGCATCCTCACGGATCTTGGGAGGCCTTGGACCCGCGGCACTGTCCATCAGGTCCTGACCAACGAGAAGTACATCGGCAACAATGTCTACAACCGGGCGTCCTTCAAGCTGAAGGCCAAGCGGGTGGTGAACAGCCCTGACATGTGGGTGCGCGCCGATGGCGCTTTCGAGGGGATCGTCGAACGCGACTTCTTCGAGGCGGCGCAACGGATCATCGTGAGCCTCCGGTGGGGGCCGCCTTGTCGGGGTGAGGTGGATGGCGATGCTGTGCTCGTAAGGACGTCCTTAAGAGCGCTCGTAGCTGCACAGCATGGCCCATGTCAGTTTGATCACCGGTCCGGAGCGCCGCCGCAGGTGGCGTGACGAGGAGAAGCTGGCGATCCTGGCCGAGGCGTTTTCGCCAGGTGCAGTCGTGACGGATGTGGCGCGCCGGCGCGATGTCGCCACCAGCTTGATCTATCAGTGGCGTCAGCAGGCGGCAGGTCTTGGCTTCGTGGAGGCGGTCGTCGCCGAGCCGGCGCCGCCGAGCAGTGCCGGTCCGGCGATCCAGGTGGAGTTGGCCAGCGCCCGCGTGAGCATTTCCCCGACGGCGTCGCCAGCCCTGGTGGGCGCGGTTCTCAAGGCGCTGCGATGATACCGATCCGCTCCGGCGTACGGGTATGGCTCGCCACGGGCCACACGGACATGAGGAAGGGGATGCAGGGGCTGGCCCTGCTGGTCCAGGAGCACCTGAAGCGAGATCCCCATGCGGGCGATCTCTATGTGTTTCGAGGCCGGAGCGGATCGCTGATCAAGATCCTCTGGCACGACGGCATCGGCATGTCGCTCTACGCCAAGCGGTTGGAGCGGGGACGGTTCGTCTGGCCCTCGACGAGCGGCGGCGCGGTGGCGCTGACCATGGCGCAGATGGGCTACATGCTGGAGGGCATCGACTGGCGTAATCCCCAGCACACCTGGCGTCCGAGCAGCGCTGGATGAGCGGCTAAAATAGTTCTGGGGACCTGCATTTAGGGGCGCCACACGCGCTCAAAAGTATGATTCCATCGGGGTCATGGAGAGCTTGGCCGCCCCTGTTCCGGACGATGTCGAAGCGCTGAAGACGGCGCTGGCGAGCATGCAGGCCGAGCGGGATGCAGCGTGCGCCGATCGTGATCTGGCCCGCGCTGATGCGGCCGTAGCCATCGCTGAGGCCGCCGCCGCTAAGGCTGAGCGCGCCGACAGCCAGGCGCTCATCGCCCATCTCAAGCTGCAGATCGCCAAGCTCAAGCGTGAGCGGTTCGGGACGTCGTCTGAGCGGACCAGCCGTTTGCTCGACCAGCTGGAGCTGCAGCTGGAAGAGCTGGAGGCCAGCGCCACCGAGGATGAGCTCGCCGCCGAGCAAGCCGCGGCCCGGGCGACCACCACGGTCAAGACCTTCACCCGCAAGAAGCCCTCGCGTCAGCCCTTCCCAGAGCATCTGCCGCGCGAGCGCGTCGTGATCGAGGCCCCCAAGACCTGCGCCTGCTGCGGTGGCGCGCGCCTGACCAAGCTCGGCGAGGACGTCACCGAGACGCTGGAGGTGATCCCCCGCCAGTGGAAGGTGATCCAGACCGTCCGCGAGAAGGTCTCCTGCCGAGACTGCGAGACCATCGCCCAGGCTCCAGCCCCCTTCCATGTCCTACCCCGCGGCTGGGCCGGCCCCAGCCTGCTGGCCATGATCGTCTTCGAGAAGTTTGGGCAGCATCAGCCGCTTAATCGCCAGGCCGAGCGCTACGCCCGCGAGGGCGTGCCGCTCAGCCTCTCGACCCTGGCCGACCAGGTCGGCGGCGTGGCCACGGTCCTGGCGCCGCTGGTCGAGCGCATTGAGGCCCATGTCCTGGCCGCCGAGCGCCTGCACGGCGACGACACGACCGTTCCGGTCCTGGCCAAGGGCCAGACCGATGTGGGCCGATTGTGGACCTATGTGCGAGACGACGCCCCCTTCAGCGGCGCAGGTCCGCCCGCGGCGATCTTCTACTACTCCCGCGATCGCAAGGGCGTGCATCCGCAAGGCCACCTGCAGACATGGAGCGGGATCCTCCAGGCCGACGCCTTTGGCGGCTACACCGAGCTCTACAAGCCAGGCCGATCTCCAGGTCTCATCGTGGAGGCCGGGTGCTGGGCGCACGCCCGCCGCAAGTTCTTCGAGCTGGCCGACATCGAGACCGCCGAGCGCCAGAAGGCCCGCGGCGAGAAGCCCAAGGCCGTCTATCCCAAGGCTCTGGACGCGGTGCGCCTGATCGACGCCCTCTTCGCCGTCGAGCGGCAGATCAACGGCGCAAGCCCCGAAGCTCGCCTGGTCGTCCGCCGTGAGCAGAGCGCGCCGATCCTCGCCGAGCTCGAAGCCTGGATGGCCGAGACCCGCCAGCAGCTCACCAGCAGCCACCACATCATCAAGGCGATCAACTACCTCAAGCGACGCTGGCCCTCCTTCATCCGCTTCCTGGATGACGGCCGCGTCTGTCTCTCCAACAACGCCGCCGAGCGGGCCCTCAGAGGCATCGCCCTTGGCCGCAAGTCCTGGCTGTTCGCCGGCTCCGATCGTGGCGGTCAGCGTGCGGCGGCCATGTACAGCCTCATCGCAACCGCCAAGCTCAACGGCGTCGACCCTCAGGCCTGGCTCGCCGATGTCCTCGCGCGCATCAACGACCTGCCGGCCAGTCGTCTCAACGAGTTGTTGCCCTGGAACTGGACGCCCACGGCGCTTGCCGCCTAAGCCACTTCCCGGCGTTTCACAGCCTAGCCGCCGCGGTCCTCACCGGATGCGTACCAAGTTGGCGCAGTAGGGCGGCCCGATCTCGCGCGCTGGCCAGCCGCCGCACCACGGCGTCGGGCGACCGCCGCAACACCGCCGCGATGGCGGGTCGCTCGGCGGCGCTAAGAACCACCCAGAGAAACCGGAAATCCAGTCTCTCAAGGGCTTCGGCGGGGAGTTCGGCTCGGGCTGTTTCCGATGCGCCCACCAGCGCTTCACCACGCGCCCGGCGCAGACCCAGGGCGACGGCGCCAGGTAGACGACGAGGTCGGCGCGCTGGAGCCGTTGTGCGAACGACGGGTCCGCGAATCCTTCGATGATCCACCGGTCGCGGCTCACCCATGCCGAATGAGACTCTAGATACTCGTGCTCTGGAACCGGCCGCCACCGTCCCGTCCAGAAGAGTTGGTCGACGTGGTGCAGCGGCAAGCCGGTCGCGCGCGCGAGGGCCAGCGCGAAGGTGGTCTTCCCAGAGCCGCTTATGCCGATGACGGCGATCCGCTGCATGACGCAGACTAGCCGCGGAGCGCCGGTCCGCGCCAGGACCTAGCCTAGGCCAGACCCAGTCCGTTATGGCTCTTGTGGCTGTCACGAGGGCCAGGAGTACTCTTCATGCGAGATCCGCTACGCCGCCTCCTTCACCGGGGACTTGAAGTCAGCGGCCTGATCGGCCCGCTTCACCGCCGCCAGGAGCGGCGCCACGCGGAACTGTCCAGCGACCCCTATCAGGACGGCTTGCCGATGCCGCCCGCCGCCCTGATCGGGGCTGTGGCCGGCACAGGTTCGCAACGATGGTATTCCGAGAAGGGACAGCAGGATGCGGCCTGGTTCATCTCAGTGGCCTCAAGCCATGGCGTCACATTAGGCGGAGCGCGCGTCTGGGACCTTGGTTGTGGTTGTGGCCGCATCGCCCGGTGGATCGCTCCGGACGTCCTCAAAGCTGGCGGCGACTTCCTCGGCACGGACATTAATCGGCAGCTCGTGCGCTGGTGCGCCTCCAACCTGCCCGGCCGCTACCTGCGCAACGGCCTTCAGCCCCCGACCACGTGCCCGTCTGGGGATAGAAATCTCGTCTACGCCTATTCCGTTTTCACGCATCTCCGGGAGCCCGCCATCCGATCCTGGCTCGCGGAAATCGCGAGAGTGCTGCGGCCGGGGGGACTTGCGATGCTGACGTTCCACGATGAGGACTATGCCGCCGCATGGGGTCCGGAATCGGTCCGGCTCTCGCTTCAGTCGGAGCCGCTCGTCATCTTCAACGACGCCTTGGAAGGCTCAAACTATCTGTCCGCCTGGATACGCCGCTCGACCTTCGTCGCCCTCGCCGAAGAGCACTTTACGGTCCTGGAGGTCGTGCCCGGCCGCCGCGACCAACCGGTGCAGGCTCTGGCGGTCCTGCAGAAGCGTTCTTAGGGGCTGATGCGATCAGACCGCATTGTCTGATCGCATCAGATCACTCGATCGGCCGCCGGTCGTCGAGGAGGTCGCCGCTCTTCTTGTCAGAACGCTCCTCCTGCACCAGGCGCTCGACCGCCGGGGCCGGCGCTGTGTCGAGGGCCTCAGGGGGGGCGTGATCGTCACGCGCCCTTGGCTGCGGCTGGACGGAAGCAGGTTTCGGGATGGCGGGGGCTGCCGGGGCGCCGGGCGCTGGTGTGTCGTAGCGCAGCCGGTATATCGGCTCAGGCAGGCTGAAGCCGCCGGCCTCGAAGGCGGCCTTGACCGCGTGAATGCTCCGGCTGCGGCCCTTGAGGAAATCGGTCTGGCGCTGGTCGACCCAGCCGTAGAAGCGCAGGACGATGTTGGAGTCGCCCACATCGACGATCACGGCGCTGGCCTCGGGCTCGGCCAGGACGAAGGGGAGGGCGTTCAGGGCGCCGAGCCCGAGCCCGATCGCCTCCAATCCGTCCTCCTCGGCGCCAATCCCCAGGTCGAATTCGAACCGCCGCTCGGGATTTCGCGTGTAGTTCAGAATGACGGCCTTGAAGACCATCGCATTGGGGATGCGCAGGTGGTTGCCGTCCAGGGTCATCAGCACCGTGGCCCGGGATGTCAGGCGGATGACGCGGCCCTCCTCGCCATTGATCACTACATGGTCGTTGGCCCGGAAGGGCTGGCGCAGGCTGAGCATCAGGCTGGAGACATAGTTGTCCACCGTGTCGCGGACGGCGAAGCCCAGGGCGATGCCGATCACGCCGGCGCCGCCGAGAACCGCGCCGAGCAGGGCGGTCGCGCCGAGGATTTCCAGGCCGATCACTACGCCCAGGACGACGAAAACCACCCGCGCGCTGCTGGCGACCAGTTCGGCCATGAAGGCGTTGGGGGTCAGCCAGGCCCAGAGCCGACCGATCCCGGCCAGCCCGTGGCCGATCAGCCCGATCAAGGCGGCGACGCCGAGCGCCACCCCCAGCAGGGGCAGGCCCTGGATGAGGCCGCGGGTCTCCTGCTGAAACCGCGCAAAGGCCGGCGCCACATTGGAGCGGACATCCAGGTCGCGCTCGAGGGCGTTCTGCACGGTGACGACGCCGGCCACCCGGCTGGCGATGGCTTCGGCCTGCTCGGCCTCGCTGGGCGTGGCGACAGACCCCCGCAGGGTGACCACCCCGGCGCTGGCGCGGACCTCAACGGCCTGTAGCCCGGGGATCTCGGCGAAGATGGCGCTGATCCTGGCGACGATGTCGCTGTCTTCGGAGCCTGATGTGCGGCTTGCTATGGCCGGCGCAGGCTCGGCGGCCGGCGCGCCCGCCGTCTGGGCCACGGCCGGGAAGGCCACGAGGCTGAACAGGAGCGCGGCGAGGAGGTGTCGAAGCATGGCCAGACCCTGGCGCCGATTGGGGGGAGAAGTCACGAGCGGCTAGGCCAGCATCGCCCAGGCCACCAGGCCTATGGCCGTCAGGCCCACGCTCAGGGCCGCCAGAACGACGACCCCGTCCCGCGCCGTCAGGCCCAGCCCGAAGACCGTGATGGTCGCCGCCGGGATGGCAGTGGAAAACGGGATAAGCTCGAGGGGCGGGGTTAGAACCCCGACCAGGATACAGACCAGGGCGACGCCCTTGCGGCCCACGCCCTCGGTCATGCCTGCAATGCGCGGTCGGATCAGGCGATCGAGGAACTGGGCTGGCCGCCGCGCGCTACGGGCGCCCTTTTCGAGGCTGGCGCCCTTGACCTTGAGCCGGAGCAGCCAGCGCGGCAGCCAAACGGTCTCGCAGCCCACCAGCATCTGGCCGGCGATCAGCACGACGGTGAACGCCAACAAGGTGGGCACGCCGGGCACGGCGCTGACCGGGGTCATGGTGATCAGGCCGGCCATGAACAGCAAGGGGCCATAGGCGCGCCCGCCGATGGCGTCGCGCACCTCCTGCAGGCTGACCTTCCCCTCCGAAGCCGCGGCGGTGTCGCAGACGCAGAGGATGACATCGTCGAGGGTGCGAGGACTGTCGGACATGGCGGCTCCCGGGGCGTGGCCAATGAACGCCCCGGGCCGCCATTGGCGCCGCGCAAGCGCCTAGAAAGCGTTCTCGCCGGTGATGGCGCGACCCAGGATCAGGGCGTGGACGTCGTGGGCGCCCTCATAGGTGTTGACGGTCTCGAGGTTCGCCGCGTGCCGCATCACGTGGTACTCGCCGCTGATGCCGTTGCCGCCGTGGATGTCGAGGGCCTCGCGCGCAATGGCCAGCGCCTTGCCGCAGTTGTTGCGCTTCATCAGGCTGATGGCTTCGGGGACCCAGGCCCCCTGGTCGATCAGGCGGCCCAGCGCCAGGGCGCCTTCATAGCCCAGCGCGATCTCGGTCTGCATGTCCGCCAGCTTCTTCTGGACCAGCTGACGGGCGGCCAGCGGCTTTCCGAACACCTGACGGCTCGACACATAGTCCCGGCTGGCGTGCAGGCAGAATTCCGCCGCCCCCATGGCGCCCCAGGCGATGCCGTAGCGCGCCTTGTTCAGGCAGGAGAAGGGGCCGCGCAGGCCGGTGACGCCGGGCAGCATGTGGTCCTCGGGCACGAAGACGTCGGAGAGCGCGATCTCGCCGGTGACCGATGCGCGCAGGGACAGCTTGTTGTTGATCTTGGGCGTGGTCAGGCCCTCGGAGCCGCGGTCCACGAGGAAACCGCGGATCACGCCGTCGAGCTTGGCCCAGACCAGGGCCACGTCGCTGATCGGGCTGTTGGTGATCCACATCTTGGCGCCGTTCAGGACGAAGCCGCCGTCGACCTTCTTGGCCACCGTGCGCATGGAGGCCGGATCGGAGCCGCCGTCGGCCTCGGTCAGGCCAAAGCAGCCGATGATCTCGCCCCGGGCCATGCCGGGCAGGTACTTCTGCTTCTGGGCTTCGGAGCCAAAGGCGTAGATCGGATACATGACCAGTGAGGACTGCACGCTCATGGCCGATCGATAGCCGGAATCCACCGCCTCGATTTCGCGGGCGATCAGGCCATAGGCCACATGGTTCACGCCGGCGCCGCCATATTCCTCGGAGATGGTGGGACCCAGGAAGCCCAGGGCGCCCATCTCGCTCATGATCTCGCGGTCGAACCGCTCCTCGGCATAGGCCGAGACCACCCGCGGCAGCAGCTTGTCCCGCGCATAGGCCCGGGCCGCCTCCCAGACCATGCGTTCGTCTTCCGAAAGCCGCGATACGAGATCCAGCGGGTCATCCCAGCGGAAAGTCTTCGGGGTCTCACCGGAATCCAGAGCCATGGCGGGCCTCCTTGATCTGCTACGCCTCAATTCTCAAGCCCGGGTTATGAACCCAATTCCGTCGGTTTTACAGCCGCCTTTGCGCCCCGCCGGGCGCGCCATCGGGGGCTGGGCTTAAAAGAAGCCCCGCCCAGGCGGGGAGCCGGGCGGGGCGAGGCCTGGCGGGGAGGAAACGCCAAGGGGACGATACGACGCCCAGGGGGCGTGCGGGCTCTAGATTTGCGAATAATTCTTAATAGATGCGGCGCTGAAGCGCAATGAGAATAATTCGCAAAAAGTGTGAGGCGAAAAATGGGCGCTCGCCGCAACCCTGGGCCTTTGTCCGGGTTAGAGACTGCATGGAACGCGCCCACGCCCTCCCCGCCAGAATGCCGCAAGCCTCGCTGCGGATCGTCCTTTGGGTGGCGGTCTTCGCCTTCTTTGCTGGATTCACGGGCTATCTCGCGGTCCAGCTAGGCCCGCAGGGCCGCGCCGAACAGGCCAGTTTCGATCTGGACGTCCAGGGCGCCGCCTATGCGACGCCAGCCCGACTTGCGCCCCCCTCTGAGCCCTGGGCGTTCGAAAAGGCTATTTGAGCCGCCGCTTTTCCTGTTCAGCGGGCGCCAAATCACGCCAGTCTGATCAGGCGATGACAGACGTCTCTCTTCCTACCGCTTCTGAACCCGGCGCCAGCGGGGCTTCGCCGGGCGCGGCCCAGATCGCCGCCTATCTGGCGGCCCGGATGTGCCACGACTTCATCAGCCCCGTCAGCGCCATCGTGTCCGGCCTCGATCTGCTGGAAGATCCCGACGCCCAGGACATGCGTGAAGACGCCATGGGCCTGATCGCGGCGTCGGGCCGGAAGCTGGCCGAGATGCTGGCCTTCACCCGTGTGGCGTTCGGCGCCTCGGCTTCAGCCGAGACCTTCGATCCTCGTGACCTGGAAGCCCTGGCCCAAGGGATTTTTCGACATCAGCGCGCCGATCTTGAATGGGC
>Ga0114915_1001351_pt1 | contig 10615 bp, 5 predicted proteins | sample MalvirAntarct_55_FD_87288 | JGI IMG/M metagenome (GOLD analysis project Ga0114915, IMG submission 87288) | Marine viral communities from the Global Malaspina Expedition - Malaspina viral metaG Antarct_55 | ecosystem: Environmental > Aquatic > Marine > Oceanic | place: South Georgia Island...
TCCTGGTCGAGCACCTCCAGCCGGGCCGACACCGACGAGAAGGCGCGCCGGACGGTCTCGGTGGCGGCGGGGGTCAGCGGTTCGGACAGCAGCGGGATGAAGGCGATCGTGCGGATCGCCTGGTCGAGCATCGGCCGCCGCGTCGTCTCCTGCAGGCGCCTCACCAGCAGCTGCAGGACGTAGAACATCAGCTGCGGGCTGGAGCCCATCAGCCGCTCCGCGGCACCGGCCGGGATCCGCACCAGTTCGCAGTCCCTGAAAGCGACCAGGGTGGCCGACCGGTGCTGCCCGGAGATCAGCGCCATCTCGCCGACGAGTTCGCCCGGCTGGATCTGCGCGACGAGGCGCTGCCCCAGGCCGATGTCGACCAGGACGCCGAGACGTCCGGAGATCAAAATATAGGCGTCGGTCGCCGGGTCCCCCTGGCGGAACAGGATCGTCCCGCCGGAGATGCCGAACCACTCGAAGCTCGTCTCGATGTCGGCAAGGGACGCGGCGTCGAGGTCCCGGACCAGCGGCAGAAGCTGCGGAAGTCTGGCCAGGGCCTGCGCGATCGCGCCCCATTCACCGTGCGTGGTCTCGCCCTTGGTGTCGACGGCTCCGCCCTCCCGCCGCGGGGTTTGTCATCCGGCGTCGCGGCGCCGCACCGGCGCCCCGAACCGCGGCGATCCGGCCGGAGCCCAGGTTAGCAGATTTTCAGCCCGCGACGGCGATCAGTCGCTGCCGTTCCCCGCCGGTCTCGCCCGTCGCCGTCGGCGACTGCCCCGCCACACGTTCGCGCTCTCGCTTGGCGCGCAGGATCTTCATCAGGTCGCTCCGCGTCGTGCCGAACTGGCGCAGCGTCGGGAAGATGGCGTGCATCATGAACTGCTCCTTCGTCAGTCCGACCCCCTCCGTGAGCACCCGCTTGTCGTAGTCGGGGATCAGCAGCGCGCCGGGCATCTGGAAGTGCGTCACGACGTGGGCGAGATCCTCCATCGTACCCTGCGGATCGTCCTCCATGTCCAGCGCCACCACGCGCCGGTAGAAGCCGCAATGGGCCGCCTCGTCGCGCGCCACCAGCTGCACGATGCGCTGCAGGACCTCGTTGCCCTCGCGCTGCGCCTTCTGGAACTGCTGGTGGTAGATGTGATAGGTCGCGATTTCCTGGAACGCGCCGTAGATCGCCGTCTGGCGCATGCTGTTCGCCGGCGAGATCCAGCGCCTGGCCAGAATCTCGTCCTCATAGTCGAGATACTGGTCTTCGGTCCGGAGCCCGGACTTGATCAGATACTCCCGGAACACCAGCGCGTGCTTCGATTCCTCGTAGCCCCAGTTCGCGGCGAACCACGCCTGCCCGAAGATGTCGCGCGAAAAGTTGAACCCCTGCGCGGTGTAGTCCGGCACGTAGAGTTCGACGCCGCAGAACGTCTCGATCCGGATCGCATCCGATTCGTCGTTCAGCTGCGGGTTCAGCTTCTCCCACGGGATGTCGTCCCAGACGTTCCAGCGCCGCTTCCGCTCGGCGACCTCGAAGAAGTCCATGTAGGCGCGGTACATCTGCTGTTTTCTGGCGCGGCTGACAGCCATGACGATCTCCTCAGCTGGCGGCCGTGACGGGGCCTGCGACATTGTCGCGGATCAGGTCGGCGAAATCGGAAATCTTCTCGACCCGTGCGAGACGGTCGTCGGGGAAGGTCGTCTCGACCTTCTCTTCGATGAACGCCGAGGCTTCGAGCAGTCCGATGGAATCGACGCCGAGCGTGGCGATCTCGGTGTCCCAGCCGACGCCGTCCACCGCCGCCGCCTTCTCCGGCACGACGTAGAGCAGGGCTTCGCGGATAAGACTCAGAATCTCGTCGTCGGACAAAGCATCCCTCCCCCTAGAAAAACAGCGGTCATCGACGGGGCGCGACCGGATCCAGCCGGCGCAGGGCCATCTGGGCGAGCGAGCCGTATCCCTTGTGGAAGCCCTCCGCCATCCGCCGGAAGTAGCGTTCATATTCCTCGAAGCGCGGCCGCCCCCACCGTTCCACGACCTCGGCCTCATTGCGCACGAAGCGCGCGTGCCAGTTCTCCAGCGTTCGCGCATAGTGCTCGCGGCGCATCTGAAGCTCGACGACCTCCCAGTAGGGATTGACCGCCGCCATGATCGCCTCGAGCCGGGGCGTGATGGCGCCCGGAAAGATCGAATAGGTCACCGACCCGATGTCGCGCAGGAACTGCGGGTCGCGCGCGATGCGCAGCTGCGTGACGGTCTGCAGCCCGAACCACGCGCCCGGCTTGGTCCACAGCCACGCCCGGCGGAAATATTCCCGGTACAGCTCGACGTTGCGGCCTGACCGCGCCTGTTCCGGCGTCGAGATGTGCTCGAACATCCCGATGCTGGTCACGGCGTCGAACGGCTGGTCGGGCTCGTAGTCCAGGTAGGACACCAGCCGGTAGTCGGTGTTCGGCACGGCCTTGCGCCGCGCCTCCTCGAACTGCGGCTCGGACAGGGTGATGCCGACGGCCGAAGCGGCGCCACGCTCCTCGACCAGGAAGCGCGCCGTGCCGCCCCAGCCGCAGCCGATGTCCAGGACCCGGTGCCCCGGCTTCACTCGGGCGGCGTCGGCGATCCAGTTCAGCTTGTTCAGCTGGGCCTGTTCCAGGTCGTCCGTGCCGATGAAGAGCCCGCACGTGTAGATTTTTCGCCGGTCGAGGAAGAGGTCGTAGAAATCGTTTGCGATCCCGTAGCTTTCTTCGATCTGCGCTTGCGTCGACAACCCTACCCCCGTCGTCTGCGGCGGACGTGCACCCGAAAAGTGCAGTCGCGCGGTTTCCAGGCAATGCCCGCGGTCTGTCAGTGTTGTTTGTGATCGACGTGCGCGATCGATTTTGCAGCGTCTTGATAGCCCGAAGACCTAAGAATCGCAATCAAGACCAAACGGCGCTGTGACTGAGCGCACATTTGGCCGAATCATGCCGTTTTGGCCGGTGCCGCAATGCGGAACCAGGCGACGTAGAGTGCCGGCAGGAAGAGCAGGGTCAGCAGCGTCGCGACCAGCAGGCCGCCGATGATGGCGTAGGCGAGCGGGCCCCAGAAGACGTCGTGAGCGATCGGGATCATCCCGAATACCGCCGCCGCCGCGGTCAGCAGGATCGGCCGCATCCGATGCAGCGTCGCCGTCAGGACGGCGTCCCAGGGCGTGGCGCCGGCCGCCTGGTTCTCGGCGACCTGGTCGATCAGGATCACCGAGTTGCGGATGATCATTCCCGCGAGCGCGATGATGCCGAGGATCGCGACGAAGCCCAGCGGCGTCTGCGTCGGCCAGAGGGCGGCGACCACGCCGATCAGGCCGAGCGGTGCGACGCTGAGCACCAGGAAGAGCCGCGCGAAGCTGTGCAGCTGGATCATCAGGATGGTCAGCATCAGCAGGGCCATCATCGGCAGCACCGCGACGACCGAACGCATGCTCCGCTTGCTCGCCTCGTCGATGCCGCCGATCTCGATCGTGTAGCCGGCGGGCAGCGTCTCGGCATAGGCCGCGATCCGCGGCCCGAGGCGCGCGTTCACGGTCTTCGCCTGGGCGCCGCCGACCACGTCGGCCTGCACCGTGATGGTCGGCAGGCGGTCGCGGCGCCACACGATCGGCTGCTCCAGCGCGAAGGTCGGCGTCGCGAAGGCGGCTATTGGGACCGACTTGCCGTTCTCCGCCGCGACCTGCAGCGAACTGATCGCGTCGAGCGACGTCCGGTCCGCGTCGCGCGCTCGGGTCACCACGTCGATCTGGTAGATGTCGTCCCTGACCCGCGTGATCGTCGAGCCGGAGGCGATGGCGTTCAGCGTGCTCGCCAGCCGTTCGGACGTGATGCCCAGGCGGCGCGCCCTGTCCTGGTCGACCTCGACGCGCACGGTCCGCGCCGGCTGCCCCCAGTCGAAGTTCACGTTCTCCACCGCCGCGTCCGCGGCGACGATGTCCGCCAGCCGGTAGGACAGGCTGCGCGTCTGCTCGATGTCGGGCCCGCTCAGCCGGTACTGCAGCGGCCATCCCACCGGCGGCCCCAGCTCGAGCGGATACACCCGGGCGACGGCGGCCGGAAACTGCACGGCCAGGACCTGCTCCAGCCGTGCCTTCACCCGGTCGCGTTCGGCCAGCCCCTTCGTCACCACGACGCTCTGGGCGAAGAAATCGTTCGGCAGCTGCAGGTTCAGCGGCAGGTAGAAGCGCACCGCCCCCTGGCCGATATAGCTGCTGAACCGCGCGATCTCCGGATCCGCGGCCAGCAGCGTCTCCAGCCGACGCGACGCGTCGTCCGCCGCATAGATCGACGCGTTCTGCGGCAGGTTCAGGTCGACCATCAGCTCGTTGCGGTCGGAGGCCGGGAAGAACTGCTGCTGGACGAAGCGCATCCCGACGATCGAGCCGGCGAACAGCAGCACCGTCGCCACGATCACGACCCAGCGGTAGCGCATGCAGCCGCCCACGATCCGCCGCGCGATCCGGGTACCGCGGCCCTCGCCGCCGTGCGGCCGGTCGTGCTTGCGCGCCGTCGCCGGCAGCATCAGCACGCCCAGGACCGGCGCGAACAGCACGGCGACCACCCAGGAGACGATCAGCGCCGTGGCGATGACGGCGAACAGCGAGAAGGTGTATTCGCCGGCACTGCTGCGCGCGAACCCGACCGGCACGAAGCCGGCGATGGTGACCAGCGTCCCGGTGAGCATCGGGAAGGCCGTCGTCGAATAGGCATAGGTCGCCGCCGCCGTCCGGCTGAACCCCTGTTCCAGCCGGCTGATCATCATCTCCACGGTGATCATCGCATCGTCGACCAGGAGGCCGAGTGCTATGATCAGCGCGCCCAGCGACACCCGCTGCAGGGCGATGCCGGTCATGTCCATCACGGCGAAGACGATCGCCAGGACCAGCGGGATCGACGCCGCGACGACGGCACCGGCGCGCAGGCCCAGGCTGATGAAGCTGACCGCCAGCACGATGGCGACCGCCTCCCACAGCGCCTTCAGGAAGCCGTCCACCGCATGCTCGACGATCAGCGGCTGGTCGCTGACCAGGTGTGCCTCGATGCCGATCGGCAGGTCCGCCTCGATCGCCGCGACCCGCGCCTTGATCGCCTCGCCGAAGCGCAGGATGTTGCCGCCCTCGGCCATCGAGATGGCGAGGCCGATCGCCGGCTGTCCGTTGAAGCGGAACAGCGGCTGCGGCGGGTCGGCATAGCCGCGTCGGATGGTCGCCACGTCGCTCAGCCGGAACAGGCGCCCGTCCGCATAGAGCGTCACCTCCTCCAGGCTGCGCTCGGAGACGAACTGGCCGCTGACGCGCAGCAGGATCTTCTCGTCCGCCGTCTGCACCACGCCGGCCGGCGCCACGGCGTTCTGCGCCTGCAGCGTCTCGACGACGCGCCGCGGGTCGACGCCAAGGCCGGCGATCCGGCGCATGTCGAACTCGACGAAGATCCGCTCGTCCTGGGCGCCGACCAGGTTGATCTTCGCCACGTCTTCGACGCCGAGGAGGCCGCTGCGCACGTCCTCCACATGGTCGCGCAGTTCCCGCTGGCTGAAGCCGTCGGCGGTGAAGGCGTAGATCGTCCCGAAGGTCTCGCCGAACTCGTCGTTGAAGAAGGGGCCCTGGATGCCGGCGGGCAGGGTCGCCCGCATGTCCCCGATCTTCTTCCTGACCTGGTACCAGATGTCCGGCACCGCCTCGACCGGCGTCGGATCCTTCAGCCAGACGAAGACCGTGGAGCTTCCGGGCTTGGTGTAGCTCTTCAGATAGTCGATCCAGGGCGTCTCCTGGAGCTTGCGCTCCACCCGGTCCGTGATCTGCAGCATCGTCTCTTCGACGGTGGCGCCGGGCCAGGCGATCTGCACGACCATCGCCTTCAGCGTGAAGGGCGGGTTCTCGTCGCGCCCCAGCCGCACATACGAGAAGGCGCCGGCGGCGATGCAGACGATGATCAGGTACCAGACGAACGAGCGGTGCTGCAGCGCCCATTCCGACAGGTTGAACGACCTCACCGGCCGCCATCCTCCAGCAGCCGCACCGTCTGCCCCGGCCGCAGCGTGTGGACACCGGCGGTGACGACGATGTCGCCCGCTGCGACGCCGCCGTCCAGGAAGACGAGGTCGGCGCTGTAGCGCTGGACCGTCACCGGCCGCAGGTCGACCGTCGCCGCCCGCGGGTCGAAGATCCACACCGCCGCCCGCCCGTCGCGCTCCAGCAGCGCCGGCCCGGGAAGGGCGACGGCCGGCTCGGTCGGCAGGGCGACGCTGCCGCGCACGCTGGCGCCCAGGCGCATCTCCGGAGGTGCCGCGGCCAGCCTGACCCGCACGGTGAAGGTCCGCGTCAGCGGGTCCGCCTGGGGCGACACGTAGCGGACGGTGCCGGTGGTTCTGATCCGCGGATCGCCGACCAGTTCGACGGCGACCTCGGGATCGGGCGGCACCTTCAGGAACAGGTTCTCGGCGATGTCGAACACGGCCTCGCGCTCGTCGAGCCGGGCGAGGCGCACGACCATCTGGCCGGCGGCCACCACCTGTCCCGGCGTGGCGCCGACCGCCACGACGACGCCGTCGGTGTCCGCGCGCACCTCGGCATAGCCCAGCGCCTGCTCGGCGAGCGCCTGCTGCGCTTCGGCCGAGTCGAGCTGCGCGCGCGCCGTCTGCAGGTTGCGCAGCGCCGTGTCGTAAGCGGTGCGCGTCGTGAAGCCCTTCTCGATGACGGTCTTCTGCCGTCCCTCCTCGCCCCGCGCGCGCACCATCTCGGCGCGTGCCGCCGCGACCGCGGCGACCGCGGCGCGCAGCTGGCTTTTCGCCGGCTCGGGATCGATGGTGGCCAGGATGTCGCCCGCCCGCACCGCGGAGCCCACGTCGACCGGCCGCCGCACCACCTTGCCGGCCGTCCGGAAACCGACGGGCACCTCGTAGCGTGCCCTGATCTCACCGGTCTGCTGCAGGATCTCCGGCGCATGCGCCACCGCCGCCACGACCGCCCGGACCGGCCGCACGACCTCCCCGCGCGGCTCCTCCTCGACGCAGCCAACCATACACAGCAACGCGACCGGCGCGAGCGCCCGAATGTCATGTAGCAGCCAAGGCCATAATGTCACTCGCGCACGCGCCATCCATACGCACCCGATCGCCAGTCTACGCTTCGACGCGGCCTTAGCTACATTCGTACTGCAAATAAATCGGCTACGGTATTGGATTGTCCAGTTTTGCAAGGGCACTCTTCGTTGAGTCACGCCGCGACAGCGACGGAGTGACCGCGAGAGAGTAGGTGGTGGCGGTTTCCGTCGGCGGGATGTGCCGATTGGTTTGAGCAGCCGGCGACAGCATCACCCTCTTCAACGTCCGCGCTGCCGTACACCAGGACGACTTCGTCTTCTGAAGGTGCGGTTCCGCCGCGATCGTGGTGCGGTTTGCTCGAAAGCACCATCGTGCGGGCGCATATGTGCGCCGCTGGCGTAAACGGGGGATTCGGATACGGGGCCTCGGCCGTTCGAGAGGCGGCTTCACGACCAAGATCCACCTCCGCACGAACGCCCTCGGCCTGCCGATGAAGGTCGCCGTCACCGCCGGACAGGTCTCCAAATTGCCTCGGCGGCCATATCCGGTGCTGGTTTCGTGCAGCCCAGTTCATGTGGCATCAAACCGGGGAAACTGTCGGTGACTGAACATCAGCAACTGACTCAGGAGCAGCGAAGACCGGTGCGACTGCACTTGGCTGTGAGCCGATCCGCCGCTTCACATCTACCCCGCGAGGGCCCTGGAGTGTGCTCTCGCCCGACCGATGTCCCAGGCTCGGCGCCGCTTCTTACCCACTCGGTTGATTCCGATCCACCGCGCGGGAGGCATCACCAAGCGTCGATCATCGGGCGCTTCTTGCCCGTGCGCGCCGGGGCGGGCCGGATCGCGGCGAGCAGGTTCACCACCCATGTCCGCGTCTCGGCCGGGTCGATCACGTCGTCGACCATGAAATTGGTCGAACGGTGCAGCGCCTTGCCGGTCTCGTAGGCTTTCGCGACCATCTCGTCGAAGAACCGCAGCCGCTCCTCCGGGTTCTCGATCGCGGCCAGTTCGGCGCGAAAGCCGAGCTTGACCTGTCCCTCGATGCCCATCGGCGCGAACTCGCCGGTCGGCCAGGAGACGTAGAAGTAGGGCGCGCGGTAGTTGCCGCCGGCCATGGCGCTCTGCCCGAGGCCGTAGGCCTTGCGCAGCACAATCGTGAAATACGGCACGGTCATGTTGCTGCTGGTCAGGAACATGCGGGCGGCGTGACGCACCAACGCGGTCCTCTCCGCCTCCGGCCCCACCATGATGCCGGGCGTGTCGCAGAAATTGACCACCGGAATGTCGAACGCGTCGCAGAGCTGCATGAATCGGGCGCCCTTGTCGGACCCGTCGGAATCGACGGCGCCGCCCAGATGCTTCGGATCGTTGGCCAGCACGCCGACCGTGCGTCCCTCCAGCCGGATCAGCGCCGTCACCATCGTGCGGCCGAAATCGCGGCGCAGCTCCAGCATGGTGCCTTCGTCGGCGAGGGTGCGGATGACGTCGCGCACCTCGTAGGTGCGCAGCCGGTTCTCCGGCACGATGTGGCGCATCCGCCGCTGGTCGGGGGCGGTCCAGTCCTTCAGCGGGCCCTGGAAATAGGCGAGGTAGGCCTTCGCGACGGCCACCGCCTCCGCCTCGTCGGCGACGGCGATATCGACGACGCCGTTGCGCGTCTGCACCGCCATCGGGCCGATCTCCTCCGGCGTGAACACGCCGAGCCCGCCGCCCTCGACCATGGCGGGGCCGCCCATGCCGAGATTGGTGTCGGCCGTCGCGATGATCACGTCGCAGCAGCCGAGCAGCGAGGCGTTGCCGGCGAAGCACCGGCCGGTGACGATGCCGACCACCGGCACGAGGCCGGAAAGCTGGCCGAAATGGTGGAAGGTGTCGAAGCCGATGAAGCCGCCGTAATCGTCGTCGCCCGGCCGCCCGCCGCCGCCTTCCGCGAACAGGACCAGCGGCATGCGCCCGTCCTCGGCGAGGTCGATGATCTTGTCCGTCTTCCAGTGATTGTGGACGCCCTGGGTCCCGGCGAAGACGGTGTAGTCGTAGGCCATAACGGCGGTGCCGCTGACGGGGGCGTCGAACAGGTCGCCGTTGACGCGGCCGACGGCCTGATCACCGGCGTCGGCCGGGCTGCGGGTCAGCAGATCCTCGAAGCTCCGGCGCTGCCGCTGTGCCGCCGTGACGAGGGGGCCGTACTCGACGAAGGTACCGGGATCGACGAGGTCGGCGACGTTCTCGCGCGCCGTGCGATGGCCCGTCTTGCGCCGGCGCTTCACGGCGTCGGGACGCTGCTCGTCGCGCGTCAGGGCGCGGCGCGCCAGGACTTCGGCGAGGTCCGGCCGGATGTAGTCGAGATCGAGATCATCGGCATCGCCCTGCACCTGCGCCGCGACATCGGACGGCTCGATCGTCAGCAGCAGCTGGTCTTCCCAGAGCGTATCGCCCGGCTCGACATGGATGGCGCGGACGATCCCGGCGGCGGTCGCCGTGACGCCATGCTCCATCTTCATGGCTTCCATGACGGCGACCTCGGCCCCAGCCGGCACCTCGTCGCCGACGGCGAACGCGATCGCGATGACCGTGCCCTGCAGCGGGGTGCGGACCCCGATCATCCCCTCCGCGAGGTCTTCGGCCGCGGCGGATGTCGCCGGCCGTGTCCGGTCGTCCGACTGGCCGTAGGCGAGCACGGAGAGCGGATCGCCCGCGGCGAGCTTGGCCCCGGCACGCGGGCCGCGCTTCGCCTCCTCCTTCGCGGCGGCGTAGAGGCGCGGATGCGCCGCCGCGTCCATGGCCGTCAGCGCCGGCGCATTGGTCTCGACGAAGCCGGTGTCGAAGGTGCCGCCGCGCACCGCGTCGCCCAGCAAAAGGGCCTGAAGAAAGGGGATGTTCGTCGGCGCGCCCGCGATCTGAAACTCGCAGAGGGCGCGATAGCCCTTGGCCGCCACATCTTCGAGGCGGCCGCTGCGGGCGAAGACGATCAGCTTGGCGAGCAGCGAATCGTAGGCCGGATTGGTCGTATAGCCGGCATAGCCGTAGCCGTCGACGCGGACGTCCGGGCCGGCGGGCGGCGCGTACGCGGTCAGGACGCCGCCGCCCGGCCTGGCCGACCCGTCGGGCTGCATCGTCTCGGTGTTGATGCGCAGCTGCATCGCCATGCCGCGCGGCTTCGGCCCGGCGTCACCCGTCAGGCCGAGGTCGTCCAGCGTCGCACCGCCCGCCAGCCGGAGCTGCATCTCCACCAGGTCCAGGCCGGTGACCGCCTCGGTCACCGTGTGCTCGACCTGCAGGCGCGGGTTCGCCTCGATGAAGTAGAAGGCGCCGCTGTCGCGGTCGACCAGGAACTCGAACGTGCCGAGGCTGCGATACTTCGCGGCACGGGCGAGCGTCAGGGCCGCGTCCAGCAACCGCGCGCGGACGGCCTCGTCCAGGTTCGGCGCCGGCGCGAACTCGACGAGCTTCTGGCGCTGCCGCTGCAGCGAGCAGTCGCGCTCCCAGAGATGCGCCACTCCGGTCCCGTCGCCGATCACCTGGACCTCGACGTGGCGGGCGTGCCGGATGAGCTGCTCGACATAGAGA
>Ga0114915_1001354_pt1 | contig 10611 bp, 3 predicted proteins | sample MalvirAntarct_55_FD_87288 | JGI IMG/M metagenome (GOLD analysis project Ga0114915, IMG submission 87288) | Marine viral communities from the Global Malaspina Expedition - Malaspina viral metaG Antarct_55 | ecosystem: Environmental > Aquatic > Marine > Oceanic | place: South Georgia Island...
TCCCTGTACCGTATGAGTTTGTCTGGATTTTTATTGAAATCTTGTATAATTTCTGCTGCTTCATCTGGGGTATCGAATGTTCTGATATTTTTTAACATATTGCCGAATCCAACCTTTGTGGATATTACTGGTATGCCCATAGCCCCCGCTTCTACTATGCTTAGACCAGCACCTTCCGTGGCCGAGGACACTACGAGCATATCTATCCCTTCGTATATTTGTGTGGTTTCCGTAACCCCGTGGCCCATGATGTGCTTGAATTTAGTACCTGCTTTGCCCGCAATGTCAGAGAGCCACTCTGGCCTCTTTATACTCAAATATTCTTTGTTATGTTCTCTGGTTGAAACCTGTCCTATGGTATTTATTTCGGTTGGTTTAACATCGAGTTCTTTAAATTCTTCTGTATCTACACCTACTGGCATAAATGCAGGGTTATAATCTGAAATTTCCTCTGCAATTTTGTTTGAAATTGCCCCATATTGTATACCACCGTCACTGAAACCCAATTTCTCTTTGAATTGTTCTGTATTTGTATTTTCTGCATGTTTGATGGCTAATAATTTCTTTTTCATATTTTGTGGAATCTCTTTGAGGTAGCCTACCTCTATTTGGTGGAATGTTATTGCAGTAGTACCCAGTATTACATCATAATCATTCCAATTATTCCACAGATCACTGCAATTCTTTGACCAATCATGGAAATCAAAATCAAAATATTCTGATAAATATTTCATCACACTCATGTGTACTCTGCCTATAGCCCATTTGGGCTCGGACCATATGGCAATTCTTGGTTTCTTATTTTTAAAATTTTCTTCTAATGTTACTTCTTTTGGCAATATGGTGTCTAATTTATTCATATAATTGAGATCAATTCGATCCTCGTGGACCTGATACCAACCTTTATTAGTGTGTACATCAAGGACTTCATTGAAATATTCTTCGTACATCGTTGCGACCTTGTCAATTGTAAAATTCATTGCCCATTTCTTGCAATCCTCTGGTTTAATTTTATGTATATTTTTGGCGGCCCATACAAAATGGTCAAATGTTTTGCATCTATACCCAGTAAGTCCATGGATATTGTTTTCCGTAAAGGCTCCCCAGTCAGTGGTTATGGTTGGAGTGCCCGACAGTAGCATTTCTACCTGTACACCACCGAATGGCTCATTGTAGAGCGAGGCTACAAATGCACCCTTTGCCTTGGACATGAGTTTTTTGCGGGTCTCTCGATCCGCATACCCAATCTCGGTTACATGTTCTGGTACTTCATCATATCCACACGCTTTAAGACTATTCTGTCCTGCAACAAGTAGTTTGGCACCTATTTCTTTCGTGACCTGTATGGCAATGTGGATACCCTTACCTTCATACACTCTGCCCAAAAATAGGAAATAGTCATCCTTTTTATCAGAATATTCGAAATCGTCCGGGTCAAAATAGTTTGGAATAACTGCATCATACCAACTCTGCTTACAGGACCCAACGGCGCTAAGGCCATAATAAGCATGGTATATGGCGTAGGATTCAAAAATTTTATACTTTGCCCAATGTCCCCCGGCATATCCAATTCCAGGCTCAACGCATATCATATCCTGATGTGCATCACATATAGGGCGAACACCTGCCCCCCAGAAGGGCAATATGAAATCCAGGGGTTTCTTGCGCTTACCTATTTCATCTATGGCATTCTTAAAAAATGTCTGGTATGCGTGGTCCCCGGTATCGAATGTAAAAAAGTTCTTGCGCCAGTCATAATTACCATAGGCAATCTCCAAGTCGTTGTTTGTAACCACTGTAACGTGCTCTGAACATTCCAAATCAGAATCCTCGTGACCATAGTGAATAACTGTATGTCCTCGATTCTTCATCATCTTGCAGAATTTCAATACTTTCTGGGTATATGCACAGGCAACGTACTCATGACTAGTAACTGTGTGTGGTAATCCAAGACAATGAAATCTCATTAATAAGTATGAAGGGAAATAACTGTGAAAAAAGACGCATTGCGTATGTAGGACTCCCCAGGACAGCCTCCCGCTACACATGGAATATACTCAGACGAGCTGGATTTACTGCTGACAGGGGTGATCAGGTACACACACACGAAGTGCCACAAAACAGGCCTGGTTGGACTTATATTGTATCTTGCAGAAATCCGTATCAGAGAGCGGTATCAATGTATACTATTTCCAAAAATATTTGGAAACATGAGTGGGAAGATTTTAAGGAATTTATAATTAATTATAAATTTGCCGGAATTTATGATTCTGTGAAGCATCTGGATACTATTCAATGGATACACTTCGATAATATAGTTAAAGACCTGGGTGACCTATGTTTCGTCGAACCCCCTGCATTTATCGAATCCCATAATTCTAAAAATTGGAAAGAATATTATACTCCCGAATTGGAAGAAATTGTATTTAATAGATACCATAACGATTTTATACATTGCGGATACGAACGTAAAAAATTTTAGACAGAATAAATAGATGAAAATATTGTTCTGTTCAACATGGCCAAAGATATCGTCGGGGTATGCAAAAATAGCTCATTTATTATCAAATAAATTGGCATCAATAGATAATAATGAGGTTCATTACCTGGCATTTCAATCTAATTCTGACAACATCGACCGAGTGTCACATCCAAACATTACCTTCATAAAAGATGAAAAATTTGGCGTTGATATATTAGAAGAATTGCTTACAAAGACTATACAACCTGATATAGTCATATTATATAACGACGTGATAGTTGGGTCGAAGTATGTAAATATTATGCTTGATTTAGAAATGAATTTCAAATTCATCATGTACATAGATTTGACCTATAAATGGCAGAGATACATAGATCATTTACAAAAAAGAGTAGATATGTTCGTGTGTTTCCACAAAACCTGGATGAACCATATTATAGAAATGGGCGTACCTGTACACAAAGTATGCTATTTGGACCACCCGATTGAAAATCATTTTAAAAGTATGCCAACAGAGCAATGCAAAGCACATTGGAATTTTGATAAAGATGATTTCGTGATACTTAATATGAACAGAAACTCATACAGGAAATGCCTGGATATAACAATGGATGGATTTATACAATTTTGGAAAAGAAATAAGTACAACCCCCACCTAAAAATATTTTTTGGGTGTAAAAGTGATAGATATGATGGCGCATATAGTATACTCGAACTAGTTGAAATGTTTGCAAAAATAAACAAAATTCCCAAAGATAAATTAGAAATATTAATGAATCAATGCGTAGTTTGCCCAAATCAAGACCATATAACAGATGATGCTGTTAATAAACTCTACAATGCGTGTGATGTTGGGGTCAACACGTGTTGTGGAGAGGGATTTGGTCTTTGTAATACTGAACACCAAATGGTAGGTAAACCCCAAATTGTGACGGGGCTGGATAATTTTAAAGAACTATTTTCGGAAGATTGGTGTACATTCCTGGAACCCCGTGCCAGATTATACAACTCAAAAGAAGTAGATATAGTCGGGGGCTTACTGGAAATACCAGTTGCTTCTGACCTCGCAGATGCTATCGATTATTATTACAAAAACCCTAAGATCGCAAAAGAATATGGGGCCAAAGGTCAAAAGGCCCTATGTGAACGCATAATTAAATGGTAAAATCAAGGGTTGGGTCCATACGAAGCCCTGCGCCAATTTGCATATAAATCCAACAACCTGTTAAAGTTGAATTTATCTGTGTATTTATCTATATTTGCTGTTCCCCACGTATGAAGTTCAGTAATATTTAAGTTTCTCGTATACATTTGATGGTCAATCGGGCATTGTCATCATCTATGGCCACTGGCACACCTTCATGTGATACCTTGAGTTTGACCGCAGTATTAGCAGATACAGCTTGTATATAACCGTTAATTTGTACGGACCCGGTATTTATAGTAGAGTCACTATTAAATCTCGATGAGTACTGCTTGTCCCTTTCGGCGGCACTGCCACCTATGTGTAAAACAAGTTCCATCTGGGTCCTATTGTCGTTCGTACTACCTGTTGCACTATTAACTCCCATGGCTCTGGCGTGAAACTCGTATACCCCCGCCTTTATTATAGTGACTATGCCAGTGCCTGAAACGGGAGTGAACATACTCGAGTTGGTAACTGTTGTTGACCACCCAGCCAAGTCTGTTGATGACGTCGTTGTAGCCTGTGTACCGTTCTTTTTCCATTGGAATGGATATGACGTTGTTGATGACTGGAAAGTGCCATTCACATCAAGTGAAGCTGCGGGAAATAAGGTCCCTATACCCACATTGGAGTAGGAATCAAAAATGGCTACTTGGTTTCCAGCCCGCTTGATAGATAAGGTACCCGCAGAAGTGTATGTTAATTGTGTATCTGCAATCGCCTGGTACAGTCCTGCGGCCGAAGAACCTATTTTAAAAGCAGACCCAGCTATTGTACCAGCCACGGTACATCCCGTATCTGTCACGTGAAGTGCACTGCTTCCACCAACATGGAAATCATGCCCCCCGGTAGACATTGCGGGTACGGGTGCATTGTACTGTACCGACCCATTAACTGCCTCAAGAGTATAAGTATCAGCAGTAGTTCCATATAAATCAATTTTCGTCCCAACGCTGCCCATTACGATATCACCAGTCATGGTAAGTGCAGACGCGGATGTTGCTGGTAGAACGGTCAGACTGTTATAGTATTCTATTACGGGTGTAGAATCATAGGCCAGTGTGAACTTCTGGGGAGACATCCCCGCTGCTGCATAGGTCCCAATTGTAGCCGTTTTGGTGTCACTACCAAGTAAAACATTACCATCGACTTCCAGTTTCTCAGACGGAGTACTCGTCCCTATGCCCACGTTGCCCGCCGGCTCTATAACAAGTCGTTGATAGATGCTTGCGGTATCACCAGCAACACCTGTATTGGTAGCTGTGCCGATATAAAATTTTCCGTCAGTTCCAGTTTTTATAACCGAGACATACCCGGCGGTGGCATACCTCCATGCACTATTATAATAAGATACATTAAACCCCAATGACCTATTGGTACCGTTCATGTACATATTTTGCCCAAATTCATTCCAATAGTCATTTAAGGGGGGGGCAATCTTATTTACCCTTAGTGTATTACTGATATCGGTGTTTGTATTCGATATGTGGAGACGCTGGGCGCCCCCGGTTTGGACCTCAAATTGGTCGGCAGCAGGGAATCCACACAAGGTGTTGATATCGTTCACATGCCTCAGGGAAGAGGCAATATCTAAAATTCCATCCACGCGGAAGTTATGGGGAGTATATGTACCACTTGGGAAATTGTTATAATGATTGAGTGATAAGAATCCATAACCATTATCTCTAATTGCCACATTGCTATCTATAATGATGTCTTTCACTACATTAAGGTCGTTGGCGAATATATCACCACTTGCATCACGAGCAACCACCTTGGAAGCAGTGGCTGCCGTAGTGGCATCGACCGCAAAAGTGCTAGCAGTCGAACCATCGTAGGCAGAACCGATAAGGTACGTCCCGGGGGTAACCGACTCGCTCATGGCACCACTGAATGTGGTGGCCGTGACGGTGCCACTAACATTCAATCCACCTGAGGGTGTGATTGTATCAGATTCACCAAACCCCATTCGCACGCTTCCTGCAATTGTCAGATTACCCTGAGTCGTCAGGGCCATCGCACCTTGTGCATTGGTGTGGGCGACGTCTCCCCACCACCAACCCCTGTCAGGTTCACCGTTCATCTGAAAGGTCATGGCATAGTCACCAAGTGCACCGTAGGCCATTCCCGAATGCATGCCTACCCCGTAAATGTTGCTGTTCCAGACCCTAACCTTGGTCCTATCGTTGACGTTTGTGCCCTGGAACACCGTGGCAGACACAGAACTAGTTCCGGCGGTAAAATTTTTATTATTGGTTGAAACTGTCGTTGAATCTATTATCAGGTTGGTGGTATTATTTGTCACGACCCTAAATTCATCGTCGGTTACGAAACCAAACCAGGTATCACCATCACCGGCGCGCCGGACTTTTCCTGTAATAGTCAATTCGTCAGTGACCGTGATACCCGTTGAGGTTGTGGAAAGTTTTTCGTAACCGTTCTGGTATAATTTCACTGCGTCCCAGTCCATAGTAATGCGCTTTTTGTTATCGTTTCCAACTATTTCGGAGTAGTTTTGTGTAGTATATACGTTATCAAATTGTGCATCACCATTCACCACAAATTTACGTCCAGGGCTCGTGGTCCCTACGCCCAGGTTGCCCGTGGAAGTAAGTCGCATTCTTTCACTCTCCGTGATTCCGTCAGCGGATGTATTAAATAGAAGGTCACCGACATTCGTCGTGGCATTGGTAACCTTGCCGACTATACTTCCCAATATATGGTCCTTTGCGGGTGTGGGGGAATCGTCGTAATTACTAAATATGATTTTCGCTTGCTCGGAAACTGTTGATCCCGTTCTCCATCCCTTGAGTTCCATGTGAGCATCTTGGCCGCTCGTGGTACAGTCCAGTAATAGTTTAGTTGTCACGTCAGAACGGATATGTAATGGGTTTGAGGGCGAGGTGGTCCCTATACCCACGTTGCCAGACTCATTAATTGTCATAGCGGTCACACACGCGGAGCCGATGGCGAAGCCTTGTTTGGTCTTAAAGTGCAATTTACCCTGAGAATAAGTCCCAGTTCTTTCGTGTGTAATTGCGGCACCTGGGGTGGCGTTCGCACCTGGCTCAGTCCCATTCTGTAAATCAAACGCCATTCCGATTTCCCGACCGGTTGAGGACGCAGCAACATCATGCAAGAGCATGTTATACTTTTCGTAGTATGCAGCATCTGGAGCGTCGTTGCCCGCAGTTCTAAACTGCACTTTCGCCACGGGTGCCGTCGTCCCTACGCCCACATTATTTGTACTCGCATCCACGAACAGAGTGTCAGTGTCAACCGAAAAGTCAGAATTAGCCACCCTAGTGTCCGTGCCATCCATTATAATCCTGTCGGCATTTCCAACCCGAAGACTTAATTCCTCGCCAGTTTTACAATTTAAAAACGTATCCCCGTCACTAGTTTGTATTAAAGCATAATTGCTGTCCTGCCCAGACACAACATCATTATGGGCAAAACATGCCTGAGTGGCAGTCCTATCATATATAAGACTGTTTCCAAGGATGGCATTACCATCGACTTCCAATTTCTCTGACGGGGTACTCGTCCCTACGCCCAGGTTGCCGCCATTGAAATAGGTATCTCCGTTGGACCTCACAAACACATTTGTTCCAACCCTAAGTTCTGTATTCGAATAATGTTGTGCACCCACCGGTCCAGTCGTTATACCAATCTCAGAACCCGATGTGTTGATTTTAGTAAAAGACATTGTATTACTATCAGCCTGAATTCTCCAATCCCCGGTTCTAAAAGTACCACCACCAGATGCGTTGAACGCGTCGCCCGTACTAGATGAAGTAACGGTGCCGGCAGTGTTGAAATGCCCTGCTGTAACGGTACCTGTGAAGGTTTTGTTGCCCGCTATGCCTGTCTGGTCGGTGGTGGTATTCACAAAGCCACCGATGGTATTGGATATGCTTCCCCATAGGTTAGAAGCATTGAGGTTAGAAAGCCCGGCACCGTGCGCAGCTACATTTGATACTGATATTACTGATGGTAAGCGGGCGTTAGCCAGTGTATTTGAGGTTATATTTGCTGCATTTATATTTGTTATAAGCGCACCCGAGCCAGCGAAACCAGTGGCACTAGCAGTCCCAGTAACCGTTATACCCACCGATGTGGTCCTAAGTTTTTCATTTCCACCCGAATTCAAATATACATTATCTGGTCTAAATGCAGCCATATTCTGAGTATCTGCTCTCAGGAATATACCTGCCGATGCAGAAGATGTGTTGCCATAGTCACTGTCCAGGTAAAACTTGCCACCGGTATCACCCGTCATGCGCACACTCCCGGTTTGTGAAGGGGTCGAATCTTCCAACAATATGGCCGGAGTTCCATTTTTGATATGAAGTGGGTGTTGTGGCGTAGTAGTCCCCACGCCCACATTGCCACCAGAGAATGTAGTATTTCCGGCAGATCTTACGAATACGTTGTTGCCCAACCTAAATTGTGCCTCCTCATAGTCTGATCCTGTGGTCAGTTTGAACTCGCTTTCACCCGTAGCATCCTTGGTAACTAAGAACGAATTGCCAGTCTCAGCAACTGACCAATTGTTCGCAAAGTTGAGTTGGCCATCGCTGATCGTTACGTCACCACTGGTTGTGGTTATGCTGGTATCAACGGTTGCCGTACTGGCCGTAAATACACCCACATTACTGAGTCCATAGTTGGCAAATGTTGAGAATCCAGTTGAGGTTATAACATTTGTGGATGTGTTTCCAATTTGGGTGACGATTTCCAGGGGGACCTGTGCACCCGATGCACCCGTGGCACCTATGGGACCCGTAGCACCACCCGGGGGTCCTGCTGCGCCAGGAGGTCCCTGAGCACCCGAGGCACCAGTGGAACCATAGGAACCCGAAGCACCAGTAGCTCCCGCGCCCTGGGGTCCCGTGGGTCCTGTGGATCCCTGTGCACCCGAGGCACCCGTGGCACCATAGGAACCCGAAGCACCCGAAGCACCAGCCACGGTTGGCCCCTTCGAAAGCTTTCCGTCTGAATCGATATAAACAACTGCATTCGTAGGGCCTGTAATTAGACCCGATGTATACACGTCACCAAAGATCTTCACATTGGATGTTTCTACGAGCATCACGTTAGATCTGGAACCGCTGATTCCATTACCAATTACTAAATGCGTGTTGAGTGGGAGGTCTTCTGTATTGTACTGGCCCATGGCAACTGAATGATCGGTCATAGCATTTGAATATAATCCCATTGCAACCGACCCGACCCCATAAGCTACCGAGTGATCACCCGCTGCATAGGATGCCGTACCATGGGATATCGATACATTGCCAGTAGCATGGGAATAATCACCATATGCGTTACTGCTTATACCTTCTGCGTGAGACCGGTCACCATAGGCAGCCGTACCCTTGCCTTCGGCGTGAGACGCAGGACCGCGAGCAATTGTGGTATCACCCTCCGAATGAGAGTAAGTGCCATATGCATTTGTGGTGACACCCTCTGCATGAGACCCATCACCGAACGAAATGGTAACACTACCTTCTGCATGGGATTGCGTGCCGTGGGCATTACTATTTATACCCTCTGCATGAGATTCTAGGCCATAGGATACAGACACGTTTCCGTGTGCAAAACTACTATCACCCCCGGCTATGGTATCCACTCCGATTGATACAGCATTGGAACCCATTGCCGACCCCGAACCCACAACGAAAGTATTCTGAACTACAACACTCTGCGTCGTCGTATTACCCAATTCAGTTACTTCTTGCAATGTTCCAACATTTGCATTCCTGGGACCAACAAGGTCCCCATCCAAATAAATAGCTCGCCCAGATGATGGAGCTGGTGCATTACCGACAACTAGGCCGGTACTGTTTGTAGGATCATCATCTGTTTCGAACCGAACACGCCTGAGATTGATTTCATCACCGGCATGTGCCATATTACTATTAATTACTAAATAAAATTCCACACAATCCCTTTGATATTTTCAGTATGTTGTAATTTATTGCGTATACATAAATATTATCACCTGATCTAGAAACCGGGCGCTGTAAATTATCAATTACTATTGTTGCATTATCAATCCTACTGAAATTGCATTCACCAGTTGGACTGTATTCACTTACATCATCCGCAAAACTGTACATGAAATACCTGGTATAAAAGGGGGTGCCATCTGCATTTACCAGGTTAATATTCCCATTCTTCGTGTGGTAATACCCCTGAACTGTGTGATAATAACTTGGACTCATCCTATCAACAAGAGTCTCCCCATTCAGCATTACACTTGCCGAATCAAACGTAAAGTAATCTGCATCAGAATTTGCATCTTCTGCATTGTGACCAAAAAAGAGTGCCTTGGTAGGATGATTTAAGTTTGATATATCTATCTTATGGGTTCCATTCGAAACATGATGTCCCTCATATTGAACTTGTGTAATAAGCAACTCCATATCCGATTCTGCAAATAGAGTTCGTTCTGGTGTGTCTAAATATACATAGTTCGCATATACTATGGGTGTTACACCAGTAATGGCTGACCCCCACTTTACACGTATAGATACTTCATGATACTGAATACCTACAAGTGGTAAAAAATTATTGTTGTCACAGAAGAAAAAGTGTAACGGGAAAAAATTCTTATCTGACTGTGTAATAGTGTTATTTATCATAGATGATTTAACTTTTGTCTCTGGAAGATATATGTTCCAGATCTCTGCCAGATATTCATATGTTAGTGTGTCTACTATCTGTCCACCGATATAGAGTTCAAAAACAGTACCACCAAGATAGTCAATGATATCATTCCCCTCCAACCATATATAGTTCAAAAGGTCACCCTGCTTTGTAATTTTAATTTCAGTTCTAGAACCTGGTGCTATAGTACCAGTTATGTCAAGTCGTTTGGGTGCCTGTGAAAAGTTTGTATGTTTGTTGTATTTACTCTGAAATAGAGAATTTGTAA
>Ga0114915_1001355_pt1 | contig 10609 bp, 4 predicted proteins | sample MalvirAntarct_55_FD_87288 | JGI IMG/M metagenome (GOLD analysis project Ga0114915, IMG submission 87288) | Marine viral communities from the Global Malaspina Expedition - Malaspina viral metaG Antarct_55 | ecosystem: Environmental > Aquatic > Marine > Oceanic | place: South Georgia Island...
GCTGGCGGCAGTGTTACAACTGTTAGTGGCAATGAAGTATCTAGAAGCACTCCAGCAATTGGAGGACTGCAAAGTACTTCATATGCAGATGGATCAGTCAAAGACACTTTTCAAACACAAGACTCTGATGGAACAAACATTACACAAACAAGTGTAAACGGGCAGACTACTAATACTGACATCCAACGAGGCAATATGAAATTAGACACTGTTCCTGGAGCAAATAATAGTAGAATACCACAAGCTAAGAAATTGTCATACAAATCTGGTATAACAGGTAATACTGTAACTGCAACTGTTCCCGAATCTGTAAAAGAAGCAGGTGTTGGGAAAATTACTAAACAAAATACTACATCCGATGTTAAGCCTGGTGAAACAGAACGGCAAGCAAAGAAATTGTTTCCTATGAATAAAGACGGAAAGCCTAAGCCACTAGGCGTTAAGGGTGCAACTCCTAATCAAGCATTTAACTTAGGACTAGCAGAAAATATGAGTTATACAGGAACAGCATTAAGACGGGCGGAAAAGAAAAAAGGTATCAAGATAGGAACACCTGAATGGTTTAAACATTGGTTTGACCTTCCCTATCTTAGAGAAGATATCAACAAGAAAGAACTACTGGCAAAGTTAAAAGATCAACAGCGTGGCAGATTTACACAAGCAATGTTGGACGCACTACATAGTCTAGTACAAAGCAAAGGTGATAGACACAGCATAGGCAGTTATGCATTTGAAGTGGCAAAGACCTTTGGATTCAGTCCAAAAGCTCTTGAGAAGATGTATAGAGACATGCACAACTTACCAGTTGACTCAATGGTTAGAGAAGATGAAGTGTTCACTCAGCAGTTTGAAATAACTCCTGAACTAGCCAAACTCAATAACATATTCAACAGAGGCGGATATGAGATAAGAGTTGTTGGCGGCGCAGTAAGAGATCTTGCACTAAACAAAACACCCAAGGACATAGATTTGGCATCAGATGCAACTCCAATTGAGATGCAAAAGATGTTTGACAGTGCTGGTGTTAAGCATATACCGACAGGCATTGAGCATGGCACTATAACTGCTATAATCAACGGCGAAGAGTTTGAAATAACCACACTAAGAGCAGACGTGGAAACAGACGGTAGACATGCTGAAGTAGAGTTTGTGCGTAGTTGGGAACAAGATGCACTACGCAGAGACCTAACATACAATGCAATGAGTATGGACTTTGAAGGTACACTGTACGACTATCATGGTGGTATGGATGACTTACAAAACAAAGTAAGCCGTTTTGTTGGAGATCCTGCAGAGCGTATACAAGAGGATTACTTGCGTATACTACGTTACTTCCGCTTTCAAGGCAGAATGACCAATCCCAAATTTGAAGACGATACAATGAAAGCTATTGCAGATAATGCAAGTGGGCTGGTACAAGTCAGTGTCGAGCGTGTTTGGATGGAGTTGGGCAAGATACTCGGCGGCGGAAATATCCAGCAAGTATTAAACGCAATGGCAAACACTGGTGTAACCGATGCGATAGGACTACAAGTACAAGATATAAACACTGTACAAGATGGTGGCGATCCTGTTATAAACTTGGCTAGAATAACCAATGACAGTGCAGTAGGCAAGCGTTGGAATATGAGCAATGACCAAAAATCAAAGCTGGTTTTCCTAATACAAAACAAAGGTCAAACACACGATAAAAAGTGGTACACTGATCAAATGGCAGACGGATTTGATAGAAGTTTGTTAGATGCACTTGCTAGATACAATAGTCAAGACGATATGATACAGCATATCAATAGTTTCCAGCAACCTACATTTCCAGTAGACGGCAATGATCTAATGAAACTAGGTCATGCTCGTGGCCCTGGCATAGGCAAGACACTGCAAGCATTGCGTACACAATGGAAGCAAGGCAACTTTGATGTAAGCAAAGACGAACTACTCGGAAGTTTAACTGTACAGGAATCTTACTATGGTACATTAGGTAGATTACCGAAACAACCAGTAAGAAAGGTTGAGCCAGTACATAAAAGCGTTGATGCAAGATGGAAAAACAAAAAAGACAACGACGAACGTGCTGAATTTAATTTAGATAAAATAGACTTATCTCCAGAAGCTAGACGTGCTTTAAAAAGTATGAAAGAAGCTCTCAACATAAGAGCCACTGAAGATGTTACACAAGCACAATTGAATGCATTAGAAGCTATCATTGATAAAGTATTTAGACGAGTGGGAATTGATGTAGAATTTACACGTCACTTTATCGACAGAGCCAACGATGATCGCAACGGTGAACCTATTACTATACAAGAACTGGGTAGACTATTTGCTAAAGAATACAAGCGTTGGGGAAAGCCTATTGCACAAATGGGTCCAGATAGTGAAGCTGTAATGAAAGACTTGGAAAGTGATATTAACATTCCATTTGCACTAAAGTGGAATGGTAACGAACTTGAACTGATAGCAAAAACTGTCATGCGTAAGAAAAACTTTAGAACCAGTAACAAACAGTTTACCGTTGAATCAATGGATAATCCATATCCATACACATGGCATGAACGTAGTAATGATACATGGACTGCATATGCAGAATTGAATACAGAACGTTCATCTGATGGAAGAGGTGACGAAGACGCAACACTTAGAATAATAGCTGATAGAGTTTCAGGCGGTGATGACTGGGATGATAATGAGCGTGTGGTTCCTACTATTTGGGAACTTAGCTTTATGACTGGTTACAAAACTCACAAAACTGGTGCTGGTGATCAATTTAGAATTTTTGCTACAGTTGCATCTGCCTTTACTGATTGGTGGAAGCAAATGGGATCGAAAGTAAACGATATTGACGAACTTGAATTTGCCGCAAATAAAGCAACAGATGGTAAAAGCAGAGCAGTACTATATGCTAGATTTGCTAAAAAGTTTGCACAGATGACTGGCTTTAATTTAGAAACTAAGCAAGATAGTCATCAGGCTGTGTTTACGTTTGTAAATCCACAAAGTAGTTTTGCTGAGGCTTCAGTTACTGAAGAGGTAAGTGTTCCAGAAGATGTCTTTCATATGAAAAGCAGATTGCTAAAAGTTAAGAAAATAACAGATGCAATGGGGAATCGTCCCATAATGTTTAGAACTTTTGTATATGACGCTGATCGTGTTGGAAAGATCATTAAAAAAGTAACTGCTGATGCTGGCAGAAATGTAAAAACTGGAAGCAATCAAAAACAACAAGAAGTCTTACAAAAACTTGGTATTAAAAATCCAACATTTGCAAACCTTGCAGCAGGAAAGCATGCAAATGTTAACAGAACCTCACTTGAAGATCACGGGGTAGCTGGATTGCAAAACGTTTTCATCCCAATAAGCAACGAAATATATTACAGTGATGAGGTTGAAGACTTGGGTATGGGTCGTCCTACTGGCGGTAATAATAATTCTTTGTCCAGCAACTTTGATGTAGATAAAGCAGTAGCTAGTTATAAAAAAGGGTGGCCACCTGCTGGATTTGATAACGAAATAATTGTAGACACTGATGAGTATTATCTTTTAAACTTGCAGTCTTTTTTATTAGAACTAACAAGTCCTGAGATCAAAGATCAGATTAAACGTTTAAAAAGCGAATATGATAAGTCATATTCCAGCAAGGCATCAGAAAATCAGGTCAATGATATTTTAAAAGATCTGTTCAAAACAAAAATAATGTCATACGGTGATATATCACGCTGGATCGAATCTGTTGCTATTCCTTTTGTAGATATGATAGCAGCTAGCAGTCGATAATGAATTCATTGACAAAAGACTTATTTAAAGTTATAATATGGTAACGAACTACGCGGGTATTTTGGTAACCTAAAGCGTACTAAATTACGGCTTAAACAGTTTAAAGCGTACTAAATTACGGGTTACACGTCTACGAGTAGAGGTAAATGAAAAAAGCATTAGTGAGAGCAACAGTAGTATTAGTTCCAACTTATCTGACAGCGTACTTAACTGATAAGATGATCTATGTGGTTCCTATGTTAGCTGCCATGGGAATCGTTGCCGCTAGTTTATTCGACGAAGATGCTAAAAAACGTATTGATTCTGATGAAGATGGAGATACACACGAAGATAGCGGTTACAAAGAAGATGGAGATAGTGAATGAAAATTGCTGTGCTAATGAGCGGGCAAGCCCGATATATAGAACAAAGTGCATATTGGTGGAAAGAAAGAACTTTCCCAGACTGGCAAGAACGTATACATGTAGATTATTTTTTAGATATATGGGACGATGGTACTCCAAACTTAGAACAAAAAATTAGAGATTTGTATAATCCTGTATTCCTAAGAATAAGAGACTATGATACTGTAGTTGAAGATCATATAGCCAAAGTTAAAGATGGGAATGAAAAACACAACACAGATTGGCATTTGCTAGCTGACTATGTTAAACACACAGTATGTTACGAAGGTGCAGAAATGAGTCAGCACACTTATAACTTTCCTGGAATGTATCTAGCTAGTGCAGGCGTAGCAGAGATATTTGAACCTTATGCTGGTGAATATAATATTGCAATTAAAACAAGAACTGATTGTGTGCTTAACCCAATGGCAGATCATCATTGGCACAGACTGTTCGGAAACATGTTAAACCAAAAAGCATTTAACGATACAATTTTTAGTCCTTGGTTGCGTGTAAGAAATGGAATGCCGTTTTTTGGAGACTTATGCTTTATAGGCAGAAGTAACCTGATGCTAAATTTTATAAAAGATATGGACAAGAATCTAGTTAAACTAGCTACACATGACAAACACTTGCTTAGTGATTTTACGATAGATCCTGAAATTCCATTTGCACATTGGCTTTGGAGTAGACTAAGCATATACAGCAGAACTGATTGGCTAGCACTCAGTGTAGTATGGCCCGTGCCTTTCGGACAGTGTTTAATAAGAACCGACGAAGCATTAAATCACAAAGACTTTCGATGGATAGAAGACACTTATAACGCAGAAGAAGACAGACGACATCAAACATTGTTCCATAAGGTTGGCGACACTAAAGATTAAACCAGCATAAATAACTATATGAAGATATATGATATCATACAGGAAACTACTGCCGGCGGAATGGCAGCAGTTGCAATGCCACTTTTTACAGGTAAAAAAGGTAAGGCACATCACAGCGCCGCTAAAAAAGCAGTAGGATTAGAGCATGCCACGAAGCCTGTAGATCCAGTATACAGCAAAATGATCCGGAGAAAACCATGAGACTAGACAAAATCACAACAGTAAAAGAAGCTGCCAACAAGCCAACACTTGTTAAAGAATCTGGGCAGTACAAAGTTTTAGACGTCAATGGTGTCGAACGCAAAGTGTTCGAAGACTACGACTTAGCTAAACTTTGGATGAAGAAACATAGGCCAGAGCTTAACGAAGGCACAACACCTGTGTTGTACACTAGTGAAATAATGGAAGGTGTACTAGACAGTACTGACGAAGATGGATGGATGGCTAAAAGTCAACTGTATAATCTTAGCAAATACAGTATTGAATTACACGGAGTTATTCAAGACACAGATAATTTAGAACCTTGGGTACAAGCAAAAATTACTAAAGCATGTGACTATATTGGTGCAGTCAAGCACTATATGGAGTACTTGCAAGTAAATGATTATCCCGCTCAGCCTCCAATAGTAATAGACGATATGCCAGAAGAGATGTAAACATGCGATTAAATGAATTATTTGTACCCGCTCATATACTAACTGAAGCTGAAGATGTAAAAACTTCAGACACCCGTATGATAACATTCTCTGCGGCAGAAGTATACCTAATGACACTTCAAGAAATACCCAAGACCACAAATAAGCGTACTGGTGAAGAAGCAGTTGACCCAGACTCTTATACGGCAATGACGTACGAAGTAGGCACAGGCAAAGGGCAAATAAATCCAAAACTTGCAACCACAGTAGAGAAATGGCGTGCTGATGGTAGAGTTCCTGGTATGTTGCGAGATGAAAATGATGAGTTAAGACCATACAACGAAAATAGTTATGCCCATGACATTGGATTAACACTTTTTAGTGCAACAGTTGAACTAGGCGCAAACCTAACTAGAGGCGGGGCAATTGGCGCAGACTATATTGTAATGGGTGCCACTAAAGGTGCTGATATGTTCCTTAATGAAATTGGCGTTGATATAATCGATAGTGAAAATATGGGCTTCAATATATTGGATATGGCAACAGGCACGCCAAATGATCCTATGATTCTAGACAAATGGTCAAAGTCAATCAATGATTGGAGAGACGCAAGTTTTGAAGATGAACTAGATGTTACTGCTGGTGCTGTTAATTCTTGGGCAGACGTAGGCTCATTTATGCTAGGCGGTAGTGAAGCGACAATGGGTGGTGCATTTGCACTTATGGCAGGTGAATTGCCAAGTGAGATTGTAGACATAGCATTAATAGCAGGTACTAGTTGGTGGACAGGCGGTGCGTTAAACGTAGCGTTCAACGCCGCAGAAGCAAGTGGTGCTGCCGCGCTGGAAATGCGAAATCAGATTAATAATTCGTTCGACAAAGGCGTGCTACAAAAAACTGCTAACTGGACTATGACTGTAAAAGCTGCAAAAGATCAGCTTGCCTCTGATGGCACAGTATATGAAAGCCCAGAAGAATATGCCGCTGCTGTAAACAAATTAGCAATGGATCAAATTACTTACGCCGCATATCACAATGGACTATGGAAAATTGCCGCGGCAGCTGGCGTACTAGACACAGTCGCTGACAGATTGATGATTAAGGCGCCTATCCAGTCAAGACATATATTAGGCAGAGGTGCTGAACTAGCTCTCAATGCTACTAAGAAAGTCGGCAAGTTTAGCAAAGGTGCTGTTGTGGAAATGGGGCAAGAAGCACTTGAACAATTAATCCAAAACTTGGCTATTATTAACGCTACCGGAGACGAACAAGTTACATCAACGTTTGCTGGTGTATTAAATGCTGGCTACAATAGTATATACGGAACAGCAGCAAGTGGAGTAACACAGTCTGGCGCCTCAGTGGTAGGCGGTACAGTTAGACTCGGAGCACGTACTGCGAAAGGTACTAAAGCCAGTCTAGCATCATTACGTAGATTCTACGCAGGCGAGAGCAGTCTCAGAGACCTATTTTTAGGAACCAGTAACAATCCAGAAACATTAATAGCTGGACTTGTTGATCCAGAAACTGGAGAAATCGACTTTGCAAAAGCATTAAGAATTCGAGATCCAGATTTCAAAACAGCAGACGATATGTCCGAACGTGATCGTAAAAGATTCGAAGCTGGCAATTACACCAACCCCTATGTAGAGATCGACGGTGTACGATATGACATGGAAATAATTAGACGAAACACCAAAGACGAAGAACTGATGAAACTGTTCCAAAATAGTGTTAACGATGTAGAAGAAAATAAAATATCAAGCACATTTGAAACAGAAGATCAAGCATTTGAAGCTGCTAAATTAATAGGTGTTTACAAAGATGGCATGGACATTAATGAAACACTTGCAGCACTCGAAGATGTTACTAAAATGGATGTTCGTATCGCTGGTAGTAGTACGCTAGAAGCACCTCTATGGAGTGAGCTTAACGAAAGACAAAGAAGAGAATTTGTTACAGACGGTACAGTGAAATTTTCCAATGATCCGGTAAGAGGAAATCAAACGTGGACCAGAGATAAAGTTCTTTACACCAGTAGAATTAACGGAGAAACCATTCCCGCTGCTGTACAAAATCTAGCTGATAATGTTGGAGCAAGACCAACTGCCACGAATAATGACAGTCAGTTGGGAATGGAAAATGACATGGTCAGAAGTTCTGAAGCAGCAGCATTCCAAGATTTTACTGATGAACAAGAATTTTGGGATCAAGAATTCGGCGCAACACACAATTCAGATGGTTCACCAAAAGATCCTAATGCAACAGGTGATGCTGGTAGACAACTCACAGGTGATGATACAACAGACGAATTACAAGGTAGACGTCCTGAAAAAAACATGGAACATTATCAACAAATTGCTCAAAACAAGTTGCTAGGTGATGTTAGTTATCAAAATGCTAAAAAACGTCTTGAAGATCAAAAGGAACAATTTGCTAAAGAACTTAAAGATGACCAAGATGCATGGGACCAAGAACATTCAACAACACATCACCGAACTGGTGTTGCAAAACTAGATGACAATTTTGTTGTTAGACAAGGTGGTGGCAGAGGCGATGGACAAGCTGAAATTGACGCTCGTCGTACGAGAAGAGCAAACCTCGAAGCCCAGAAAGTAATACAAGCAAAACTAGATCAAGAGCAGGCGGTACTAGACCAACAGCAACTAGAACTAGATGCGGCTAATATAGAATTAGATACAACTGCAAATGCAATAGACAATATCGGAACAAATGCAAGTGGCGATCCAAGTGATACAGCAACTGATGTTACGACTGCAACTGCAATAGACAATATCGGAACAAATGCAAGCGGTGATCCAAGTGATACGGCAACTGACGTTACACCTACTACCGGTAGTGGTAGAGGAGACGGCGAAGCTGAAATGGCTACAAGAAGAGCAAGACAAGCAGACTTGGACGCAAGACGTGCAGAAGCAGATATTGATTTAGATGCAGCTAATATAGCTTTAGATACAACTGCAACTGCAACCGAGATAGACCAAGGCGATGGCGCTGGACAAGATAATAATCCTAATATAAGAGGAGACGGCGAAGCTGATGATGGATTTGATACAACGATCATTCCAACAGATTTAGAAACCAACCAGCAAGATCTCCGACCTCCCACAGTATCAAGCAACAAGCAAATAGCACAAGATCAAATAGTGTATCGTATGAAAATGAACATGGCCGAAGGCGGTTATCAAGATGCGGCTGTGTTGGCAAAAACATTAGAAATTTTAGAACAAGATTTTCCAGGTATATCTAGTAGGGTACTGCCTAACGGTATGCAAGAGTTCAGAGACAATCAATCAAAAGTTGTAAAAGATACAGCTACGGAATTAGAGACTATTGAAAAACCTGTGTATACTGCTAGTAATAGACCTGTAAGAGGTAAAACAATTGATCTTGACGGTCAAACATATGTATGGCTAGGTGCAGACGGCGGCAAAGGCGGCATGTGGGCAGTGCAAAAAGCAGATGGCTCTAGAGGCACAACTAACCACCAAAATCATCAAGAACTAATGCAGCGTCATCAAGAAGACATGGACGCACAGGATGCTGAAAACATAAGTTTAGACACAACACCGCCTCCAGGATTTTCTGCAATAGACACCAACACACCACAGTCTATTAGAACTGCACAAGATCAGGAGACTCCTAATTTAACTCCAACTACAACTACTCTTCCAGCAGGCCCCGAAGTTCAAACTACTATCACACCGCTTGTTCCGGGAGATGTTACAACAACAGACGGTCCAGAAACAAGAGCAAATACATGGACGCCTCCAGCAGGTATGGAGACTCCTTCCTTTACTGCACCCGCAGGTGCTGATACAGATCCACTTAAACTTAGTTCGCCAGATGGACCTGCTTTGGATACTCAAGTAATATTTGATCCAACTGCTGAAACAGAAATTGATGGACAATTTGCTGATGTTGAAGTACCACAATCAGTTAAAGACGAATATGCTGATGTAATTGCTACAAACAATAACATTAAAGTAATGCAATTCTTAGATAGTTTGCCGCCAGAACAGGCAGGTAGTTTACGAGTCAACAATGCACCTGCAGACACAACTACAATAGACAACACCGGAACAAATGCAAGTGGTGATCCAAGTGACACAGCAACTAATACACAAGGTGATGGTGCAGGACAAGATAATAATCCAAATGCAGGAGATGGCGGCGGCACAGTCACAAATAATAGACCTGATGCACTTGACTTGCCAGGTACTAGTGCTCCGGCTCCAGTTACTGGCAGTGGTAGAGGTGACGGGCAAGCTGAACTAGATGCTAGAAGACAAAAAGCAAAAGATGATAAAGCAAAAGCAGATGCAGATGCTGAGGCAGATGCCGCTAATATAGACCTGGATACAACTGCAACTGCAATAGACAATATCGGAACAAATGCAAGTGGTGATCCAAGTGACACCGCAACTGACGTTACTACTAGTGATGCAAGCGGTGACCCGAGTGACACAGCAACTGATGTTACACCTACTACTACTGGTAGTGGTAGAGGCGATGGACAAGCTGAACTTGCTGCAAGAAGAGCAAGACAAGCAGAGATAGACGCAGAACAAGAACGTCGTGATAACACTCCGCCGAATGTACAAACAACAGTTATTCAGCCCGAAACACCTAGACTAGGTGATACTCCTACATTAGACACAATAACTACTAAACCTGATACTCCTATTAAGTTTGTACAGCCGAATTTAGAAAACCCTGCAAAAGCAGACGAAGTTCCTGCTATAGACACAACAGGTCCTGAGCCAATAGCTAATAATAGAGCAGATGCACAAGATAATAATCCAAACACTAATGGTCAAACAACAGATACAACAGATACAACTGCACAAGATAATAATCCAAACACTGATGGTCAAACAACAGATACAACAGATACAACAGATACAACAGATAC
>Ga0114915_1001357_pt1 | contig 10604 bp, 8 predicted proteins | sample MalvirAntarct_55_FD_87288 | JGI IMG/M metagenome (GOLD analysis project Ga0114915, IMG submission 87288) | Marine viral communities from the Global Malaspina Expedition - Malaspina viral metaG Antarct_55 | ecosystem: Environmental > Aquatic > Marine > Oceanic | place: South Georgia Island...
GCTCGTCGTGGGCCAGGAGGCCGTCCAACCGGAACTGCTCGCGGACGGCGCGCTTCTGGCACTGGCTGGAGATGCGGGCGCGTCGCCACCCGCCGAGCTCACAGTCTTTCGGCGCGCCAGTGTCGTCGCGGTTGAGGTTCGAGGGGGCGAAGTTCTGCAGGATATGCAGCTCGATCTTCATGGCTTCCATCCTTCCGTTCGTGAGCTCAGGCGTCGGCCTGAGCGTCGCTGTCGTGTCGGTTCTGAGCGCCGGCCCAGAAATCTCGGGCCCATCGGCGCCGACTCGCGCCTTCGTCGTGGTCCCATCCGCGAATCGCCCAGTGGAGGTCCACGTAGTCGATTCCGGTGCCCGGGCTGACGCTCCGCACGAGGCTCACTGCGTGCCGAAGGTGAACCGGAAGCTCGGAGGTGCTCGCGCTCAGGAGCGCCCGAAAGCGCTCCTCGACGCTGTTCCCGCCCTGGCTCTCGGCGATCGGCGCGAGGGCCCGTGCGAGCGAGTGGCCGCGTCGGTGCACGGGATGGAGCGCGAACAGCCCCGCCAGCAGAATGGCCGCGTCCTCCAGCCGCTCGACGTCTCGCGGATGGCTGGGTTCCACGTAGTCGATGACGACCGGCAGCGCTTCCAGCCGACGCGACGAGTGCAGTGCCTTTCGGAGCCGGGCCAGGGCGGCGCGGTCTCGGGTATCGGGGCTGGCGATGCGCTCGAGGCGCGCGACCAGGCGCTCGGAGAGGTTCTCGGCTGGCGATACGTCGTTCATGCTTGGCCCTCCAGGGCGTTGGTCTCGGCTCGACTCGATGATTCGGGGGCGCGTAGAGACGTTCTGAGTGGGCGCAGCTTCGCGTGCAAGACGCGCTCCCCCAGCGCTGCGGCCTTGAGCCACCGCCCGGACTCGCGCCCTGCCGCGGTCGCGGCTGCGAAGCACGCCTGCGCGACTCGGAGGCAAGCCTGCGCGAAACGCTCCCGCGCCTCTTCGGGCTCGACTTCACCGAGGTCTCGCAAGAGCGCGTCGAAGTGTTCTCCGAGCGCGCTCCAAGCCTCGGTCGTCGCGCCCCACGAGTCGACGAGACGGTAGACCTCTTTCGAGTCGGGGGTTCGATCACCGGGGGAGAGGGCGACCGCCGCATACTTCACGAGCGCGGCCCGCAAGGCGCCGACCGCGACGGTCGCTTTCTCGTTGATCGCGATGGCGACCTCGGTCGCCGCCACCCCGTCCGAGAAGAGGCGCGCCCGAGCCCGAAGATGCTCGGCGCGAATCAGGTCCAGGCGAGATTTCTCCGCCGACAACCCCAGGACGTCGAGATCGAGCGTGGCGTCGCCCCCGATGGCGTCCAGGGCCTCGGGGCTCGAGAGAAGGTCCAACGCCTTCGGCCGCTGGTCCTTGCAATCAGAGATCGCTGCCGCGCTGAAGAGCGCGTTCGCCTCGCGCCAGAACATGCGCTTCGGGTCGAGCCCGATGGTGATCCATCCACGCTTGTCCGTCTGACGGTGCGCGACCATGGGGTCGCGGGGCGGGTCGGCGGCGAGCCCTCGACCGACCGCGCGCACGAACCCGCTGACGTCATCGCCTTCGCGGATCAGCTCGAGCCGACGCGCCTCCCACGTGAGGAGGTCCAGCCAGCCCAGCGGGAGCCGCTGAGGCTCCTTCTTCATCATGTGGAGATGGACGCGCTGCGGCGGTTGTTCCCACGCGGGCAGATCGCGCTCGCCCGACGTGGCGATCGGCTCGTCGTCCTCGGGGTCGTATTCGAGGAGGTTGAGAACGAGGGTCTCGAACAGGGTCGCGCCTCGAACCAGCACCACCGCCGACCGCACCAGGGGCGCCGCGGTGGCCGAGGTAGGCTCCTTCGGCTTCTTGACCAGCCCGCCGGTCGCGAACGCGTGGTGCGCGAGGAGCGCGCGCGCCGCCTCAGCGGGCGTCATGCGCGCACGGTAGCCGACGGTCCGATGCTGGAAGAGCGCCCGGGCGCCTCCCCACTTGCTCCGTTCGAAGCCCAGCTTGTCGATCGGGTCGACGTTGAACCCCTTGGCGGCGAGGCCGCGGACCTGCGCGAAGGGTTCGCTCGGATGGAAGAGGTCCATGCGCTCACGGACCGAGTCGAGGTACGCGTCGACGGCCTCCTCATCGAACCGCCCCGCGCTCCAGATGCCGACCCAGTCTTCTTTGGACGCGGGACCGTCGACGACCCGATGCACGACCGCCAGGAGATGCCGGTGCACCGCCGCCGACTCGAGCGGGTCGAGGACGAGGCCGCGGAGCTCGTGCGCCTGCACGAGCGCTTCGCGGGTCGAGCGAAGCACGAGCCGGCCGTCCGGGAGCTCGCACGGGAGCCAGGGGTCGTGGCTGAGATGGAAGGTGTCGGTCACCGGAGACTCCGAGCGTGGGAAATCGAACCATCGGCCAGACGCATCTGCTGCGACCCGTCTGACAGAAACGAGGAACGGTGTGACGTGACCCGTGCAGGGCGCCGGGCTCGTCGAGCGGGAGCGCAGGGCGCGCCGCGGTCCCGTCCGCTAGCCAGAGCAGCAGAGGACGACCCCGCGAACAGCAGCGCGCTCTTCAGATTCTGACCATGGATGACCTCGCGGCCGCTTGCGCAGCGACCTGGCGCGAGACATCCTGTTGCTGCTCGGCAAGAGCACAGCGAGGGATGCCTCGTTGGACGGCCCGGGGCAGCTGGAACTGCCTCGGGCCTTCTATTTTGCAACAGTCGCCGTTGTAGCCCGCCGGGTTTCGGCACGCAAGCAATTTCAAGAAAGGGGACCTCCCATAAACTTGCTCGTAGTGTCCACACGGCCGTCGTGGCGAGGCGGTCCGTCGTGGCGAGGCGGTCGTCGCCGGCGTACCCTGCGCCGCCCCGCCAGAGCGGGGATGTGCCTGGGACCTCCCAGAAGCTTGGTCGCAGGGCTCCCCCGCCAACGCGGGGATTCATCCGAGCACCAAGCCGAGTTCGGGATCCGCAGTCAGCGCAACGCCCCCCACAACAGCCCTACCCGACTCCAAGACGACGACCCGCCGGTGTCGGAGGACCGCGGAGCGCGCCCACGCGGGGACCTCGTGCGCCGAGCCGGGAGCCAGGAGGGCGTTCACCACCGACGTCCGCGTCACGGAGATCGATCGGCGGACGAGGAGCGCGGTCAGGGCGCCGTCCGGTTCTCGCGCGAGGTCGACGACGGGTCCCTCCTCGCCCGCTCGGAGGACGTCGCCGGTTCGGTCGAGGCAGACCACCGAGACGGAACGGGGGCCGAGGCGCGTGTCGGGGCGCGCCGCGGCGTGGAGGAGCGGGTCGTCGTCGTCTTGGAGGAAGACCTTCAGGTCGCCGAGGCGGTCTTTGTTGGGACGCTTCAGGAGCTTGTCCTTCGCGGCGTTGGCCTTCTGGGCTTCGCCTCCCCGCCGGCTCAGCCACGCAGAGTGCAGGGGGTCTTCGGCCGGAACGGCGTCCTCGGCGTAGACCTCCTCGACCCAGGGTTCGATGTCGGTCGGCAGCTGCATCGTCGGCTCCCGGTCCAAGAGCTGGAGCGTCCGCCGCATCAGGAGCTCGTCGTCGCGGTAGACGACGGCCGCCCCATCGAGGGGCGCCGCGAGCGCGTCACGGTCGGGTCGGGAGACCCAGAGCTCCGGGGCGGAGCGGGCGCGGCCCGAGCGTTCGTGCCGCCAGAGCCTCCCGGCCCGCTGGAGCAGGAGGTCGATCGGGGCGACGTCGGAGACCATGAGGTCGAAGTCCACGTCGAGGCTCTGCTCGAGGACCTGCGTGCCGATGACCAGGCAGCGCTCCGGACGGTGATCGGAGCCTCGACCGAGCCACTCCTCGAGGGCTTCTTGGCGACGGGCCCGCTCGTCGGGGAAGAGCCGGGCATGTACGAGGATGGTCGGGAGATCGGGCGCGAGCTCTCGGACTCGCACGTGCGCCTGCTGGGCTCTGGCCACCGTGTTCAGGATCCAGCCGACGCACCCTCCCCTCGCAGCCTCGCTCGAGACTCGCTCCGCCAGCTGCTCGACGTCTTCGTCCTCACGCCGCAGCGCCACCTTCAGCGGGTTCGCCGCCCTTCGCGCGTCGAAGGTGTGGGCCGCCGTGCCCGCTCGAGAGGCGACCGTGACTCGTGGATAGCTCGCGGTCGACGCCCTCCGCTCCGACCACCCGGCGCCCCTTCGGTAGGCGTCTTCGAGCGCGCGTCGCCTCGCCGAGGGCAGCGTGGCGCTCAGCAGGACCACCGAGGCTCCTATGGCGCCCAGCCACTCGACGAGTCGGTCGAGCAACGTGCTGGTGTAGGTGTCGTACGCGTGCACCTCGTCGAGCACGACCGTCTTCCCCGCGAGGCCGAAGAGCCGCACGAACAGGTGCGGGATCCGCATTACGGCGAGCAGCGCTTGGTCCACGGTCCCGACGGCGTAGGGCGCCAGGAGCTTTCGCTTCTTCGAGAGGAACCAGCCTTCGGCCCGCACCGCCCCCTTGTCGTCGTAGATCGCCGCGAGCCGCACCTGCTGGAAGGCGCTCACCAGCTCCGCCTCGCTGTGAGCCAGCAGCAGCGTGGAGCGCTCTTCGCCGGTGCGCTCGAGGTGTCGGCGGAGCCTGCCGAACATCTGATTCGCGGTGGCCTGGGTGGGGAGCCCCACGTAGAGCCCCTGCCTGCCCATCGCCGCCTCTGCGTCCGCCAGGAGCAAGGCCGCCTCGGTCTTCCCCTCTCCCATCGGCGCTTCGACGATGGCGAGGCTCGGGCCGTCGACCTCGGTGGCGAGGCGGTCGGCCAGCTGGTGAAGGGGCCACGGCGTGGGGAACGGGAACAGCTCGGCGAAGGAACGGCGCGGTGATGGCGAAGCCGCACGCAGACCTGCGAGGGCCAGGCCCTTGTCGGCTCGCTGAAGGGCCGCCCGCCAGTACCTGGCCAGATCGACGCCCGGCGGCTCGTACGGGAACGCGTCCGTGTTGGAGCCGATCCAGTCCGCGACCGATGTCAGCCCAGCGAGGATCACCGGATACGCGTGGTCCACGCTGCGGGCGCCGGCAAAGTCCGGGGGCCTCAGCAGCGATGCGAAGCGCGCGACGAGCCCGGTGCGGGCGCGCTCCCACGCCTCCCCCGCTCCCATCTCTCGACGGTCGCTCCGGTACCTTCGTTGCCTCTCGTCGGTCGGGAACTCGCCATGGTGCGCGGCCACGGCCCTCGCGAGCTGCCGGGCGAGAGGCTGACCTGCGCCGAGCTCCCGAAGCGCGTCGTCGACCAGTGGCATCCCCACATCTCCGTGATGCCTGGCGTCGTCGAGGGTCTTCATGTCGAAGCCCAGCATCGGCAGTCGGTCCCGAGCCCAGTCCACCTTCCGCTGGAAGGCTGGCGTCGCCTTCCCGAGGTCGTGCATGGCGACCACGAACAGCACCGCCCTGAGTGCCTCGGTGGGGTCAGGGTGGAGCGAGAGCAGACGGGCGGATAACGCCGCCGGCAGGACTTCGGTGATCAGGCGAGCGGCGACGGCCGCCACGTCCAGCATGTGGAGAATCAGCGGGTGGGCGGGACACGGCGTGGTCGGCTGGGCCTTCCCCCACAGCATCCACTCGCGGGCCTCCCCGGCTGCCGCCAACCAGTCCGCGTGATCGAGAGACCGAGAGACGGGCACGAACCCGGAGGCACCCAAGCCCCAGGCCCACTCTTGGAGCCGATGCCGCTCCGCGACACCACCGTCCTGCTCCAGCGTTCGCGCACGGTCACTCAAGTCTGCGCCTCCCCGAGAGCCGGCCTTTCACCGACTCTCGTTGGGTAGCGCGGCCGTGTCTCACGATCGGCGAGACGCTTCGTTCGGCGGCGGCCTCGTAGCCGGCCAGGGCCGCCTCCAGCTCCGTGCGCATCACGTCGACCAGCTCTGGAGGCTCGAGGGCGGTGGCGTCCCGGCCCCATCCGAGGATCCAGCGGACCGTCTCGACCAACCCGGCCACCGTCGCTCGGAGGAGCGCGCTCCCGTCGGGGCGATGTTCGACGACCTGCCCCTCGACGAGCGGGTACTCGGTGACGAGGCTCGCGGCGCGGGGCGCGACCCGGATGCAGACGTCGATCGGGTCGCCCGTCCAGACACGCACCGAGCGGGAGAGGTCCGAGATCTCCTCGAAGCCCGGGTGAGGGCTCGCCGGGACATCCAGCACGGTCACGCTCGCGATGCGGGAGACCTTGAAGGTCCTCCAGTCGTCGCGGTCCAGATCCCATGCCCAGAGGTAGAGCTGTCCTTCACGGACGAGCAGCTCTCTGGGGTCGGCGACGCGTCGCACGCTGGCCACGTCGGAGGCGCCCCGATAGTCCATTTCGATTCGCCTGCGGTCCGAGAGCGCTTGCTCCAGGTCCGCGACCACTCGAGGCGACGTCGCCCGCTTCACTCCGTGGGTCTTCACCGGCAGCGGACGCGAGCTGCTCTCGCGCAGGAGCGAATCGAGGGTCGTGAGCAGGCGCGTCCCCTCCAGCGGCGCCAGCGTCTCCCGCGCGAGCCTCAGCGCGTGCACCTGCCCGGTGCTCAGCCCGAACTTCTGAAACGCGCCGGCCGGGAGGCGACGCCTCGCCTCGCCGTTGACCTTCTCGTTGACGATCTCGAAGTCCGCCTCGTCGAGGAGCTTGAGGTCTCGATAGACCGTCGCCCGACTCGCCCCCGTGCACTCCACCATCGCCACGACGGTGAGGCCGCGCCGACTCGTGCGGAGCGCCTCGAGCAGCACACAGAGGCGCTTGAGCCTCTCTTGCATTTCTCCCCCCTGGAGCTTGCCAGCCAAACGAACCCACGTGGGACAAGCTTCTTGCTATCAGGAAACAGCGCTTCTGTCAGCGCATTGATGCAATGTGACGAGATTTTGCTCAGAGATCGCGAGGAGCCGTGGCCGGGAAACTGCCCGCGAGTCCCCGGAATTCGTAGAGGGAGGGACAAGTGGTCGATATCGGCAATGAGAAACAGTGCACAGCAGATGGCATGACGAGCGCGGTCGAGGAAATGCCGCTGGCGTGGGTGGAGGCGGATCCGAGCTGGAACTGCCGCGCGCCGTACGTCGAGGCCGAGGTGCAGGGCGCGGTGGAGCGCTATCGCCACGAGCCGATGCTTCATCCACCGTCGGTGGTGCGGCTCGGCGAGCGGCGATTCCAGCTCGTGACGGGGTTCCTGCGGTTCGAGGTGATGCGGCGGCTGGGCGACGAGCTCGGTTGGTTCCGAGTCGTCGAGGGCGACGAAGAGGACCGGCTGCTCTGGAACCTCGGAGAGAACACCGCGCGACGCGACCTGACCGGCTACGAGCTGGTGGAGCGTGTGTGGATGCTGCACTCGCGGGGCGTGTCGAAACCGCGCCTGCTCCGCGCGTGCGGGTTCAAGATCCGCTACCTCAACCGACTGCTGTTCATCCGACGGCGGGCCCACCCCGAGCTCTACGAGGCGTTCCGAACGAACCCGTCGCTGTCGGTGGCGAGGATGGCGCGGCTGTGCACGCACGAGCCGGCCGAGCAGGTGGAGGAGTACCGCAAGAGCGAGGCTTGGCTCGCGCGAGCGGCGGAGGTCGAGCAGGGGTACGCGGAGCGACTCGAGGACGCCGAGGGCGCTGGTGGTGAGGAGGACGCCGAGGTGAGGCGCCCGAAGCGTCGCCGTCGGCGCCTGCCGAGTCGGGACCACGTCCGGCGCCTGCTCGCGGTGCACGAGAAGTGCAGCCACCTCGATCCGAACTACCGCCGCGGCGTGGTCGCCTCGCTGCGCCACCTGCTCTACGGCGAGCCGCTCCCGGAGCGCGCCTCCGCCAGCGGCGACTGAGCGGGCCCTGCATACCCCGGACCCCGGCCTGCTGTTGGGTACGCAGTACCCGCGGCTTCGAGCTTGGTACGCAGTACCCGCGACCTCGGGACGAGTCCTCGCGCGAACTTTTTTCACCGTGCTCGGCCTTCTCTGCGTCATCGAAGACTCGCTACAAGGAGCCTTGTAGGCGTCACAAGCGCTATAAGCGATCGGTGGGTATGGCTTGTGAGCCGTACCCGAAAAATTGCATGATTTCGGTGGGTTGACTCTCGTGGTTGCGTGAACATCGTCTCTCGGTCCACGGCCGAACTAGTGCGCAATCAAATGCGGTAGGTCGGCTCTAAACCGGGAGTTCACATGCGTCGAACCACCTCTCTGTCCCGCCGAGCGGGCACCAGCACCCTCGGCCGCGAGCTTCGCCAGGCGTCGCGCCGCGAGCTCGCGACGCTCAAGCGCGACCTGAAGGAGAAGCACCGCGAGCGGATGAAGCGAGCGCGCACGAGGGACGCGCAGGAGCGCCGCAAGAAGCTGGTCCTCGCCGCGGTGGAGGTCAGCGGCACGGCGGCGGCGGCGGGGGCGGCCCGGGCGATGCTCGGTGACAAGCTCGACGTCGGGCCGGTGCCGCTCGAGCTTCCCCTCGCAATCGCAGGGCACGTTGTCGGCGGATACTTCTATCCCGACGACGAGCGCGGCGAGCACGTCCACAACATCTCGAACGGCATGATGGCCGTGGCGGCCTTCCAGGGCGCGCAGCGCGTGACGGCCTGGGCGCGGGAGCGGACGCGCCGCCGGGGTGGCTCCGAGGGGGCGTCGTCGCAGGGCTACGCCGGGGCGTACGCCGAGGCGCTGCCGCCGCCGCCGAGCTTCGCGCTGCCGCCGCCGCCCATGCCGCCGACCGAGGCGCCCCGCATCGCGGGCGCGGTCCCCACCGCCGCCGACCGCGCGATGGCCCAGGCCATCCGCGTGATGGAGGACGCGCGCCGCGGCTGAGCCCGGCCGCTGCACCAACTCCGGCTCCGTCGTGAGCCCCCCCCCTTTGGACCCCACACAGGAGAACGCCTCATGTACGATCTGATCGGACTCGAGCCGGACGACCTCTACGACGACGAGGACATCCTCGCGGTCGCGGGGGAGGACGACCTCGACGACTACGACGACCTCGACGCCATCGCCGGGATGGACGGCCTCGACGACCTCGACGAGGAGGACCTCGACGCCATCGCCGGCGCGTTCGAGCTCGTCGGCCTCGATGACCTCGACGGCCTCGACGAGGAGGACCTCGACGCCATCGCGGGCCTCGAAGACGACGACGACTTCGACGACGAGTTCGCGGTGGCGGGCGAGGACTACGCGCTGCCCGGCAGCGTGGAGGAGCTGCTCGATGCGGGCGCGACGGCGGGCCGCCGGGTTCGGCGTCGCCTCTCGCGCCACGCGGGCCGTCGTCGGGGGCGCAGTCGGGTGCGCCGCCGCCCGAGGAGCCGCGCGGCCGTCCTGCGGGCGATCCGGGCTCGGCGGGCGCGGGCGCGAGCGCGTCGGACGGCGACCCGGGCTCGGCGCGCGGTGCGGACGATGAGCCGCCGCGTGCAGCGCGAGCGCGCGAAGGCGCGCCAGGCGGTGCGCGTGGCCCGGTCGGTGGCCGCGCGGACGGCGCCGCGGCCGGCGCGCACCATCCCGAGCGTGACCGGCGGTCAGACGCAGGTCGTGCCGACGCAGCCGCAGAAGAGCGGGCCGCAGGTCGTGCCCTTCACGGCGACGGGCCCCATCGCGCCGGGGGAGACGCGCGTGCTGACGGCGCGCCCGCAGGTGGTCTTCCGCCCGAACCAGTTCCAGGTGGCCGGCCGCATCGCGGAGTACTTCCGCATCAACGCGATTCGGATCGGTAACCAGAACCAGTTCGCGGCGAGCGGCTCGGTGCCGGCGGAGGCCTTCAGTGGCAACCACCCGATGCCGATCGGCAACACGACCGCGCACCCCGGTCACGACATCGCGATCGAGGTCACGAACATCAGCGCCTCGCCGCAGGACTTCTCCGCGGCGATGAGCGGGCCCGCGCTCCAGTAGCGCGCCCGGCTCCGCGTGCGCTTCCCTGGTCGCCCTCCGCCTCGTGCGGACGGCCCTCCCCCAAGTCCCGCCCGTCGCGCGGCGGAGGGCGACCCCCTTTCTGTGTCTCGAGCTTCCCCCTCTCTGCCCGAGCCGACCGAACCGATGCCGCTTCCCTCCCACACCGAGAGCGCGCCCATCGCCAACCCCGACGAGGTCGAGGGTGGTCTCGCCGAGCGCCTGTGGTGCGTGACCTTCGGGGCGTACGGCGCGACGCACGTCTACGCGTGGGCCGACTCGCTCGAGGACGCGTTCGAGGTGGCGGTGGAGCACCTCGACGACGAGGGGCAGTGCGGGCACTTCACGATCCTCACCGAGGACGACTACGTCGAGGCGGCCGAGGAGCTCGGCGTCGAGTGGGACCCCGAGTCGCCGGACTACGCGGTGATGGAGCACGCCGAGGCGGATCTGACGCCGATCGGCTGGACGACGCTCGAGTGCGCGCGGAGCGGCAGCGGCTCGGCGTTCGTGCCGTCGTGGGAGTGGTCGGCGCGCGAGGTTCACGGGGCCGAGCGCCAGCGCGTCGAGGAGCGCTCGTACGAAGAGATCGAAGCGGAGGAGGTCGCGTGATGCGGCAGGTCAGTTTTCGTTTGCGTCTGTTCCAGAGCGAGCGCGAGCGCGCCTCGAGCGAGCGGATCCTGCGCGTGCTGCTGCGCGCGCTGGCCGCCGCCGACGTCGAATACCTGCGGGCGCACCCAAACACGCCGCCGCTCTACCAGGCGGGGGTGCGCTACCGAGCCGAGCGGGTGCCGCGCGAGTTCTGGA
>Ga0114915_1001359_pt1 | contig 10594 bp, 10 predicted proteins | sample MalvirAntarct_55_FD_87288 | JGI IMG/M metagenome (GOLD analysis project Ga0114915, IMG submission 87288) | Marine viral communities from the Global Malaspina Expedition - Malaspina viral metaG Antarct_55 | ecosystem: Environmental > Aquatic > Marine > Oceanic | place: South Georgia Island...
CGAGCCGCGCGGCAAGTCGGGCATCGCGCATTTCCTCGAACATCTGATGTTCAAGGGGACGGCCAGCGTCGAGCCCGGCGCGTTCTCGAAGGTCGTCGCCCGCCACGGCGGCCGCGACAACGCCTTCACCTCTCAGGACTACACCGCCTATCACCAGACCGTGGCGAAGGACTATCTCGACCTCGTCATGAAGATGGAGGCGGACCGGATGAGCAATCTGGTCCTGACCGACGCGGTGGTCGATCCGGAGCGCGACGTCATCCTGGAGGAGCGCCGCGCGCGCATCGACAACCAGCCGACGGCCCTGCTCGGCGAGGCGATGGACAGCGCACTCTACCGCAACCATCCCTACCGGATCCCGGTGATCGGCTGGGCCTCGGAGATGGCCGGGCTGAAGACCGCGGACGCGCTCAGCTTCTACAAGCGGCACTACGCGCCGAACAACGCGATCCTGGTGGTCGCAGGCGACGTCTCGCTGGAAGAGCTGAAGCGCCTCGCCCAGGAGCATTACGGCGACATCCCGCGCGGGCCGGACATCGAGCGCGAGCGCGTGACCGAGCCGCCGCAGCTGACGGCGCGCCGCGTGACGCTGGAGAGCCCGCAGGTCCGCGAGCCGACGCTGCGCCGGAACTATTACGCGCCGAGCGCCACGGCGGGCGCCACCCAGCACGCCTATGCGCTGGAGGTGCTGAGCGAGATCCTCGGCGGCCCCACCGGACGCCTCTACCGTGACCTCGTGATCGAGCGCGGCATCGCCGCGGCGGCCGGCGCCTGGTATTCGCCGGACTCGCTGGACATGACGAAGTTCGGCTTCTACGCGGTGCCGCGCCAGGGAAAGAGCGTCGAGGATCTCGAGGCCGCCCTGGACGAGGCGATCGCCCGGCTGCTGCGCGACGGCGTCACGGTCGACGAGGTCGCCGACGCGACGAAGCGGCTGAAGGCCTCCGCCGTGTTCGCCCGCGACGACCTGGAGACCGCGGCGCAGGTGCTGGGGGCGGCACTGGCGACCGGCCGGTCGATCGACGACGTCGAGCAGTGGCCGGAACGGATCGGCGCGGTCACGGCCGAGCAGGTGAACATCGCGGCACGCGCCGTCCTCAAGCCCGAAGGCTCGGTGACCGGTATCCTGCTGCCGAAGGCGGCCGAGGAGGCCGCCGCCGCGGCGCCCGTCGACGTTCCTGCGCCCGCGAGCGCCCCTGCCGGAGCGACGCAGCCGTCCCAGCCGGCGAAGAACCCCTCGTGAGCGGAGCGACCATGCGAAACGCCGCCTGCCGCCTCGTCCTCTTCATCGTCCTGCTGGTCGCGCCGCTGGTACCTCCCGCCGTTGCGGCGGAGGTGCAGCGCGTCGTCAGCCCGGGCGGCATCGAGGCATGGCTGATCGAGGACCACATGGTGCCGGTCCTGTCGCTGCGGATGGCTTTCCGCGGCGGCGCGGCGCTGGATCCCGAGGGCAAAGCCGGTACGGCCAACATGGCGGCCTCGCTGCTCGACGAGGGCGCCGGCGACCTCGACAGCGAAGCCTTCCAGAAGCGGCTCGCCGACCTGTCGATCTCGCTCGGCTTCAGCGCCGGCCGCGACAGCGTCGAGGGCAGCCTCGGCACGTTGACGGAGAATCGCGACGAGGCCTTCCGCCTGCTGTCGCTGGCGCTGACCGAGGCGCATTTCGACGCTGAGCCGGTGCAGCGGGTGCGCGACCAGATCGCCAGCAGCCTCGCCCGGCGTGCCGTCGATCCAGGCTGGATCGCCTCGCGCACCTTCATGGAACTGGTCTTCGCCGGCCATCCCTACGCGTCGCCGGTCGACGGCACCCTGGAGACGCTGCCGCGCATCGCGGTCGAGGACCTGCGGGCCTTCGTGAAGACGCGGCTCGCCCGCGACAATCTCATCGTCGGCGTCGCCGGCGACATCACGGCGGCCGAACTGGGTCCTCTGCTCGACAGGGCGTTCGCCGGCCTGCCGGAGACGGCGGGTGCGGTCGACGTGCCGGCGGCGACGCTGCGCAACGGCGGCGAGACCGTGGTGATCGAGCGCCCGGTACCGCAGAGCGTCGCCCTGTTCGGCGAGAAGGGCATCCCGCGGAAGGACCCCGACTGGTATGCCGGCCAAGTGGTCAACTACGTCCTCGGCGGCGGCGGCTTCAACTCCCGCCTGATGGAGGAGATCCGCGAGAAGCGGGGCCTCGCCTACGGCGTCTCCACCGGCATCAGCCCCTACGACAAGGCGAGCGTCCTGATGGGTCAGGTGGCGACCCAGAACGCCCGCGTCGCCGAATCCCTCGACCTCGTCCGCCAGGAATGGAAGCGGATGGCCGAGGAAGGGCCGACCCAGGAGGAACTCGACGACGCCAAGACCTACCTGATCGGCTCCTTCCCGATCGGGCTGGACAGCACGGGCAGCATCGCCGCGACGCTGGTCGCCATGCAGCGCTACGACCTGGGCATCGACCATCTCGACCGGCGCAGCGCGCTGATCGAGGCGGTGACGCTGGAGGATGCGCGCCGGGTCGCCAAGCGCCTGCTCGACCCCGCCGCCCTCACCTTCGTCGTCGTCGGCCAGCCCGAAGGCGTGGAGCCGACGCGGCAGCCGCCCGACAAGAGCTGACGCCGGGCAGGGCGATCGACGAACGCGGCAGAACACTCCTGCGCGCGGCGCGTTCCCATTGATCCGCCGCGGCGCGGGTGCGAGGCTTTCGCCGAGTTGCGGCACGAAGGTTCAGCAGGGAGCGACAGAAGATGCCCGAAGGGTATCCGTATCAGCAGATCATCGGCAGCTGTCTGGCCGACGGCATCGGCGAGCACGGCCTGAGCCGCGCCGCCTACGAGGCGGCGCTGGCCGAGACGGCGGGGGCGCTGCAGGGGCTGCGCGCCCGGCACGACGACGGGGGCCTGCCGCTGCTGCGCCTGCCGGAGACGCGCGACGACCTGCCGGGCATCGAGGCGCGGGCGGAATATCACCGCGAGCGCGCCGACGACGTCGTCATCCTCGGCACCGGCGGCTCGAGCCTGGGCGGGCAGGCGCTCTATGCCCTGACCGACGCCGGCTTCGGGCCGAGCGGCCATGCGCCGCGGCTGCATTTCCTCGACAATGTCGACCCGCACACCTTCGACCACCTGTTCCGCGCCGTCGACCTCGCCAAGACCGACTTCATCGCGATCTCCAAGTCCGGTTCGACGGCCGAGACGATGACGCAGTTCCTGATCTGCCTCGCCGCGGTCGTGGAGACGGTGGGGCGGGAGCGTGCGGCCGACCATTTCACGGTGATCACCGAGCCGAAGGACAGCGTCCTGCGCCGCATCGCCGAGGAGTGGGGGATGCTGGTGTTCGACCACGATCCGGGCATCGGCGGGCGCTATGCGGCGCTGTCGCTGGTCGGTCTGCTGCCGGCGGCGATCGCCGGGCTCGACGTGGCGCACATCCGCGACGGCGCGCACCAGGTGCTGCACCAGACCCTGTCGGCGCGGCGGCCCGAGGCGTCGGACCCGGCGGTGGGTGCCGCGGTCGGCATCGGCCTGTGGCGCGAGAAGGGCATCGGCACCAGCGTGCTCATGCCCTATTCCGACCGGCTCGGCTGGTTCGGCATGTGGTACCGCCAGCTCTGGGCGGAGAGCCTGGGCAAGGACGGCAAGGGCACGCTGCCGGTGCGCGCGCTCGGCACGACGGACCAGCACAGCCAGGTCCAGCTCTACCTCGCCGGGCCGCGCGACAAGATGTTCACGGTAATGCTGACCGACTGCGCCGGCCGCGGCCGCATGGTGCCACCGGACCTAGCGTCGGATCCCTCGCTCTCCTATCTCGCCGGGCGGCAGATGGGCGACCTGTTCGACGCCGAGGGCCGAGCGACCGCCGAGACCCTGGTGCGCAACGGCCGGCCGACGCGCCTCATCCATGTCGACCGGGTCGACGAGGCGGTGATGGGCGGCCTGATGATGCACTATTTCCTGGAGACCATCATCGCCGCCCACCTGCTGAAGGTCGACCCGTTCGACCAGCCGGCGGTCGAGGAGGGCAAGATCCTGACCCGCGAGCACCTGGGGAAGATGCCGCGGCGGGCTTAGGGCGGGCGCGGCATTCCACCGGTCGCCCTTCGAGACGCGGCGCTGCGCGCCGCTCCTTGTATCTGTTCATCGCGCCCCATAGCTGCAATCTCGGCGGTGCGGTGGCGGACGGGAGCCCGCCCGCTCCTCGGGCCTTGAAGCCCGGTCCTCAGCCTGGTGCCCCGTCCGTCCGTTTCATCAGCCCGAACAGTGGCAGAGGCCGCGCCGAGAGCCCGGATGTGCAAGGACGGGAGACGAACCGGATGTTTGTCGGCATCGCTGGCGAACTGGTCGCACGGCGGCGCCAGATCGTCGAGACCATGGGCGCCGAGCGGTAGCAGCGGCGCCCTGACTCAGGCCCGCCTCAAGCGCGGCTCGGAGCGCATCCTGGCCGTGCTCCAGGCCGAACTCGCCAGCTCGAAGACGATATCGACCGGCAGATCCGCGGCACGCCCGCCTGGCGCGCCGATGAGGATCTGCTGCGCAGCGTGCCCGGCGTCGCCTGCATGCGCAAGCTCCTCACCATATTCAACGCCATCATCCGCGACCGCAAACCATGTCAAAACGCTTGACCAGCAAGACAGTCGCTCAGGATGAGGTTTCTTTTCCGGCGATAGAGGAAACCTCATGCTGAGGAGCCGCTGCAGGCGGCGTCTCGAAGCATGGACCGCCTCTCCGCACCTCACCCCACCGCGGCCGGATCCATCCCGACCAGCTCGCGATAGCGCCCGGCGTCGGTGGCACCCTCCGTGTTCACCACCAGTACCCGCGCCGACGCATCCAGCCCGATCGCCGCGCGCGCGGCAGGGTCGCCCGCCGCTGCGATCAGCCCCGCCAGCCCCGCCCCGCCGCTCTCGCCGGCGACGATTGCGGGGTCTCCCGCGGCCGGCCGCGCCAGCCGGTTCATCACCGCCACCGCCGCGTCGTCCGTCACCGTCATGAAGGCGTCGGCGACGCGCGACAGCACGCGCCACGCGACCAGCGACGGCTCGTAGCATTCCAGCATCGCCATCACCGTCGGCTCGCCGTGCGCGATCTTGGCCATGCCGCCGTCGCGCGCGCAGGCGAAGATGCAGGCCGCCCGCTCCGGCTCGACGACCGTGAAGACCGGCCGGCGGTCGCCCAGGACGAGCGCCATGTGCGCCGCCGCCGCGGCCGCGATGCCGCCGACGCCGGCCTGCACGAACACGTGGCTGGGCGGCTCCCGCATCGCCGCCAGCGCCTCGTGCACCAGCACCGTATAGCCCTGCATCACAAGACCCGGCACGCGCTCGTAGCCGGGCCACGACGTGTCCGACACCAGCGTCCAGTCCCGCCGCGCGGCGACCCGCGCCGCCTCCTCGACCGAGTCGTCGTAGGTGCCGTCGACCCGCACCATCTCCGCGCCGAAGCGGGCGATGGCCGCCACCCGGTCGTCGGTGACGCGCGCGTGTACGAATATGACCGCCCTGGCGCCGACCAGCTGCGCGCCCTGCGCCACCGAGCGCCCGTGATTGCCGTCCGTGGCACAGCAGAAGGTGAGGCCCGCGGCGACCGCGCGCACGTCGGGCGACTGCAGGTCGGCGGCCTCGACCGTCCGGCCGAGCACCCGCCCGGCCTCTTCCTGCACGATCCGGATCACGGCATAGGCACCGCCCAGCGCCTTGAAGCTGCCGAGACCCAGGCGATGGCCCTCGTCCTTCACATGTACGGCGGCGACGCCCAGTTCGCGCGCCAAGCCCGGCAGGGCGTGCAGCGGCGTCGGCCGATACTCCGGCCGCAGCGACACCACCTCCAGCGCCGCCGCGGCGGCATCTGCGCCGAGCGTCGCCGCATCGGCTGGGTCGAGCGCGCTGCGATAGGCGGGATCGGTATTCAGGATCAGCATGGCGGGACCTCCTCGCGGGAATGCTTACCGCAAATCGGCCGACCTGTGAGCAACCGCGATCGTCCGTGCAGGGCGACCCACCCGGCGGTATCCCTTGAGTGCGGCCGGCGGGACGGGCACTCTCCCGCACGGCACCGATGGCGGGGGACGGCGCTGAATGCCTGTTCGGACATGAGGAGATCACATGTCGAAGATCAGCACCTGTCTCTGGTTCGCGACGGACGCCGAGGAAGCCGTCCGCCTCTACACCTCGCTGATTCCTCGCTCGGGGATCGAGTACGTCCTGCGCTCGCCCGGCCCATGGCCCGGCGGACAGGCCGGGGCGGTCATCCTGATCACGTTCACCCTGGACGGGCAGCAGTATCAGGCGCTCAACGGCGGTAACGCCGTCGACTACGGCACCGCCGCCTCGATCTCGGTGTCGTGTGCCGATCAGGCGGAGGTCGACCGGCTCTGGGCGGCGCTGACGGCGAACGGCGGCAAGGAAGTCGCCTGCGGCTGGCTGCGCGACCGCTGGGGCGTGCCATGGCAGATCGTCCCCGAAACCCTGCCCCGCCTCCTCGCCGACCCCGACCCGTCGGTTTCCGCCCGCGTGTTCCAGGCGATGCAGACCATGGTCAAACTCGACGCCGCCGCCCTGGAGCGTGCGGCGGCGGGGGTGTGAGGCTCCGTCGCCGTGCCGCCTACGGGCTGGCGCTTCGGCGGCTGGTGTCCTATAGAATCGCCGGCGTCGTCGCTGACGGACGACCCATGCGGGCGTGGTGGAATTGGTAGACGCGCCGGACTCAAAATCCGGTTCCGCAAGGAGTGTCGGTTCGAGTCCGACCGCCCGCACCATCATCAGGCATCCGCGTCGGACCCGCCGCCGCAGCCTTTCAGGATATAGAGCGTCGCATCGTCGCGGCGTCCGCCGAACCAGCGGTCCAGCGCGTGCCCGAAGGTCGGCTCGCCGCTGGCCGCCTCGAACAGCGTCAGCGACGAACGCAGCTTCGTCGCGTCGATGTCGCCGAAGACCCGCACGGGGGCGGGGCGAGGCAGGTCGCGCAGTGCCGCCACGCAGTCGCGCAGCCGAGCGCCGAGCAGCGGGTGGTCGAGATAGGCCTGCGCCTCGGCGCGCGAGCCGATGGCGTAGCGCCGCGCCATCGCGCTACGGCCCAGGCCGGCGATCTGCGGAAAGACGTACCACATCCAGTGGCTGCGCTTGGCGCCCGCCCGGATCTCGGCGAGGGCCGTCTCGTAGTTCGCCGCCTGCGCGCTCACGAACCGCTCCAGGTCGAACCGGTCTTCGCCTGCCATCCGTACGCCCTCCCGCTGTCGGTTACGCCGCTTTTCCATCTGCTGAAATTGGCCGCGACCGCTTGAACCCCGCTGCCCCCTCAAGGTTCAGTGTAAGGGTTCGGCCGTCGACCGACGCCATGAGGGTCACGTGGCGGGCGTGCGCATTGCGCCCTGTATCAGGGACGTGAAGGCCGCGACGGCTTGCGCCTCGCTGGCGTGGCCGTGCACCGCGGCGGCCGCGAGCGCCTCGCCTGCGCCGACGAGTCCGATACAGCGTCGATCGAGTTCGTCGGGCGTGACCGCACTGTGGGGCCGCAGCACCGAGACGAACATGCGGACGCAGTGATCGAATAGCTCCTGCAGGACTGCGGCCTTTTCCTCGCTGCCCGCCAATGCCGCGCCAATGGCGGGAACCTCGCTGCTGGTGTCGGCGGCGCAGCGGATGAACGCTTCCGCGAGCAGCGCGACGGTCTCGGTCGGGGTCCGCTCGCCTTCCGCCATACCCGCGCGGAAGGTGTCTATCCGCTCCGTATCCAGCCATCTGTAGAGGTCGATGAGCAGGATCGAGCGCGTCGCGAAATGATCGTAGACGACCGGTTTGGAGACCCCCGCACGGTGGGCGAGCCGGCCGAGGGTCAGGCGGTCCGCTCCGTCCTCGCGGACGATCAGACGCGCGGTTTCCATCAACTGCCGGCGCCGTTCGGCTTTCGGGAGCCGTGGCGCGCGCGCCGGCCTCGTCGCTCTCTTCATGGCGCCCGCCCGTCCGGAATCATCGCCGGCATCCGGAACCTACTTCTGGTAGGTTCGTTGATACCTACGAAAGGTAGTTTTCTAACGCACGGCGGGCCGCTGCGTCAACGCGGCGCTCCACCGCGTCGGGGACGCCTTTCACTCCATCTTCGAAAGGGACATGCAATGGTTCGTAAATTCGCGATTTCCGATGCCTCGTTCGCGCGCTCCCCCGGCCAGGACGGGGACGTTTTCGTGGGCAATCTGGTCGACCAGCGGCACGGCGGGCCGGTCACGATCGGCTACGGCCGCTACGGGCGGAACCAGACCCTGGAGGAGACGATCGCCGTGGACGACGTCATGCTGGTGCTGGAGGGGCGGCTGTCGGTTTCGAGCCGCACCGGGACCGTGAGCGCCGGCCCCGGCGAGATCGTCTACATGCCGAAGGGCGAGACCGTCTCCATCCGCTCGCATGACGAGGGCGCAGTGACCGCGTACGTCACCTATCCCCACTGGCAGGCGCCGGGCGCATGAACGAGCCGGTTGCGCGGGCGCGAGGGTCAACGGCCGCGCGCCGTTGATCGAGCGGGCGTTCCTGTGCCTGGGACCCCCGTCACGACGCGGCGGGCCCCGGCTTGGTTCAGCCAAGCCCAGGTCGGCGGCGGCTATGCGTCCGCCGGCGCATTCGCGGCGAACGGCGCCATGTGCGCCGCGAGTGCCCGGCGGAACGCCGGCCGATCCTCGCAGCGCAGCCGGTAGGCGTCGAGCGCCGGCATCCGGGTCAGCAGGTCGGTGTTGCGCAGCATGCGGAGGACCGTCGTCATCATCAGGTCGCCGGCCGTGAACCGATCCTCCAGATAGTCCCGGTCCGCCAGCCGCTCGGCCAGTGGGGCCAGGCGCCCACGGATCGTCTCCACCGCCTGCGGCCGGCGCTGTTCCGTCCAGGCCTCGCCGGGGTGGAAGAAGTCGATCTCGCCGAGCTGCTGGATCGGCGGCTCGACGGTGTTCAGCGCGGCGAACAGCCATGTGCGGACCCGTGCACGCCCGTATGCATCGTCCGGCATCAGGACCGGCGACCGCTCGGCGATGTCGAGCACGATGGCGCCGGACTCGAACAGAGCGCCCTCGGTGCCTTCGACGGCGGGAACCTGACCGAACGGCTGGACGGCGCGATAGGCGTCGGCATGGTTCTCGCCGAACCCGAGCAGGCGCACCCGATAAGGCTCGCCGGCCTCCTCGAGCGCCCAGCGGACCCGAAGGTCGCGCACCAGTCCCTGGGCGAAGGGCGGGACCCAGGCGAACGCACTGACGGTGATCATGGGGTTCCTCCTCGGCGGTGCCGCATCATTCTATATACGTTGATATCAACTTGCATCGCCGATGTCAAAGCGGCTATGGCGTGGACCCGATTCTGTCCGCACTCGCTGGACGCCACGACCGAGGGGGCTCCGGGGAAGCGGGAACCCAGTCGGCGGTCGGCGTGTCCCGGCAGCAGTTCTCTATTTCCGAACCCGAGGAGATGCAGGATGGCCGAGATTCCCGACGGGGACCGCGAACGGCCGAACGCTTCCGCCGGCGGCGGGGGCGTCGAGACGCTGCGGCTCTCGAAGAACGATTGGGTTCCGAACAACCCCGACCTCCCGGTCCTGCACTGGCGGGACGCCGTCCACGGTGTGCCCGGCGACGAGCTCGCGTCGCGGATGGAGGAGGCGTTCGCGCGGAACGGGTGGCCGCCGCAGTGGCGCTACGGCGTCTACGACTATCACCACTATCACGATGCGGCGCACGAGGTGCTGGGGTGCGCCGCGGGGACCGCGCGGCTCGTGCTGGGCGGGCCCGGCGGGCCGGAGGTGGTGGTGGCGGCCGGCGACGTGCTGGTGCTGCCGGCGGGCACCGGCCACTGCTGCGTCGCGGCGAGCGCCGACTTCTTCATGGTCGGCGCCTATCCGCCCGGGCAGCGCGGCGACATCCGCCGGGCGGCGCCGACCGCGGAGATGGCGGAGCGGATCCGCCACGTCCCCTATCCGGCGTCCGACCCGGTCGGCGGCGCCGACGGGCCGCTGCTATCCCACTGGTCGCGCTAGCCGGCCGAGCCGATGTCCTCGACCTGCGGCAGGTAGGCGCCGTAGCCCTCGGCCTCCATGTCGTCGCGGTGGATGAAGCGCAGCGAGGCGGAGTTGATGCAGTAGCGCAGGCCGCCGCGGTCGCGCGGGCCGTCCGGGAAGACGTGGCCGAGATGGCTGTCGCCGTGGCTGGACCGCACCTCGATGCGGACCATGCCGTGCGATACGTCGCGCAGTTCGGCGACGTTGGCGGGCTCGATCGGCTTGGTGAAGCTCGGCCAGCCGCAGCCGGACTCGTATTTGTCGCCCGAGGCGAACAGCGGCTCGCCCGACACGATGTCGACGTAGATGCCGGGATCCTTGTTGTGGAGGAGGGGGCCGGTGCCGGGGCGTTCCGTGCCGCTCTCCTGGGTCACCCGGAACTGCTCCGGCGTCAGGTTCGCGATCGCCTCGGGGCTCTTTCGGTAGGTCGGCATCTCATCCTCCTCGCCGCTCCGGCGCCAGCCGGCGCGGAGGTCATCGATTGGCTAGGGAATTGGGCGCTGCCCGCGGCGTCTTCAACGGCACCGGTCCTTCAGGACGTGACCGCGACCTCCACCGTCAGGTCGCGGTCACGTCCTGAA
>Ga0114915_1001360_pt1 | contig 10593 bp, 5 predicted proteins | sample MalvirAntarct_55_FD_87288 | JGI IMG/M metagenome (GOLD analysis project Ga0114915, IMG submission 87288) | Marine viral communities from the Global Malaspina Expedition - Malaspina viral metaG Antarct_55 | ecosystem: Environmental > Aquatic > Marine > Oceanic | place: South Georgia Island...
CCGTCTCGCGTCGCCTCCGCGGCTTCGCCTTCGTCGTGCCGGCGGCGCTTCTGGCCGCATCGCTGGCCGGATGCGGCAACATCCACGTGCCGGCGTCGGGTGACGGAGCGGCGCCCGCCACGGCGCCCCCGGCCGTGGCGGTCGGGCAGGCGCTCGACGTGCCCACGGTGACCGTGAAGGGCGGCGACACGCTCTACGGCATCGCGCTCGCCAACCGTGTGCCGATGCGCGCCCTGATCGTCCTGAACAAGCTGGAGCCGCCCTACCGGCTCTCGCCGGGCCAGCAGCTGATCCTGCCGCCGCAGGCGCGGCTGCACACCGTGGTCCAGGGCGACACGAGCTACTCGATCGCCAGACGCTACGGCGTCACGGTGGCGGAACTGGCGGAGCTCAACGCGCTGGACCCGCCCGGACGGATCCTGCTGGGTCAGCAGCTCGTCATACCCGGCGTCGAGCTGCAGCAGCGGCTCGCGGTGCCGCCGGAGCAGACGACCGCCGTCGCGGTGACGACGGAGCGCGCGATCGAGGCCGAACCGCTGCCGCCGGTCGGGCCCACGCCGCCCGCCGAAACGCAGCCCGTTTCGACCGATCCCTCCGGCACCCGGACCGCGGCGGTAACGACACCGGAACCGGCGAAGCCTGCGCCGGCCGACCCTGTTCCGGCTGACCCTGCTCAGGCCGAGCCCGCGAAGAAGACCGAGCCGGCGAAGTCGCGCAGCGCGGCGCCCTTCATGATGCCGGTCGACGGCAGGCTGCTGTCGGGCTACGGCCCCAAGGCGGGCGGCCTCCAGAACGACGGCCTGAACATCGCGGCCACGCGCGGCGCGCCGGTGAAGGCGGCCCGCGACGGCACCGTCGTCTATGCCGGCAACGAACTGCCCGGCTTCGGCAATCTCGTGCTGGTGAAGCACGACGAGGGCTGGGTCACCGCCTACGGACACAACGACACGGTGCTGGTGAAGCGCGGCGACGCGGTGAAGCGCGGGCAGACGATCGCGACGGTCGGCAGCACCGGCAACGTCACCGAGCCGCAGCTGCATTTCGAGCTGCGCCAGGGTTCGCGCGCCATCGATCCGTCGCCCTACGTCGACACCGGCGCCTGACGCCGCCGGCCTCGGCGGTCAGCGCAGTGCGGCGATGCTCCGCCGGAAGCGCAGGCCGGCAACGGTCAGGAAAACCACTCCGATCGCCGCCACCGCGACGAACTGCGGCCAGACGATGTCGAAGCCGGCGCCGCGGTAGAGGATCGCCTGGGAGAAGCCGACAAAATGGGTCGAGGCGACCCCCTGCATCAGGTGTTGCAGCAGGGCGGGCTGGCTCTCGACGGGGGTCATGCCGCCTGACAGCAGGTTCATCGGCAGAACGACCAGCATCAGCAGCAGGCCGAACTGCGGCATCGACCGCGCGATGGTCGCCAGGAAAATGCCGATCGCCGAAGACGAGAACAGGTACAGCGCCACCCCGGCCAGGAAGAGCGGCACGGATCCCGCGATCGGCATGGCGAGGGCGTGCTCGATCACCAGCCAGAGCGACAGGCCGACCGCCACCAGGATGACGCCCGCGTTCGCCCAGACCTTCGCCAGCATGATCTCGGTCGGTGTGACCGGCATGACCAGCAGATGCTCGATCGTCCCGTGCTCGCGCTCGCGGATCAGCGCGGCACCGGTGAGGATGATCGAGAGCATCGTGACGTTGTTGATCAGCTCCATCACGCCGGTGAACCAGCCGCTGTCCAGGTTCGGGTTGAACGCCATCCGCGTCTCCAGCCCGACGGGTGCCGCCCCGCCGCCGGTGCCGAGAAACGTCGCGGCCTCCTGCGCCACGATGTTCTGGATGTAGCCGCTGCCGCTCCCCGCCTGCATCATCGCGGTCGCGTCGATGTTGAGCTGGATCGCCGGGTGCCGCCCGGTGATGGCGTCCGCCTGGAACCGCGAGGGGATCACCATGACGAAGGTGTAGCGGCCCTTGTCGAGCCCGGGGTCGATCTCGGCGTAGCCGATCAGCTCCGGCGGCTGGAACTGCGGCGGCAGCAGCGCGTCGCGGATCCGTGCCGAGAGCTGCGACCGGTCCTCGTCGACGATGCCGATCGAGGCGTTGTGCAGTTCGTGCGAGATGCCCGAGCCGGCGCCGTAGACGCCGAAGGAGAAGGCCCAGAGGATCAGGGCGAGCAGCACCGGATCGGCGCGCAGGCTGTAGAGCTCCTTGACCCCCAGCCGCCAGATCGTCGCGAGGCGCGGCATTCAGCGCTCCTGTTTCGGCAGCAGCAATGCGGCGGCCAGCGCCAGCACCGGGAAGAAGACGGCGAGAGCCAGCAGTTCGGGAACGAGTTCGGCGAATCCCAGCGCCTTGGTGAAGGCGCCGACGCTGACGGTCATGAAGGAGCCGGTGGGAAACACCTGCCCGATCAGGGCGGCCGGGCCTTCCAGGGTCGAGACGGGCTGGGTCATGCCCGAAAACTGTGTCGCCGGCAGCATCGTGCCGATCGCCGTGCCGAACAGGGCGGCGAGCTGGCTGCGCGTGAAGGTCGACACGACGAGGCCGATTCCGGTGGTCGCGGCGACATAGAGGAGCGCGCCCAGCGACAGCGCCAGCAGGCTGCCCTTCACCGGCACGCCGAACACCAGCAGCGCCATCGCCGTCATCAGGGCGAAGTTCGCCATGCCGATCGCGATGTAGGGCAGCTGCTTGCCGAGCAGGAATTCCAGCCGCGTCGTCGGCGTGACGTAGAGGTTGGTGATCGAGCCGAGCTCGCGCTCGCGCACGACGCCGAGCGCCGTCAGGATCGCCGGGATGAACACCAGCAGGATGGCGATCGACGCCGGCACCATGGCGTTCGTGCTGAGGAACGACTGGTTGTAGCGATAGCGCGCTTCCACCGCGACCGGCCCTTGCGCTTCATCGCCGCCCGCGCGGCGCGCCAGATCCGCCAGATAGGACTGATGCAGGCCCTCGACATAGCCGCGGATCGTCTCCGCCCGGAACGGCATGGCACCGTCGACCCGGATGGCGACCTCCGGGTTGGCGCCGCTGGCCAGGTCGCGGCCGAAGCCGGGCGGAATCTCGATCGCCAGTGATATCTCGCCGGCCCGCATCCGGCGGTCCATTTCGGCATGACTGTCGAGCGGCGGCTGTTCGTCGAAGTAGCGCGACGCCGCGTAGGCTTCGAGGTAGCCGCGGCTCTCCGGCGTGCGGTCGCGGTCGAGCACCGCGTAGCGCAGGTCCTCGACGTCGAAACTGATGCCGAAGCCCAGGACGAGCAGCAGCAGCGCCGTCCCGAGAAACGCGAACGACAGCCGGATCGGATCGCGCAGGATCTCCTTCGTCTCGCGCAGCGTGTAGGCCCAGAGCCGGCCGGGACTGAAGAAGCGCCCCGCCTTCCGCCGGGCGCCGTCACCCGAGGCCGGCGTCCCCGAGGTGGGCGCCCCCGAGGTGGGCGTGCCCGTCGCTGCCGCGGCAGGGGCGGCCTCGCTCTCGCCCGACGCTTGCTCCAGCGCCGCGATGAAGGCCTCCTCCAGCGTGTCGGCGCCGGCCTCCGTCCGGATCGCTTCCGGCGTGCCGCTGGCGAGGACGCGCCCCGCGTGCATCAGCGAGATGCGGTCGCAGCGCGCCGCCTCGTTCATGAAATGCGTGGAGATGAAGATCGTCACGCCGCGCTCGCGCGACAGCCCGATCAGCAGTTCCCAGAACCGGTCGCGCGCGACGGGATCGACGCCCGACGTGGGCTCGTCGAGGATGAGCAGGTCCGGCTCGTGGATGATGGCGACCGCCAGCGACAGGCGCTGCCGCACGCCGAGCGGCAGGTCGCCCGCCCCCGCGTCGCGATAGGGCGTGAGCCCGAACCGCTCCAGCAGGTCGTCGATGCGGGCCTGCAGCACGTCTTCGGGCACCGAGAACAGCCGGCCGTGCAGCGCCAGGTTCTGCTGCACCGAGAGTTCGCCGTAGAGCGAGAAGGACTGCGACATGTAGCCGACCCGCCGTCGCGCGGCCATGTCGTCGGCGCGCGCCTCGCGTCCGAACAGCTGCACCGTGCCCTCGGTCGGCGGCAGCAGCCCGGTCAGCATCTTCATCGTCGTCGTCTTGCCGCAGCCGTTCGAGCCGAGGAAGCCGAAGATCTCGCCGCGCGGAATCTCGAAGCTGACGTCGTCGACCGCCGTGAAGCCGCCGAAGCGCCGCGTCAGGTGATCCGCCACGATCGCCGGCGGCCCGTCGCCGGACCGGCGCGGCGGCAGGACGACCGCCTTGTGGCCGTCCCGCTGTGCCTCGGGCAGGAGTGCCACGAACGCGGCCTCGATGTCGCGCGCGCCGGTCCGCTCGAGCAGGTCGACCGGCGATCCGTCGGCGAGGATGCGGCCGCCGTTCATCGCGACGATCCGGCCGAACCGCTGCGCCTCGTCCATGTAGGCGGTGGTGACCATCACGGTCATGCCGGGCCGTTCATGCCGGATGCGGTCGATCAGCTCCCAGAACTGCCTGCGCGAGAGCGGGTCGACGCCCGTGGTCGGCTCGTCGAGCAGCAGCAGGTCGGGGTCGTGGATCAGCGCGCAGCACAGGCCGAGCTTCTGCTTCATGCCGCCCGAGAGCTTGCCGGCCGGCCGGTCGGCGAAGGCACTCAGCCCCGTCGCCCGCAGCAGGTCGGCGATCCGCTGCCGGCGCTCCGTGCGTCCCTGTCCGAACAGCCGGCCGAAGAAGTGCAGATTCTCCGCGACGCTCAGTTCCATGTAGAGATTGCGCCCCAGGCCCTGGGGCATGTAGGCGATGCGCTCGCAGACGGCCGTCCGGTGCGCCGTGTCGGCCATGTCGCCGCCGAGCACGGCGACGCGTCCCGTCTGACGCCTGCGTGCGCCCGCGATCAGCCCGAGCAGCGTCGATTTGCCCACGCCGTCCGGCCCGACCAGGGCGACCGCCTCGCCGGCCTGCACGGCGAGCGCCACGTCGTCGAGCGCCACGGTGCGCCCGTATCGCTGGCCGGCGCCCCGGACGTCGACCGCAGGATCGCGGTCCACGGCTCAGCCCTGCGGCGGCAGGTGCGGCATCAGGCGCTCCGGCCATTCTCCGGTCCGGCCGAGCTTCACATAGGCCATGCCGGGGAGGCCGGTCTTCACCTGTTCGGCGTAGCGGCGCAGCAGCGCGGGCGCGATGCGGATCTTCACCCGGAACATCAGCTTCTCGCGCTCGGACTGGGTCTCCACCTGCTTCGGCGTGAACTGCGCTTCCGGCGACACGAAGGAGACCTCGCCCGGAATGACGTAGTCCGGTGCGGCGTCCAGCACGATGCGCGCCTCCGCGCCGAGCGCGATGCGGCCGACCTGCCCGGTCGGCAGGAAGACGATCATGTGGACGTCGGTCAGATCCAGGACGGACAGCACCCTGCCGCCCGACGCGAGCACCTCGCCGGGCTCGGCGAGACGATAGAGGACGCGCCCGTCGCGCGGCGAGCGCAGCACCGCCTCGGCCAGTTCCGCCTTCACCTGGCGGACGTTGGCCTCCGCCGCCTCGATGCCGCGTTCCGCCGTCGCCACCCTGGCTTTCGCGGCCTGGAGCGCCGCCCGGCCGTTGTCCTGCTGCGCGCGCTGCTGGTCGAGCCGTTCGCGCGTCGCATACCCCTTCGCGATCAGGCTCTCCGTGCGGGCGAGGTCCTGGCCGGCGAGGCGCAACTCCGATTCGGCCTGCACGACGCCCGCCTGGGCCTCGGCGCGCGCCTCCCGCGCGCGGGCGACCTCGGCCTCCAGTGACGCCAGCCTCGCTTCCACCTCGGCCGTTTCCATCCGCGCGACGACCTGCCCGGCTTCGACCGTGTCGCCCTCGCGGACGAGGACCTCCATCACGCGCCCGCCATACTTGGCGGCGACGTTGACCTCCTCGGCCTCGATCCGTCCGTTGGCGGCCGCGATGTAATCGGGCAGGTCGTCCTGTTCCGCGCGCCACCAGTACCAGCCCCCCCCGGCGGCGGCGGCGATCACGCACGCCAGGGCGATCCAACGCACGATGGGCTTCATGCCGCTTCCTTCATCGACTGCCGCAGGATGGCGGGGATGCGCGACGGCGCATTGAGATGGGTCAACCGACAGGCTGTCGCTCCCGCGCGGCATCTGCAACCGGAATACCATGGCGTCCGCGGCGGCTCGCCGTCACGGATCGGCCATGCCGCCCCCGCGCCCCGATGACGTAGCCTTCGCGCTGAGGCATTGTTCGCCCTATCTTGTGACGATGGCCGTTCTCGGCCGGCGAAACTCGAACGACCCGGCGAATTCGGAACCACGATGACCGACCAACTCGCAATAGCGCTCGCACAGATCAACCCGACCGTCGGCGACGTGCCCGGTAACGCCGACCGGGTCAGGGCGGCGCGCAGCCGTGCCGCCGAACTCGGCGCCGACCTCGTGCTCTGCACCGAGTTGTGCATCTCCGGCTATCCGCCGGAGGATCTGGTCCTGAAGCCGTCGTTCCAGCAGGCGTGCATGGCCGCGGTGCGAACCCTGGCGGCCGAAACCGCCGACGGCGGCCCAGCGCTGCTGGTTGGATCGCCTTGGGTCGAGGACGGCAAGCTGCACAACGCGGTGCTGCTGCTCGACGGTGGCGAGGTCGCGGCGAGCCGCTTCAAGGTCGACCTGCCGAATTATGGTGTGTTCGACGAGAAGCGCGTGTTCGTGCCGGGCCCGATGCCCGGCCCGATCGCCTTCCGCGGCGTGCGGCTGGGCGTGCCGATCTGCGAGGACATCTGGACGCCCGCCGTCGTCGAGTGCCTGGAGGAGACGGGCGCGGAGATCCTGCTGGTGCCGAACGGGTCGCCGTTCGAGGCGGACAAGACCGACGTGCGGATCAACCTCGCGGTGGCGCGGGTGACGGAGACGGGGCTGCCGCTCGCCTATGTGAACCAGGTCGGCGGCCAGGACGAGCTGGTCTTCGACGGGGCCTCCTTCGTGGTCAACGCCGACCGCAGCCTCGCGGCACAGCTGCCCGCGTTCCGCGAATGCGTGGTGCTGACGCGCTGGCGGCGCCAGGGCGAAGGCTGGCGCTGCTACGACGCGCCCATCGTCGAGACGCCGGAAGGCCTGGAATCGATCTACGAGACCATGGTTCTCGGCCTGCGCGACTATGTGAACAAGAACCGCTTCCCAGGCGTCCTGATCGGCCTGTCGGGCGGCATCGACTCCGCGATCACGGCGGCCGTGGCCGTCGATGCGCTGGGCAGCGACCGCGTGCGCTGCGTCATGATGCCGTCGCCCTATACGTCGCAGTCCAGCCTGGACGACGCCGCCGCCGCCGCGGAAGCGCTCGGGGTGACCTACGACACGATCAATATCGGTCCGGCGATGGAGGCGTTCCGCACGATGCTGGGCGGCGTCTTCGCGGGCCGCGACGAGGACACGACCGAGGAGAACATCCAGGCGCGCTCGCGCGGCCTCACGCTGATGGCGATGTCGAACAAGTTCGGCGCCATGGTGCTGAGCACCGGCAACAAGTCGGAGATGTCGGTCGGCTACGCGACGCTCTACGGCGACATGTGCGGCGGCTACAACGTGTTGAAGGACGTCTACAAGACGACGGTCTTCGCGCTGTCGGACTGGCGCAACCGCAGTTGGCGCGACGGCTTCCTCGGGCCGAAGGGTCTGGTCGTCCCGCAGAACATCATCGACAAGCCGCCGAGCGCCGAGCTGAAGCCCGACCAGAAGGACCAGGACACGCTGCCGCCCTACGACGCACTGGACGACATCCTGCAGGGCCTGATCGAGGGCGAGCAGTCGATCGAGCAGATCGCATCGCGCGGCCACGAGGCGGCGACGGTCCAGCGCATCTGGCGCATGGTCGACATCGCCGAGTACAAGCGCCGGCAGGCGCCGCCGGGCGTCAAGATCACGCGCCGCGCCTTCGGCCGCGACCGGCGCTATCCCATCACCAACGGCTATCGGGGAAGCGTGTGAACCGCAGGCCGTTCTCCGACGGAGCAGAGGGGTGAGCGTCCGGGTCCGTTTCGCGCCGAGTCCGACCGGATTGCTGCATGTCGGCAATGCGCGGGTCGCGCTCGTCAACTGGCTCCATGCCCGCGCGAACGGCGGCAGCTTCCTGCTGCGCCTCGACGACACCGATACCGAGCGCGGCACCGACGAATTCGCCCGGGCGATCGAGGTCGACCTGCGCTGGCTCGGACTGGAATGGGATGCGTTCGTCCGGCAGTCGGACAGGATGGAGCGCTACCGCGACGCCTTCGAGCGGCTGACGGCCGCAGGCCGTCTCTACGCCTGCTACGAGACGCCGGAGGAACTGGCGTTCAAGCGCCGGCGCCAGATGGCGCGGGGCGAACCGCCGCGCTACGACCGCGCCGGCCTGTCGATGACCGGCGAGGAGCGCGCGCGCTACGAGGCGGCGGGACACGAGCCCTACTGGCGCTTTCTCCTCGACGACGGCGACGTGGCGTGGACCGACATCATCCGCGGGCCGGTGCGCTTCGAGGGGCGCCATCTCAGCGACCCGGTCCTGTTCCGCGCCGACGCTCGGCCGCTCTACACGCTCTGCTCGGTGGTCGACGACATCGACCTGGGCATCACTCACGTGATCCGCGGCGAGGATCACGTGGCCAACACCGCGGTGCAGCTCCAGCTGGCATCCGCGCTCGGCGCCGATCCCGCGGCCTTCGCCTTCGCACACATGCCGCTCCTCGCCGACCCGTCGGGCGCGCCGCTGTCGAAGCGTCTCGGCAGCCTGTCGCTGCGCCAGCTGCGCGACGAGGGCGTCGAGGCCCTGGCGCTGGCCGCCCTGCTGGCGCGCATCGGCACGCCGGATCCGGTGGAAGCGGTCAGCGGCCTCGACGCGCTTCTGCCGGGGTTCGACCTGGCCCGCTACGGCCGCGCGACACCGCGGTTCGATCGGGACGAACTCGGCCGCCTCGATGCGGCGTTGCTTCAGCGCACCCCGTTCGAAGCGGTCGAACCGCGCCTGCGCGACATGGGGATGGGCGATTTCGGTCCGGGACTGTGGCTCGCCGTGCGCGGCAACATCGCGACCCTGCCGGAGGCCGGCGATTGGTATCGCATCTGCCGGAGCGACGTGGAGATCGAGCGGGAGGACCACGCCTTCCTCGCCGAGACCGCCGTTCTGCTGCCGCCCGAACCCTGGGATGCCGAGACCTGGGCCGCCTGGACCGGCAAGGTCCGCGAGACGACCGGCCGCAAGGGCCGGAACCTGTTCCGTCCCCTGCGCCTCGCCCTGACGGGGCGCGAGCATGGCCCGGAGATGAGCGCGCTGCTGCCGGAGATCGGCCGCCGGCGTGCGCTCGCCAGGCTGGTGGGCCGGGAGCCGCTGCCGGTGACGGCTGCCGAGGGCGGCGTGGTGGTGCCGCTCGAACGTAAGAAGACTTGAAGGGAAGCCTCGTGGCGCTGGTTCTGCACAACACCCTGACCCGGGTGAAGGAAACATTCGAGCCGATCGACCCGCAGCATGTCCGCATGTATGTCTGCGGCCCCACCGTCTACGACTTCGCCCATATCGGAAACGCCCGTCCGGTCGTCGTCTTCGACGTGCTGAACCGCCTGCTGAAGCGTCGCTATCCGCGCGTCACCTACGTCCGCAACATCACCGACGTCGACGACAAGATCAACGCCGCGGCGCGCGAGAGCGGCCGCACCATTCGCGAGATCACGGAAGGGACCGCCAAGGCCTTCCAGGAGGACATGGCCGCACTCGGCGCACTGGAGCCGGACGTCGAGCCGCGCGCGACCGAGCATATCGCGCAGATGGTGGCGATGATCGGCAAGCTGATCGAGAGCGGCCACGCCTACGCCGCCGAGGGGCACGTCCTGTTCAACGTGCCGTCCATGCCGGACTATGGCGGCCTGTCGCGGCGCAACCGCGACGACATGGTGGCCGGCGCGCGGGTCGAGGTGGCACCCTACAAGCGCGATCCGGCGGACTTCATCCTGTGGAAGCCGTCCGACGCCGAGACGCCCGGCTGGGACAGTCCGTGGGGAAGGGGGCGCCCCGGCTGGCATATCGAATGCTCGGCCATGAGCGAGGCCTATCTGGGAGAGACGTTCGACATCCACGGGGGCGGTGCCGACCTGATCTTCCCGCACCACGAGAACGAGGTGGCGCAGAGCGTCTGCGCGCACGGCGGAAAGCCCTTCGTGCGCTACTGGGTGCACAATGGCTGGGTGATGGTCGAGGGCGAGAAGATGTCGAAGTCGCTCGGCAACTTCTTCACCGTGCGCGACCTGCTGGGCGAGCATCCGGGCGAGGCGATCCGCCTGACGCTGCTCTCCGCGCACTATCGCCAGCCGCTCGACTTCACGAAGGACCTGCTCGCCCAGTCGAAGCAGGCGCTCGACCGCTTCTACCTGGCACTGCGCGACCAGCCGGAAGCGGACGTCGATCCGAAACTGCTGGCGCCGGTCGAGGCGGCGCTCGACGACGATCTCAACACGCCGGCCGCGATCGCCGCACTGCACGACCTGACCACCCGCCTCAACAAGGCGCGCGACCATGAGAAGCCGGGTCTCGCCGCGAGCTTGCGCGCTGCCGGCGACCTGCTCGGCCTGCTCGGCGACGAGCCCGAGCGCTGGCTGCGGGGCGAGGGCGCCGCCGCTGGCGGCCCCAGCC
>Ga0114915_1001361_pt1 | contig 10585 bp, 10 predicted proteins | sample MalvirAntarct_55_FD_87288 | JGI IMG/M metagenome (GOLD analysis project Ga0114915, IMG submission 87288) | Marine viral communities from the Global Malaspina Expedition - Malaspina viral metaG Antarct_55 | ecosystem: Environmental > Aquatic > Marine > Oceanic | place: South Georgia Island...
AACCGCTTCGTCACCGAGCACAACGCCGGCAAAACGAAGCCCTTCGTCTGGCGTGCAGATCCCGACACCATCATCGCCGCTCGGAACAGAGGGTTCCAAACGTTGGAATCAATCCACTAGGCTGTTACGTATCCGTCATGGCGATACATATCCGGGAAAGGGTGGAGCCGTGATGATATACCCGCAGGCAACAAAGTATCTGAATACACAAAGGGATCCTTTCGCGGAAATTTTTCAACGTTTTCGCTCGCGTTTATCGGGTGGCAGTGACCATGTCCTGCTCATTTGCGGCTATTCATTCGGCGACGATCATATAAACGCCGAGATCGAGACCGCGATGGATTCCGGAAAAAATCAACTCACGATTGTCGCGTTCGCCGATGAGCCAAAAGGTATTATGCCGACAATTCTTCGTAAGTGGCGAGACGGCCCTTGGGGCAAACAGCTCTTCATCGCAAGCCCGAAGGGCCTTTATCAAGGAAATTTAGGTCCGGTCTTTCCATCACCAGAAGGTAATCGCGATTGGTGGATGTTCAACGGTGCAACGAGTTTGTTTTCCAGTGGATTGCCCAAAGACATACAAGAGGCCATGGCATGACTCCGTTTTCACTTGATCGAGATTTGGAGATCGGGACAGTATTCGAAGTTGCCGGGAATGCGATCAAGATCGCCCTAAAACGAGACATAACCGAGCTAACACGGAGCCATAGCGGACGCGTATATGACGTAGGACAAATTGGCAGCATTATTAAGATGCACCTGGGTAGGCGGATAATATTCGCAACTGTTAGGCTGCTGCGACTGCAGTCAGACGAAGAAGTCGCGGCGCTTGCGGCGCCGCATGTCAAGCCGGTGGATCAAGACCGTCGGGTTATTGAGGCGGATTTACTCGGAGAAGCTTGGTTTAATTCAGCGGAGAGGCAGCTAAATTTCAAGAGAGGTGTATCTACATATCCGCTTCCGCTACAAGCGGTACACCTGCTAACCAAGGAGGAGACCGAGCAGCTTTTCGCGAGCGCCGAAAGAGCGCGGGACGACGGCCCTGATCGCCACGTGCCCATCGGGAGCTACGTTGGAGCGACACGCGTTGCGTGCAAGGCTAACATCGATCGCTTGTTCGGACATCACTGTGCAATACTTGGTTCAACTGGATCGGGTAAATCGAGCGCAGTGGCGGCTGTGCTCCACTCTGTTCTTGAGCACAAATGTCGCCCAGAAAAAGATACGCGACCCTGCATAATACTCATCGACCCTCATGGAGAGTATGCTTCTGCCTTTGAGGGGAAGGCAAAAATTTATCGAGCATACGATGCTTTAGGGCAGAATGCAGATAATGTAGATACTCTAAAGCTACCCTATTGGCTTATGTCCAGCGATGAGTTCCGCTCGCTGGTGATAGGCAAGACCGAGTTTGAGGCAACATCTCAGGCGAACACCGTCTACAAAGCGTTAGCGCACGCAAGAATGGTGGGTGCCGGCATCGCTCGTACAGCAATGGGAGATATTCCGGGGGATCTTCCTCCGGGCCAACATCCCGAGCAGCCGGTTCCCATGCCGGGGGTCAACGACGACGATATCGTTTCCTTCGACCGCGACAAGCCGCGGCCGTTCAAGCTCGCGGAATTCCGCGCTCACATCGTGGGGCGTCAGGCGAAGCGCCCGGCCGGAGGCGGTTGGGGAGATATCACGCCAACGGATTTCCAGAACAGCTATGCGTCGATTTTGAATAAGTTCCGGGTTCTGTCAACCGATCCTCGCGTTCGATTCCTTATGGAAGAACACAGTGAGGGCGCGCCATCCTTGAGCGACATTCTCGCGCAATTTCTGAATGTCGACGGAAACGCGGAGTCGTGCCTTAAAATAATCGACATATCCGGGCTTCCGAACGAAGTCGCTGGCCCCCTTACTGGCGCAGTCGCAAGACTTCTGTTCCAGTATAAGCTCCACCAAACACGCGAAGAGCGAGAACGCGACCCCGTTTTGTTCGTCTGCGAGGAAGCTCATCGCTACGTGCCGAACCATGGGGACGCCCAGTATGAGGTCGCTCAAACGGCTGTTCGCCGCTTGGCCCGAGAGGGCCGAAAATATGGTCTTGGCCTAATGCTAGTCTCACAGCGGCCTTCGGATATAGAGGACACCGTGATCTCCCAGTGCAATTCCTGGATTGTGCTGCGTCTAGCGAACAGCAGCGATCAAGAGCACGTGTCGCGCATCCTCCCTGACAGTTTGGCAGGCATGACCAAGATGCTGTCCTCCCTCCCAAGGCAGGAAGCCTTGTTTGTTGGGGAAGCAGCCGCAATTCCAGCCAGAATTCGGCTGCGAACGCTGGCCCGGAATCAACTGCCCAACTCACATGACATCTCGTTCGCGGAAGGTTGGTCCTCCGAAGGTACGACGACAGCGGTTTTGGCGCAGGTGGTCGAACGAATGGCAAATTAAACTTGCTGTCGAAGGCGCCCGCGCAGGCAGAATTCCGAACGCTAACGTTCGCCGATGGAGAGTGTGGGTGAGTGATGGGCGAAATGAATCTCAATATAGCGTCGAAGCGCTCGCTCTTTATAGAGTTGTATTTCAATGGGACGAAGCTTTCGTCGGGAACGGCCTTTGTTGCGTCATTTCGAGATCGAAAGGGCCTCATCACCAACCGTCACAACGTGACCGGTCGACATCAGGAGACAGAACAGCCCATTTCGACCCACGGTGGGGTGCCGAATCGGCTCGTAGTCTGGCACAACGTTGACAAAAATGGCCTCACTTGGAGACCTATCGAGGTCCCTCTCTATGACGGCGATGAAAAACGCTGGTTCGAACATCCGCAGCTTGGGCCGCGCGCGGACATTGTCGTGCTTCCGCTCACCGAAATGCCGGGAATCAAGCTATTTCCGTACGATCTGGACATGGCACCCGAAATGCTATTGCGGCCGGCGGATGCCGTCAGCGTTATCGGCTTTCCATTCGGCCAGGGGTCTGCCGGGCTGCTCGCGATTTGGGCAACCGGCTTTATCGCGTCTGAGCCAGATTTTACGTATAACGATCTCCCCGTAATGCTCATTGATTGCAGGACACGCCAGGGTCAATCGGGCGCCCCAGTGGTGATGCAACGAAATGATGTGTATCGGTCGTTGAGTGGACACCTCATGACCCCTTTTACGAGGGGCGGGAAGACCCAGTTCGTCGGAATTTATAGTGGCAGAATCAGGAAGGAGTCTGATCTTGGGATGGTCTGGTGGGCTTCCGCAGTTCGTGAAACGCTCGAGCAGGTGCCTTCGCTCGCTTGACCTCCAGGAGATCGACCATATTCGGCCCGTCGCTCGCCAAACCACCCCATGACCCTCGACCTCTGGCTCCTCTACCTCCTCGCCGCCGTCGGCCTGTCGCTCACGCCGGGGCCGAACGGGTTGCTGTCGTTGACGCACGGGGCCTGTTTCGGGTTGCGGGCGACGGTGTGGACGGTGCTGGGCGGGGCGGTGGGGTTCTTTCTGCTGATCGCGGTGTCGCTGGCCGGGATGGGGACGCTGCTGGCGGCGTCGGAGCGGGCGTTCACGGTCGCCAAGTGGGCGGGGGCCGCCTATCTGGTCTGGCTGGGCGTGCGGGTGTGGCGGGCGCCGCCGCCCTTCGCGAGCCTGTCCGCCGCCACCGCACAGTCCCCCCTTCTACCCGCTGCCGGGCGATCCCGGCTGTTTGGGGAGGGGTTCATGGTGGCGGTCAGCAACCCCAAGGCGCTGATCTTCTTCGCGGCCTTCCTGCCGCAGTTCATGGTGCCCGACAGTATGGGGGGCAGCGGGTTCGCGATGCAGCTGGCGGTGTTCGGCGGCACCTTCGTGGCGGTGGAGTTCGTCTACGAGCTGCTGCTGGCGGCGATGGCGCAGCGGATCGCCCCCTGGCTCGGGCGGCACGGCCGCTGGTTCAACCGCGGTGCCGGCGTCACCTTCGTCGGCATCGGCGCCGCGCTGACCACGGCGAGTCGTTAGGGGGCGATCCGTCAGCGGTCCGGCGAACGCCGGTTCTCGCCACTCTGGCCCAGGCGCGGCTCGGTCCCGGCGCGCAGCCGGGCGATGTTGGTGCGGTGCAGCCAGACGACGTAGAGGCCGCCGGCGATCACCAGCAGGCGATAGGGCAGCGGCTGTTCCAGGGTGCAGACGAGGCCGATCGCCGTCGCCGCCGCGAGCATCGAGCCGAGGGAGACGATGCGGAAGAGCGCCAGCACGGTGCCGAACGCCGCCGCCGCCCCCAGGCCGACCGGCCAGGACATGGCGAGCAGCACGCCCAGGCCGGTCGCCGCGGACTTGCCGCCGGTGAAGTTCAGCCAGACCGACCGGCTGTGCCCGAGCAGGGCGGCGAGCCCGTACAGGCAGACGGCCCAGGGCAGCCAGAGCGCGGGGTCGAGCGGTGCGGCGGGGGTGAGGCCGTAGATGTGCGGCTGGAGCCAGAGGGCGAGGCCCGCCGCCGCCGCCCCCTTCAGCGCGTCGACCACGAGCACCAGCAGCGCCGGCCCCTTGCCCACGGCGCGCAGCACGTTGGTCGCCCCGGTCGAGCCGGAGCCGTGTTCGCGGATGTCGATGCCGCGCAGCAGCCGCCCCGCCAGATAGCCCGTGGGCAGCGAGCCGAGGAGATAGGCCACCCCCAGCCCCAGCAGGTTGGCGATCCAGAAGACCATGGGTTCCTCTTGGGGGTTCCTTTCGGCGATGTTCGCGATCGGGAACATCGGCCGATGCGTACGGGTCCGGCAACCGGCACCGCGTGAATTTTTTTGGATGCGTCGACGTCGCCGGGGTGAGCGCGCCGTTGCCGACCGGCGTTCCTAGGACCATATGCCTTTGTCCGGCCCCGCGCCGGCCGCTGTCGGACATCGTGAACGCCGTCGAACCCCGATCCCGTAGGGGCCGGGCTTGCCCGGCCCTGCCGCCGCACCCTCGGCCTGTCCGCCGACGCACCGACGCACCGGCGCACCGGCGCGGGCGGGCGGGGCGAGCCCCGCCCCTACGGATCCGGAGAGGACCCCAACGAAAAGGAATGAAACACCATCGCCAGCCGACGCCCTCTGCAACACTTCGCGAAAAGTGTTCCACAATGTTGCACAGGCGGAGGGCCTCACCCCATGAAAGGGAATGAAACCCCATGGTCGCGTCGCTCGCCCCGCCCCCCACGCCGTCATTGCGAGGCGCGCAGCGCCGAAGCAATCCACCCCGCGCTCCGGACCCGCCGCATGGATTGCTTCGCCTTCGGCTCGCAATGACGAAAAGACGAGGGGCGGGACGCCCTCACACCTCCTGATAATTCAGCTTCAACCCCGGCCGCTTCCACTCCACGGCGACCAGCTTGCCGGTCATCGACAGCGTGATGAACGCCGTCTTCAGGTCCGGCCCGCCGAAGCAGATGTTGGTGGTGTAGGGGTCGGGCATCTTCACGAAGTCCAGGATCTTCCCGTCGGGGGAGATCACGGTGATGCCGCCGCTGAACAGGGTGGCGACGCAGATGTTGCCGTCGGCGTCGACGGCCAGCGAGTCGAAATTCTGGTAGCCCGGCACGCTGGCCAGCACGCGCCCGCCGTTCGGCGAGGGCCAGGGGTCGCGGCGGATCTCGCCGGGGCCGGTGATCTCGAAGGCCCAGAGGCGGCCGGTCTGCGTCTCGGCGGCATAGAGGCGGTCGCCCGCGGGCGACAGGCCGACGCCGTTCGCCGTGACCATCGGGAAGGCGACCTCCTTGATCAGGCTGCCGTCGGCCTTGGCGTACCAGACGCCGCTGCGGTCCCAGTCGCGGCTGCGCGTCTTGCCCAGGTCGCTGAACCAGAAGCCGCCATGCGCGTCGAAGACGATGTCGTTCGGCCCGCGCAGCTTGACGTCGCCGGCCCCGGTGTAGAGCACTTCGACCGCACCGGTCGTCAGGTCGACGCGCTCGATGCGGCCGCCGCTATAGTCCTCGGCCTGCAGGATCGGCCGGCGCTGGCCCGATTCCTCGTGCCACTTGAAGCCGCCATTGTTGCAGACGTAGCACTTGCCGTCGGGCCCGATCGCCAGCCCGTTCGGCCCGCCGCCCGGCGTCGCGACGACCTGCTTCGTGCCGTCCGGCATCACCCGCGTCAGGGCGCCGGCGGCGATCTCGACCAGCACCACCGACCCGTCGGCCATGGCCACGGGCCCCTCGGGGAACTTCAGGTCGCTCGCGATTTCGCGCATCGTTTCCTCGTCGTCGTTGATTGGGCACATGCCGTGGCGCGATCCTGACGGCCGCCGGGCCGGTCGACAAGACGAGGGCGGTGGCGGCGTGGTCAGGCGGCCCGGCGCGCCTTCGCGGCGGTGCGGTGGTTGCGGTAGGCCGGGACCAGGACGACCAGGGCCAGCGCCGAGCAGATCAGGCCCAGTGCCGCGAAGTCGCGCCAGCCGAGCATCTCGCCGACGACCAGCGCGCTGCTCAGCACGCCGATGCACGGCACGACCAGCGTGCCGATGCCGGAGACCGTGGCCGGGAAGATCGTCACGACCCGGAACCAGGCGAAGTAGGCGAGCGCGTTGGCGCAGAAGGCGAGGTAGGCGATGGCGAGCCAGCCCGGCGTCTCGACGCGGGCGAAGGCGTTGTCCGGCGACACGAACAGCCAGATCGCGCCGATGGGCAGCCAGCCGACCAGGATCTGCCAGCCGCCGAACGCCGTCAGGTCGACATGCCAGGTGCGCCGCTTCATCCAGACGGTGCCGAAGGCGAAGGAGATCGAGGCGCACAAAGTGAGGGCGGCACCCAGCGGCGCGTTGGTCAGGTTCGACAGGTCCTGGCTCATCAGCAGGGCGAGGCCGGAGACGCCCAGGCACAGGCCGGCGACGTGCGGCCACTTCACCCGCTCGCCCAGCAGGAAGACGGCGAAGAAGGTCGCCCAGATCGGCATGGTGTAGATGATCACCGCCGTCCGCCCCGGGCTCATCAGCGCGACGCCCGAGGTCATGCAGATCTGGAAGATCGACATGTTCGCGATCGCCAGGATAGCCATGTCGCGCCAGTAGATCCGCGGGATCCGCAGGCTGCCGCCCTGCAGCACGACGACCAGCAGCAGCGCTGCGCCGGAGATCGGCATGACCAGCACCCGGCTCGTCCAGACGTCCATCGAGCCGAGCGCGATGGCGGTGGCGGGATAGCTCAGGCCCCAGCACATCCAGACGATGGCCAGCAGCATGTAGCCCAGCCGCTCGCTCATGCCGGGGCGCGGGCGTCCCGCCCGCTATTCGGCCGGGAAGGTAAGATGGTGATGATGCTCAATGCTCCTGCGATTCCCGCTCGGGCGCCTGGATCGTCACGCCGCCGTCGACCACCAGGGTCTGGCCGGTGATGTACCGCGCCCGATCGGAAAGCAGGAACCGTACCGCTTGCCCGACGTCCCAGCCGCTGCCTTCGATCTTCAGGACGGAGGCGCGGCGGCGCTGGTCGCGCGCCGCATCGGTCATGCCGCGGGCATAGACCATCGGCGTGTACATCGGCCCCGGCGCGACGCAGTTGACCCGGATGCCGTCGCGGCCGTGATCGACCGCCATCGCGCGGGTCAGCGCGATCACCGCCCCCTTCGAGGTGGTGTAGGAGGTCAGGCCGCGCGGCCTGAGGGCGGAGATCGAGGACACGTTGACGATGGCGCCGCCGCCGGTGCGGATCATCGCGGGGATCGCGTATTTCGAGGTCAGGAACATCGTCTCGACGTTCACCTGCATGACCCGGCGCCAGGTCTCGGCCGGCTCGTCGACGACGCTGCCGCGGCTGCCGATGCCGACATTGTTGTCGAGGTAGTCGAGCCGCCCGAAGTGATCGAGTGCGGCGGTCACCATGGCGCTGCACTCCGCTTCGCTGGTGACGTCGGTCGCGTGCGCCGCCGCCTCGCCGCCCTCGGCCCTGATCATCGCGGCGGTCGCCTCGGCCAGGGCGAGTTCGCGGTCGACGACCAGCACCTTCGTCCCCGACCGCGCCAGCAGGATCGCCGCCGCGCGGCCGTTGCCGACGCCGTCGCCCGCGGCACCGCCGCCGGCGATGATCGCCACCTTGCCGGCGAGGCCGGAATCGTCCTGGTCCTTGTCGTTCATGCGCGTCCTCCTGGTTTCTTTGGTCGTATCAGGCGAGGCCGAAATCGCTCGCCCAGAGCGGTTCGAGCCGGCGGATCGCCTCGTCGGGCAGCGGCCCCAGGGCGTAGGCCGCCAGCGCCTCGTCCAGATGGGCCAGGGTGGCGATGCCGAAGTCGATGCAGGCGATGTCGGGGTTGGCGAGCGCGAAGCGGATCGCCGTCTGGGCCGGCGTCCCGAAATCCGCACCCAGCGCCTCGCGCACCGCCGCGGCGCGGGCGAAGTCGCGGTCCAGTTCGGCACCCGACGCGATCACCACCTCGCGGCCGTGCCGCTCCGGGCTCGCCAGCGCGCCGCCGGCCATGGCACGGATGTTCATGACCGCCGTGCCGTGCCGCCTGCAGGCGGCGATCAGGCCGGAGAAATCCTGTGCCGGCCACCCCGCCGGCGCCTTGGTCCAAGCGGCGCTCGGGTTCAGCATGTTGTAGTAGACCTGCGCCGAATCGAACCGGCCGCTGTTCGCGACCTGCATCAGCGCATGGGTCTCGCCCAATGCGGTGAAGCCCGATGCCGCGATCAGGCCGCGCGCCTTCAGCGCGTCGAGCGCATCGGCCACGCCCTCCTTGCGCAGGACGTGCTCGACCGGCATCGCGCGGTTCGGGTCGCCGCCGCCCAGCTGATTGTGCAGTTGGAACAGCTCGATCCGATCCAGGTCGAGCCGCTTCAGGCTGGCCTCCAGGCAGCGCTCGACCGCGCCACCGATGTCGAACAGGTCGGCGGGCTTCAGGCGGAACTTGGTCGATATCCGCGGCCGCGGATGGAGCGTCGGCAGATTGCGGCCGATCGTCTCCTCGGAGACGCCGTTGCCGTACTGGGCCGCCGTGTCGATCCAGTCGATGCCGGCGGCGACGGTCCGTTCCAGGGCGGTGCGGCGGGTGTCTTCGTCGGCGAGGATCAGGATCCCGCCGACGATGCCGCCGCCCAGCACCAGTTCCGGGACTTCCATGCCGGTCCGGCCGAAGGGGCGCTTGTGCATGGGCTCAATCCTCTTTCGCGACGCGGACGACCAGTTTGCCGGTGTTCTCGCCGCGGAAGAGCATGGTCAGGCCCTCCGGTGCGCGCTCCAGGCCGTCGAGGACGTGCAGGCGCTGCTTCAGGCGCCCGGCCTTCAGATGGCCGGAGAGCCAGCGCCGCGCCTCGTCGTAGCGGTCGGCATAGTCGAAGACCAGGAAGCCCTCGATGCGCGCCCGCTTGCCGATCAGCACGCCCATGTTGCGGATGCCGTAAACCTCGGCGGCCGCGGTCTGCGAGATGCGCCCGCAGACGGCGATCCGACCGCGCAGCCGGATGGCGCCCAGCGCGGCATCCAGCGTCGGCCCGCCGACATTGTCGAAATAGACGTCGATGCCGTCGGGGCAGGTGCGCCGGATGGCTGCCTTGATGTCGGGCTCGGCCTTGTAGTCGATGGCGTCGTCGAAGCCGAGTTCGCGGGTGACGAAGGCGCATTTCTCGGCACCGCCCGCCGTGCCGACGACGCGGCAGCCGGCCAGCTTGGCGATCTGGCCGGCCATCTGGCCGACGCCGCCCGATGCCGCCGAGACCAGCACCGTCTCGCCCGCCTTCGCCGCACCGACGTCGAGGATGCCGAAATAGGCGGTGAGGGCGGTGCCGCCGAGCGGCCCGATCCAGTCGAGCGCCGATCCCAGCGCCGGGTCGAGCTTCTGGAGCACGCTGCCCGGCAGCGTCGTGTGGGTCTGCCAGCCGAGCCGCGCCTGGACGAGGTCACCCGGCTGCACGGCCGGCGAGCGCGACTCCAGCACGCGGCCGATGCCGCCCGCCCGCATCACCTCGCCGGGCAGCACCGGCTCGACATAGCCGGGATTCTCGCTGATCCAGACCCGCATCGCCGGGTCGACCGACAGCAGCAGCGTCTCGATCAGCACCTCGCCCTCGCCCGGCGCCCGGACGGGCTGTTCGTCCATCGCGAAATGCTCCGGCCCGGCCAGCCCCGTGGGCCGCTCCTTCAGCGTGACGCGCCTGTTGACCAGCGTCATGCGGATCCTCCCTCTCGTCCCTCGGCTTCCTCGGGCGCTAGTCTAGAGGCAAACCACGAGAGTACGGGAGGGACCCCCATGAGCGCAGTCGGCGGACCGCTGGTCGCGGTGTTCACCAAGAACCTGACGAATCCCGCCTATGACGGTGCACGCGCCGGGGCGGATCGGGTGGCGGCGCGGTTCGGCGGGCGGGCGCGGCATTTCGTGCCGACGATCCCCGACGACGTAGACCAGCAGATCGCGCTGGTCGATACGGCCCTGGCGGAGCGGCCGGATGCGGTGGTGATGATCCCCGCCCACCCGACCGCACTGCTGCCGGCCCTGGCGAAGATCCACACCGCCGGCATCCCGGTCGTCACCGCGGTCAGCCGGGCGGAGGATCCGCAGGTGCTCTGCCATGTCGGTGCGGACGACGAGGCCGTCGCCTTCGGCATCGCGACGTACCTCTTCGATAAGATGGGCGGTCATGGCGAGGTGCTGCTGGTCGGCGGCCATCCCAAT
>Ga0114915_1001367_pt1 | contig 10580 bp, 11 predicted proteins | sample MalvirAntarct_55_FD_87288 | JGI IMG/M metagenome (GOLD analysis project Ga0114915, IMG submission 87288) | Marine viral communities from the Global Malaspina Expedition - Malaspina viral metaG Antarct_55 | ecosystem: Environmental > Aquatic > Marine > Oceanic | place: South Georgia Island...
AAATGATTTTCTAGCCAATGACGAATCGAGCCCAACTCTTGCTTGAGCGCCAAAATATCGGCTTGGGCCTTGTCGGAGTCTTCCGCTGGCACGATAGGTTTTTTGACTAGTGTTGGTTTGACTACAGCTGGCTTGGCGGCGGGCTTAGCAATGTTAGCGGTAGGTGTAGCCGCTGCTGGCGATGGAGATACTGCTTTCACGCGATTGCCTGCCAAAGCATTGGCGGCCTTTTTACTGGCCTCAATGGCATGATTTGACGCTTCTTTGACAGAGGCGACAAATGAGGATGTGGTTGCTGATGCTGTTTGGCGGGTATTACGCATTAAAACATCGGCGCTGCTGCCTGCGCTGGAAATAGTAGCCGAGACGCCATCGCCAGCAATTCGCTGACCTGAGCCTGCGCCGCCGTCAACAGCCATGCCTAAATGACGAAGGTTTTCTTGGCGGCGGGCAATTTGATCAGCAGGCGTGATGGCCGAGGCAATTTCGGCGGCGCGATTAGCGCTGGCATCGATTGGCTGGCCTTTCGAGTTAACGATGGCACTTAGGTCATCGGCCGTGGCAATTAGCTCAACGCCACCGGCAACTTCGTAGCACGCCAAAATACTGGCATCGTCGCCCAAAGCATCACGAATCATGCGCATACCAAGGTGGCTATTTGCGGCTTTGAATTTACGAATTTTCATCTCTTGCCCCTGTGCTAACTCGATGCGCTGTCAAAAACGTCGCGCTATATACCGGTTAATGCACAACTCATGCCAACCCAACGCGGCCGTTATGACCCATGGTCGACACTAGGCGTACTTCCTTGCTATCAGGCACTTCGTTATAGGACAAGACATTGAGGCCAGGCACGCTGCGACGAATAAATCGCGACAACCAAGAGCGAATCGCCGGTGACACAAGCAGCACCGCAGGACGCCCAGAAAGCTCTTGCGACTGGGTAAAATCGGCCAAGCCGTTTTGCAGTTTCTCCGCCAAGCTTGGCTCAATGCCAACACCGCCATTGCCACCCTTCAGTGTGTTTAGCAGCAGTTGCTCTAAGTCAGCATCTAGCGCCATTACTGGCAGTTCAGTTTCTAAGCCATTGATTTCTTGAACGATCATCCGACCCAAGGCCATGCGCACACCTTCGAGTAAGTCATCGGGGTTTTTCGTGCGCGGCGCTTGCTCGGCTAGCGACTCAGCGATCAAACGCAGGCTGCGAATAGACACACCCTCTTTCAATAAGTTCTGCAGTACACGCACTACCACGCTCAATGGCAGCTGCTTAGGCACCAAGCTTTCCACCAATTTCGAATCGCTTTTCGCCAAGCCATCGAGCAGTTGCTGAACCTCTTCGTGACCGAGTAATTCGTGTGCGTGTTGTTTAATAATTTGGCTTAAATGCGTGGCCATCACCGTGCCGTTATCGACCACGGTATAGCCCAAGGTCTGTGCTTGATCGCGTAAAAGCGGATCTATCCATACCGCTTCCATGCCGAAAGCTGGGTCACGGGTGGCGGTGCCGCGAATCTGGCCATGAACTTGGCCGGAGTTAATCGCTAACTCACAACCCATGATGATTTCGCCTTGAGCCACGGTGTCGCCGAGCAAAGTAATGCGGTAAGCACCAGGTGCCAAATCAAGATTGTCGCGGATGTGTACGGACTGCACCAAAAAGCCCAACTCCTTAGATAGCTTTTTACGCACGCCAGTAATGCGACCAATAAGCTCACCGCCCTGCGCACGATCGACCAATGGAATCAGGCGATAACCAACTTCTAGGCCAATGACATCGGTATTGGTGACATCTTCCCATTGCAGCTCAGTCGGCTCGATAGGCTTCACTGTGCCTGGAGCACCGGCATTGGCCATGCTGCCGCCTTCAACCACCTCAGGCTCTAGCGCTTTTTTCTGCATTAACCAGCCGCCGCCGGCACAGGTTGCTGCTAAGAGTAAAAACACCAAGTTTGGCATGCCGGGGATAATGCCAATCACACCCATAACCGTAGCGGCTAAATACAGCACGCGCGGGCTAGCCAGCACTTGTTTAACAACTTGCGTGCTCATGTCTTGGCTGCTGGAGATGCGCGTGACGATAACCGCCACGCCAATCGACAACAGCAGAGCTGGAATCTGTGCCACTAGGCCATCGCCAATGGCGAGTAGAACGTAGTTATTAGCAGCCTGATCGAATGACAAACCGTGCTGCAACATGCCGATGGCCAGACCACCGATGATATTGATGAATAGAATCAAGATGCCGGCGATGGCATCGCCACGAACGAATTTACTGGCACCGTCCATCGAACCGTAAAAGTCGGCCTCGGTGCGCACATCTTCACGGCGTTGGCGAGCTTGGTCCTGTGTCAAAACTCCGGCGTTTAAATCGGCATCAATAGCCATCTGCTTACCGGGCAATGAGTCCAAGGTGAAACGCGCGGTGACTTCCGAGACGCGGCCTGCACCTTTGGTCACAACCATGAAGTTGATGATCACCAGAATGGCAAAGACCACGATACCGACAGCAAAATCACCACCAATAACGAAAGCACCAAATGACTCAATAACGTGACCTGCAGCGCCAGGGCCGTTATGGCCATCCATCAGCACAACGCGTGTGGAAGCGACGTTGAGACCTAGGCGCATCAAGGTGGCGAGCAGCAAAATGGTGGGGAAAGAGTTGAAGTCCATCGGCCGTTTCACATAGATCACGGCAAAGATGATGATCAGCGACAGCGCGATATTGAAGGTGAAAAATAAGTCCAACAAGATCGGTGGAATGGGCACAACCAGCATCGCCAGCAGCGCCAGGATCAGCAATAAGATGCCAAGGCCGTTACGGGTTAGGGTCTGAAAAGTCTCGCTGAGGTTCATCGTTAAATCCTGTCAGATAGCTGTCGTCGACCACTGGAGCAGGGGCTTCTGGGTATTCGCCACCCAAATCTTCCCACTGCCTAAGCTGGTATACGTAAGTCAGTATCTGAGCTACTGCAAGATAGAGGCCAGATGGGATCTCTTTATCTAAATCAGTGCTAGCGAACAGGGCTCGAGCTAGTCGAGGTGATGCCACTAAAGGCACTTGATTGGCTTTTCCTAAGGCACGAATGCGCGCTGCGACTTCATCCGCGCCTTTTGCTACGACTATTGGGGCGCCGCCGCCAGACTCGCGATAGCTCAAGGCAACGGCAAAGTGCGTGGGGTTGGTGATAATGACATCGGCCTTAGGTACATGATCCATCATGCGTCGACGTGCTGCCGCCTGCTGCATTTCGCGGATTTTCCCCTTCACTTCTGGGCGCCCGTTTGCCTCTTTATTCTCATCCGTAATTTCTTGATGAGACATCTTTAACTGCTTGTTAAAACTGAATATTTGCCACGGCACATCGATCAGCGCAATAACTAATAATGGCAGGCTCACGATGAGAAAAAACCAGAGCAGCATGCCGCCACTTTGGCGCATAGCCTGCTCTGGCGAGTGTCGGCTAAGATCTAAAATAGAGGGTGTGAGATAGCTCAATAAGCCATACGCAGCAGCGCCGATAAACACGACCTTGAGCATGGATTTGCCCAGCTCCACTAGGCTTTTAGCGGAAAAAACCTTACCTAAGCCAGTAATGGGATTGAGCTGATCGAGCTTGAGACTGAGCTTAAAAGTCCAGCCTCCAAGAGCAACAGAGGATACTAAGGCGGCAGCAAAACATAGCGCCATCAGCGGCCACATCAGCAATAGCCCTTCCACAAGCAGGCCATAGAATAAACTGGGCATGAGTTCGGGGTCAGGGTTAGCTAAAACCGCCGGAGAAAGCGCTACCGTCAATAAATTGGCAAGGTCGCGACCGATTTGCGGCCCCCAAGCAAATAGACCAACTGCAGCGGCGATCGTGACCATGGCCGTTGATAGTTCTTTAGAACGCGGAACCTGCCCTTTCTTTCGGGAGTCTTCGCGCTTTTTCGGGGTCGCCTCTTCGGTCTTTTCCTGGCCGTCATCACCGGACATTGGCGGCCTCCATTAATACGCCACCCTGTGCCAGAGCGGCGTTTAAAAGGCCTTCAAGCGCTGGCGCTATCGAAGGTAAAACCTGCCAAACGACAATAAAGCCGACCATCATGGTGAGCGGAAAACCGACGGCAAATAAGTTCATCGAAGGTGATGAGCGACTGATCACACCCATGGCGATTTGCACGACGAGCAAGGCCAACACGGCCGGCATGGCAATACGCATGGCCGCGCCGAACATGCTGCTAATGCCTTTTAACAATTGCTGAGCTGCATCTGGCGTGATTGATAATGTGCCTGGCGGCCAGCTAATAAAGCTTTTCATCAAGAGCTCAAGAAAGGCCAAATGGCCATCGAGAGCCATAAACAGCAGCAGCGTAATCAGCATCAAAAACTGCCCCAACACCGGCACTGGCGTGCCTTGCTGCTGATCGATCAATGTTGCGAAACCTAGACCCATGCCGGTAGCAATTAAAGAGCCAGCGAGCATGACGGCCTCAAAGGTGAGCTGAACTAAAAAACCGAGGCAAATGCCAATTAGCAGCTCATTGGCAGCCATTAATATGCCGCTGGCAGAGAAGGGATTAAAGTCGTTTACGGGAGTGCCCGCCTGCGTCAACACCATGGGAGCGATCAGCGCGCTTAAAACAACGGCAATGAAGATGCGAAACTGCCCAGGCACGCCTTTTCCGCTGAATAGCGGTGCCGACAAAATAGCACCACTGATGCGGCAAAAAGGCAGCCAAAAGGCTGCCAGCCAGCTCAGAAGTTGCGCTTCATTGACGGCGAAATTCATCGCCCTAGCCCACTAAGTCAGGGATCATTTGAATCAATTCGCGCGTGTAATCAACCAGCGTTCGTAGCATCCAAGGCCCAGTAAGGCCAAGCACCACAATCAAGACAATGAGCTTGGGAATAAAGCTTAGTGTCATGTCCTGAATCTGCGTTGCGGCCTGAAACATACCGATAATCAAACCCGCCGCCAGCGCAGCCAATAGTAATGGAGCTGCCAACAACACCGTCACCATAATGGCTTGTCGGCCGATCTCAATGACGGTATCTGGTGTCATGGCGTGGCTCCCATATGAAAGCTTGCCGCCAGCGAGCCCATGATCAGACTCCAGCCATCGACCAGTACAAACAGCATGATTTTGAATGGCAGCGAAATCATCATCGGCGACAACATCATCATGCCCATAGACATCAAGACGCTGGCAACCACAAGGTCAATAACCACGAAGGGAATGAATAATAGAAAGCCAATTTGAAACGCCGTTTTCAACTCGCTGGTGAGAAACGAGGCCATGAGAATGGTAAATGGCACATCATCTGGACTTGCCATCGGGCCAACACCGGCGATTTCAGCGAACATCGCGATGTCATCTTCGCGAGTCTGCTTCAGCATAAAACTGCGAAATGGCACAAAGCCCTTTTCCACAGCCGGCACAAAGGTCAGCTCATCATTCATATAGGGCACAACCGCTTCGGTATATGCCTGATTCAACACTGGGCTCATGATAAACAGCGTCAAAAACAAAGCTGCGCTAAGCAGCACTTGGTTTGATGGTGCCTGCCCCGTGCCCAAGGCTTGGCGCAAAATACCGAGAACAATGATGATGCGTGTGAACGCGGTCATGCCCAGCAAAATAGCCGGCAGCAACGTTAGCGCAGTCATGATCGCTAGTAGTTGTAGCGACACCGAATAATCGCCAGCGCTTGATGTGCTAACGCCTGGAATGCCAGTCGGCGCGGCCATCGCAAGCGAAGGCAGTAGCATCAATAGCGCTGTGAAAATTTGGTTTTTCTTAGTCAGCACCGAAGGCGACAAAAAGCGCCGCAAGCTCATGACGATGCTCCAGGACGGCGCAGGCCTTGAGTAGCCAAAACGCTGCGTAAATGCGTCATAAAGTCAGGAGATGTTGGCAGCGATGAGTCGCCCTCACTACCCTGCACTGGGCTCGGCCCCTGCCATGTGTGTAGCGGGCGGATGCTACCTGGCGTGCAACCAATCAGCACGTTTTCATCGCCGACTCTGAGTAAAATCACACGCTCTTTTAAACCTAATGATAGTTGCGCCGTGACCTGCAAAGCACCTTCGCGTGGGGCTTGGATTTTTTGAAAACGACGGATCATCCATGCCGCGCCTAATAGCAGCGCCACCACAAAGGTTAGGCCCAGAAATACCGACAGCAGATTGCCCGCCGATAAAGGATCTTTCGGCAAATTAGCCGCTGGAGCAGCTTGCGCCACCAAGGGTAAGGCAAGCCATGCACCAATGAGCGAATAAAAAAGCGAGTGGCGCACTATCATAGAAAATCCTTATTAAACGCTTAGTGAAGGCGGCGTATGCGCTCTTCTGGGCTCACGACTTCAGTCAGCATGATGCCGAACTTGTCTTTTACAACGACAATTTCACCACGCGCAACTAGCGTGCCATTAACTAATACATCGAGCGGCTCGCCTGCCATGCGGTCAAGCTCAATAATCGCGCCCTGGCTGAGCTTGAGCAGATCACTAATGCTCATGCGTGCGCGACCGACCTCAATCGAAACGGTCACACTGACATCTAAAATCATGTCTAAATTAACGTTGGGCGCACTGCTAGCAGCAGCTGCAGGCTGGCTTTGTAGCTCACCAAAGGCGGCGGCTTGAATATCGTCTGCTTGGAAATCGTTGTCACTCATGGCTATAGCTCCACTGGTTAAAGGCTTAGTCGCGGCGGCGTATGGCCGGATAAATATGTTTAATTTTGGCCGACAGCTGGCCGTGATGCGTACCAAAGCTTGCCGTCATCAAAGGCTGACCTTCGAGTTGAATCGTGACTTGCGAGGGATTATCGATAGGTAAAATATCGCCCACCTGTAAGTTACAAACGCGCTTCAAGCTCACTTTGCTATCACCGAGTTTGGCGACTAAAGACAGCTGGCTTTCAACTAAGCCAGACATCAAACGCGTGCGCCATTGCTCGTCATGCTCCTGCCTAGTGGTTCGAACAACACCACCCAAGCTATCGCGAATTGGGTCAATGGCCGCCCATGGCACCACCGACAATAACTCTGCTTCATGTGTGCCAATTTGCACGGTGAAGCGCGTCACCATTAATGTGTCGGACTGCTGTAGTTCATCGACAAAACGAAAATCGTGGTAGTGCTCATCAATGACTGGATTGATGTCGACAGCGGTATGCCAAGCAGCTGTTATCGCAGGAATCAAGCTTTCGGTTAGTCGCTCCATAAAGCGCGATTCTGATGGCGAAAAATCCTGGGCACGCACATGTTGCGAACGGCCGCGACCACCATAGAAATGATCAACCAGCGTGAACACCAGCTCAGCTTCGAAGGCTAAGTAAATCGGCGAGCCTAATGGCTCAGCACGCATGCTAACGATATATGCCGGAGCGGCTGTGCTGCGCATAACCTCGGCAAACTTCATCACGGCAATACGATCAGCACGGATATTATCTACGCTGGGCACCCATTGGCGCATTTGCTGCTTAATGCCTTCAGCTAAGCTCGATTGCACTTGTGACAAAGCCGGAATAAGTCGCGACACCGCATATTCTTGGCTAGCAAAATCGTACTTCTCGCCGCCGCCACGAATATCGTCAGTGCTATCTGTGATCAGGCCTTCGGCACCCTCGCCGATTAGCGCATCAAGCTCTTCTTGTTCCAGAATATCGCCCATGACGTGCTCCTTATTGCACCACAAGTTTGGTGAAATAGACGGCTTCAATACCGCCAGAGCCTGTATCGGCAGTTAGCACTTCATTGATTTTATTGAGTAAGGCGGCTTGCAGAGCCAAACGGCCTTCCGGTGTGCCGATCGACTCGCGATTTTGCGCACTCAGTAGCAGCAGCACGTCATTACGAATATGTGGCATGGCTTTGGTGGCGCGATCGACTACCGATGAGTCGCGATACATCAGATTAATTTCAACTTGCAGAAAGCGTGTCGCGAAACCGTCTTCGATGTTGACGGTAAAGGCAGGATCCATCGGTAGGTAGGCAGCAGCCGCTTTTACAGGGACAGGTGCAGCTTCCGTTGCGCTAGCAGCTGCATGGCCACCAAAAGCGCCGGTGACGAATAAGGTGCCGCCAACAGCAGCCGCCAGTAGTACTGCGACGCCTACACCTATCATGACCATTTTTTTCATTTGCCAATTCCTACTGAGTGCTCGCCTTGGGGGCGCGAATACTAGTGAATAAGCAAATGCTGTGCCATGTTACTTAAATCATTTATTTCAAGTACTTATGGATATATCTCAGCAGATAATAGCGGCGTCAAATAATTGGCAAAGCAATAGCGTCAGGCTTTTGACCCTTGCGCCTCAGCCAGCGCCACTAGGCGATCTAGCACGCGCACGGTCAAACGTTCTGGCGAGCCCTGCTCATCGACAACACCTAGCTCAAATGCCGCTCGTGGCATGCCATAGACAACTGAGCTGGCCTCATCTTGGGCAAAACAATAAGCGCCCGCAGCCTTCATTGCGGCCATGCCTTGCGCGCCATCGCGGCCCATGCCGGTGAGCAACACTGAGGTCGCATTTTTCCCTAAAACTTTGGCAGCACTATCAAATAAAACATCTACCGAAGGCCGATGTCTATTTACCTCGGGACCTTCAGAAAGCACGATTTTGTAGCTGCCACCGGTCACACGCTCGAGCAAAATATGCGCATGCCCCGGTGCTATATAAACACAGCCCGGGCGTATCACATCTCCCGCTGCGGCCTCTTTGATATGCACTTCACATTCATTATTTAAGCGCGTGGCAAAACGCTGTGTAAAACCCTCAGGCATGTGCTGAACAATCAAAACCGGTGGCGTGTTGATGGGTAAGCCCATAACAAAGCGTTTGATCGCTTCGGTGCCTCCTGTGGAAGCGCCAAGGCAAATGATGTGGTTAAGAGGATACTTTCGCTTTGGATCAACAGTTGGTCTTGCACTGGAAAGCGTTGGCTCCACTCGCTTGAACTGATGCCCTGCTTCCGCTGCTTGGCGAATTTTCTGCGTAATTTCTGTCGCCATTTGGTTTAGATCGGCACGGCCTTTGAGCTGGCGCTTACTGATGAAATCCATCGCACCCAAGTCTAGCGCATGCAAAGCCAGATCAGAGTCGACATCGCCAGCACTCGAAATCATCAACACCGGCAATGGATTTAAGCGCATCAGGCGCTCTAGAAAGCTAATGCCATCCATGCCCGGCATTTCCACATCGAGCGTCACGACATCGGGCTGTAATTCACGAATTAGCTGGCGTGCAGTAGCCGTTTCTGGCGCAGTCGCAATCACTCGCATATCGGGCTGACGATTAATGATTTCCGACAATAACAAACGCATCGCCGATGAATCATCAACGACCAAGACACGAATAGGCTGTAGCGAAGCAGATGTAGCCATATGCGATACCTTAATGTCTTAAATTGGCCCGATACGCCTGCTCAATTCGAGCGACTTTAGGGTTGTAGTCGGTTTTCATTTTTCGCATCATCACGCGGCCGCTATCGGGGAAAAAATACAACTTCCGAGGATAAACATCGCCGAGATTACATGCCCTGATAGGAATGCCAAGCTCTTCTAAATACTGCAGCACAAAGGCAGCGTTATCGTCACCAATATCGCTAGCATTAAAACCACGTAGCACTCGTCCACCGCCAAATACTTTTGCTTCTAATGACTGCTTCATCGCGCCATGAGCGAGCACACGCTCAATCAAAGTATCCATGGCAAATTGGCCATAGCGCATGCAATCAGCCTCTTCACCATTTTCATCAGCGCTTGCAGCCAACATAAAGTGATTCATGCCACCAATACGGGTAACCGGATCCCAAATAACTGCTGACACACAAGAGCCTAAAACGGTGGCTATGATCACCTCACCACTGGCGACAAAAAATTGCCCCGGCATGATCTTGATGATCTCGCGCTTAAACTGATGATCAAAAAATCTCGAGGTTGCTAGAAACTCCTCACCGACTGCAGCGTCATATCGCGGGCGGCGCCGCTGCGAGGCCATGGCAAATCACCCCGCCGACGAGCGCGATAGCTGGCGCTCGTATACTGTCTTGCCACGTAAGCGGAAAAGATCGTTTAAATGTAGCAAGGACTCAGAATGCCCAACAAATAACTGAGCGTTAGCATTCATATAAGGCGTGAACTTCTCTAATACCTTGCGCTGCGTATCTTTATCGAAATAGATCAGTACATTACGGCAAAAAAGTGCGTCGAAAACACCCTGGATAGGCCATTGATTATCGAGCAAGTTGAGCTGCTTAAAAGTCACTAAATCGCGTACTTCGGGGCGTACACGCACCATGCCTTCATTGCTGCCTTTGCCACGCATAAAGTAGCGCAAATACTTAGGGTCAAGCTTCTCAATACGATCTGCTCGATACACGCCGGTGTCTGCCTTCGCCAGCACACTGGTGTCAATATCGGTAGCGATGACTTCCACTGGAGGTTTTTTACCGAAGACCTCTAAAGCCGTCATTGCTAATGAGTAAGGCTCTTCGCCGGTCGACGCTGCACTGCACCAAATACGAAATGGTCGGCTTTTATCTGTGTGCGAGCGCATCAAGGACTCAAGGATGGGAAAGTGATA
>Ga0114915_1001368_pt1 | contig 10579 bp, 9 predicted proteins | sample MalvirAntarct_55_FD_87288 | JGI IMG/M metagenome (GOLD analysis project Ga0114915, IMG submission 87288) | Marine viral communities from the Global Malaspina Expedition - Malaspina viral metaG Antarct_55 | ecosystem: Environmental > Aquatic > Marine > Oceanic | place: South Georgia Island...
AGATAGCGATGGCAAGGTTGTTGCTAACCTGCAAAATAGCAGCTCCGATAGCTACGCACCGATTACTACCGTGCGCGAATACGATGGCTGGTTGTACTTGGGTTCGCTCAAGCAAAAGAGTTTGGCCCGCTGGTCACTTGTAGGCCTGCCTAGTGCTGATAAAACACCCGCTGCTTCGCAATAATCAAGGACTTATCCCGCAAAACAGTCTGCTCGCAGGTTATCCCCAATTGCTGTGGATAACTTTGTGGGCAAGTCCGAGGATAACGGCCGGGGTCCGCACTACAAGCGGCCTCTGACCGTTTGGCGCTTTTTTCAACGAATACTTATCATCGATTAAAATCAATGACTTAGCCTGTTTGTACAGTTTTTCGTCGGCTAAGTTAGCATTCGCTCAGCAAATGCACAGCCACCCTAGTGACATGTGCACAACATTCGTGCATTGCACGCTGTAAATGCCTAAAAATACGGCAAAAACCTCATTACCCTGCCACTAACAACTGAGACCGTAGCTGTGAGATGTGATCACGGATGCGCCCAGCTTCCTCAAACTCCAAATTACGCGCACTAGCCATCATGGCCTTCTCCAATACGGTAATTTCAGCGGCAATAGCCTTCGGATCGCGCAAATTCACCAAGCTGCCCGTGCGATCGCCGCCACGTTTACTACGCTTGCCGCCACCATTCGCTGCTGCTGCCCCGGCATAAGTTTCCAAAATATCACTGACTGGGCGCATTACGCCTTTGGGTGTGATGCCATGCTCAAGGTTAAATGCTATTTGCTTGTCGCGGCGTCGATCAGTCTCGGCAATGGCGCGTTCCATAGAGCCTGTGATGCGATCGGCATATAAAATTGCCTTACCATTTAAGTGGCGTGCAGCACGGCCAATGGTCTGAATCAAGGCTCGCTCGGAGCGCAAAAAGCCTTCTTTATCAGCGTCTAAAATAGCCACCAAGGACACTTCGGGCATGTCCAAACCTTCGCGCAATAAGTTGATGCCAACCAGCACATCAAATACGCCCAAACGTAAATCACGAATGATTTCGACGCGCTCAACAGTGTCGATGTCGGAATGCAGATAGCGCACTTTCACGCCATGCTCATTGAGATATTCGCTCAAATCTTCCGACATGCGCTTAGTTAGCGTCGTCACCAAGACCCGCTCATTAACAGCAACACGTGTGTGAATTTGCGAGAGCAGATCATCGACCTGTGTACTAGCTGGGCGTATCTCAATTTCAGGATCAACCAAGCCGGTCGGGCGTACCAATTGCTCCACGATCGCCTCAGCTTTCTCGGCCTCATATGCGCCAGGCGTGGCCGAGACAAAAATAGTTTGCGGCGATATACGTTCGAATTCGGTGAACTTCATCGGCCGGTTATCCATTGCCGATGGCAGACGAAAACCGTAAGTCACTAGATTATCTTTACGCGAACGGTCGCCGTTATACATGCCGCCAATTTGCGGCACAGTGACGTGCGACTCATCAATAAATAACAACGCTTCAGCTGGCACATAATCAAACAATGTGGGCGGTGCTGAGCCCGGCTCACGGCCTGACAAATAACGCGAATAGTTTTCGATGCCTTGGCAATAACCGAGCTGTTGCAGCATCTCTAAATCAAACTTTGTGCGCTGCTCAATACGCTGAGCTTCAAGCAGCTTGTCATTGGCGCGATACCACTCAATTCGCTCTTTAAGCTCGATCTGAACTGACTCGATAGCCGCATGAATGCGTTCCTGCGGCGTCACATAGTGCGTTTTTGGGTAAATCGTCACGCGGGCAACGCGCTGGCGTGCTTCACCGGTTAGCGGGTCGAACCAGTAAATCGACTCCACTTCTTCATCGAATAGTTCAATGCGCACTGCCTGTGCATCAGACTCAGCTGGATACACATCGATGATGTCGCCGCGTACGCGATAACAGCCGCGAAAAAACTCGATATCATTGCGCTTGTATTGCAACTCAGCCAAACGCCGCAAAATGCCACGTTGGTCGATGCGATCACCGCGAGCAATATGCAGCAGCATTTTCATATATGACTGTGGATCGCCCAAGCCGTAAATCGCCGATACCGTGGCTACAATGATGGAGTCTCTACGCTCCAATAATGCACGAGTCGCCGATAACCGCATCTGTTCGATATGCTCGTTAATCGCCGCATCTTTCTCGATGAAGGTATCTGAAGACGGTACGTAAGCCTCAGGCTGGTAGTAGTCGTAATAAGACACGAAGTATTCCACCGAGTTGTTCGGGAAAAACTCTTTAAATTCACCGTATAGCTGTGCCGCCAAGGTTTTATTTGGCGCCATAATGATCGCTGGTCGCTGCATCTGCGCAATGACATTGGCCATGGTGAAAGTCTTGCCTGAGCCAGTGACACCCAGCAGCGTTTGATGGCTTAAGCCATCGCGCAAACCTTCAACCAAGCCAGCAATGGCCGTTGGCTGATCGCCTGCCGGCTGATAGCGCGATACCAGCTGAAATTCGCCTTCGGCCTCAGGCATAACGCTGGCCTTCACGCTCTGATCAGCTGAAATTTTTGCACTCGGCGCGGCTTTTGACCCTGCTTGTGACATTGGCAACCTCTCAATTTAGGGCCACAGTGTAACGCTGAAGGCCTTGCTCGTGTCTAAAACACAGGCACCACACATAGCTGCCTTAGGAGCACTCTAATGAATCGTCGCACTGCATTAAAAAATACCTTTTTAGGCACGGCCATTGTCGCTGCTGGCGCCTGGGCCTCGAAACCATTAGCGCATGCCAGCGGATTTTTTCACGATGACAGCAAGGCATTCGGCACTCTGGCGAAGCCGGCAAGCTTTTGGCGCGATAAAGTCAGCGAGAAAGCCTGGGCAGTGCTGTTTGAAGAAAATACTGAACGACCAAACTCCAGCCCTTTAAATGCCAATAAAAAGCCCGGCACTTTTGTTTGTGCGGCCTGCTATCAGCCTTTATTTAAAAGCGCTCAAAAGTTTGAAAGCGGCACCGGCTGGCCAAGCTTTTTCGATGTCATCCCGAAAGCGGTTGGCACCAAAGACGATCGCAGCTTATTCATGTTGCGCACGGAATATCATTGCGCCCGTTGCGGCGGCCATCAAGGTCATGTGTTTAAAGATGGCCCAGCGCCAACCGGCTTGCGCTATTGCAATAATGGCTTAGCACTGGCCTTTGTCGATGAAGGCACTGAACTGCCTGCGCTGCGAGGTTAATGATGAAAATCTCTTGGATAAAAGCCGGCTTAGTAAGCGCGGCATTGGCTTGCACTGCCGCAATAGCGTTGGCCGCAACCAGCACCAGCTCAACAAGCACTGCACCAACAACTGCTAGCGCAAAGCCTGAAACGGCTAGCGCCATTTTTGCCGGTGGCTGCTTTTGGTGCAGCGAGTCTGACTACGAAAAACTGAAAGGCGTGACAGAAGTTGTCTCAGGCTATATCGGTGGCAAATCGAAAAACCCTAGTTATCAGGAAGTGTCTGCTGGTGGCACCGGGCATTACGAAGCTGTGGAGGTTTTCTACGACCCATCCGTGGTCAGTTACGACACACTGGTGAACTACTTCTGGTCGCATCACGACTATCTAGATAACGGCGGTCAGTTTTGCGATCGTGGCTCGCAATATGCACCAGCTATTTTCCCGCAAGACGCGAAGCAACTAAACATTGCCAAACGCAGCCTAGCGGCATTTCAGCAGCGCGTTAAAGCTAAAATTGCCACCAAAATCGTCCCCGCCAGCACGTTTTATGCTGCCGAGGATTATCACCAGAACTATTACAAAACCAACCCTGTGCGCTACAACTACTACCGGCTGTCTTGCGGCCGCGATAGTCGAATTGATGCTCTTAAAGCCGATTTAAAGCCGGCGCGCAATTAAAGCGGCTAGGCGCTCGCGCACCTCAGGAGCCATATCGGCAGGCGAAGTAATCAAGCCAGTATCGAGCGCGTTATGCGCAATCGATGCTGGCCAGCTTGCCGCCAGCAGCTCAATAGCTTTTGCCACCACCGCCTGCGCCTGCTCGGCATTACGCATCAAATTCATAATCGCCATATTGGCACTCACATGCGCTTCTTTCGGGTGCCAGCAGTCGAAATCGGTGACCAGTGCCAGCGTGGCATAGGCCATCTCGGCCTCACGTGCCAAGCGTGCTTCCGGCATATTGGTCATGCCGATAATGTCGGCTTGCATGGAGCGATACCAATGCGATTCGGCCTGCGTAGAAAACTGCGGGCCCTCAATGCAGACATAAGTCGCGCCAACGTGCAGCTCAACATCGACAGGCTTCACCTCACGCACAGCTTCGGCTAATACCGATTGCAGCGCCAAACACACCGGCTCAGCTAGCGAGACATGAGCAATGACGCCTTGACCGAAAAAGCTCTGCGCGCGCTGCTTGGTGAGATCGATAAACTGGCTCGGCAGCACCATATCCAGCGGTTTCATATGCTCTTGCAACGAACCCACGGCCGACACCGCGATGACATAATCCACGCCCAAAGATTTCAGTGCATAGATATTGGCGCGATACGGTACTTCGCTGGGCAGAAAGCGGTGACCACGGCCATGGCGGGTTAAAAACGCTACCGGTACACCACTCAACTCGCCAGTGACAATCACATCCGATGGCATGCCAAACGGTGTCTCCACCACTTGCTCTTGCACATTGGTGATGGCTGCCATTTGATAGAGTCCACTACCGCCAATTACGCCAATTCGTGGCTTTGCCATCTTGCCCTGCCTTTTCACAAATGAATACGAGCTGAACTTTTACCATGCCCTGACATGCTAAGGTCAAGCCACTATTCTGCATTAACTCAATCCAGTGAGGTCACTTAGCATTGACTATAGACACCACGCCCGAGCCAAAACACTTAGTCCTGATTGGCGGCGGCCACGGCCATTTGGCGGTGCTTGAGGCTATGCGCCAGCATCCTTTCCCAGCACGCGTAACGCTGGTGACCCCCGATCCCATGTTGACTTACTCAGGCCTGCTGCCCGCTTATCTCGCCGGCCATGTGCGCTTGGAGCAATGCCAAATTGCCGTGGCCGACTATGCTAAAGCGGCCGGAGCTACCGTGGTGCTCGATACGCTCATTAGCCTTGATGCCGAACGGCAATGCTGCCAGCTCGCCAGCGGTAAAATCGTGCACTATGACTTGCTCTCGCTAGACACCGGCAGCGTTACCGCCATGCTTTCAGGCATTGCTAGTGCTGAAACAAAGGTGTTGTCGGTGCGCCCATTAAATGGCCTGCTAACAGCTAAATGCCCTAACAAAGTCGTCGTCGTTGGCGCAGGTGCAGGCGGCATCGAGCTGGCGTTTGCCTACGCTCATCGCGGCGCAGAAGTGAGCTTAGTCAGCGGCACTACATTGCTACCCGGCCATCATCGCCGAGTAGCAAGAACCACCGCGTATTGGTTGAAAAAACGCAGGATAAAAATACGCAGCGGTCGCGCGCAGCTATGCCCCATCGGCGTGAGCTTAGATTCTGGGCATGAGTTGGCCGCTAATTTAGTCATTGTTGCCACCGGAGCTAGTGCCCCCGAATGGATCGCAGAAAGCGATTTGCGCCGCAGCAAAAATGGCTTTATCGCCATCAATGACACCCTGCAAAGCCAATCACACCCGAGCGTATTTGCCATTGGCGATGTCAGCGCGCCCGAACACCTTGCCATTACAAGAGCAGGAGTTCACGCGGTGATGGCCGGCCCTGTATTGGCAAAAAATCTACGGCATGCCCTAAACCATCACTGCCAAGCACGCTGGCAATTGCTGCCCTACCGGCCAAAGCCTGTTTCGCTGTTTTTACTGGCCACCGGCCCTGAGCACGCGATTTTATCGTGGGGGCCACTAGTGCTTAGCGGCCGTTGGCTCTGGTGGCTGAAACGTTGGATCGATACACGCTTTGTCGAGCGCTACCGTTTAGCCGATTTATAAGTATTCCCACTCTGCGCAATTGCGCCTGTAACGAACAGGCCGCAGCATGCGTCTATTCATTACCAACACCTATTAAGACTAGAGACTCCTATGCTAGCCACGCTGCCACTACTTGAAGCCACCGACTTCCCCGCGATTCGCCGTCGCGCCATTGAGACGCTGCAAATCAACCTTGGCTATAAGTGTAACCAGCGCTGTTTGCATTGCCACGTTAACGCCGGCCCTACGCGCACCGAGATGATGAGCGATGAGATGATCGATCTCATCCCTGAGATTCTCAAGCGACATAATATTCGCCAGCTCGACTTAACCGGTGGCGCGCCAGAAATTCATCATCGCTTTCGTGATGTCGTGCGTGCAGCTCATGCGTTGGGCGTGCAAGTGATAGATCGCTGCAATCTAACGATTTTGTTTGAACCTGGCCATGAAGATACCGCTGCTTTTCTTGCTGAACATAACGTCACCGTAGTGGCCTCAATGCCCTGCTATAGCGCAGAGAATGTTGATAAACAGCGTGGTGACGGCGTCTTCGATAAAAGCATTAAAGGCCTGCAGCAGCTCAATGCTCTGGGCTACGGCAGCGACCCAAAGCTCACATTGAACTTAGTCTACAACCCGCAAGGCCCAAGCCTGCCACCCGATCAACACGCGCTAGAGATCGACTACAAACGCGAACTGATGGCGCATTTTGGCATTCGCTTTAATCAGTTGTTTACGCTTGCCAATATGCCCATTCAGCGCTTTGGCAGCATGCTAATTTCCAAAGGCCAGTTTCACGACTATATGGATTTGCTCAAGGCTAATTATGCCGCCGGCAACCTTGCCGAGCTGATGTGCCGCAGCACCATTAGTGTGGATTACGAAGGCTCGTTGTATGACTGCGACTTTAACCAGCAACTAGGCTTGCGCCTGCCTGATACAGAGAATGCCGCGCCCAATCTGCGCGATTTACTCCACAGCAATTACGACAATAATCCGATTCATATCGCAGATCATTGCTATGGCTGTACCGCCGGCCAAGGCAGCAGCTGTGGTGGTGCGCTGCATGACTAAGGTCACTGATTCGCTTTATCGGTTTATTTTCAACACTTCGCCCGCTTCGAGTATCGCTTTATGAAAAAATGGCTAATCGCCGCCGTCGTCATTACGGCCATCGTTACCCTGCAACAATCCGGCGTGCTCAATGTCCTTAGCCTTGATGGCCTGCGCGAAGGTCAAGCCCAGTGGGCACAATGGCAAGCTGAGCAACCACTGCTATTTGCTGGTAGCTTCTTCGCCATCTACGTGGTCGCCACGGCTCTATCACTGCCGGGCGCCGCTATTTTAACGCTCGCCGCAGGTGCTTTATTTGGCCTCTTGCAAGGCACCATTTTGGTCTCCTTTGCCTCCACGCTTGGCGCGACGCTAGCCTTCCTATTATCGCGCTATTTATTCCGCGACAGCGTGCAAGAAAAGTTCAGTGCCCGCCTCAAGCCCATCAACGACGGTATCGCTCGCGATGGCGCGCTGTACTTATTCACGCTACGACTAGCACCCGTGTTCCCGTTTTTTCTCGTCAACTTACTCATGGGCCTCACGCCAATTCGCGTCTGGACCTATGCCTGGGTTAGTCAGATCGGCATGTTTGCCGGCACCGTGGTCTATGTAAATGCTGGCACACAGCTGGCGCAGCTAGATTCATTAAAGGGCATTATTTCACCTGCGATGCTGCTCTCATTCGCCCTACTCGCCATCTTTCCGTTTATTGCCAAAGCCATCACCAGCTGGCTGCAACGCCGTAAAGTCTATGCACGCTGGCAGAAACCTAAGACTTTCGATCGCAACCTCATCGTTATCGGTGCCGGTGCCGCTGGCTTGGTCAGCGCCTATATCGCCGCCGCCGTGAAGGCAAAAGTGACCTTGATCGAGGCACATAAAATGGGCGGCGACTGCCTGAACTATGGCTGTGTGCCGAGCAAGGCCTTGATTCGCAGCGCCAAGCTCGCCAAGCAAATGCGCCATGGCGAAGACTATGGTCTGGAATCACACACTGCGCGCTTTAGCTTTCGTGCCGTGATGGCCCGCATCCATGCTGTCATCGCCGCCATCGAGCCGCATGACAGCGTTGAGCGCTACACCAACCTCGGTGTCGATGTCCGCCAAGGCTACGCCAAACTCATCGATCCATGGACCGTGGAAATCACTCAACCCGATGGCCAGAGTGAGCGCCTGACCGCGCGCAGCATCATTATTGCCGCCGGTGCTGCACCGTTTGTACCACCGCTGCCGGGCTTAGCCGATGTCTGCGTCACCAGCGATACACTGTGGGCTAAATTTGCCGAACTCGATCACGTGCCAGCACGTTTGGTTGTGCTTGGTGGCGGGCCGATTGGCTGCGAATTAGCACAAAGCTTTGCCCGCCTCGGCGCCAATGTGACGCAAGTGGAAATGGGCGATCGCCTACTCGCTCGCGAAGATATCGACGTTTCTGCCTACGCCCTAGAAAGCCTAGTTCACGATGGCGTAAACGTGCTGACACAACACAAAGCCTTGCGCGTAGAGGATGGCAATACTTTAGTTGTTGAGCATGAGGGCAATGAGCAGCGCATCGGCTTCGATGAAATCATTTGCGCCGTTGGCCGCTCACCACGCCTAAGTGGCTATGGTCTTGAAGAGTTAGGCATCCCCACCGCACGCACGGTCACCACCAACGACTATTTAGAAACGCTCTACCCCAATATTTATGCCGCCGGTGATGTTTCTGGGCCCTATCAATTCACCCATGTTGCCGCGCACCAAGCCTGGTATGCCGCCGTCAACGCACTGTTTGGCCAATTTAAGCGCTTTAAGGTCGATTACCGCGTGATTCCATGGACCACGTTTATTGATCCCGAAGTGGCGCGTGTGGGCTTGAGCGAGCAAGAGGCCGAGGAAAAAGGCATCGCTGTGGAAGTTACGCGCTACGGCATTGATGATCTTGATCGCGCCATTGCCGACAGCGCCGCGCATGGTTTCGTGAAAGTACTCACGGTGCCTGGCAAGGACACTATTTTGGGCGTAACCATTGTTGGCGAGCACGCCGGTGACTTGCTAGCCGAATATGTATTGGCGATGAAGCATGGTCTTGGGCTAAATAAGATTTTGGGCACAATTCATACCTACCCAACGTGGGCTGAGGCAAATAAATACGCCGCTGGTGAGTGGAAACGTGCGCATGCGCCACAAGGTGTGTTGCGTTGGGTTGAGCGCTATCACCGCTGGATGCGAGGTGGTGATTAATGCCCACAAGCAACTCGAGAGACCAAGCAGTTAGCGCTGAAAGCCGCCATGCTGCTGGCATCTCAATTATCGTGCCGGTACTCAATGAGGCCGAGCTAATCGATGAACTGATTGGCCGCCTCAAGCATTTGCGCGAACTCGATGCTGAGATAATCATTGTCGATGGCCAAAGCACAGATGCCACTACCGAACATCTCGAAAGCGCCGGCTTTACCGTGCTGCGCTGCCCACAGCGTGGCCGGGGTTATCAGCTCGCGCTCGGCTCAACGCTTGCCACACATGACAACCTACTGTTTTTGCACGCCGATACCGTGCTACCTAGCAATGCCCTGAGCTTAATCGAGCAAGCACTCGCCACAGGCAGCGCCTGCTGGGGCCGTTTCGATGTGCAAATTGCCGGTACCGTGCTCGGCCTAAACATGGTCGCCTTCATGATGAATTGGCGCTCGCGCCTCACCGGCATTGCCACCGGCGATCAAGCCATATTTATGACGCGAGCAGCACTGACCGCCGCCGGTGGCGTGCCTGAACAAGTCATCATGGAAGATGTCGAGCTCAGCAAACAGCTGCGCCAGTTAAGCGCGCCGGTGTGTCTGCGTCAGCGCGTAACGACATCGGGTAGACGCTGGCAGCGCGACGGTTTATGGCCAACGATTTGGCTGATGTGGCGGCTACGTTGGCGCTATTGGCGCGGTGCTTCCGCCGAGACTATTGCTCAGGAATACGCATGACCGCTTTAATTATTTTTGCCAAAGCGCCAACACCAGGCCGCTGTAAAACACGTCTGAGTCCGGCACTTGGCGAGCATGGCGCCGCCGACTTAGCCGCGCGCATGCTCGCCACCACCCTCGAATTTGCGCAAGAAGCGGGCTTTGCCGAGATCATCTTATGTAGCGATCCAGCACCAGATGATGCCGCATGGCAAGTTCAGAACCTGCCTGAAAACATCACTTGCGTAGCGCAGGGCGATGGCGATTTAGGCGCGCGCATGCAGCGAGCCGCCGAGACTGCCTTAGCCGATCATCAAGCCGTGATTTTGGTCGGCACTGACTGCGTTGAACTCAGCAGCGACTGGTTGCGCGGGGCCAGTGCAGCGCTCGCCGAACACGATGCTGTCATCCACCCCAGTGAGGACGGCGGCTACACTCTGCTCGGTCTACGCAAGAGTCATAACAGCTTGTTTAGCGCGCTGCCGTGGAGCACAGAAGCGGTGGCGAAAATCACCTATGAGCGCCTTGATGCGCTGGGCTGGAACTATCAAATCCGCGCGCTCAGCCACGATATCGATACACCGGAAGACCTTATTTACCTGCCCGATCATTGGCCTTTGCCAATGATTCGCTAAGCCGAGCTCATCATGAAAACACACTCATTTTTACTACTC
>Ga0114915_1001370_pt1 | contig 10574 bp, 12 predicted proteins | sample MalvirAntarct_55_FD_87288 | JGI IMG/M metagenome (GOLD analysis project Ga0114915, IMG submission 87288) | Marine viral communities from the Global Malaspina Expedition - Malaspina viral metaG Antarct_55 | ecosystem: Environmental > Aquatic > Marine > Oceanic | place: South Georgia Island...
CCTCAAGGCACGTCAGCGCCTGTCCGGGCGGATGGCGGACTGCCTTGTACACCTGTATTACGCCACGGCGGTGATCAAGCAATGGCACGAGGAAGGCTATCCGGAAGACCAGCGGCCGCTGGTGGAATGGTGCCTTCAGACCAGTCTGCGCGACCTCAAGACATCCATGCGCGAGCTGATCATCAACTTCCCGGTTCCGCTGTTGCGCTGGCCGCTGCGGATGCTGGTGTTCCCTCTGGGCGCCACCGGCCTCAACGGCCCGGACGACGCCCTGGGCACGGAGGTGGCCGCCAGCATTGTGAACGATACGCCGCTACGCCAGCGCATCAGCCGTGGCAGCTACATCAATACCGATCCGGACGACCCTTTGGGCCGTGTACTGAACGCCTACCGGCTGGCCAATGAAACCAAGGACATGCGCGATCGCCTGCATGAAGCCCTGCGCAATCGGGATGAAGACGAGCTGGGCGGTATCGACCTGCTGATGGGGCACCAGCGTAAGGAACTGGTGGACTGGGCCTGCGAGCAGGGCGTTGTTCAGAAAGACGAATGCGACAAACTTCTTGAGGCACTGGAAGCACTCTACGATGTCATCCGCGTGGATGCCTTCGAAGCCGACGGGCTGAAAGCCCTGTCCCGGTGTGCCAAGGGTAAGCGCAAAGTGGTCGAACGCCCGCCACGGGACGAAGAATAACCACTGGAATAACCACTAAAGACACGCCCTGAACGGGGCGTGTCTCCCCCACTGTTCCCCTCGCCCATTCTTGACAGAATCCACATTCGCCAACTATTACTGAATGTCGGTTCAAATAGCTGTATTTGCGACCTTTCAAGAAACCAGCTGTCACAACAACGAATAAAAACACGCGGCATCAGCGCCGCTCACCTGAATTGAAAGGGGTGTCTTTCCGTGGAAGAGCAGGCTGTAGGCGAGCAGACACAACCATCCTCAACCATCCTTGAAACCAGGAACCTGACCAAGGATTTCAAAGGCTTTACCGCCATCAGTGACGTCAGCATCAACGTCAAGACAGGCTCCATACATGCGTTGATAGGCCCGAACGGGGCCGGGAAAACGACGTTTTTCAACCTGTTGACCAAATTCCTCAAGCCCAGCGCCGGGCAGATTATCTACGCTGGCAAAGACATTACCAACGCGCGCCCCGCGGGTGTTGCCCAGCAGGGTCTGATTCGCTCTTTTCAGATTTCGGCGGTATTTCCCCACCTGTCTGCCCGCGAAAACGTTCGGGTCGCCCTGCAACGCAAGCTGGGCATTTCCTATCACTTCTGGCGGCCGGTACGAATTCTTGATCAACTGAATGAAGAAGCGCAGGCCACCCTGGAACAGGTCGGCCTGGGGCCCTTTGCCGATACCAAGGCGGTGGAACTCGCCTACGGACAGAAGCGGGCGCTGGAGATTGCCACCACCATTGCACTCAAACCCAGGCTCATGCTGCTTGATGAACCCACCCAGGGCATGAGTTCAGAGGACGTAGGCACGGTCACCGAGCTGATTCGCAAGGTGGTGGATGGCAGGACCATCGTGATGGTTGAGCACAACCTCAATGTGGTGTCCACGCTGGCCGACACCATCACCGTCCTGAACCGCGGGGAGGTGTTGGCTGAAGGCAACTACGACACGGTATCGACCAACCCCGCCGTCATGGAAGCCTACATGGGAACCACCGATGCAGCCTGATCAACGCCCGGAAATGCTCAAAATCGAAAATCTTCACGCCTGGTACGGCGAATCCCACATTCTTCATGGCCTCGATCTGACTCTGCGGGAAGGCGAGGTGATTACCCTGCTTGGCCGCAATGGGTCCGGACGTACGACCACACTCAAGTCTATTCTGGGGCTGGTCAGCAAACGCACCGGCTCCATCAAGATCCACGGCACCGAAGTTATCGACATGCCCACCCACCGCATTGCTCACGTTGGCAAGCTGGGTTACTGCCCCGAAGAACGCGGGATCTATGCGTCTCTCAATGTGGACGAGAACCTGGAGTTGCCCCCAGTGGTGGCCGATGGCGGGATGTCCGCGGACGAAATCTACAAAATGTTCCCGAATCTCGAAGAGCGCCGCAAAAGCCAGGGCTCCAAGCTCTCCGGGGGCGAGCAACAGATGCTGGCCATTGCCCGCATCCTTCGCACCGGCGCCAATCTTCTGTTACTGGACGAAATAACCGAGGGGCTTGCGCCGGTTATCCTCAAATCCCTGGATGACGTCATCCGCAAGCTGCGTGACCGGGGATTCACCATCATTCTGGTTGAGCAGAATTTCCGCTTTGCCGCTCCGCTGGCCGACCGACATTATGTGATTGAGCACGGACGAGTGGTTGAGCAGATAGAAGCGGCCGATCTCGAGGCCAAGAAAGAGCAGTTGAACAGGCACCTGAGTGTCTGAACCCGAATCTAATAACAAAAGGAATCCCACCATGTTCAAGCACTGGAAATCAGGACTCGCAGGCGCCGTGGCGGCGGCCACTCTGGCAATGCCGCTCACGGCAGCGGCCGAGCTGACGGACGGCAAGGTAAAAATCGGTGTCCTCAGTGACATGTCCGGCGTTTACAAGGCCCTTGAAGGCCCAGGAGCGGTCACCGCCGCCAAGATGGCGGTCGAGGATTTTGGCGGCTCGGTGATGGGCAAACCCATTGAGATTATTTCAGCGGATCACCAGAACAAACCGGATATCGGCGCCAGTACCGCCCGGGAATGGATCGATGCGGACGAAGTCGACATGATCACCGCACTCGACAACTCATCCGTTGCCTTATCCGTTCAGGGACTGGCTAACGACAAGAAAATCATCACCATGAATACTGGTGCCGGAACCACAGCACTCACCGAAGACCAGTGCACGCCTTACGGCATTCACTACGTCTACGACACCCACGCGTTACCTGTTGGTACCGCAACGGCAATGGTAAAGAACGGCGGTGAAAGCTGGTTCTTCATCACCGCCGATTACGCCTTCGGCCACTCTCTGCGGGATAACACCGGCGCCGTGGTGGAAAGCCTCGGCGGAGAGGTGGTTGGCAACGTCAATGCGCCACTGTCCACCAACGATTTCTCCTCTTATCTGCTCCAGGCCCAGTCTTCCGGAGCCGACGTCATTGGTCTGGCCAATGCCGGCCAGGACACGGTAAACGCCATCAAACAGGCCAACCAGTTCCGCATCGTGCAAGGCGGACAGAAACTGGCCGGTATGCTGGTGTTCATCACCGACGTCCACAGCATGGGGCTGGATATCGCCCAGGGCCTGCAATTCACCACCGCTTTCGTATGGAATCAGAACGACGAGACTGAAGCCTGGTCCCGCCGCTTCTACGAGCGCCACAACGCCATGCCCACCATGGTTCATGCCGGCGTTTACTCGGCGGTCACCAATTACCTGAAAGCAGTCAAAGCCACCGGTTCTGACGACAGCGATACCGTACGTGCCGAACTGGGCGACATGACCCTTAACGACATGTTCGTGAAAGGGGGCAAGATTCTGCCCAACGGCTCCATGCTCCACGACATGTATCTGGTGGAAGTGAAGAAGCCGGACGAATCGAAGAGTGAGTGGGACTTGCTGGACGTGGTTTCGAAGATTCCGGCAGACCAGGCCTACATCTCGCTGGAAGACACCAAGTGTTCGCTGGTTAACTAACCACGCCGATTAACCACTGCTTCAGGGGAGATAGCCAACGTGTCGATGCAGGTCATACTGGCCCAGGCGCTGCTTGGGCTGAATGTGGGTGTGTTCTACGCCATGTTGAGTCTCGGGCTAGCGGTGATATTCGGGCTGCTGAATATCATCAACTTTGCCCACGGTGCCATGTACATGCTGGGTGCTTTCATCGCACTCATTGGCTACTCTCTGCTGGAGCAGTGGTTTGGTATCAGCCTCCAGATCGGATTCTGGGCGTCACTGCTGGTGGCGCCCGTGATCGTTGGTATTCTAGGGGTGACCATTGAGCGCTTCATGCTCAAACGTCTTTATGACCTTGACCATATCTATGGCCTGCTGCTGACGTTCGGTATCACGCTGATCCTGCAGGGCCTGTTTGCCAACTACTTCAACGTCTCCGGTACACCCTATCCCGGGCAACCGGAAAGTCTCAGTGGCGTGGTCAACCTCGGGTTCATGTACTTCCCGACCTACCGGCTGTTCGCCATCATTTTCTCCCTGGTGGTCTGTTTTGCCACCTGGTACGTCATCGAACACACCAAACTGGGTTCACGGCTACGCGCTGGTGTCGAGAACCCGGACCTGACCCAGGCGTTTGGCCTGAATGTGCCACTGATGATCACCCTCACCTTCGCCTTCGGTGCCGGACTCGCCGGCCTGGCAGGTGTACTGGCCGCGCCAATCTATTCGGTCAGCCCGTTAATGGGAGCGGACCTGATCATCGTCGTGTTTGCCGTAGTGGTGATCGGCGGCATGGGCTCGATTATGGGCGCCATTCTATCCGGACTTGCGCTGGGCTTGATTGAGGGCCTTACCAAAGTGTTTTACCCGCCAGCGGCCAGCACCGTGATCTTCTTCCTGATGGTGCTGGTGCTGTTGTTCCGCCCTGCGGGCTTATTCGGTAAGGAGAAGTAAGGCCATGATCAACCGCGTTCTGTTTATCATCATGCTGGTCGCCGGCCTTGGCGCGCCCTTCTATGCCTACCCGGTCTTTGTGATGGACCTGCTGTGCTTTGCGCTCTTCGCCTGCGCCTTCAACCTGCTGCTCGGCTACGCCGGCCTGTTGTCGTTCGGGCACGCCGCCTTCTTCGGCGGTGCGGCGTACATTACCGGTTATGTGACCAAAGAGTGGGGATTCGGCCCGATATTCGGCATTCTTGCCGGCACCGGGTTTGCGTTGATCCTCGGCACGATATTCGGTTTCCTCGCCATCCGCCGACAGGGCATCTACTTTGCCATGGTGACCCTGGCGCTGGCGCAGATCATCTACTTTCTGGCGCTTCAGATGCCGTTCACCGGAGGTGAAAACGGTCTCCAGGGCATTCCCCGTGGCGAACTCTTCGGCTTCATCAGCCTCAACAACGAAATCGCCATGTACTACTTTGTGTTTGCGGTGTTCCTGATTGGTTTCGCCATCATCCACCGAACCATCAACTCGCCCTTTGGCGAAGTCCTCCAGGCCATCCGGGAAAACGAATCCAGAGCACTCTCACTCGGGTACGACGTCGACCATTTCAAGCTACTGGCGTTTATCATTTCCGCCACACTCGCCGGAACCGCCGGTGCCACAAAAGCCGTGATATTCCAGTTTGCGGCATTAACCAACGCGCACTGGCAAACCTCCGGGGAAGTCATCCTGATGACACTGGTGGGAGGCCTTGGCACCATCTTCGGACCGGTACTGGGTGCGATTACCGTCGGCGCACTCAGCCATGAACTGTCGGCATTCGGCTCCTGGGTACAGGTGATCCTGGGGACTGTGTTCGTCGTCTGCGTGATGGTATTCCGCCGCGGTATTGTCGGTGAAATACAGCACCGGTTACTGAAAAAGAAAACGGATAAATAGAAGGGCGGGCCGATGTCTCGGCCCGGTCACTGCGGCTATTACTGGTTGAGTATGTCTATAATTTCACGGGTATCCTTGATAATCGTGTAAACCCGATCCTCAATCCTCACTCGCTGACGGTGGCCGTCGAGGTCGTGAACATCGCCATAGCGCAGTAAATCCCTGTCAAAGTAATCGCCTCTGCGGTAATCGAGCTTCTTCTGCCAGCCCGGCGGCAAGGGCTGGCCCCGCTCTACCTTCTTCTGCAAACCAGGTGGCAGCGACTGGCCATGCGCCGAATCGGCCAGTACCGGCGCAGAGCCAACCACCATAGCGATCACTGCGATCATAAAAACGGACTTCATAAATCACCCACTCCTCAACGTTGTCGGTGGCAAAAACAGTAACACTTAAACGACCTTATTAGCGTTAACGCTGAGTCATGCCACAAGGTTCCCAACGAACTTTCTTCACTCTCCCCGCAAGCCGCCACGGATGGCTTCATCCACCAGCCAACGACGCAACACCTGCAATCCGCGCTCCCGCCGACGGCTGGTTTTCCAGGCGAAATAGAACTTGTCGCCCGTCATCACCGAGTGACTGGGCAAACGGACAAAATCGCCGGAATCCTGCCGTGTGCTCAGCATGTAATCGTTGGTCAGCGCGATGCCCTGATGAAAACGGGCTGCCTCCAGAGCCAGCAACATGTGGCTGAAGTGCTGTATCCGCGCCGTACCGGGAATCTTTTGGTCCACCGCCCGATACCAGGCTTCCCAGTCGCCGGCGGCCTTGTCGAAAATACTGTGGGTGGACAACAGTGGGAAACGACTCACCTCCTCCGACGACAACTCTGGCTCATCCCTTCCTTCAACCTCCGAATCCCGGCCCAGTTCCCGACGGATGCGCTGCCAGTAATCCTGGCTGCACACCGGAAACAGCCGCTCGGTATACAGCAACTCATAACTGAATGCCGCGGAAGACGGCTTGATGGTGATAAAACAGTCCGCCACCCGGTCGGACAGCACCGGGTTCTCACTGCTCATCTCCAGGGAAAGATCCAGTTGCGGATACTCCCGCTGCAGATCCGGCAACCGCGGCACCAGCCAGCGCACCGCAAATGAACTGAACACCGACAACCGTAACCGCGACTCCTCATGGCCCAGCAACTGCTCACTCACCCGTTCAATCTGCAACAACGCCGACCCCACGCCATCCAGATACTGCCGGCCTTCGTCGGTCAACGTCAGAGTGCGGCCACTGCGCCAGAACAGTTTCTCACCGAGATAGGTTTCCAGCTGCTTGATCTGGTGACTGACCGCACTTTGACTGACCGCCAGCTCCTCCGCCGCCAGCGAAAAGCTGTTCAGCCGGGCAACGGCTTCGAAGACGGGTAGGGCTTTGAGAGGTGGAAGCTTCATTATCTAAATTTCTAATGATAAGTGATTAAAGATCATTTTATCGGATAGTAATACACCACTAGACTCACCATCACAAGATTCAGGGAGCCCTGCACACCACCCTTTCCAAAACTGTACGGAGCCATGGATGGCGGAGTCCAAGCGTCACATGGATATGCCGAAGGAGCGTGTTTTGGAAAGGGTGGTGTGCAGGGCGACAACTCCGATGTCGGAGCAAAACCAAGAGGAGCCGAAATCATGTCAGGCAAAACCGTAAACAGTGCAATCCTTCTGCTGGTGATCGGCAACGCCATGGCATTGATCAGCGATGTGTTCATCAAACTGCTGGAACCCGGCGCCCCCGTATTCCAGTTTGCCTTCCTCCGCTGCGTCATCACCCTGTTGCTGCTACTGCCCCTGGCCGGCCAACTCAACCGGAAACACCTGTTTTCCGGTATCAAGGTCCACGCCGTGCGGGCCCACATACACCTGGCTGGCATCCTGTGCATGGTCGTCGCCCTCGGCAATCTCCCGCTGGCCACCGCCAACGCCGTGTTCTACGCAGCCCCCATCCTGGTCATGGTGCTGTCCGTCATCCTGTTCCGGGAAAAGCTGACCCCGCTGAGCTTCTTTGCCGTCTTCAGCGGATTTGGCGGCATCGTCGTCATCCTGCGGCCAGTAGAATTCAACTGGGCTGCCATCGCCGCACTGGCCTCCGCCTTTGCACTGGCTATCAACGCCGTCATGGTGCGTAAACTGCCGAAGCAGCAGTCCACCGTTCACAAGTTGTTCCTCAACTACGCATTAATCATCCCGGCTGCCGGCGCACTGGCCTTATGGGAAGGCGCCGCCTGGGACAGCTCCATACTTATCAGTGCACTTGGATCTGCCCTGTTTATTCTGGGCTACAACATCACCGTGTTGCTGGCCTACCAGCAGGTGGATGCCAACCAGGTGACCAGCGCCGAATACACCGGCCTGATCTGGGCGGTGCTAATTGGATGGATAGGTTTCAATGAAATGCCCGACCTTTGGTTCGCCGTGGGCAGTGCCATGATTGTGGTGCCACTTATCATGGTGGGGTTGCGTTCGCGTCATCGGAGTCGCCGGGTATTGCAGCCTCAGCCGGTGAATAGTTGACGCGTTCAGTCCATAGAGATACCAAGGAGTAACCTGCGCCCATCTGCTGGACCTAATTCTGCGGTTACTCCTCAGCTTCGTAGGTCACACAAAACTGAATGCGGTGTTCCAAAGTTTGATTGGCCGAGATACGGAACTGAAGCTACGGTCGCAAAGCGGACATTCAGGCTTAAGGCCTGGGCCCAGACTCCGAGGTTTCTTTAGTTCTATCGAATTGGAAAACAGTCTTTCCCAGGATCTAGCTTGCGTTAGGCTGCATGAATCTGATTAACAAGACGAAATGTTCCATTGGCAAGAGGGCCAGATACTCTTCCAGCCCTCTCGTAGCCATACCGCATAAGGCTATACATCAGTGAAAGAATGGAATTGCTAACATCGAATAACATCTGAACATCATTTTTATTTGTCTTTAGCTCAAAAGAATTGGGCAATTTTAACCACTCAGTGTTTCGAAGGACAGCATCAGGATCATGCACGGCCCCCTTGTATGGATACCAAACGCCGTGACTCTGCTGATAATTTATTCTGTTTCTCAACATCGATGGCCAGTTGCCTTTAGAGGCTCCAGATCTTGTCAAGGATGCCTTCATACCTGAAATTATATCTATGGCACTAGATTTATGCTTACCCAACCCCGACGTATTTGGAAGGTTATTTATTATCCAAGTAAGTAGATTATTAAATGAAAGCCATGTATCCGCGTGAGACTCTTTTAGCTTTTTATATTCAACACATCCGTTTTCGATTATTGAGATATAGAATCCATTCTCTATGCCAGAAACGCTACCACCCATCTGCGTAGCCTGGGCTACTTGGTAAACCATGTCCACATGAGTGGTATCTAACTGAGTGCATGCCCTGCCAAACAGCCTCAGAATCGCATGTGCGGCAAAAAAGGCAGAATAATACATTTGAATTGAAGCCCAACTGGTACTTTTGGGTAGCCTTTCCACTTTCCCTATGCACCACATTGTTTCTATTGAAGCTTGAGAGAACCTGTTGCAGTCATTAGCCAGAGCAGCAAACAAAAACCGCGGCTCCTGAAAACGAAGCTTGAACTCTGCCGCCCGGCCATTGGCGGTTGCAGCCAATGGATGCTCCAACAAATATCGCCCAGAGGCAAGCCACGCCTTTAAATCTGCCTCCGTGCGAGAAGTAACCTCAAATATTTGGTTCTGAGTGAGTTGATGAATCAAACGAATTTCAGGAAGCATTTAAAGCGAGAACTCCTGTTTCAATGACTCTTCGAAATGCTCAACAATTGGTTTGTAAGCATTGGATGGGTTCTCAATTTTTGATGGCCTAATCCGCTGCCCAACAACCTCAGTAAATTCATAATAGTTATCAGGGGAATAAATCGCGCCAAATCGGTCCTTAACTCTTGCGGTGATAATAGGGAAAAATCCTGCAATAGCCTTAAAAACTGTTGTGTTAAAGGCTTGCTCTTCAAGGTTGTGTGGAGCTAGTATCCCCTCATTAAAAGCTATCAAATACGAGTTATATATCTCGTATACCTCATCTGGTGATTTATTGCCAAAGAACTTTACCAGCGGCTTCATTGCAGTATTAAATACTGACCTTGTTATTTTTCCTTTTTCTCTTCTTGATGCTGACAATCTGTTGTATAAAGCGCTATCATTCTCGTTCGAGAACGTATCAAATAACTCTCGGAGATACTGTTCAGTATCATTTTCGTATTCAGCCAGCTTTTTTATGTCCAAAAGAAGTTCGGTTGGCACACCCTTTTGCTTGGAGTTAATGTCTATAAATAGCCTTGTTTCATCTCTCTTTGATAAGCCTTCATATACAATAACAGGAATTCTAAGGGCAGTTTTTGCTAGTCTGAATCCATATACCCGGTGTTGCCCATCAATAATAAGGAAAGATTTATTTATTGGCTTAAAGCTGATGGACTTGGTTTTTGAATCATAGCTGAACTCGCAGTCTTCCTGAGCGGATAGTACTATCGAACTTGGGATCGTCCCAAGCCCTGAATCAATATAGTTTGCGATTTCTGCGGCACGCTTTTTATCTAGCTCTCGTTGAAAACCCTCGATGGGATCTTCGTCCCTATTGATGACGTAGCAAGTTTCAGCAAGTATATCGCTAGGCATTGTAAAGGAATAGAATCTGTGCTCACCTTGGCGAACCAAACTCACGCTGCCAAAACTTTCTTTCTCAGTCATATTAAACCTTCTAATTATGTTCCGTGTTGGGATTGACTTCTGCCAATGGTAACCAGGCTCACTCTGACGAGCTTAAGGAATTCAACTCTCCAATTTTCGCCAAAAGGGAGAATAAGACACCTGCCGAAGGTATTAAACAATAGCCTACCTCACACTTATGGATACTGCCATTCAATCGTCTGCATAGCGTGCAGGCCCGCCTAATTACATCGCGCTAGCAGATCAATGTAGTGGTCAACTAATCCCGGACAGTATTTTAAGGTTTTCCTCAGCCGCAACGGGCGAAATGCCACCGTTGAATACGTGAGGCCGCTGCCGGTTGTAGTAGTCCATCAAGTAGCTCCCAAC
>Ga0114915_1001377_pt1 | contig 10532 bp, 16 predicted proteins | sample MalvirAntarct_55_FD_87288 | JGI IMG/M metagenome (GOLD analysis project Ga0114915, IMG submission 87288) | Marine viral communities from the Global Malaspina Expedition - Malaspina viral metaG Antarct_55 | ecosystem: Environmental > Aquatic > Marine > Oceanic | place: South Georgia Island...
CCACTCCCTGCTTACAAGGAAGATGATGGCATAGAAGACATTCCGTTTTGATGGATAACTTTATAGTTAAAGGATGGCTCGCTAAGTACCGATATGGGTACTTGCGGCTAGTAGATGAACCGAAGGTCTGGGGTGTTCTCACCCCGACTAGCAGGTTTGTAAAGGCAAGAGATCAACATGAGGGCGGGGCGTTAGCTGAAGCCCGGACATTGAAAGGAGCAGGGGCATGATGGACAAGGACGAGTTTACAAAATTATATTCTAGTTGGTTCGCTATGCATCCGTTCAAGAAACGGGATTGGCCTGAGTTGGGTAAGGTTCACTATGAGGCTTTTGGTAGGGAGAATCAGACAATGATGCGCGAAGCCTTGGGTATGTTAATCGAGGAGCTGGATGGGTGGCCGTCGCCTAAACAGATTAGAGGCAAGCTTAATTTTTTAAGTGCTAAGAAAACGGAGGATGGTCCCCGTATCAGGGACACGGCAGCCAATGAACAGATAGCGTCTAGGCTTTTAGAACACAAGCTAGGCATTGAGTACAACGGTGAAAAAACACCTCGCCCAGATGGCGTTCAAAGATGGCACGAGGAAATTGTGGACGACGTTATCAACTCAGGTCTACCAAATCATCACATGCAGGGTGCATATTCAGAAGTTGGGTTGAGAGTAGTAAGGAACCAAGGTTGAAAGAATCAGTAGAAGAATGGATGCTGCGTACAGGCAACAAGCCCACGCAGTTAAGTTACTGCACAGTAGCGGGAAAGGTAATCATCCAATGCCCACGCTGCCACAAGAGAGGGTCAGCAGGCGATAGAGAAAGCAGTAGCTTTCCTGTCAGTAAACAGCAAATGATCTGGTGCTACGAGTGCATGGATAGAGGAAACCAAAGCAATGGATAATTTTTTTAGAGCTATACGGGCGCAGGCGGATCTGAGAGAAACATACATACACGAAAGGCTGCTAAAGGTTCAGCACCCCAGCTTCCCCATCAAAAGAAAACGCGAGATATACGACCTGCAAAGGTCTGGGCTTGGTGTAACTGAGATCGCCAATAACTTAGGCGTTGAGAGGTCAGAAATTCACCGGCTACTAGGCCGTACAAGCTGGCCTCACCCCGCAACATTAACCTAGGTGTTTCACATGGAACAATCAGAAAGCATTCCAGACTTATTAACTCAGATTCAAGGTTGGCATTTTGACCGTAACCTAGTAGCTGGATCAACAGACAAAGACCAACTGGCTAAGTTGATTCAAGAAGTAGGCGAGTTATCAGATAACATTTGCAAAGGGCAAGACGTTTCGGATGACATAGGAGACATCATTGTGGTGTTGGTCAATATTGCTTTAAGGAACCAAGTGTCAATTAGGTACTGTATGAACCGAGCATGGAATGACATAAAGGATAGGAAAGGCGTGATGGTTGACGGCGTTTTTGTTAAAGAGTCAGACTCAAGGCTATCTATTGGTTAGCCAAGCTAGTAACCCACCCACAACTGCTGGCACCAAGAAGACACAGACTAAAGCAATCAATGCAACTTGCCTTACCTGTGTCCTAAACTTTTTCTTTTTGGCTTCTTCTTCTTTTAGGAATGCTTGGCGGTTCTTCCTTGCCTCAGCAGTCTTAGCCTGAATCTCATTCCATAGATCCATCCGGTGAGTTGCTTCAAAGACTTGACGGATAGCTGCCCTGCTCTGGCGCAATTGCTCCTCAGCCATGACAATTTTCATGGACTCTGCTTCAGATAAATTCTTGGAATTCTTTGCACGCTGCAAGTCGAATTCGCTAGTTCCTAGCTTGGATATATACCCGCCGAGATCTTCTATATTTTTACAGGCACCAGCCGCCATTTCCAATGCCTTGCAAGCCGTAGTTACCGCAGCCACGGCTTCGAGGATCAGGGGGTCAGTACACCCAGAGGACGGGGATAGTAGTGCGCGTATCTACATGCACAAACCCTTTAGCAACACCAATGCCACTAAAGCCTAAGTCCATTGCCTTCTGCACTATGTCCATGCGCTGAACCCCACCAGTTACTTTTATATCAGCAGCTATGCCTTGCGTATGAGTGCCGGGGATTCCTTTCTTAACTTCTATGCTATGGGTGGGGGAGCGGTAGCCAGAGGTTACAATGAAAGGCCAACCACAAGCTGCACGCAACTCATCTAGTTTGCGGATAAACTCAGGGTCCATCTCATTCTCGCCGGTCTCTTGGCAATTGAAGTCTTCGGTCTTGAAGTACAAGTATTCCATCTTATTTCCGCGTCTTCTCAAATGAGCGCATAGCGCCAAGACCTAACATCCCCATCAAAACAGGCATCATAGTTTCTAATGGCACTAGCGGTATAACAACATCATAATCTGCAAGGGCTAATACAAAGTTAGCGAACGGGATTGTTATGAAGTTACCAAACATGCCCAGCCCGCATGTCCACCCGATAAAGGGTCGCCACCCGGACACAAACAGATTAGAACTAGCCGCCTCAACCTTGTTAATTTCCATCTGACCTTTGGCTAACTCAAGAGCGTGCTTCTCAGACATGGTGGCAATCTCATGCGCCAACGCATTCTTCTGATCTTTGTCCTCGAAGAACTTATCAAGCAGCCCGGTAACAGGACCAACTAAGCTGGCAACAATACTCACTTGTCTGCCTTGTTATCTAGCTTGTCTAAGATCCTTGTGAACATATCCCTTAGTTCGTCCATGTCCATGCGGTAGTCATCTCGGCGCACATAAGTTTCCGTTGATCTACGCTCTGCGTCGTACATCTCTTTCCTTGTGTCTTGCAACATGTCCCAGAATACTTTCATAAAGAAACTCGCTAATAGCATGAAGCCGCCAAGAACTACGTCGAAGGCTGTCTGCATTTCCATTAACCACCATAACCTTTCATCGGCTTGCTTTTACGCTTCATAATCTCGTCGTACAGATTCTTCTTTTTCTTCTTACCCTTAGATCCATATTTCATTTTTTAGCCCTCTTCCTTTCTGCTGCCTTCAGCTTTTTAACTAACTGTTCTTTATGAAACAAACGCTCGCTTGACTCAGAATGTTTAGCGCCAGTGTGCAAAGAACCGTCAGGCATTTTGTGCGTAGCACCTTTGTACTCTTCACCGCTCTTCAAGTAATGACTTACACCCTTAGCCATCTTTAACGCCTCGCCGTCTTAGCTGCATCCTTGAATGCCTTGGCTGTGGGGCTGCCCGCAGTACCCGGCTTACGCATACGCTCATCAGATCCACCAGCTATGCGCTTCCGTTTAGCTTGGATGTTTGCGTACAATCCTTTCTTTGGCTTTCTCATTACCACTTTTCCTTATTAGCCCAGTACGCCGCAGACATCTTGCCCTTAGCAATGTTCTTGGCGTGTCTGGCTTTGAATGATGCTCGACGCTTCTTTGCTGCCTCTGACTCCCCCTCACTAGGACGGGAGCCGCTCACACCCTGCTGACCAAAGCGTATAACCTTGGTCTTGTCACCCTGTTTAGCCACAACAACGTGTGACTTGGTAGCGTGCTTAGGCGTTCTCTTTGGTTTATTATAGCCAGATACACCGATGCGAGATAGAAGGCTATCGCTCACGAGGAGAGATAATCAATCCACTTGCAGCCAAGACGTACCTTGCAAGTGCCAGATCCAAAGCTACCTGTGACCACTCCCACTCTATAGTTTTGTCGTTCTGCTTCAAAACCAAAAGTCTCTATGTCAGATGAGAATGTATCAACCGTTGTCCAGTTGGTGCCATCAACGCCAGACTGCTTCTGTACTGTAACGACAGTGCCGCCAGCAATACCAGATACGGATAGGTTAAAGTACCCTTGGGTTTTAATCACGTCGCTGAATGTATTCTCAGCGGTTATGCTTTTATTAACTACACCAGACATTATTCGTACTCCTGTTCAGTTTGTGCGGTGGCGTATGCAGCCTGAGCATCCGCCGTAAATACAGTATTAGCAATTGCTACAACATCAGCAGTCTCGCTAGACAAGTCTGCGTCTGGCATCAATACATGGCGGAAAAATGCACGCGATATTTCTGCGCCATTGTCTTTAGTTATAACTTCAGTGCGCACATGGATCGCTGGATAACCTTTAGCTAGGTTGCTTACATCAATTCTTTCGTTTGCCGTTTCTTCTGTGATAGCCATAATAGCCTCCGTTAAAGTGTTGCAATTATAAATGCAAAAAGCTGGTCATACCTTACCCCGTAACGGTCTGCTAGCTCGCTTGCAATGATCTCGTCTTCAATGCTCTCAACCACTGCTGGCGACGCAGTGTCTAGTACGTCAAAGCAGATGACCCCGTAGTCCATAGGATCTAAGCCTTCAGCCTCAAATGCCGCTATAACATCTTGAGCTATAACCCCAACATGGTGCCTAGCATTGTCTGCTTTTTTTGCAACCGCATCATTATACTTAAATCTTCTGATAAGAGACTTCAGGGATTCCGCCACCCTCAACTCAGCTTCAGACAAAGATGCCACTTGCTGTTTCTCTCTACTATCAGATGTGATAATGGTTCCATTCCCGGCGTACACGTTAGCCCACCTTGCGCCGCCACTGCCCAAGTTGATTGTGTTATCAGCGGTTGGGTAAAGTGCCGCAGCTATAGCGTTAAAGGTGCCCGGAATGGTATTGCTTGTTACTCCGGTAAACACATTACTGTATGCGTTTGGCATGCTAGCTAGAGTTACCGTATTCAAAACTCCATAGTATTTATTAAAGACTTGGTTGTTGCTTATTATTGCTTGGTCTGCGGCAGTTGTAGATATAAAGTTGACAGCCCTAGAGTTGTTGTTTCCAGAGTTAAAAACAGTGTTAAAGGTGCCATCTATCTGGTTGTTAGAAATGATAGTCTGCCTGCACCCTTGGTGCGTAGCTGAACTATTTCCAGACATATCCAGAAAGTATTGCAGTTGTGACAAGCTTACATTGTTAGTAACAGTTAACTCTTTGCAACGCCGGTTGTACTCTGCCACCGACGAGCCATTAGAGAATACAATATTGTTTGAATAACTGTTCTGGCGGCCAAAGTTATTACCATCAACAACCAGCGAACCAGAGCCATTGCCCCCAGCCGCTTCCGCATTGTAAGTAATACACTCATTAGAAAATGCGTTGGACGTAACAGCACTCCCGTCCCAGTTGTTGCCCTGAACAGTTACCGAGCCATAACAAAAAATAGTCACGCCTCTATCTGTGGCGGAGTGTGCCGCGTCACCATTTCCTAGCATGACGTTATTGTTCGTCACTATTGACTGCCCAAAGAGATGGTCGCCTGTCAGGTTGGTGTTTAAGTCACAAAACGCCCCAGCACCTTCAAACCCAGTAGCAAGTTTTTCATCGCAAGGTTTTGCTCGGAAATTGTTAGCGGTCACTGTTATGCCGGAGCAATAGAACTGGTGATACCTAATGAAAGGAGTGCCTACCCCTGAGTATGCACCAAGTTGATTAGACTGCTTAGTCACAAAAGACTCTGCTGTACAGCCCTCAACTAGAACATTATTCCATGACCAGACCCAAATCCCGTATGCATTGTGTCCATCTTTGAACACACAGCCTCTTGCCGTTATGTTCCTAGATTGTGTTGCATAAGTAGTTGCTAGGTATGGTCCGCTTGCATAAATAGAAAATATCTTGTATCCGTTATTTGGATCGCCGCCATAGTTTGTGCCGCTCTGTGCGTATGAGCCAAATGGGTGAAATAGCTTAAACTCGCAATCCTCAACCAAGAAGTCTCCGCATATTGCAGTCTGTGCTTGCCCAGCATCCGGGGCATCTATTGCGGTTATTGCTCCACAAAAAGGGTAGTAAGAACTTGAGGTATTAACGCCCGTAAATGTCATATCAAAACTAAACCCGCCAACATAGACGTTTTGGCAAGCCTTGAAACTCATGAAGGTCAACCCGCCATAGGTGGCTATGTCGTGATTAACCACCTTAATTATTGCGTTGTTGCCAACCACACTAATATCTGACTTGCCATCAAAGTCTATTATCTTGTTTCCGTAAACGCTGCTTAAAGCAGTGCCCACATAAGAAACGAGATAAGTACCACTAGGAAAATATAACTCTTGGCCGTTCGCTAATGTTGCGGCAGCGGCAGTTATTGCAGCAGTATCATCAGTAGCACCATCACCAGTTGCGCCAAAATCAAAAACATTTACCGAACCACCGGATACCATCCGGCTTGTTACTTTGGTTAACGCCATGTCCTAAACCTCGTATGTAATTGTAAAGGTCATAAGGTTAGCAAACCCAACAGAACCTGCCGTCAAGTCACCAACAGCCATATTTGTAATAGAGTTATTCATTGTGTTCGTGCCAAAGTAGCACCTTGACTGTCCAGGTTCCGCAGTAACCGCAAGGCTTTCTTTGTCTGTACCCAGATTAAATTTTTGTGCAGCAGAAGTTCTTCCCGCACCACCAAGAGTGCTATTAACTGCAAATGGAAGGCCGGTTACATAAACGGTTCCGCTAGCTGTTCCTACCGTTACCAGACTGGTATAGATAGAAGCATTGGCAACTACAAGCCTTCCAATTTTCGTGTAGCGCCCAACCCCAACAGCGGTGATTGCACCAAAGGAATTAGTAGCGGGAGTGTAAGCTGGGGTCCAAACACCCTCCTCGTAGTCATCAAGCAAGTTGCCTGACTGTCCATCCTCAAAGTAAATGCCACCATCTATAGTGACATCGTTGAATGTTGGGTTGCGACCAAATATGCCGCCCATTTGTTTAATAGTCATAATTCACCTATGTGTCTGTGGAGATGGTTTTTACTGTGCCGTCACCAAACTTAATTTTAAGATCGCCGTCAGCGGTATCGACATAAATGCTAGCGTATCCCGACAATGTATCTGGAGCTGTTATGCCATCGACTAGTTGCAGGGCATTCATTTGCGCCTTGTCATCAATTGACCGGAGCCTTGTCTCTACAGTAGTAGCCGATCCAGTTGCCGGTGTATAGCTAACTAAATTTGCAGAGGTCGCGCCTATATCTGTAACCCTAAACGCCACATACTCTATATTGGAATTCAGGGGTGGGGCTTGCGTAAATGTCAAAGACGTACCCGGTATGCTGTATGTACCGGCCTCTTGGTATACGCCATCAATAAACACCTGCACTGACTGGCCTAAACCTCCCGGAGCGGTACCTACTGTGAATACGGTTGTTGATCCATTTCCAGTAAACTGCTCACGAACAATTGTTGAAGGGGCACTAGGATCACCCGCAGCGGTTACGCTAACAGCACCTGCCCCATCAAAAGTTAAAAACGTATTGGCGCGAGTGCTTGCTATAGGCAAGATCATGTTTATAGAATCTAAGTCTGTTACGGGTTTAACAACCGCCCTATCGTTCGCGTCTGACTCTTGTTGCATGGCAAGCCAAAGCCTGTCGAAGTCTTCGTTAACCTCAACAGCCAAGAAGTCTCCGCTATTCTGATAGTCAGTGAGACGCTCTAACGCCATGTCACGAAATACAGTAATGATGTCGCCAGCAGTGGCTCCGACAATTAATGTGATACTGCCACCCGCATCATTGCCCACACCCGATACTGTGTAGTTAGCACCCTCTGCTAAAGTCGTACCATTCTGTAAAACAGCCAAGTCATTCTTGTTATACACCTCAAACGTGTATGCAAAAACAGCCTGCCCTGCTGTGGCAGTGTATTGGTTACGAGCCGTTGTGTTTGTTACTGTCATTGTGACCTACCTTTGAGGTATTGCGTTTTTTCTTCATCAACAATTGCCTGCTGCAAGCTTGCATCCTCGGCAATCAATTGGTCCTTTGCTGCGCTTCTGTATGAACGGAAAACCATGCGGATAGCTTGAGCCTTATCACCTTCTGGTCCGTTAGAATAACTGCGATACGCACTGCTATTTATTAGTTTTTGTAGCTCAGTCCTTAAAGGCTTGGCCCCTTTCAACCCATCACCAGAGGACAGCACCATATATCTGTCGTATTGCTCTGGAGTTAAATCAACACCTTCAAAATACATTCTAGGCATAGACATGGAAACTTCCTGCCTTACCATTTCTTCAGCGACCAAATCTTCTTTAACGTCCCTAGTTCTAATAGATGCCATAAAGTCTGGACCTAGCCCACCAGAGGCATAAACTATTTCGCCGAAAACATCCCTTCTTGGAGGCAAATCCCCAGAAAGGCCGGGGGTTCTAGATTTAATTCGATCCACAAGATCGTATGTGGCACTTATCTCCGGGCTAACCTGTCGTTCTATCGCACCAACAAGCGACGAGAATGGGATAATTGACCCACCCATTCTAGCCATATAATTATGAAGTTTTTGGGGTACAGGTTCGTCACCAGTAGCGGGTGCAAAAAAAGCATCCATGAACTCAAACACTCCACTTGTGTAGGTTTTGTTTGCCATGTTCTGAGATAAGGCTAAAGTTATTGCAACAGATAACTCGGCAGCATCCTGCTCTGATGAGTTATTCATAATGTAAGTTGCATCTGCGGCTAAACCTAAAAGTGAGCCAATTGGATCTAGTCTATTGTATGCATAATAGGTATCACCTATACGCATTGAATAAGGCTGCCATCCAGACTTTTCCATAAGCTTTCTAATTTTGTAATCGTCAGGTCCAGAGCCAGTAATCAACCCTGCTTGAGCAAGCATTGCTGAGCCGGTCATAACCATCGAGCCGGTAGCAATCTTCGCAAGAGCTAAATCTTTCTTTGCCCCACCCGCTGCAATGTCTGCGCGAACATTCCTAGAAATTAAAGCAAGAGGGGTCCGCTCAAGAGTATAAGACATGATGTTTGTAGGCGTTCTAACAAACGGAATAATAACCTTAAATAGACCACCAACAGGGCCGCTAGCATTCCTTAAAAGCTCGCCACCCCTTCCAACAGTAGCAACACTTTGTAGTTTTAGATCACTCAAGTTATTAGTAAACGTCCCGTATCTAGATGCATCTATAGCCGCAAGCTTTATATTCTCCGGCGGGTTCTTAATGATCTCTTGATAACGCGCAGTAGCAGCCGCACCCTCTAAACCCTCTTGATGCATTTGCCGAAATGCTTGAGCGTTCAATTCCATGCGATAACCCGCGGCTTTGAAAAACTCATCAGAGGTAGTAAGCAACCTGCCGGGAATTCGTACCGTCTCACCAATATAGTCAAATGCCCGACCCATTACGCCAGATTGATTTAACTGGTCTCCAGTAATTGCTCTATGGTTTTCCATCTCCATCTTTTGCATTACGTCTGTTGGCTCACCTGTCTTTAAAGCTTGCCAAGCAAGACGCATACCGTCTATAGACCCCTGAGCCATTCCAGTAGCTAGAGCGTTAGCCTCACCAAAAGTAACCTCGCCACCTCCTTTACCGATAAGTCTGGGGGTTTGACTAATAGCGGCGGCCACATATCGCTCACCAACAGCGAAACCAATAGTTAACGAATTGCCTTGGAAATTAACAATGTGAGTGCCCGGACTTGAAAGCAAGCCATTAATCCAAACCTCATAAGCTATATCGAATTTGGTTGCGTCGTGATTGTTTTTGACAAAAGAACCAACTTTTGCTGAATCATCCAGCTCCGACAGCATTTTTGCTAGATCACGGTTTACCTTATCACCACCATTTGCATTCAACATATCCTTAATGGCTTTCTCTTGTAGGCGTGAACTTTCAGCAATAACCTTAAATTGCTGCAACGCTCTACCTGCCTCAGCCGTCATACCAGAGACTTGTGCTTGGATGGCTCTATGCTGAGTCATTGCTCTACGCATCATCGCCAAATCTAATTCTGTGCCGTCAACACCGTTAGCTTTCTTGGCTAAACGCACTAAGTTTTCAGCAGACGCTACCAATATCTTCCTAGACGCTAAGATCTGCTCCGCATTAAACGCTGCACCCTTGGGCCTAGACAACAAGTCATCTACCGTCATGCCAAGATCACCAGCCAGTTTGGGCAGGTCTACATTAAAAACCTTTTGCCGTCTTGCTTCGTTAATGAACGACGCATCATTTTCTGCAACACGGGTAATTAACGCATCTACTTCTTCGGTGGAGTTTAAGTTATTAAGATTGATGTTTTGTGCAGCTTCATCTGGAACATCACCTCTTCCAGACTTAAATTCAGGGAAAACAAACCCAACATTTTCTTCCGCTGCCAAGTCTTCAAACGGTATAAACTCTGCTTCTGGCTCTCCTAGCTGCGCCCTAAGTTTAACCATCCCCTCGCTTTCAACACCAGATCCATCTAATAGTTTGGCATCATCAATCGTTTCGTTGATTAGCTCGCTTGGGGTTACACCGGCATCTTCCGCTATGCCGTTGATTGTATCTCTAGATTTAATTAGGCGAACCGCTCTAATAAACCCCTCTGCAACGCCACCTATAGCCAAACCTTCCAGAGCGTTCTTGAACCTGCCAAGAGCGTCAGAATCATTTGGATCGCTTGCCATAAACTCAGTAATCGGGTTCTGCAACTCAGGGTATTGGTTTGCCAAGTCAGCTAATCGTGGACCTTGCGGGTCAAAAACCGTAGCGTCTGCAACGCCACTAGCAATC
>Ga0114915_1001382_pt1 | contig 10503 bp, 14 predicted proteins | sample MalvirAntarct_55_FD_87288 | JGI IMG/M metagenome (GOLD analysis project Ga0114915, IMG submission 87288) | Marine viral communities from the Global Malaspina Expedition - Malaspina viral metaG Antarct_55 | ecosystem: Environmental > Aquatic > Marine > Oceanic | place: South Georgia Island...
CTGGCAAGCCGTCTTGAGATACCGCCAGTAATGAGCGACCCGCTGCGCCCGCCACTGTATTGCGAAGGCTGGAATGATTGTCGCCAGAAGATGTTGGCCGGCAGCACCAGCGCAACGGAGATTCAGTCCGTTGCGCATGATGAACAGGACGGCACCAGTCACCAGGCCGGCACAGCTGGTAGTAGAGAGAAGGTCGAAACGGGCGAAGAAAAGAAAGCACGTGTCTTGACTGCGTTCCGCAATACTTTGTCTCTCCTGGAGCATGCTCCAGATGAGATGCGCCCCCACTTTCAGGGCGCGGCTTTGGGACTACTCGGTGCGTTACAAATGTTCGATCTGCTGGATGCCGCGGAATATGAACACTTAGCGGCCGAGATCACCTAAACGTGCTCCCAAGGCTGTCCCCTGCTGTTTTAGGCGCCGGGTAGCCAAGAGACCCCAACAAAAAACCCCGCCGAAGCGGGGTTTTGTTTTTGCGTGTGTTTTACGCGCCATAGCCGTTTTTAGCGCGAATGGTCTGAACGGTCTGTTCTGAAATTGCGCGCTCGACCAGCTTCTGAGCACCGTACATCAGTCCGAATGGCTCAAGGCCAACCGCTCGCAACTTGTCATTGTCCATGAGCACTACCATCAGACCTTTCTCGTTTTCAGGCTTGAGAACTTCCATGGAACCGATGACGGAGAATTGATATTCAGGGTACTCAACCATATCAGTAGCTAAACCCGCTCCAATACGCCCGCTCATCCAGTCTAGTTCCGGGTGATCATAAGGGTTGTCGGGACAAGTGCTGTAGAAATAGCGGTTACTTTCGAAAAGGTGGATACGACCAGCTGGCTGTTCGTGATACGGGAGGGACATGGGGTCTTTACCAATCGACCCTGCGCTGTTGAAGGCGCCGGCGAAGATCTTGTAAAGGATCCATCCTACTACCGGACCGACGATGAAATAACCAAACAAAAACATGCCTATCTCCGTGTCAAGCTTCGATGCCAGGCTTACCTGTGGCCAAAGGCCATGATGATATAAACGAGCATAGCGTGTGACTCACCAATTTTCGGTCTCTGTTTCGAGTGTGAAATCGAGATCTTGGACAGACAGAAGGCGTTCAACAGTGAGCTCGAGGTTAGAACAAATCTCCTGTATCGCTGCTTGGCCACCTTCGCTATGCAGTTCGGCATCTGCGTTAAGCTTGAAGGCTCGCTGGTCTCGATCCGGCGCAGATAGCACAACTGTTAGGATCCGTTCGAACTCTCTCTCAGCACCAAGCTCACACAGGCCTCTGCATATACCTTTACGGCGAAACCTAGGTTTTACATAGATGGCCTGCAGCGTGAGGGTCATATGGGTGTCGTCAGTAAAACGGGTTCCACTGACGCTGATTTCACATAAGCCCACAAGCTGGCCCTTGCCAATCCACGCTTCGTAAAAATACTGTCCCTTGAAACTGCTCCTGGTTAGAGGCTCATCTTTGCCTCGCCCGCTTTTTGGGAACAACCCAGCTTTCTGTTCTTCCGTCGACATGCCAAAGCTGTACGTGATTGGGGTTTGGCCGGAACCAAAATCAAAAGCGTCTTTGGTGCAGTAGCCTGCGAACAAGTACCGTGGGGTTTGGCCTACTAGCTCCAACTCGACACCCTGGTCCAAGTGATCGTCGTATTCTTCGTTCATCAACCTCTACCTTGCTGACATCAACGTATGGCTTGCTGCTAGACAGCTTTGCCCATCCACATCGGTTCCCAAGTCGAGCGGGCTACCCTTCCAAGGGAAGCGGTGTCGCTCGAACAACCAGGGCGGGGGTTTGCAGTCGAACTTTCCCGCTTGGGTCTCGCACACGGAGGAATTTTCTCCACTCAGTGAGTACTGCAGCAGGAGGTACTTCGACAGACCCACCATCGTCGCAGCGCGAGTTATTTTCATCGGCCGGCTCCAGCACGGTAAGCACCCGGTTGGTTTCCTCACCTGGCTCGTAGTCCAGGTACGGCACGATAGTCATGCGGTAGGTCACGCCCGGCGTGAAGTCTGAAATTTCCACGGGAATGTTTCTCCTGGGTATCTGGCGTTGGAAACCCAGCATATCGACACCGGCCTACTGCTTGGGCGCATAAGTGACCAGATTCTTGTCGAATAGGGATGCTGCGAGCATGGTGGAATCTGAGAGGATCCGATGCGCGCCCTTAGGTCTGAACCCAAAGCCCAAAACGGTTATCTCTGGACCGTTATAATGCGGATCCTGATGAGGCATTTTGCAAACTCGGGCGAGCGGAAACGACAACCTGCGAGACGACTGAATGAAACCGGATCCTCTATACACCTACCTCCTCCCCACGATGGGGCTGACATCCATCTGCGTAGCTTTCTTCGGGACGCTTGGCCTACTGGGTGGCAGCATGTTCGCTAACGCCGGGTTTGCAGTTGATCCAGTCACCCTGAGCCGCAACATGGGGCTGGGCTCTGGTGGCCTGGCATTGGTCGCTTGCGCCGTGATCTCGTTTCATTCCCACTTCGTCAACCGGAACGCGCTCAAAAGGGCATGACCGTTGCCCCCTGGTCCAGTGCATCAGGCACAGTATGAGGCGCTTAATATATCGTCCACGATGAGTGGGTCCGGATACCTGCGCCAGCCGTGTTCAAGCTCATTGATCGCAAGCAGTGACATTCGATCAGCGAGCTCGTTGCCCTCGATACCGACATGGCCATTGACGTGCTCGATGGCGATCTTTCCCACGAGCGGTTGGTAAAGGGCATGCATATCACGTATCAATTCAAGATTCTGGATCGGACCTTGCTTACGAACCCACCCTTTTTTTTCCCAACTAGAAGCCCATTTGGTGACGCATTGAATCGCATAGGTTGAGTCAGCAAAGAGGGTGACGGTTTCTTCTCTCTCGATAGCCTCGCCGGCGAGGACTAGCCCGTAATGCAAAGCCGCTAGCTCTGCATAGTTATTGGTACCGACAGTTCTGTACCTTCCGTACCAGAGACTAGAAAGAACACCGTAGCGGTAAACGGCCACGCCAGATCCGGCTTCGCCAGGATTGGGGTTACACGCCCCATCCACGAAAATCTGGACGGCTGTAGCGCATTTAGCAACCTGTGCCTTTGAAAGGGTGACCGGCCCGGGCTTTGCTTTATTGACCCTGGTCCCGGACTGCACCGGCGGCGTTGCTACCCTCTTGCCGCCTATTGGTTTGCCGTAGGCAGCTTCGGCTTCATTTTGACTCAAGAAGCTTTTGAAACGTGCTCCTGAGAAACCATCTATCTGTTCCTTGCAGCTTGCCCAGTCACGGTAAATTCCAGGCTTACGACCTGCCCACACCACATACCACTTCCGCTGTGATTTCTTGTCCATCTAACAAACCTTTTCCAAGTGGGTCGCCTATTCAATCACACCAAAACTGTGCCAGCTCCAGATCGAGCCATAACAGATCGCTGCCCAGCTCGGCCGGCTTAAAGCCCAACGGTGCATAGCGCAGCGCCGCGGCGTTCAATGACTGAGGACTGGTGGTCATTGCCGATGGTAGAACCAGGAATGCTCGTGACACACCTGTGCTCATCCCAATGAGGCCCGCCCGGATCGCATCAAGCTCAAGCTGAGTCCCCTGAAGGTCGCCCGGCAGATCAATGTTGCGCACCAGCAGCGTAGCGATGTGTGTGCCGCCACCCATATCACTGTGCTCAAGCTCACTCGAAACCATCTCGCATATGTCCAGGATGAGCCTGCTTTGCGCGTCTGCAACCAGCTCGGGCGACTGATTCAGGTTCAAGGCAACATCGAACCGGAGTAAGCAGACTTCGAAGCTTCCAACTTTCGAATCACCTGGAATGCCGTCTTCATCCTCAGTCCCATCCAGGGCGAAGATATCCATGAGATAGGTCCGATCGAGCTCATCGTAGATCGATTCAGATGGGTTGCGACCCAGCTCGAACTCCGTACTGACCCTTAGCCTTGAAAATCGCGGTTGGCTCATTGCTTTCCTTCCTGAAGCATCCCTTCAACCCGGGCTGCAGTGATGATGATGCCGCGCTTGAGCAGGCCGAGGCGCAGCGAGTGAACAAAGAGATCTGGTTTGGGTTTCAATTTCAGGAGAATGATTTTCTCCTGATCACTCAACCGGTGAATGAGAGCAAAGTAGTCGACCGCCTGGCTGAATGCTCCGTTGATGCGTAGCCGCGCTGCAGAGAAGTCGCGTTGGCCTCTGCCGTACCCTGGCATCTGTACCACGAAGACCGGATCGACAGACGTAGCGAGTCCTGGTGGCTTAGCTCTGCGTACTCGGAACATTGCGGTCAAGCCGGCGGCCAGTAGACCGGGGCCGGGTTTGTGACCGGTCGTTGGCAACTCACGGCCGCTGCGCGCAAGCATCGCCTCAACCCGCCACCTCGCTTCCAGTTCATGAGCCATACGGCTTCCGGTCGCGACGCCATACTCATCGACAGAGAAATATTTCTGCTGGAATTCGATTGCAGCACCAAAGGAGGTCGCTACGTGGAATCCGATGAAACCAGACGGGTGTTCGCCATCACCGTAGAAGACAACCGCCACGCATGCGCCTCGCACCAGTTCAGGATAGGTCGAATCAGGTTGGGTTTTAGTATCGCGCCGGTATTCTGACCGCACATCAACCGAGGGTTACTGATGAAACAACTGAGTAAGAAAGATTCTGCTGCAATCGCGAATGCCAAGGAACAGGCAGATGCCCTCGTCGAGACGCTTACCGAAATGGTTGGCGCAAATGATGGGCTGTTGCACCTGCATGCTCTTGATCTGCAGACCGCGGCGCTGGCCATCCAGGGCAAGCTTCGGCTGATCCAAACAGTTTCAACCGCAAGCGGCGAGTAGCACACAGCATGCAGCATGAGCAGGTAGCAGACATTGAGGCCATAAAAAGGGCCAAGGAATGGGGTGGCAGGCAACTCATCACTGACGCCACCGGTACCCCGCTGGTTCTGTTCCACAGGACTCAAGAACAATTCGAGCAGCTGGATCCGTCCAGGACGAAGGACGGAGGTATTCACTTCGGCGAAGCCGAGCAGGCGCTGATGAGAGCAGGAAAATCCTCTCACGTTTATCGCGCTGCGCTCCGAGGTTCGAAAGTCCGACGCTGCAAGGACACCGGCGGCGACTGGCAGTCGCGTATCATTGCAGCAAAGAAAGCCAGGGTAGATGTGATAGTCTATCTCAATCGGTATGAGGGTATGTCAACCGAGATCATTGAGCGGCTCCAGCGTACTGGAGACCTACACCGACTTGATGATTTGACCGATACAGCTTTTCGGCGCCTCGTACCTGAAGCCCGGGACAGCTACATCGTATGGGACATGAGTCAGGTATTCATGTTGTAGGCCTCCAGCCCCACTTTCTTGGGATATTGTTGCCCTCCCGTAAATTGAATCCATCGGCACCGCTGGTGTGCCAGGTTCAAAGAGACGGCCCATGTCCCACTCCACCACCTCCCCTCAAGCGAATGCCCACCGGCTCGATGACTCGGTAATCATCCCAGCGCTTGGCCAGCAGCTCTGCCTGCTGGGCTTCGAGCCTGAGCCGATCGCTACTGCAGTCGGCACCTACTTCGATGCGCCCACCGTCGACCTCGACAGTTACGACAGCATCATCGTGTGCGCCAGCGGCGGGAAGGACTCGATTGCTTGTCTGCTCGCGCTGATCGAGCAAGGGGTTGATCTGAGCCGGGTCGAGCTCTGGCATCACAGGGTCGACGGTAACGAGGGCAGCAGCCTGATGGACTGGGCATTCATCGACAGCTACATGGAACAGTTCGCCGCAGCGTTTGGAGTGCCGCTGTACTTCTCGTGGCTGCAGGGCGGCATCGAGGGCGAAATGCTCAAGCAGGACGCCTACTCCCAGCCTCACATTGTCGAAACTCCCAGTGGAATTATTACCCTGGAACGGGACACGACCCGGACAGCTCCAGCCACTCGCCGCCGGTTCCCCCAGCAAAGCGCGAACCTGGCCACCCGGTGGTGCAGCTCAGCAGCGAAGATCGACGTGGGCCGGCGCGCCATCACCAATCAGGACCGGTTCCTCGGCCGCAAGACGTTGTTCGTCACCGGCGAGCGCCGTGCTGAGTCGAGCAACCGCAGCAAATACAACCAGCTCGAGCCGCATGCAGTTGACCGCCGCCATGGACGCCTCGGCCGACACGTCGACGCATGGCGCCCGGTGCTGCAGTACACAGAGGAACAGGTGTGGGATCTGATTGCACGGCACCGTGTTGAGGCTCCAGTACCCTACCGGCTCGGTTGGGGACGTAGCAGCTGCATGACGTGCATCTACAACTCCCCGAAGGTCTGGGCCACGATCCGCAAGTACTTCCCCGATCGGATCCATCCCATCGCCGCCTACGAAGACGAATTCGACTGCACGATCAGCCGCCAGCGCATCAATGTGGTGGATCTCTCCGCAACGGCGGAAGCGTTCAACATCACCGACCTGAACGCGCTGCGCCAGGCTGACCAGCGCGAGTACACGCTGCCGATCTTCACGCCCGAAGGACAGGCGTGGCAGATGCCGGCCGGGGCATTCGTTACGGAAGGGTGCGGCTCGGTGTAAGGGGACAGATCCAGCGATACATGTTGTGTTGACTGGTTGCCATTGAACGGAGTGCTGAGCATCATTCGGATGCCGGTGACAGCAATGCCCGGCACCGCGGCAGGAACAAACGTTTCTGCCAGAAAGCAAAAACCCCGCATTTGGCGGGGTTCTCACTCAGGGTACAAGGGCACGACCAAATATGGAAAACCCCTGTTTCGTGATCAAATTTAATGCACCTCTGCACGGAAGACAAGCTCTTTTATGCTCAACCACCTGACGCAGGCCCGCCTCTCCACCGTCGCCGCATTCTTCGAAACCCGAGGCCATAGCGATCTGCTGGGGTGCTATTCCTGGTGTCAGGCGGTCGGTGCAAGCCTGCTGCCGATCCTGGGCGATTACGAGGTCTCCCTTCGCAATGCCCTCCACCGTGGCTTATCGCAATACTACGGTGGCGCGGACAGCTTCGAGTGGATGTTCAAGTCTCGGCCAAACCCGGCAAAAGCCAAGAACCCGAATGCGCCCGAACTGCCCTGGCACAAGATGTCGCCACGGATGCAGAAAGACATTGCGGAGGTGGAGAAGAAGTTCTCCCGCACGAACCAGGGCCGGGCACCGTCACCTGACGATTTCGTCTCTCAGTTGTCCTTCGGTTTCTGGGAGCACCTGACCACCAGCTTGGAGCACAAGAGCCACCCTAGAGATCTGAAAGTGCGCGTGCTGAGCAGCGCATTTCCCAACGCCCCATCCATGGGAACGGCTCAATTCGGTGACCCAGCATTCATCGACCAACTCAAGGGGCTCCTGTACCAGCTGCGCGACGTTCGCAATCGCATCGGCCACCACGATCAGCTGTGGAAGACGGGAGAGTTTGATGCCATGGGCAACAGGGGCTTTGTCCCGCGTCGGCCACGCCATACGGTAATCAGCATACGTGCGTTCATGGAACGCATCGCATGGATGGCCAGCTGGATCGATCCGGTGATTGCTGAACACATGCGACGGTCCGATCACTGGTGGACGCTTCAAGCACTGCTGAGCCAGAAGGCTCTGGCGGTCTACCGGAAGAACGGCGGCAAGATCGGCACCTTCGAGGCTGTGCTCCGCTTAGCGCCTTGCCATGATGAGCCGGCCTGGCCATACATGGATTCAGTACTTCCAGCCCGGGCGCAGCGTCTACAGAATCGGGTCGCGGTGAAGCGGTACCACTTCTAGGGGCGGCTTCCAAAAGGGTGCGCGACCATGCACCCATTCTGAGCAGATAATCTCCCTCTCGCTTATTAGGCCCCCTCTCGTACTGGCGTGCCGATCATTACCCGGCGCCGACCACGACCATCTTTGGCTCAATAAACTCTCGGTTCAGCATCTCTTCCAAAGCATCGCGCTCAATCTCAGTCAGGAACAGAGGTGCCGGTACCACTCTCAGCTCTGCAGAGGTGCGCGCTACCAGCCAGCCGCTCTTACGGCTAAAGATCTGTTCTATGACACGACTCATCATCGCGTCCATGCTGTCACGGCACTTAAAGAGATGCGTGTCGGATGAAATGGGCACATCAAGCTCAACACCATCCACGATCAACCGATTAGGTCTCACCTCGATCATCACGCGCTGAGCTATCGCCCGGCGTTCCATCCAAACGACCCCTGCCGCTGCCATGCAGCCGATCGCTACTGAGCCGACGATCCATGACCATACGCTTGCGCTAGGTGTGTCACCAATCGCCAGTTGGGCCAGAAGTAAGGGTACGGGCATCAGCCCCATCCCCAGGAAAACTTTTGCCATCGGACTCATATCGTTCGCTCCCCACTATCTTCGTTGTTCAAGTCCGCGACGGCCGTGACGTGGCCATCTGCGAATGCCAGATCCAGCTTCCGAACCGCACGAGCCTGCTGCGCACTGGTGACGATTTCCCCGCCCGGGCCACGTACCAACGCAAAACCGCGCCCGAGCAGTGCCAGCGGATTCGTCTTGTCGTACAGCATGCCGGCGATCGCCAGTTTGCTGCGCTCATGCGCAACCAAAGCGAGGCTCGCAGACTTCGCTCTCCCTCCGGATAGCAGAGCATGCTGACGCTGCGCGACACACAGGCCGTGAGCCATGCGCCCCATCTCAGCTGACCGCCGCTCCAGGAGCATGCGTTGGGCACCGAGCAGCCGTCCGATTGCCATGTCCACCCTCCCCTTGGCCTGCAACGCACTCTGTTGCTCCCGGTGGGTAAGCCCTCGGACGTGCCGAGCAAACTGCCCCCAGCGGCGCTCAAGCATCGGGCGTTCGCCTCCCGCCAGCGCGAGCATCATCGCTTTGCCGGTCTGCAGTCCGGTTCGAACAAAGGTCGCCTCAGCAATCAGGCTGGTCTTGATATACCCGATCACCTTTGAGGGTGTATCGAACCGGCGGTGAGCTACCAGGTCGAGCAAGCACTCATCTACTTCATGGCCGATACCGGTATATACCGGTATTGGTAGCCTGCAGACCCATGCGCCCAGACTCGCGTCATTCAGATGCGCCAGATCTGCCTTTGCACCACCACCACGGATGATGCACACGGCGTCATAGGCGTCGGTCTGGTGGCGCTCGTGCACCGCCTTCAACGCCGCCCTGATCGACTCAGAGGTATCTTTGCCCTGGAAGGTCGCGGAGAAGTAATCAAACCGGCACACGCCCGCGGCATCGAGCAGCTGCGCATCGCGTTTGAAGTCAGCAAGGCCCGCAGCTTCATGGGGGGAAATGACAGCGACCCGCCAATGACCAGTCGGCGCCGGCTGCATGCGCTGCAGCTCGAACCACTGCTTCGACTTCAGGAGAGAAATTATCTCCTGCAGCTTTGCCTGCATGTCGCCCAGCGTGTAACTCGGGTCCAATCCGGTTGCAATGAGCTTAAAGCCGTACTGGGGGGAAAGCTCAGCCCTGACTTTCACCAACACCTTCATGCCGGCGGCAGGCAACCCACCTGTCACTCTTCGCCACTCATCCGTCACCTTGCCGGCGACCGTGGAAAACATCGTCACGCTCGCCTTTGCTACCTCTTTCCCGCCATCCGATTCCAGGATGTCCATGTAGACATGGCCATTACTCCTGAGCTTGAAGTCGGAAAGCTCAGCGATAACCCAGGTGCTGTCAGGCATCGCCTGCTTGATCACCTTCGCGACCTGCCTGAGGTAGGTACTCGGCGATATGTGCTCGTTCGGCGCTACTGGCGCGTCCGACGTGTCCATCACTGCCCCACCGAGGGCTCGCCGCCGAGGGTGGCAGTCAAAACGCCTTCGATTGAGTTCAGACGAGAAAGGCAGTACTCGCGGGATTCCGCAAATTTGCGTGCCAGCTCCTCGAGTTCATCGATACCCACCTCGTTTCGTTCGAGGCGGGCAACTGTCTCGTTGATGAAGGCCATGTGTTGTTCGTAGGTTTCGCGCTGCATAGCAGTTGATCCTGTGGGCAGCTTGATCCAGATGATGCCATGTCGAGCCGCTAACCCAATCGCAGGCACCTGGTTGTTTATTGACCGTTGCGTTACACCGCTTGCCAGCTGTGCGCTACCGAACGTTATCCACAGACTTGCTCAGGGTTTCGGTGGACAACAGTAAAAACCCCGCGATATCCCCGGTGGAATAATTCCGTCTCGATCCGCTCTTTGCATTTCATTCCTACATCCTGCCGAAGTGGCTCGTACACAGCTATTCTGCTGCTAAGGTATTCACTCCAAGTTGGCGAGGACGAGTTTTTCGCTTGGTATCGAAGAGCATTACGAACCAAATGGCTGCTTTAATTACGCAGACCTGCAGCAGCGAAAATCCGTAGCTGGCAGCGGTTTTCGCAACAATGTCGTGCCAATAGGGACAGTCTGAAAAAGACTTTCTGATTTTGGCAAAATAGCCGAACGCCACCCACCGAGTTTTCTGATGAAGCAGATGACCTTCGCCGATGCCGAGTACGCCAGCAAGCGCAAGCAGACCC
>Ga0114915_1001387_pt1 | contig 10484 bp, 4 predicted proteins | sample MalvirAntarct_55_FD_87288 | JGI IMG/M metagenome (GOLD analysis project Ga0114915, IMG submission 87288) | Marine viral communities from the Global Malaspina Expedition - Malaspina viral metaG Antarct_55 | ecosystem: Environmental > Aquatic > Marine > Oceanic | place: South Georgia Island...
AGAAATAGATATTCTATACAAAGGATCCATGTCTTCAGAGATTAAAGTTGTAGAAACAATAAATGTTCAAGATCCTTTAATTTCTAATAATAACACTAAATTATTTAGATATATTTACAACTCTAAAGAACCAATAAAGAATCTTGATTCTAAAGAACAAACTAGAGTTTATGACAATGTCCCAGTTAGAGCTAAAACACTATCAACTTCTGGAAATAGAATATTAATGGCAAATTTTTTTGATAGACACTCGTCTCCAGCAAATTTAAGTTATTTTGTTGGGGCAAGTAGAAAATTCACACCAGCAGAAACACCATCTTTGATAGGTGTTCAAGATAATTCTGACAATCTTCCTAATAAATACTCTCATATATCATATCCTAATCACAGTTTAAAACAAAATAGAAATTACCAAGTTGGTTTAGTGTTCCAAGATAGATATGGAAGATCATCTGATGTAATCTTATCTAACGTTGAAGAAGAGAGAATAACTATTACTAGCGATGCTAGTGTGACAAATTCTCCATTTTCTAGTAACCCAATAGAATTTGGTAACTCAACATTGTATCATGGTTATTTAGGCTCTGTAGTTCAACCTTTGACTCCTGCTTCTATTTTACTTGCTTCTCAAGTTACTAGAGCTGGAATAGTAGACTGGCCTGGAGATAGTTTAAAACTATTAATGACATCTACTATACCTGATGAAATACCTGGTGTACCTGGTTATCCTAAACTTTACAAAAGCCCTTTTTTAGTTATAAATGCAATATCCAGTCAATTTGATTTTACAAACATATCATCAGGTGGACAAGCAGATAACATAGAACCTGGTATGGAAGCAGAGTGGGTTAATGATGATGGTATTAGTTATTCTGGTTTTGTACCATTTGTCTTAAACGGGAGTGTTAGTAATATAGTTTTTTTAAAAAAAGACAATGGTGCTAGTTTAGCTGCTGGAGCATATCCAGACAACAATGTTGCAATTACTTTTTACAAAACAGGTAGACCAACTGGTTGGTACAGTTATAAAGTTGTTGTAAAACAACTAGAACAAGAGTATTATAATGTATATCTACCGAGTTTATTAGATGGTCTTCCTGTTATAAAGCCTTTTACTATAGAAGATCCAGCATCTCCTGGGACAGGTGGAGCAACCTTCACTATTAATAGTAATTTAGTAACTATGACAGCAGTTACTGGTGTAGAATATTTAACATTTCCTTTATTAGAAGGCATGAAAGTAATTACTAAACCTAGTAATAATACTTATTATATTCAAAATATAATAAATTATACAACATTTGAACTTACTTCTAATGCTGTAGCTACAGAAACTAATGTTGGTTTCACGTGTTCAACACCTTCTAGTGACGGCATACTTAATTGTACAACTTTACTTACTGACAATGCACAAAAAGTTTCTGCTGCATTAAATGAAGCTAGTCCTGTTCAAGTTAATTTTAGCACTAGTGACGTTGAACTAATACCTAGGTATGCTAGATCAACAACTTGGACTAATATATCTGCATCTCCATTTTTCACTAACAACAAACATGCTAATCCTTCTTTTCCATTTAAACAAAGATTAAAAGTAAGAGCTGTTGGTAATTTTGAAAACTTATTTTCTAATTCTAGTTATAATGGACTATATGAAGCAGACACAAATCCTAATGCAGCTGTAATAGAGAATATACTTGATTTAGGTTCTGATTCAGAAACTTCAAAACCTACTTCAGAAGAAGAATCTATACCAGCAATGTATGAAACTAAACCTGTAACTTCAGCTCTAGAAATTTACTACGAGACTAGTACTGCGGGATTAATATCAGACTTAAACGTTTTAATTAATAATTCATTAAAAATACCAACTAGTTTTTACGTTTATAACACTACAAATATAGTAAGACGAGTTACTATAAACGAAAACTTAGATTACACTTCAGACACTACAATAGCTACTATAGTTCTTGTTGATCAACTAGGTATCGCGTTTCAATACTACAATACTCAAGCAGCTCAAATAAATCTTAAAGACATAACAGTGTCTGATGCTTTTTATGGTAATGGAACTCCAATTGCTGGCGATGGTTTAGTATTTGAAAAGTTTAGTGAAACAGATGCAAATAATAGATTTAATTTAAAAATAAAAAGTAATTTTCCAGGATATTCAAGCTCTATAGATGATTTGAATTTTATAACTTTTAATGTTAATGTTAAAGCTAAACTTACTAATCAAACAATTCAATCAAATGGCCAACTTGGCGTATTTGTTAGTCACGTAATACCTTTAACTGTTTTTATTAATAACATAGCCCCTGCTAAAAATATAAATTTTATAAATGATTCTACTACTCTTTATTATATAGCTAATATTAATGCAATAGATCCTCAGCCTAAAAACAGTGCTGGTGCATCTATAGTTTGGGATAATGACAACACGAACAGCACTACTTTAACTTCAGCAACTAATGGTGGTAATATTAATAATACTTTTCAAGAGTCTAATACTGAAGAACTTTCTTTTAATTTGATGGTTAAATATGGCTCTTTACCTAACTTTGTTAATGCAAAATCTGTTATTGGATTAGGTTTATATTTATCAACTTCGGGCTTAAACCAAGGAAGTGTGATTCTTGGTGTTACAGGAAGATCCTTAATAACTAATCAAGTAATTAACTGTCAAATAAATGCTATTGATAAATTAGGTAGAGGACTAAAGACTTTAATATCTAATTTTGATATTAGTTTTACATAAAAATATATATAAACAAGTGATTATAATTATATGAGCCAAGTTAATTTACCTATAATAGAAATAGACTATTACAATTGTATTTGGAATAAGAAAATACTAGCACCTCAGCAAAGTGAAATTATGAACACAGTAACTGTTCCTGGAGGTATAGGTACTGCAGCTAATAATGTTTGGCCTATAACTACTGCTCAAGCACCTCCAGTTAGTGAAACTGAAGGTACTGGAGCTCCATATGCGAATGATAAAATTGCTTCTATAGTTTATGAAAATTTCTATACTGAAGAAATGTATATAAGAGGAGGTTTTAATAATAACTATATGTCTTTAGGTGTTAAAGCTTATTTAGATGAAGAAGAACCATTACAGCAACATAGGTTTAATACTATAATATACTCAGGTGTATTTAATTCTAGAACAGGTTTTAATAAAACAAATCAATTTCCAACAGGAGACAACATAACAAGATCAGCAAATCCTTTAAATGGTTCTATTCAAAAAATATATTCTGAAGAAAACAATTTAATAGTTCTTCAAGAGAATAAATGCAACCACTGCTTAATAGATAAAGATGCATTATACACCGCTGAAGGAGCTAGAACTATAACTACTACTAATCAAGTATTAGGAGAAATAATACCTTACGCAGGTGAGTACGGTATTAGTAAAAACCCAGAAAGCTTTGCTATATATGCTTATAGAAAGTATTTTACAGATAGAAATAGAAATGCTGTTTTAAGACTATCTCAAGACGGTGTAACTGAAATATCTGAATATGGTATGAGAGATTATTTTAGAGATAATTTAAGTTTACTAAATGACGACTACACTAACGAGTTTGAAGTTATATTAAAAACAAGTAATTGGAGTCAACCTGCTTTTAATCAAACTGGTCCTGGATTTACCAGCAACGGCATATCACCTTCAGCTCAAGCAGGCATGTTAGGTAGTAGAGTGTTTTTTGAATACAATTCAGCTCCAGGTGTTTATATAGATATGAATGCTAATTTTATGGGCTATAGACAAAACGGTAATAGTGATTTTCTATTAACAGACAGAATGATGACTAAAGTTGAATTAGGACTGGGAAGTTCAATAACAAGCATCAAACTGGTGGGACATTACAGAAGTAGAGCTTATGGTGGTTGGGACTCTTATAATAAGCAATACGTTCTGTCTTTACAAAATAATATTGCAAAAACATATACACAACCAGCTACACCTACAGTACCTAAGCCAGATAATTCTTTTCAAACAGTAGGATATGATGAGCAAGTCAGAGGTTGGCCTAGCTTCTATAGTTATAAACCAATTATTTTAGAAAGTTTAAGAAATAATTTTTATACATTAAACAATGATTATTGGAGTGTATCAAACACTATAGAATTAACAAAAGGTCTTTATAGTCATTACGCTCCTTCAGTTCCTCACTGCCAATTCTATATGGTAGATAACGATGCATCAGTTTCTATAGTAGCAAATGCTCAACCATCACTGCAAAAAGCATTTTTAGCTATAGATTATGAAGGTGACAGTGGCTGGGAAGCTAGTGTTTTAGTTTCTGATAGAACTGGACTTAACGCTGTTAGAACAAGTGGAGGTGCTTGGACCGGAGAATGGGACTTCACTAATGACAAAGGTTTACTTATTAGAAGTTACGTAGAAGGTGCTTATGATTCTTTAGGAAATACTGGAACTAGCGCTAATCCTCAGAATACTCCAATAAATTATGCTGGATTTAATAGAAAAGAAAATAGATATGTTTCTAATTTAATAAATAACTCTACAGCAGCTCCAGGTGAAATTATATTTGGAGATAAAATAAGTGGTTTAAAAGGTTATTTTTTAGATGTTACATTTAAAACAGATACCGCAACAAGTCCGGGTGGTATGAAAGAATTATACTCAGTTGGAATGACATACAACGTATCTTCAAGAAATTAAATTAAATATGAATATAAGAAAATTAACAGAGGATGATTATCAAACTTTAGAGAAATGGTGGAAAGCATGGAAATGGCCACCTGTTGAAAAAGAATTTTTACCAGATAATGGTAAAGGAGGTTTTGTTATAGAAAAAGATGGAATAATGATAGTAGCTGGATTTGTTTATATAACAAACTCTAAGGCTGTTTTATTAGAATGGATAATATCTAATCCAGAATATAAAGAAGATGACAGAGATGAAGCTATAACATGTTTAATAACAAACATAGAAGAAATAATTAAAGGTTGGGGATATAAGTATATATTTTCAATAGGTAGAACAAAAGCATTAATAGATAAGCATAAAGAATTAGGTTGGAGTGTAGATGATACTCCATCATATGAAATAGTAAAAGTTTTAAAACAATAATATGGGAGTAGCAACAACAATAGCAATAGCAGCAGGAGTAGCAGCAATAGCAGGTGTAACAACTAACGCTATAGGCGCTAAAAGAGCTAAAGACGAAGCGCGTGATCAGAATTCAATTAAAAATACACAACAAGAAGCACTCGACGCATTAGTGGAAGATAGACCGGCTTTTAATAATCCTTATGAAAATTTAACTAATCAATTTGAGAACTTAAATAATCCTTATGCTAATTTAACAGTAGCTACTGAAGCTTTTAAAATACAGTCTGAAGAAGCTGATCAAGCTCTAGCTAATAGTTTAGAAGTTATGATGGAGACTGGTCAAGCAGCTGGAGGAGCAACAGCTTTAGCTCAAGCAGCATTGCAAAGTAAAAGAGGTATAGCTGCTAGTATAAATGCTCAAGAAGTACAAAACAAAGCAATGGCAGCAGAAGGTGAAGCTTCTGTACAAACTCAAATAGCTCAAGGCGCTCAAAGATTAGATGAAATGAAAGCTCAAGGCGATGCGATGGAACAAAAAGATGCTATAAACTTTCACGAATCTAAAATGGATAGAACAGCTGGATTATTAGACAACGCCGCTCAGAACGAAATGGATGCTAAAGCAGCAAGATCTGCAGCAATAGCTGGAATAGGTAATTCAATAGTAGGTGCCGCTGGTATGGTAGCGGGAGGCTTTGGTACTGGAGGTACACCTGGAAAACCTGGAAGAAAATAAATAAAAATAATAATGGGAAATTTTACTAATCCTCAGAGGGTAATAAATAAAGAGTTTGACGCTTATACGCAGTCGGCAGCAGCTAATATTAATTCTATAGCTAAGACTGTAGGTGATATGCGTACTGGCATAATGAAGCAGAAGCAATATACTGAAAAACTACAGCAAGTAGATGATCAAAAAGATTTTAATTTAAGATCTTCTCTTAACGAGATGGGTACTACTGGTAGTGCTATATTAGATGAAAACATATTAGGATTTTGGAATGACAAAGTAGATAATTATTTTCAAATAAAAAATGCTATGTCAGACGGTACTCTTTCTAGGCAAGAAGGTAATAGAGCCTTAGCTCAGATAGAAGGATTAGTGCCTAGATTTAAATCTATGGTTAATGTTTTAGCTACAAACTCTGCTACTTTTAGAGAAGATGTAGCTAATGGCAACGTATCATCAGTAGGATCTATAGAAAATAAAAGTATTTTAAATAGAATAGGTAAAGGTGGAAATGTTGGTATTGTTGAAAGAGGCGGTGGATTATATTTTTATGCGCCTGAAGAAGGTGGTGAACCTCAAGCTATGATAAATGGTAGTGAGCTTCTAGCTCAATCAAATGGAGATACCCCTATGTATCAAACAAAACCTAATTTAGCAGAAGCTGAAACTGAAATATACAACGCTGTTGTAAAGCCTGAAGATATTACTAGTGAGTTTGTTGAACCAATTCAAATAATTAAAGGCCAGGCGAATCCTATAACCGGAGAGCCAATGAATAATCTTGAAGCAGGTAAAGTGTATACATATAGAACTATAACAAAGGATAATAGACCTAAAGCTATAGAAACTTTAGTAAACAGCCCTGCTGTTTCTACTTTAACAGGCAATGATGATTTAATGGCTAGGGTTTGGCAAGATGAAATACCTGATGGTGAAAAGAACGAAGATGGAACTTGGAATAACCCTAATAGTATTGGAGCAATATCAGAAAGACTTAATTTAGATCCAGAATTATTTAAAGATGGGTGGCATCAGTATGCAGAAGATATGAGTGAAGAAGAAAGATCTCAATTAGATGCTAATCAAAATGAAGTCATGAAACAATATTTAGGTAATAAAATATATAATGACAATGCTGTCAATGACAATACTCTTAAGTTTGTTAAAACAGAACCTTTAAATTCTGAAGAAGAAGATCCTGAAACTGAAAATCCTTACTATAGAGATTTAATTAATAGAAATATAAATTTCTTTGAAAATCCTATTGAAAATGCTAGCATGTTAATTAATCATACTATAAAAGGATCGGTTGTTAAAGATGTTTTAGTAGAAGATGGAGAAATAATATTACAAGGTGAAGATTATACAATTAAACAAGACACTGGTAAATTGGATGATAGTGGTAACCCTATAATTGAAGAAAAGTCAGTTAAAAAAGAAATAGCTAGATTTAAACAAGATAATATAGAACAGCAAATAAACTTAGCTCAATTATTACAAGGTGAAATAGGTGGTAATAATATTAATAATAATAATGTTAAAGAGTTAATAAGAAAAGAATACGGTGAATTATCAAAAGCTAGAAAACTAGAATTACAAGCTACTAAAAAAGAAGTAAGTACACCAATTGGTAATTTTGAAACACCTAAACAATATATGGAATATAAAAAATCTAATCCATTAATTGATCAGTATAAGATGTTGTTTGAGTCAAACCCAAGACTAGTTGCTGCTAAAGATAAAATGGATAATACTATAGCACAAAACCCGGTTGATTACATTAGAAAATCAATGGCTGAGCAAGAGTTTTTACAAATTGAACAAGAGATTTATCAAGAAGTGTTAGGTCAACAAAAAGCTAAAACATTATCTAATATGAAGTAAATGTACGAAATAGACGGAATAAAATTTACTAAAGAAGAACTTGAAGCTGAAGCTAAGAAAAGAGGTATAACTTTTGATGAGTTTCTTAACGCTAACATAGATACTATAAAGATAGAAGGCCAAACAAAATCTCAAGCTGGAAACTCTGGACCTGTTTTGACACCTACAGGTGAGGAAATAGTTGTTGAGGAAGATTTTACTAATCCTATTTTTGATCAAAGAAAAAGTAATTTAGGTATACCTACTTTCGGTGGTGAATCTACTAAAGCTACTAATGTCGTTGATGGAAGTTTAACTACTGCAGGTTATGAATTGCCAGATGCGCCAGATCAAAATTTAAATGAATCTGAACAAGAAGAGCAAGATAAAGAATTAGTATTAAAAAGCTACAAACAATCTATTGAAGAATACGATGCTGAAGTTAAAAGAATTTTACAAGACAATCAAGTAGATCCTAACACTAGGCTAAAGCTTATAAATGAATTGCCAATACCAGAGTTTGGAGTCTCTTCAGATGTTCAAGATGTTATAATACCTAATGAACAAAAAAGCGAAGGACAAGATTTATTATCTGAAGATCAAACTGTAGGTGATAAAAGCAATGAATATTTATATAATAAAGATCTATCTGCTTCTATACAAAATACTATAAAAAAAGATAATTACAAACTAGAAGGAGAAGAGTACGAGCAAGGTGTAGATAGTAGTTATAAAAAAATATTTAGCGAAACAATAAATAAAGATCCTTTAGTTAAATCAAGAAGAGAGTTTTATCAACAAAATTTAATGCCTAAAGCTAAGGCTTATGCTGAAGAATTAAAAAACAAAGGCATTTACGACACCACTACGCAAAACGGTATGGATCTGTTGATGAATAAAGTTGATACGTATTATGCTAATTTATTAGATGAGTCTATGGCTTCTGATCCAGTTGTTAATAATCAATTAAATAAAGTCTCTTCATTATTTGGTAGATTAAATAGCGAAAGAGAAACAAAGATTGCTAGAACTAAAGATCCTATGTTTGCAAAATCTGATATACTTCAAAATTTAGCTAATAATTATTTACCTCATTTTGGTGAAACTAGTTTTGTAGCTGATATTATAGCAGGTGTAGAGGGAGGTATTGTAGCTACTGAGGCTTTAGGTTATAACACGTGGAATACTATAGGTGCTCAAGTAGATGGCAAAAGAAAAGGAGATGCTAACAAAGTTTTAGAAAAATTAAATGCTCTACAAGAAGAAGGTAAAGACAGTGAGGATGAGGTCTCGTTAAGAGTTGGTGAATATAATTCTAATACGCCAAATGACAATAGACCGTTACTTAAAGGTACTATAAAAGAATTAAGAAATCAAGCAGAACAAACTTTAGCTACTTCTAGCAAGAGTTTAGAAGAAAACATAAAGCAATTAACAGAGTTTGAAGAATATAGATCTTTAGCTGAACAAGCTAAATTTAGTGATGGTGTTAGCTTTAGGGATCTTATGCTTGGTTTAGGATCTTCAGCTCCTACTATGGGCGCTATAGGTATTGGTACTGTAATATCAACAGTTGCACCAGAAGTTGGTTTACCATTGTTAGGTATATTAGCTAACGTAACTGGACAAGGTGTTGTTACAGCTCAGTTTTATGCTGAGAACTACATGGATGGTATAAAAGCTGAAATAAACAACAACCCTGAAACGTATCCTGGCGGTGACACAGAAGAAAATATAAACAAAGCTATAGTCGATGGAGGTTTTGATGATGTTGCTCAAGATTTTGCTGCAGCAGCTTTTATGGCTCAATTAGAGAAATTAGGTACAGGATCTTCTATAAAAGCTTTATACAAGACTATGGGTGTTAGCCCATTACAAGGTATTAAATCCTTGTTTAGAGGTGAGATTAAAGGTGTTTTAAACAACATTAAAAAAGGTGCTATTATAGGTACTGAAAATGGATTTGTAGAAAGCATGACAGAAGCAGGTCAAGCTGTTACTAGTCAAATAAATACTGGTATTAAACAAGGAGATACTTTTAAATATTTAGATGGAGAAGAAACTTTTGAATCTGCAATTGCTGGGTTTTCTATTGGAGCTTTTTTACCTTCAGCTAGTGGTATAGCAACTCAAACAAGAACTGAGATAAGAACAGCATCTATGAAATTTGCTAAAGAGTTTAATCCTAAAAGTGATTTAGCACGGACAGAAGCTTTTTTTAAAAGGTATGCAGAGGGTGTAAGACAAAAATATTCTGATACAGATGGTAATATAATAAATCAAAAAGAGTACGATGAGGTTATGGACGACATATCTTCTATAAGAAATTCTGGTTTAAGTGTACCTGGTAATTTTAGCAAAAAAGCAAGAGGAGAAGCATTAGGTCTTTTAACTGAAAAAAGAAAAGTACAAAAAGAGTTAGAAAGTTTTCCAGACAAAACTTTAGCTAAAAACAAATTAACAAGAATAAAAGAAATAGATACTAGACTAGGTAATATAGCAAAAGCAGAAGATATTATAAATAAAAGCCGTAAAGTGGCTGATCAATTATCTGACGATGTAATAGATGAGTTTAAAACTTTTGAAAACCAAGAGGAAATGAGTTCATTTTTAGTAGAAAATGGATACGACGCTAGCTTAGCAGAGGGTAGAGCTGTTGAAATTAATATAGATGGTAAGGAATTAGCTTTAGTTAACATGGAAAAAATGTCTGATGGTGTTGGTTATTTTGCTGGTGCTCATGAGATATTACATAAAATTTTAAAAAATACTTTAATAAATAATCCTGAAAGAGCTTTTGG
>Ga0114915_1001390_pt1 | contig 10471 bp, 11 predicted proteins | sample MalvirAntarct_55_FD_87288 | JGI IMG/M metagenome (GOLD analysis project Ga0114915, IMG submission 87288) | Marine viral communities from the Global Malaspina Expedition - Malaspina viral metaG Antarct_55 | ecosystem: Environmental > Aquatic > Marine > Oceanic | place: South Georgia Island...
AGCTGATCGACCCTCAGACCGATGCGAACCGCGTGGTGCGGGAGGAGTGGTTGATCGTCGTCGGGTCTGCACGCATCTCGGTTGCGTTCCGCTCGGCCAGCGGCAAGGCGACCCAATCGGGGACTGGGGCGGCTGGTTCTGCCCGTGTCACGGCTCGCAGTACGATACCTCCGGGCGCGTCCGTCGTGGCCCGGCCCCGCTAAACCTGGAAGTTCCGCCCTATGAGTTCGTCACCGACACGACGGTCCGGATCGGTTAGCGCACAGGTCGAGCGGAAAGGCGAAGATTTCGTTGGGCAGGTTCAACGGAAGCCAAACGACTCAAGGATAAAGACGGCGACGAAACGATGCCGCGAGGCCCCAACCAACTCGAACGGAGCGCGTTGATGACGAATCTTAAGCCCCAAGACCGCGTGCATCCGCTGAGGATCGTTGAAGATCCGGCGCAACAGGGCGCCCGCCATGTGGAGTGACCCCCGTTTCGCCGGACAGGCCGGCTATTGAACCTGAGCTCTGATGAACTCCCTCGGGGAGCGCACTCTGAGCGATGAATGGGGATGGATCTCGTTGTAGTCCTCGATCCATCCGGCGATCTGCCGAAGCGCGGCGGGGGCATCCGGCAAAGGGCTGATGCGAACGTAGTCGCATTTGAAGGTTTTGACGAAGGCCTCGGATATCCCGTTCGATTCCGGGCTCCTTATCGGCGTGAAGCACGGGACGAGGTTGAGCGCCGCGGCGAAGTTCCTCGTGTCTTTGGCCGTGTACGGGCTGCCGTTGTCGGAGAGGTGCTCGATCGGGTGCGGGGCCCGGATCGTGCCGAAGCGGGCCTCGACCGCTTCGAGCATCATGTCGCGCACGTCCGAGCCGCTGATCCCGGCACCGGACACGGCCGTCAAGGCGATGATCTCGCGGTCGAAGGCATCAATGATGAAGGCCATGCGCACGATCGCGCCGTCCCAGCAGGCGAACTCCAGACCGTCCGAGCACCATCTGAGGTTCGAGCGCATCACCGCGACCTTGCCGTCGTGGACGCGGCCCTCCCGTCGGCCGGTGTGGCGTTCGAGGAGCAGCGCGTGGCGCTGCATGATCCGGTGTACGCGCTTGCGGTTCGCCAGCGGCTGGCCAGTCCTGGTCAGCTGGCGGTTGAGAAGGGCCGCGATGCGGCGATAGCCGTAGGTCGGCCGCTCGTCGACGAGGCGGCGAATGAGCGGCAGGAGCATGGCGTCATCGGCCTTCTCGTACGGGCCGCGCGGCTTCGACCGGCCATTCGATCGTTCGACGAGGTTGGAGCGGGAGACGCCGAGGGTCTCGGCGACCCGCTTCACCGGGAACCGCCCTTCGTCAGCGACAGCGGCCACAACGTCTGTTTTTTTGCCTGCGCCTTGGTGAGCGCCTCGCGCAGGATCTCGTTCTCCATGGTCTTGCGGCCGAGGAGGCACTCGAGCTCGCGGACCTTGTCCTCGAGCTTCTTCACCTCGGAGCTCCCGACGACCGGCTCGTCCGATCCCACTGCCGCGACGCCTCCCTCGTTCATCAGGCGTCGCCAGCGGTAGAGAAGGTTCGGCGCGACGCCGTTGCGCCTGGCGACCGACGACACCGTCTCGCCTGGCTCCAGGCTCTCCTCAATGATCCGCAGCTTCTCGTCCGTCGACCAATACCGTCGACGCCGCGTCCCCGTGATCAGCTCGATGCGCTGATAGTCCTCCGACATAAGCCCGTCCTCAAGGATATCCTTGAGCCTTCCTGCTTACGCCAGCTGTCCGATCGAAACGGGGGGCACTTCAGGACGGGACTGATGATCCTGGCGTTCGGAGCGCAAACAGCTCTCGCCGAGCCGTTCGTGTATGTGCCTCTCGGCGGAGAGAACAAGATCGTCGTCGTCGATGCCGCAAAGGACGAGATCGTCGATACGATAAGCGGTCTGGCGGCGGTTCACGGCCTCGCCGGAACGCCCGACGGACGGTTCCTGATCGCCGGAAGCTTCGAGACGCGCGCATCAGGCAGCAAAACGGTGGCGAAGCCGGCGGCCGTCTCCGAAGACGATCACGCAGCGCATCATGGCGCCGCCCCCGCCAAGGCCGCCGGCGCCGGGAAAGCCGCCGCCGAGATCAGCACCGTCTCGGTCGTTCGAACGGTCGACGAGTCCGTCGCTTGGCGCATAGACGTGCCCCGCGCCGTCCAGATAGGCATATCTCCGGCAGACAAGATGCCCTCCAGGCGAGCTTACCCCCAACAAAGGCGACCTTTCCAACGGAATCCGCCAGAAGCAGACGCTCTGCTGCGCCGATGGCCGCCTGGACATCGCGTAGCCGATGGCTACGGCGATGCGACCAGTTCCTCAAAGCCAGCGACAACGTCGAACAGTTCCTCGTCGATGCCACTCTGGCGCAGACGGTGGAATGTCCCATCGAGGTCCTCTAGCAGTTCGTCGATGTTCTTGTCGGCGCGCTGCATGGCGGCGAGGCGGCTAGCGTTTTCGCTCGCGAGAGATTCGGCGCAGGCCTGGAAGAGCAAGACGAACAGATACTCGCCAATGAGGGCTCGCAGCGTCGCGACACCGTCACCCACGATCTCGGGCAGTGGTTTCTCCGGCCAGGGAAGTTCCGCCAGCTTGCGACGCCAGTCTTCGTCCAGCGGCAGCAGTTTGCGACTGACAGGCGCGTAGCCCGAGTAGGACGACGGACGATTGTAGAAGAGATGCAGTTCGGTGGCTTCATTCCCGCTTTCGCGACTCTCGATCTCGACCAGGATTCGCCCCACCAACGGGGCGATGGCGGCAACGGAAACAGGCACCGCAAAGAGCCCCGCCAGGGCCACAGGCGCATCCGCCAGGCGGGCGTAAACGCGCTCCCCGACCGCCCACACGTACTTTTCGCCGGAGAGGGCCGCGAGGCTCTTGATGGCGAATTCGGCGACCACCTCATTGAACTGGCCAACTAGCCCCTGATCGGAACCGAAGATGATGGCATTGATCCCGCGTGCCTCGGATTCGCCAGTCGGACCGCCCGCCAACGCTCCCGGCTCGTTTTCCCGCAGGCAAAGGCTCAAGCCCAGTTCCACCGTTCGGTAGTAGTCGGCCAGAGACCGCACCGATTTCTCGTATTGTCCGATGCTGGACGCGGCCAGGGCTTTCATCGTGCGGACGACGGACTGCAGATCTCCGGCGCTTCCGATCTTTCGACGCAGGCTCGCTGAGGTGTCGGTCATGATTTCTCCGGCGCGGCTTCTTCCTTCGCCTCCGATCGCGTCCCCTGTCTCGATGCCGGTCCAGGCTTGGCGTCACCTTTCGCGTGTCTGGGCTGAGCATCGGCCCCGCTCTGCGCGTCATCCTTCGGATCGGCTTTAGGTGAGAACGCCTCCAGGGCGCGCCGTGCGATTTCGACGATGGCCTGGCGGTCCGCATCGCTCAGTTTGTTTGCAGTAGCCAGCCGCTCGACCACCTCCGCCGGGATCGTCGCCGCGGCCTCTTGAACGGCGCGCTCGGCCTCAGTCATCCGGTCAAGCGGCACCGGATCGAAAAGGCTTGCAGTCAACGCAAGCAGCGTGGCGATCTGCGCTGGCACTGATACAGGCGCGAGTTCCGGCTGCTTCAGGCAAGCACGGATTCGTCGTCCATGATCGATCACCTTGCGGGTATCTTCGTCGACACGGGCGCCGAACCGGGCGAAGGTCTCGAGTTCCTCGAACTGCGCATAGGCAAGCTTCAAGTCGCCCGCCACCGCCCGATACGCTGTGCGCTGCGCCTTGCCGCCGACACGCGAGACGGATTTGCCGACGTCGACCGCAGGAAGAACGCCAAGTTCAAACAAGGATGGCGAGAGATAGATCTGTCCATCCGTAATCGAAATAAGATTGGTCGGAATGTAGGCAGAAATATTCTGCGCTTCGGTTTCGATGATAGGCAGGGCGGTCAGCGAGCCGCCGCCGCGTTCCTCGTTCAGATGCGTCGCGCGCTCGAGCAGGCGCGAATGGATGTAGAAGATGTCGCCGGGAAATGCTTCGCGGCCGGGTGGCCGGCGGAGCAGAAGCGAAAGCTCGCGGTAGGCGCGCGCGTGATGCGTGAGATCGTCGTAAACGATGAGTACGTCGCGACCGGCTTCCATGAAATGCTCCGCGATGCTGGTCGCGGCGTAAGGAGCGATATAGGTAAGTCCCGGCGGGTCGTTGCCCTCAGTCACGACAACCACGGTATATTCCAGCCCTTCCTTCTCGCGCAGGATCGCAACGGTCTTGGCGACCGCTGAGGCGCGCTGGCCGATGGCGCAATAGACGCAAACGACATCCTGGCCGCGTTGGTTGAGGATGGCGTCGATCGCAATGGCGGTCTTGCCCGTTTGACGGTCGCCCAGGATCAACTCACGCTGTCCACGCCCAATGGGGATGAGCGCATCGACGACCTTCAGGCCAGTCTGAAGCGGCACTGTTACCGGCGCGCGGTCCATGATGGCAGGCGCGGGGCGCTCGATGGGAAGGCGACTGACGGCGGCGATCGCTCCGTTGCCGTCGAGCGGCCGGCCGAGCGGGTCAATCACGCGTCCGAGCAATCCATCGCCCACCGCCACGTCCATCACCCGGCCAGTGCGCTCGACTTCATCTCCGGCATGCAGGTGCCAATATTCGCCGAGCAGCACGACGCCGATCTCGTCCTCGTCCACGTTGAACGCGATGCCGAAGACGTCACCGGGGAACCGCAGGAGCTCCTCGAATCCGGCGCTTGGAAGACCCGATATCTTGGCAATGCCCGTCGACACGTTGGTGATCGTGCCCGCCTCGCGCGGCCTAAGTTCCGGCGAGAACGTCGTGCGCACCTGGCTGATCCCGGCGAATGCGCTATCCAGCACCTGTTGCAGGCTCTCGGAAGCCGTGTTCATCCGGTTGCCGTTTCCGATTGCGGCTTCGCTTCCGGCGCAGGCGCAGGCTTAGCCTCAGGCTGGGCTTTGACGTCAGGCGTGGGACTGACTTGCGTCTCCGGTTTCGGCTTTGGCTTTGTCTCGGCTTCGGACGCCGATTCGGCCTTGGCTTCCCGTTTATCCTTCTCCTTCAAAAGGTCGCTGACGCCCTTTTCCAAGGATGCGAGGTACTCGGTGATGCTCCAGGCGACCTTTTGCCCGTTCGCACTGAGCTCGATGCCGCTGATGATATCCGGCGCGGTCTCAAACCGCAGGTGGATGTCGGCCGAAAAGGTCTCGTTGACCGCATTCTGAATCGCTGCGCGCTGGTCCGCGGGCAGGTCAAACGCACTGCGTACGAGCGCCGGTGGCCCTGCACTCTTCAGCGCGTCTCCGAGGCTCGCCTTCGCCGCGCCGTCCATTTCCCGCAGGCGGCGGGTGAACACCTCGCCGATACGCTCTTCGAGGCTCGTCGTCGCGAGATCCGTCAACGCCTTTCGCGCAATGGCGAACACCTCCTGCTGAGTCCGGCGGCGCAGCGCCTCGTTCAGACTTTGGGCATCGCTCCGCAGCGTCTCCTGGCGTTTCGCGCTGAGCCCGTCGGCCGCCTTTCGCGCCTCGTCGAGGAGCCGCTGGCGCTCGGCGCTGGCCTCGTCCGTGGCCTTGCTCAAAAGGGCGGCGCGCGCCTGATCGAAAGCCTCGTTCTTGGCTTGGAAGGTATCGCGCTCCGCCTTGGCCTCGGCCTTCTTCTTGTCGGCATCGGCAAGCTCCGCAGCGATCCGGCTCTCGCGTGCGTCGATGGCGCCAAGGATCGGCTTGTAGAGAAAGCGCTTCAGCAACCAGACGAGAACGAGGAAGTTCAGCGCCTGCGCTCCGACGGTGAACCAGTCGATGAGCATGCGCTACTTTCCCGCGGCTTGGGCGATGACGTAGTTCCAGAACGGATTGGCGAAGATCAGGATCATCGAGACCACGAAGCAATAGATTGCGGTGGATTCGATCATCGCCAGGCCCACGAACAGCGTTCGCGTGATGGTGGCGGAAGCGTCAGGCTGCTGCGCCAAAGACGTCAGAGCCGTGCCGACGGCCCGCCCCTCCGCCAACGCGGGCCCCATCGTCCCAAAGCCCGTCGTTATGCCGGCGATGACGATGGAAGCCACCGCGATCAAGGTCATGCTGTCCATGGTGTGTCCTTCATCGGTTTCGGATATTCAGGGCGCCGGTCGATGCCTCAAGCTCGCCCTTGGGTCCGCGCGTCCCCGCGGCGATGTAGACCGCTGCCAGGATGCTGAAGATGTAGGCCTGCACCATGCCGGTGAGCAGGCCGAGCGCGGTCATTACGATCGGAAAGAGGAAGGGCGTTATGGTGAGCAGGATGCCGACGATCATTGCACCGCTCATCATGTTGCCGAAGAGGCGGACAGCGAGGGCAAGCGTGCGGGAGACCTCGCTTATGATGTTGAACGGAAGCATGATGAAGGTCGGCTCGAGGTAAGATTTGAGGTAGCCGCGCAGGCCCTGCTCCTCGATGCCGAAGAGCGGCACCGCCACGAGGACGGAGAGCGCGAGCGCCGCGGTGGTCGAGAGCGAGGCGGTCGGCGGCTCATAGCCGGGGATGATCGTGCAGAGGGCGGCCGAGGCCACGAACAGGAAGAGCGTACCCAAGAAGCCGAGATACTTTTCGGGGTGACGCAGGCCGACGTCCGCAATCTGCTTCTCGATTCCCGTGACGACGATTTCCAAGAGATTCTGCCAGCGGGAGCGATCCAGACCGGTGGACAGCCTGCGCGTAACCAAGGTCGAGCCGACGACGAGCACGAACATCAGTCCCCACGTGAAGACGATCGTGCCGTTGAGCTTGAGAAACCCGTGCTGCCAGAAGATCATCTGATCCGGGCTAAGGCGCATGGCTGGCCTCCTGAACCCGGCGAGTTTGCTTTTCTTCCAACGATCGGGTCAGCCGCGTTATAACCAGTTGGGCCATCACAAATCCGATGAGGCAAGCCGGAAGGCGCCGCCAGTCACCGCTCGAGACAAGGTAGAATCCGACGAGGACGATGCCTGAACGAAGCACCACGCTAGCGACGAACCAGAGCGCCGGTCGCTCGGACGAAACACCCTTGCGAACCGTCCACCACAGACCTCCGAAGAAGATCGCGCCGAGGCTTCCCCCCGCCGCCCACGCCAAAGCCAGGGATAGCGCTTCATTCATCGATCTGTTCCTGATCGTCGTGCATAGCCCGGTCCTGATTGGCGACCCAACGCCATGCGTTCCAGCAGCCAATCGCAAGCCCCGCCGCCAGGAGAGCCAGCGTCCAGGAGAAGGAGTGCTGGCCCGCGTCCCGGCTATCCAACCAGCGCCCAAGCGCTGCGCCAACCACGGTCGGAACGACCACCGACCAGCCGATGAGACCCATCATGCCGAGGCCGAACCATACGCCCTGTGAACGGTCACGCCGTGCCCTGAGCTTTCGCGTCGCTTTCGCGCCGACCTGTTCGGCGAAGGTGGCCTTGGCCTTCGGGGTGCTCATCGGTCGTCATTCATGCTGAAAGCTCCCCAAACGGCGCATGAATCCGGATTCCAGCTTCGCCATCGCCGAGCGTACACTCTGCTCCTGCTCGTCGAGAGTCAGAAACTCCCGCTCGACCAGATCGCGCAATTGGCCGAGGTCGGTCCCGGCCATTGCCCGTCGAACGGAAACGCTCACGCTTGCGCCGGTCTTGACAAGCACGCCTTCGTCGACGGCCAAATATCTCTCACCCTCCTCCGCCGTTTCGTAGATCAGGATGCCTGGGATGAGCGCCGCGACGCAGTCGAGGCGGTGCGGCAGGATTCCGAACGAGCCGGCGTGCGTCTCCGCGACAATGCGCGATACGCCCGCCTTCTCTGCAAAGACCTGGAACGGCACCAGCACGTTAAGATCCATGGGCATCGGCGGTATCCAGTGTCTTCGTTTGATCCTTCGGCGCAGGCTGGTCGGGTTTCGCTTTTGCCTTAGCCTCGCCGATCGTCCCGATCATGTAGAGCGCGCTCTCCGGGTAGTCCTTGAACTCATCGCGAAGGATTCGCTCGCATCCATCTAAAGCATCCTTCAGGCTGACGAGCCTTCCCTCGAGACCGGTGAACTGCTCGGTCGTGAAAAATGGCTGGGTGAGAAAACGCTCCAGGCGGCGGGCGCGGCCAACGACTTTCCGGTCCTCTGGTGAAAGCTGCTCGAGGCCAAGCATGGCAATGATGTCCTTGAGTTCTTCGTACTGCGCGAGCGTGCGCCGGATCTCTTGCGCGAGAGCGTAGTGCTGCGCGCCGACGATGCCGGGGGTCGCCATCTTGGAACTGGATTGCAGCGGATCGATCGCCGGATAGAGGCCCTCGCTCGCCTTCTTACGCGAGAGCACGATCGACGCCGAGAGGTGCGAGAACGTGTGCACGGCCGCCGGATCGGTGAAATCGTCGGCCGGCACATACACCGCCTGGATCGAGGTGATCGCGCCAGTGTCGGTGTTGGCGATGCGCTCCTCCAGCCCCGACAACTCAGTGCCCATCGTGGGCTGATAGCCGAGACGCGACGGCATCTGACCCATCAGACCGGAGACTTCCGATCCGGCCTGGATGAACCGGAAGATGTTGTCGACGAGGAGCAGTACGTCGCGATGCTCGTCGTCGCGGAAATATTCCGCCATCGTGAGCGCCGCGTGACCTACGCGAAAACGCGCCCCGGGAGGTTCATTCATTTGGCCGAAGATCATCACCATGTTCGGCAGCACGCCGGCATCCGTCATGTCGCGGTAGAGCTCTTCGCCCTCGCGACAACGTTCGCCGATGCCGCAGAAGATGCTCACGCCCTGCTGATGCCCGATCATGTTGTGGATCATTTCGGTCAGCAGCACCGTCTTGCCCACACCGGCGCCGCCGAAGAGACCCGCTTTGCCGCCACGCTCCAGCGGCGCGAGCACATCGATGAACTTGATGCCCGTTTCAAAGACCTCTGACGTTGTGGATCGGCGCGCGAGCGGTGGTGGGGCCCGATGCACCGACCGCCACTGCACATCGTCCAAAGCCGCCTTATGATCGATCGTGTTGCCAAACACGTCGAACATGCGGGAGAGGATGCCCTTGCCCACGGGCGTCTCCAAAGGCCCGCCCGTGTCCTCGACGGCCATGCCGCGTGCGAGTCCTTCGGTCGGCGTCAGCGCAATCCCGCGCACGCGGTGGGAATCAATCTGCGCCAGTACTTCAATGACAATCTTGTTCTTCGCTCCGCTACGCAGAACCGTATAGATAGGGGGCAGGCGCTCTGCGAACCGCGCGTCCACGACGCTGCCGCGGACCGAAACGATCTCGCCGATATTCGATTGCTGCGCGTTGGCATTCATATTCGGCTTTTCTTCTGTCGGCGGTGGTTCGAGCGAAGCTGTCGCGTCCGGCCCCTGCTCCGCCTCCTGGGCAAGCGGCAATGTCGCTTCAACCGGCAGAATCACTCGGTTGCCTTCCCGCTGGCGTAGCTCTGATCCCACAAGTCCAGTACTGTGTTCTTTGCTCCGCGTCCAACAAGCCTCCTGTCGCCCTACCATTTCCGACAGCGCCGACCCAGTACCGATTCAGAGTTCTGCGCCAGTTGTCGCCAGAATTCTGATAGAAACTCTCGTGCTCCACTTTTTGCGCCGCCGCGAGCGCCTCAGGTGACGCATTCAGCACATAGATCTCGTGGTCCGTCGTGCCGCGAAGATCGGACCAACGACCACCTACTCTCCCAATCCAGGAAGCCGCCGCGCAAGGCCAGGACGCAAGCGATCGTCTGCCGAGCCGGATCCAAGACCACGTCCTCGATCTCTCCCAGTTCCTCGTCATCGGGGTGCCGACCATCAAGAAAAGACGAACGCAATTTGACATTCAACCACCTCTGGTTTGTGGTGATACGTGCAGTGCGATAACGTGATTGGTGTCGCGTCGGACAGACGGGACGTCACCCGCCATCGGTCTCTCCGTTCTTATCGTCGCCGGCTCGCGGAGCGGGGCGCCAACCGCCGTCTTCGAGATGGCAGGGGACCTCCAGGCGCTCGCCCGCATGGAACGGGTAGGTTTCGTCCCGGATCACGATGCGGTCCGGCCCGGCCCAGCCGTTCGGGGCCGACACGCTCATCCGCTCACAGCCGATGTCGATGTCGAGCCAGTGGCCGCGATGGCGGATGCGCAGGCGCAGGCCGCGAAGCTCCTCCGGCAGGCAGGGGTTGAGGCGGAGCATGTCGTCGCGGATCTCGAGTCCGGTCTGGCCGCGCTGGACGAGGTCGACGGTGCCGGCCATGGCGCCGAGATGGATGCCTTCTGGCGTCGTCCCACCCTGCACGTCGGCGATATCGCTCTCCAACGCCGCCTTCAGCTGCGTCCACGACCGGGCGCGGTCGGATCGCGCCAGCACCCAGGAATGGACGATGCCGCTCAGCGTCGATCCGTTCGAGGTTCGTCGCAGGTAGTAGTCGACCGTGCGCGGGATCAGCTCTCCCTCGAACGGGTATCCGAGCCGGGCGAACAGGTCGCCCAGTTCTTCGGCCGAAAACAGGTAGAACAGCATCAGGGCGTCGGCC
>Ga0114915_1001391_pt1 | contig 10470 bp, 6 predicted proteins | sample MalvirAntarct_55_FD_87288 | JGI IMG/M metagenome (GOLD analysis project Ga0114915, IMG submission 87288) | Marine viral communities from the Global Malaspina Expedition - Malaspina viral metaG Antarct_55 | ecosystem: Environmental > Aquatic > Marine > Oceanic | place: South Georgia Island...
AAACAATTTCGTATTGTTTACTGCTTAATATTTACTTAAAGTTTATTCCTGGTATCGTAGAACTTTCACTATTCCGTGCCAGGAATACTCTTTATTTTTTTTAATTATTTAATCATATTATATTATGTTACAAAAAGAAGAAACAAACGCCTTAGAGGCAGAAAAAAACTGGGAAATAAAAAATAGAAATTACTATTTAGCTAGAAATAGAAAGCCAGTTACATTTACAATGAAATCAAAACATACGGAAAAATATCCATTATTACATTTTGATCCAAACACTAACACTCAAAGAGCTCTTAGATATGCTACAAATCAAAACAGTTGTTTTGTTGATGAGCAAAACGGAGAAGTTACATTAGGTCATATAATGTTTAAAGACGGAGTTTTATCTGTACCAAAACAATATCAAGCGTTACAAAAATTATTATCTATTTATCATCCTGATAAAGAATTAAAATACCATGAATACAAACCTAGTCAAATAGCTAAAGATGAATTAGTAGACTTGGAAATAGAATTAATGGCTATGAACGCTGCTAAAAACATGGAAATTGATCAGGTTGAAGCTATACTTAGAGTAGAGCAAGGATCTGATGTAATTAACTTGAGTTCTAAAGAATTAAAAAGAGATGTTTTAGTTTATGCTAAAAATAATCCAAGAACATTTATAGCCTTAGCACAAGACGAAAACGTTATGCTAAGAAACTTTGGCTTAAGAGCAGCTGAATTAAGTGTTATTGAGTTATCTCAAGACCAAAAAACTTTCAAATGGAAGAAAAACGGCAAAAAGTTTATGACTGTGCCTTTTGATGAACAACCGTATACAGCTTTAGCTGCATGGTTTAAAACAGACGAAGGAGTTGCAGTTTATAAATCAATAGAGAAAAAAATCTCTTAACCTGTAATACTAATAACTAGGCGGCTTCGCGCCGCCTTTTTATTATAATAAAAAAAATAACAAATGGCAATAAACGTAAACACTGTATATCAAACTGTTTTATTTATATTAAACAAAGAACAACGCGGTTACATGACACCAGCAGAGTTTAATAGCGTTGCTACGCAAGTTCAATTAGAAGTGTTTAATAACTATTTTGACGAACTAAATCAACAATTAAGAGTTCCACAAGCTGATGTAGATTATGCAGATAGAATACAAAACCTAGACGCAGACATTCAAATATTTAAAACACAAGGAACTCCTGTTTATGATTCTGCAACTATTCCAGCTCTTCCTTACTGGACATTACCTGCTATAGACGTATATGGCACTAACACTGTTTTTTACAAATTAGGCAGCGTTATATTTACCAATCCTTTTGGTGAACAAATAGAAATACAAAGACTTTCTAAAGGCGAGTTTTATAACATAGAACTAAGTTCTTTAACTAAAGCCAGTGAAACTTATCCTACGTATTTATATGAAAATGAAAAATTATTCACAAATCCTTCAACTTTAGCCGCTACAGTAGCAAACAACACAACTTCTTCTATGTTGGTTAATTACATAAGAAAACCTATAGATCCTATTTGGGGTTTTACCATAGGTACTAGAGGTCAATATATATATGATAGCAGCGCTTATGCAGCAGGTCCACCAGCTACTGGATCAATAAATTTTGAACTAAGCCCTACAGAACAGATAAATGTAATAACAAAAATACTGTTTTATTCAGGTGTTATAATAGAAGATCCTCAAATAATACAAGTGGCTGCTAGTCAAATACAACAAGAACAAATAAACTCTAAAAGCTAAAATATGTCTACACCTAATGGCGGTTTGATAACCGAAACTAACATGCAGTATTACGCGGGCGCACAGCAATTTTTTGTGCAAACAGCTACGCAGGCATCTATAGTTACTACTTTTAATACAAATTTAATACTAGGAAGCGCTACTAGTTGGAATCCTGCAGATGCTAATTATGCTTTAAATAATTTTTTAATATTTACTAGTAATGATGGCTTAACTTTTGTACCTTATATAACTACTTATGTTGTGTCTGGAAACACTATTACTTTTCCTGGAAACTTACCACAGTTTAGCTATGTAAGAATTCAACTTAAGACAACTGCTGTAGAAAATAATTACGGAGGATATGAATACATAAAATTAAAAGAAGTTGTAAATGCTTTTATGGTAGCTTACGTTGGAGCTGGTAAAATAATACCTAGTGTCAAAAGAACTGACATTGTGTTTCACGCTAAGCGTGGTTTGCAAGAATTTAGCTTTGATACTTTAAAAAGTATTAAATCTCAAGAACTTACAGTACCTGGTTCATTAAGCTTACCAATACCTCAAGACTATGTTAATTATGTTAAAATGTCTTGGGTAGATGCTATGGGCGTTAAACACACTATATACCCTACTCAATTAACTAGTAGTCCTAGCGCTACGCCTTTGCAAGATAACTTTGGAGATATTATATTTGATCAATTTGGTGAAAATACAGAAGGTAGTTCTTTAACAGACGAAAGATGGTCAGGTAGTAACCCAGCAAACATAACAGGAGCAAATATAAATAACAACATGTCTGATTGGTGGGGTATGAATAGTTGGGGGTATGGATTTCAAAATTACGGTCAAAGATATGGTGGAGATCCAGTAAACATGCAAACAAACGGATGGTTCTCAATAAACGAAGCCAGCGGAACAATATCTTTTTCAAGTGATTTAAAAACTAAATTAATATTACTAGAATATATATCAGATGGTTTAGCCTATGATGAAAACACTAAAGTTCCAAAAATGGCAGAGCAAGCTATGTACATGCATATAGCTTATAGTGTATTATCAACTAGATCTAATGTACAAGAATATATAGTTCAAAGATTTAAAAAAGACAGATACGCTTCGTTAAGAAATGCAAAAATAAGATTATCAAATATAAAACTTGACGAAATAATTCAAGTAATGAGAGGTAAATCTAAATGGATAAAACACTAGAATTAAATGGCTGAAGTTAAAAATAGTTTCTTAAGAGGAAAAATGAACAAAGATCTTGACGATCGCTTGATACCTAATGGAGAATATAGAGATGCTCAAAACTTACAAGTGAGTAGGTCTGAAGGTCCTAGTGTCGGTGCTTTAGAAAATATACTTGGAAATGTTTTAGTTAGTATAACAGGTAACACTGATTCTCAGTCTTCAGTTATAGGTTATTACGTAAATAGCATTGACAATTCTATAATTATATTTTTAACTGATTTTATAGACAGTTCCGCTACTGGTTTAAATTCATTCGCGCCTAGCACCGCGCTGTGTCATATATATAAATATAGCGTAAGTGATAATACTTATGCTAGATTAGTGACTGGTAGTTTTTTAAATTTTTCAAAAAAATATCCTATAATTGGAGTTAATGTATTAGAGTCTTTGTTATTTTGGACAGATAATAGAAACCAACCAAGAAAAATTAATATTGAAACTGCTGTTTCTAATCCAGTTTATTATACTACAGAAGAACAAATATCAGTTGCTAAATATGCTCCTATTAATCCTATAAGTTTATTAAATATTTACGAAGATCAAGCTGTGGTTGGAGTAAAGTCAGGTATATCAAATCCTACTGAAAGATTTTTACCAACAAACGTAATAGGTTCTACAACAACAACTGGATCATCTCTTACTGTTTTATCTTTAAAAAGCAATAATGGCCTTACACCAATACCTTATGATGGAGTTCAAGTAACAATTGGGTCTAGATTAGAACAATTAAAAATAAGCGAAGTAGTTAGTACAGATTCTAATTTAATTAATACCGTTAACCCTAATATTGTAGTTGGTGTTAGCTCGGCTGGATCAGACCCTTATAACGTAACGATGGCAGCGAATTTTTCATTGCCTAACGCTTCTACGTACGTAGCTTTTTCCCCACCAAATCCAGATTACGATGCCGCTTGGGATGGTGATCCAGATTTTATAACTGATATATTTCCTAGATTTAGTTATAGATTTAAGTTTGACGATGGAGAATTTTCTTTAATGGCTCCTTTTACTCAAAGCGTTTTTGTACCTAAGCAATCTGGGTATTTTATTCAAAATGACGAGGCTTTAACCTTTAAAAGTACTGTAGTTGGTTTTATGGAAAACAACGCAAAACAAATTATTTTAAACATTCCATTTGACACCGCTACGCCTAGCGTTGATTATAAAATTGTTAAAATGCAGATTTTATTTAAAGAATCTGATGCTTTAGCTGTAAAAGTAATAGATGAAGTAAATTTAGATAACGCTTTTAACGTTTTGCTAGCTGCTAGTAATACAGGTAAAGTGTATAAATACATTTACAAAGGAAGTGAACCATTTAAAACTTTACCTTCAGATCAAACAACAAGAGTTTTTGATAAAGTTCCAGTTAGAGCTTTGTCACAAGAAGTTATAAGCAATAGAATAGTTTATGGAAATTATTTTAATAAATATTCTCCACCTTCAACTATAGATTATTCAATATCTTCAGGCAATAAATTAAACACTTTTCAAAATAGTGAAATACAATACCCAAACAATACTTTAAAACAAAACAGAACATATCAAGTAGGTGTAGTTTTAGCAGATAAATTTGGTAGAGAATCATCAGTAGTGTTATCACCTACATCGGACTTAAACACATTGTATTTAGACTATGGAGACGGAGGTAATACTTTAACGTGGCCAGGAACTGCCCTAAGAGCAACTTTTAATACAATAATACCTAATACAGCTTCTAACATAAATGGATACGCTGGGTTGTATAAAAATGATTCTAGAGGTGTTGATATTATTTCTCTTACAAATCCAGGAGGAGGTTATAGCGTTGGGTTAGCAAGCACGTCAGACAGAACGTCTGGAGGATTAGGAGGTTCTGGTTTAACTTTAAATATAACGGCAGTAAGCAACATAGGCGCTATCCAAGGAGTTACCATTGCAAATGTTGGATCAGGTTACGCTCAAGGTCAAGTGGTAAACGTGGTACAAGCAGGAGGTAGTACAGCAACGGTTACTTTAGAAGTTTTTAATCCTAATCCTACAGGATGGTATTCTTACAAGATAGTAGTTAAGCAAACTGAACAAGAGTATTACAACGTTTATTTACCTGGCGTAATGGCTGGTTACCCAATAGGAAGTATAAGTAATTTTAAAGAAGCGGGTGTTGACATGCAAAATACCTCTCAAATTACTTTGTTTAACGATAATATAAATAAAATACCTAGAGATTTAGTAGAAGTAGGACCTGATCAAAAATCGTATAGAAGTGCTTCTAGAGTTTTTCCTAGAGTAACGCCTGTAATATCAAGTTCACCTATTGTAGCGTCTGAACAATACGACGGAGTGTCTAGATTAGGTTTTGAAGTTTCTTCAATATCAACATTGTTAGAATCTAATTTCAATGGATTAAATAATCAACAACTTACCGTTACAACTGGAACTGGTTCAGAAGGAACTAGTTTAAATTACAAACAATTTTTTAACGCAGAATCAAATCCTTTAATAGCAAGGCTAACAACAGATCAGCAGTTTGGCTTAGCCGGCAACTTGTCAAATCCATTTGGCCAATATCCTTCAGCTGGAACTTCACCTAATGAAACAGTATTTTTTAGTTTAGGTGTTGTAGAAACAGAGCCAGTAACTTCTTTATTAGACATATATTGGGAAACATCTCAAACAGGTATTATCTCTGAATTAAACGCTTTAATATCCGCTACGTTTTCTGGCGCGATATCTTTAACTACTAACACACCATTGTTTAACGAAGGTATGTGTTCTGGAACAGCATTAGTTTCAAATGTAGGCTTTATCAATACTGAGGGCATTGTAATGCAGAACATAGCTAGCGCTACAATTTCTAGTGTAATTGGTGATGATGGAGTTAATTATACTGGTAGATTTGGTATTGCGTTTTCAGCGGCAACAGACACTTTCACAATATCAAGTGACGATGTTTTTTATTGCTCTACTATAGATGCTTCAAATGTTTTTAATTTTACTTTAAACGTAGTAACAACAGGAGGTGACATATCTAATCTACCTTTACAAATAACTTTAGATAATATTGCTCCAAATATAATAACTAGCTATGCGGCTACTGCTGCCGGAAGAGCAACTAGAACAGCTGATAATTATTATCCTTACTTATTAAAACCTTATAATCAAGGCACTAACGTTTATAATATTTTATCTTCTTCTACTACTATTGTAGATGAGTTTGCGCCTGTTAATGGAGTTTGTGAAAACGCAACAAGACAGCAAAGAACTCAAGGTTTGTCAAATACTTCTATGGAACTTGTGTCACAAACGTTAACAGATGGCACTGCTTTACCAGATGATTATTATTATTATTTAGTAGCGGCAAGCGGTAAACCAAGTGTAGGTAATTACACGGCTACTACAGGTGGCACTAATTATATATATGCTTGGAACTCTAGTGTAGCTGGTGGTGGTCTTTGGAATATTCCTACTGTAAATGTAACCGGAACAGGAAGTGGTTTAACAGTCAGTTTAACTGGTGCTGCTAATATTGTAACTATTGGCGGGTATTCAAATATAGAATCTACCGCTAGCGGCTACCAACAAGGTGACGAAATCAGCGTAGATCAAAGCGCTCTTTATTCAGCGGCTAGTTTATCAGGTGGAGGTGTTGACATGAAATTAATTTTAACTGTTGATGGGTGGCAGTTAAAAACAAACGTAAATGAAGTATATAATTGTGGGACAGCTGGAACAAGTGAAAGTGGTCCTATAGCTCCTAGAAATATTCCTCACAAGGTAACGGTTAAAGTTACAGACAATAGAGGAGCTACAAAAGAGCTATCTAATTATTACGTTAATGCAACTTTAGATAATTACGAAACAAATCAAGTACCAGGTAGTACTTTAATCCCGGACTATCCACAAGCTAGCCAAATAATAACCGTGCCTCCTAATTCAGGACCACCTCCAACTGGTGGAGGAAACGCGAATGGTAAAATAGCTTCACCTACTGGTTTAGTTCAACCAGCTAACAAACTAATAACATGGACAGCGCCTTCTTTTATGTATGGTCAAAGTGTTTATTTTAAAGGAACCTTAGGCGGTTTAAACAGTAGCGTTACTTTATGCCAAAACACTTCGTATCAAGTTCCTATATTAGCTGACGTAAACTTAACTGCCGCTAATGGTTTTTATTCAAATCCAATTTGGAGTAGTTCTTGGGAACATAGTTTACAAGTTACAGCGCCAGGAGGAGGAACAAATACTTTTACTACAAATACGCAAACAGATACACATGTAACAGGTATTTTTAATAGACCAGCAGAAACAGAACCACCTTTGTTTCAGTTTTCTATTGGACCTATTACAGTGCCTGCTAATGGAGGTACGTTTACTATAACACCAATAATAAACAACACAAGTACTATTACTGCAGATCCCGCTAATGGAAGCAATATTCCTTTTAATTTAGTTGCTACTTTTAAAGTACCAGGAACAAACGAACTAAGATGGGATAATATTAGTTAATAACAAAAAAAATAAGTGATTATAAACTATGCCAACAACACTAGAAATATCATACTTTAACTCATTTTGGTTAAAAGAAGTTAAAACATCTTCAGGATCAGCTGACGGCGACGGGCCAACGGGAATTCCTTTTCCTATATTTCCAAATGGATATCCTTACCAAAACACGGCTGCAAGCAAAATAAGTAATTTAGAGCCTTTTCCTGGAAACGCTCAAAATACAGGTACGCAAAATTTTTACATAGAAGAAGCTAGAATACGTGGCGGATACAATAATACTTCTACTGATTATGGAGTTAAAGCTTATCTAGTAGAAGAAGAACCAAATCAACAACATAGATTAAACACTTTAATATATTCAGGAATATTTAATTCAAGAACAGGAGTAAATAATACAAATCAATTTCCAGTTGGCGCTAGCATAACAACAAGTGTAGATCCTATAAATGGATCAATACAAAAACTGCACGCAGAAGATACTAATTTAATTATATTTCAAGAAGAAAAAGTAAGTAGAAGTTTGATAGATAAAGATGCTATATATACCGCAGAAGGTAACGCTGCTATAACTACAAGTCCTGCTGTTATAGGTCAAAATATTCCTTTTAAAGGTAATTTTGGAATAAGCACTGATCCTTTATCATTTGCTGTTTATGGATATAGAAAATATTTTACAGATAGAGATAGAAACTCAGTATTAAGATTGTCACAAGATGGTTTAACTGAAATATCTAATTTAGGTATGTATGATTTTTTTAGAGACGAACTAACAAATTTGTCAACGTCTAGTTCTTTTTCAATATCAGGTACTTCTAATACTGGAGGTCCAAATCTTTATAGTTTTATATTTAACAACTCAAACAATGACATTCCTTTTATTACTAAAGGTATGGAAATTATATTAGCCGGCGTAAGCACTGGCGCTTATGTTGTTGATGTAACTCTAGCTCAAGCATCAAAATGTTTTATTACTCACAATTTACCTTTAACGATAACACAAGGAGGATCTGTAGAATTAAGATCACCTGTTAAAGGTGGCATCGTTGGTGGTTATGATATTCATAATAAAAATTACACATTATCAATTCAGCAAGCTCCAGACTGGGCTACAACAAGTAGTTCTGGGGCTCCAATTTACAAAACTTTGTCGTTTGATGAACTACCAAAAGGTTGGACTACGTTTTATAGTTATTGTCCTACTTACTTTTAGTTTAAAAAATAATTATTACACTACTAAAAATGGGCAATTATACAAGCATTATAATCCTGGATTAAATAATAGAAACTTGTTTTACGACGCTCAGTATGATTCAAATATAACTTTCGTTTTTAACCCTGCAACTTCTACTAGTAAAGTTTTTCAAACTATAAACTATGAAGGCTCAAATGGTTGGTGTGTTAATAGTTATTCAAGTGGTTTTACAGGTGTTGACTCGGTTACTGTTAACGGAGCCACTAGTGAAGTTTCTTATCAAGATACAATAAATAAAATATACAGTTATCAAGAAGGATCTTATGATGATTATGGCGCAGTTTATCCAGCGGCTCTTGTAGGTAATATAAACAGAGCAGGTTTTGATAGAAAAGAAAATAAATACATGTCTAACTCAATAAATAATAGCCAAGCTCAAGCTGGTGAAATAATTTTTGGTAATAGCATGTCTGGTATAAAAGGTTATTTTGCAACAATAAAAATGTCAACAGATACTGTTACAAACGTAGGTGGAGCAAAAGAATTGTTTGCTGTGTCTTCTAACTATATAGAGTCATCTTATTAAATGAAATTAAGTAAAAACAAAACAAATCAATTAACTGTGCAAAGTTTTAGAAATAAAATTACGTCTTTAGAAAAGAAACTTTTAGCTCAAGAAAACCCTAACATAGTAAAAGGAAATTCAGATAGTTTTCCTTTGACTCATTCTTTTTCAGATGGCGTATACATAAGGGAAATGTCTATGTTGAAAGATGGAATAGTTATTGGTAAAATTCATGATCGAAGTCAAACTTGGTTTTTGATGAAAGGAAAGCTTAAAATAGTTACAGAAAATGGAATAGTAGTTTACACAGCTCCAACTTATGTAAACGCACCCGCCGGCGCAAAAAGAGTTATTCAAGCTTTAGAGAATTCTGTTTTTGTAAACGTACATCCAAACCCAGACAATACCACAGATATAAAAACATTAGAAGAAAGACTAACATGTGTAACATATGAGGCTTTTGAAAATAAACACTTAAAACAAGAATAGTATGAGTATGGTAGCAGTTGGCATCGTTGGTGCAGCTTCGTCTTTATTGACAGGTTTCATTGGTGGCGCAAGAGCACAAAAACAAATGCGAGAAGCTAGAATAGAAAAACAAAGACTAGCCTTAGAAATAAAAACTCTTGAGGAAAATAGACAAGAAATACGAAATCCTTATGAGAACGCAGAAAACTTATCTGGTTTAGCTACAGACGTTAGTGGTATGGCTAGTAATCAATTTGCTAATTTAGGCGTAGCAACGCAAGCAGCTGAAATACAGATGGAACAAGCTGATATAGCTTTAGCTAATACTTTAGATACTATTAGAGCTACAGGTTCTGGCGCTGGTGGAGCAACTGCTTTAGCACAAGCAGCACTTCAAAGTAAAAAAGGAGTTTCTGCAAGTATAGAACAACAAGAGTCTCAAAATGAAAAATTAAGGGCTCAAGGCGAAGAAAGACTTCAAGGAATTAAAATGTCAGAGGCTCAAAGAATGCAAGGTATTGAACTTTCAGAAGGTCAAAGAATGCAGCAAACTGAAGCAGCAGGTATACAATACGAGCAAGGTATGATAGAAAATAGACAAAATGCAGAAATAAATAGAATAGCTGGACAAATGGGTATAGCTGCTCAAAGTCAATCTCAAGCTCAAGCAGATGAAACAAACGCTATAACTAGCACTATTGGAGCTTTAGGAAGTATAGCAACTTCAGCGATATCAGCAGGTCAAGCTTCGGGAAGCGGTAGTAC
>Ga0114915_1001392_pt1 | contig 10467 bp, 8 predicted proteins | sample MalvirAntarct_55_FD_87288 | JGI IMG/M metagenome (GOLD analysis project Ga0114915, IMG submission 87288) | Marine viral communities from the Global Malaspina Expedition - Malaspina viral metaG Antarct_55 | ecosystem: Environmental > Aquatic > Marine > Oceanic | place: South Georgia Island...
ATTCACAAGGTCCCAGCATTCTTCCATAGTGTTTGCAGCTGATACTTCTACAGCCGTATATTTTCCTGCTTTCATAGAATCCTTAGCCATTTTTGTATGCCATAACCAAGGGGTTGAAATAATAATAGCATCAATATCTTTAAGCGCTAAAAGGTTTCTATAATCATAATCGTATTTTCCAAAAACCTGTGCTTTTTTATGTCCTTTTGCTATAATTAAATCTTGAGCAATGGAAATTCTTTTTGGATCGATATCACAAATAGCAACAATATTACAATCATCTCTAGTCAATAAATTGTTTAAATGATTGATCCCTCTAAGTCCAACACCGACGAGTCCAATATTCAATTTTTCTTTTTTAATATTTGTATTGCCAAATGTTAATTGTGGTGCTAAAGCAATTCCTGCTCCTAAAGTAGCAGTTTGCTTAACAAAATTTCTTCGTGTACTCATCGAGTGTAGTTTTTAATTTTTTAAAAGTTAGCTAATTAATTTAAATTAATTGTAGAAAAATGATGGGTTTTATGCTTTAAATTTGGGTATTGTAAATTTAAGTACGATATCTCTTTTAGCTTCAGTTATTTTTGCATTTCGTGAAGTTAAAGAAAATAAGCATAGATATAGCTACGCAAGTCTTTTTATCACAAAACAAAATTGATAAATACAGAGCTTGGTCTTATAAATAATGCTTGACTTAATACTATTAATTAAAAAAATGAAGTATTTAAAAAAACATTGGAGTTCCATATTATTTGGTTTTTTTATTATTTTAATGATCATACCAGAAACAAGAATACCAGTTCAAGTTTTCTTACAACGAACAATCTCTTTGAGTCCCTCAGAAATTAAAAAAGAAAATAGAACTGTTTTAAAAGAATACGATTGGAAGTTATCAGATCTACATTCAAATAATGTAAACCTAAGTGTATCAAAAGACAAAGTAATATTAATAATTTTTGGGCAACATGGTGTTCACCTTGTATTGCTGAAATACCAGCTTTTCAAGATCTCTACAATTTCTATAAAGATAAAGTTGATTTTTACTTTATTACAAATGATAAATCTGAAAAAATTAAGTTATTTCTAAATAATAAAGGTTACGATATACCTGTTTTTAGACCCTTGGAAAAATCACCGAATGTATTAACATCTAAGTCATTGCCAACTACTTTTTTAATATCAAAAAAAGGAGAAATAATAATTAAAAAGGTAGGAGTTGCTAGCTGGAATAGTGATAAAGTCCACCAAATTATCAAAGGCTTATTAGCAAAATAATTAATGATCTATTTTATTTAAATTTTCAGTTAATTTCATGGCTTATTCTATAAATATAATGTTTTAAGCTATACTTTGTTTATTCATTATTGACTTAGTTAAACTAAATGATATCAATAATTGAAACAGAAATTTAAGATGAATTGTTCTTACTTGTCTTGTTTAAATAGCTATTTGCTAAAATCATTACATTTGTAATCGTTTAAAAATAAATTAAAGATCAAATGATTGTACCAGAAAAAAAACTTTTGTCAGATATAGAAATTGCACAAGCTAATTCTATGGACCATATTAGAGATATAGCTAGGAAACTTCACATCGCTGAAGACGATTTAGAAATGTATGGAAAGTATAAAGCAAAGCTTCCTATAAAGTTGATAGATGAAGCTAAAGTTGCAAAAAGTAATTTAATTTTGGTTACTGCTTTAACACCAACTCCTGCAGGAGAAGGTAAAACAACAGTTTCTATAGGATTAACGGAGGGTTTAAATAAAATAGGAAAAAAAACTATCGTGGTTTTAAGAGAACCGTCTTTGGGTCCTGTATTTGGAATTAAAGGTGGTGCAGCTGGTGGTGGTTACTCTCAAGTAGTACCAATGGAAGATATTAATCTTCATTTTACGGGAGATTTTTCAGCTATTGAAAAAGCTAATAATTTACTATCTGCATTGCTTGATAATAATATTCAATCACGAACTAGAAACTTAGGAATAGATCCTAGGACCATTGCTTGGAAACGCGTAATGGATATGAATGATAGAGCTTTACGTGATATAACAATTGGCTTGGGTGGAACTGCTAATGGTATTCCAAGACAGGATGGGTTTAATATTACTCCAGCTTCTGAAGTGATGGCAATACTTTGTATGGCAAAAGATTTTTCAGATTTAAAGGATCGATTGGGTAATATTTATGTAGGCCAAACTTTTGACAGAAACCCAGTTTATGCAAGAGATTTAAAAGCAGAAAATGCAATGGCAATTTTATTAAAAGATGCTATTAACCCTAATTTGGTTCAAACTTTAGAAGGAAACCCAGCGATTATACATGGAGGTCCTTTTGCAAATATTGCGCAAGGAACCAATACGATTCTTGCTACTAAGATGGGGATGACCTTATCTGATTACGTGGTTACAGAAGCAGGCTTTGGAGCAGATTTAGGTACTGAAAAATTCTTGGATATTAAATGTGTGTCGGGAGGTTTAAAACCTAAAGCAGTGGTATTAGTTGCTACAATTAGAGCATTACGACACCATGGAGGTGCAAGTAAGGAACAATACAATGATGCAAATTTAGAATGTGTTGATAAAGGTTTTGTTAATCTTGAAAAACATATCGAGAATATGAAGAAATTTGGATTGAATCCTGTAGTCGCTATCAATTCTTTTTTTACAGATAGTGAAGAAGAAGTTGCTCTGGTTAAAAATAAATGCAAGGCCATTGGTGTAAATGCTATAGTTTCTAGAGGATTTGCTGATGGAGGAGAAGGAACCAAAGAATTGGCTACTGCTGTGGTAAATGAAATAGAAAATGGAAATAATAAGTTCAAACAATTGTATGATTGGAATGCACCTGTAAAAGAAAAAATAGAAACTATTGCTAAAGAAATTTATGGTGCAGATGGAGTAGAATATTCTAAAAAAGCCTTAATAGGACTTCGTAAAATTGAAAATTTAGGATTGGATAAGTTAGCAATTTGTATGGCTAAAACACAAAAATCTTTTTCTGATAATGATAAGCTAATAGGTCGTCCAACTGGATTTAAGGTAACGGTAAGAGAATTTGAATTTGCAGCAGGTGCAGGATTTATTATTCCAATATTAGGGAACATGATGCGCATGCCTGGATTACCAGCGATACCGGCATCTGAAGGAATGTCAATTGATAATAATGGGAAAATTTCTGGCCTATCTTAAAATTAAATTTCATCAATAAAAAAAACAATACTGTTCAGTAATTTTTGGAATTTTTTTATTGATGTAATTTTGTTAATAAAATCACTATAATTAATAATAAACAACGTTTTTAAATAATAAATGAACATAACATTTGTTATTTTCGCAATCTAAAAAATCAACTCCGAATTATTCGGGAAAATAGCATACTATGAATTTACACGAATATCAAGGAAAAGAAATGTTAAACAGTTTTGGTGTTGAAATACAACGAGGAATTGTTGCGCAAACTCCTGCTGAAGCTATAGCTGCAGCTAAAAAATTAACAGAAGATACGGGTACTGGATGGCACGTTATAAAGGCACAAATTCATGCGGGTGGTCGTGGAAAAGGTGGTGGTGTTAAACTAGCTAAAAACTTAGATGAAGTTTTTCAAATTGCAGAACAAATAATAGGAATGCATTTAGTAACACCCCAAACGAGTGCTGAAGGTAAATTAGTAAGTCAAGTGTTAGTTACTGAAGATGTTTATTATCCTGGTGAATCTGAGCCAAGTGAATTTTACATTAGTGTTCTTATGAATAGAGCAACAGGTAGAAATATGATTATGTATTCTACTGAAGGGGGTATGGATATTGAAGCCGTTGCTGAAAATACACCACATCTTATTTTTAATGAAGAAATTGATCCTACCATGGGATTACTTCCATTTCAAGCAAGAAAAATAGCTTTCAATTTAGGCCTAAGCGGAAAGGCATTTAAAGAAATGACAAAATTTGTAGCTGCTCTGTATACGGCTTATGTAAAATCGGATGCTTCTTTATTTGAAATTAATCCTGTTTTAAAAACAAGTGACAATCGTGTTATTGCTGTAGATGCTAAAGTAACTATAGATGATAATGCACTGTTTCGCCATAAAGACTATGAAGCTTTAAGAGATATTAGAGAAGAGAATCCAGTTGAGGTAGAAGCGAAAGCTGTTGGATTAAGTTATGTAGATTTAGATGGTAATGTTGGTTGTATGGTAAATGGAGCTGGATTGGCAATGGCTACTATGGATTTAATTAAGCAAGCTGGTGGCGAACCTGCTAACTTTCTAGATGTTGGAGGTACTGCTGATGCAGAACGTGTAGAAATTGCATTTAATTTGATTTTAAAAGATCCAAGTGTAAAAGCAATATTAGTTAATATCTTTGGAGGTATCGTTCGTTGTGATCGAGTTGCACAAGGAATTATAGATGCCTATAAAAGTATAGGGACAATTAATATACCAATCATTGTTCGTTTAGAAGGTACAAATGCAGATATTGCTAAAAAATTAATTGACGAAAGTGGTTTAGATGTACACAGTGTTATTGAATTTCAAGAAGCTGCTGATAAAGTTCAAGAAGTATTGGCATAGTTTTAACTGATTACATCATAAAATAATTTAGAAAGCCACGTATTGCTAAATCGGTACGTGGATTTTTATGAAAATTAGTTTCCTCTTTGTTTTTCTGAAATATTTAAGGAAGCTCCTAAGGAATTTTTTAAGTCTGTTAATTCCTTTTCTGTTAAATTGCGCCATTCTCCAATTTCTAGATTTTCCAAATAGATATTCATTATTCTTAAGCGTTTTAAGCTAACTACTTCATAGCCCAAATGTTCACACATTCGACGTATTTGCCTGTTTAAACCTTGAATTAAAGTAATTTTAAATACATAACGACCAACTTTTTCGACAACACATTTTTTAGTAACGGTATCTAAAATTGGAACTCCAGTAGCCATTCTTTTTAAAAACTCATCTGTAATTCTGCGATCAACTTTAACGATGTATTCTTTTTCATGTTCATTGCCTGCTCTTAAAATTTTGTTTACGATATCACCATCATTGGTCATTAACAATAATCCTTCACTAGGTTTATCTAATCTCCCAATGTGGAAAATACGTTCTTTATGCTTAATGAAGTCGACAACATTTCCCTCAATTCTTTTATCTGTGGTACAAGTGATTCCAACAGGTTTGTTTAATGCGATGTAAACAAGCTCCTCGTTTTTTATAATAGGTTTATTATTTACTTCAATGATATCGTTAGGCATAGCGCGGTCTCCTAGCGTAGTAATTTTACCGTTTATGGTAACAAGTCCTTGTTCTATATGCTTGTCTGCTTGCCGCCTAGAACAAAAACCACTATCGCTAATTGCTTTATTTAATCTTTTAGAATCTGGATGATGAGCCATTGTTTATTTTTTTAAAACTTCTAATTCTTTTTGGAAACGTTTAATAGCGTCTCTCATTTTCGCAGCAGCCATAAAATCCAATTCTTTTGCTGCTTTCTCCATAGCCTTTCTAGTTGCTCTAATTTTCTTTTCAAGCTGAGGTTTGGTCAAATATTCATTTTCAGATTCTGCAGCTAAATTATCAAAATGATCAAAGGTATACGCTTCTTTTTTTGATTTTGTTAGTGCATTTTCTAATGATTTTTTAATAGCTGTAGGTGTAATGTTATGCTTGGTATTATAAGCTATTTGTTTTTCACGGCGATAATCTGTAGCATCCATAGTAGCTTGCATACTTTTTGTGATCTTATCAGCATATAAAATAGCTTTCCCATTTAAATTACGAGCTGCCCTTCCTACTGTTTGTGTTAATGACCTTGCTGAACGTAAAAAACCTTCTTTATCGGCATCTAAGATGGCGACTAAGGATACCTCGGGTAAATCTAATCCTTCTCTTAATAAATTAACACCCACCAACACATCGAATATACCCAAACGCAAGTCTTGCATGATTTCAACACGTTCTAAGGTATCTACATCACTATGAATATACCTACATCGTATGTCGATTCTAGACATGTATTTTGTGAGTTCTTCTGCCATTCTTTTTGTAAGGGTTGTAACCAAAACCCGTTCATCTTTTTCAACTCTCAATTGAATTTCTTCTAATAAATCATCTATTTGGTTCAAGCTTGGTCGGACTTCAATTGGTGGGTCTAATAGACCGGTTGGCCGTATTATTTGTTCTACATAAACCCCTCCACTTTTCTCTAATTCATAATCTGCGGGTGTTGCACTTATATAAATTACTTGATTCTGCATGCTTACAAACTCATCGAACTTTAAAGGGCGATTGTCCATTGCAGCAGGTAATCTAAAACCATATTCAACCAAGTTTTCTTTTCTAGATCGATCTCCTCCATACATAGCAGATACTTGTGGAATGGAGACATGACTTTCATCAACAATCATTAAATAATCATCTGGAAAAAAATCTATTAGACAGAATGGTCTAGTGCCTGGTAATCGCTTATCAAGATACCTCGAATAATTTTCAATACCACTACAATAACCCAATTCTCGAATCATTTCTAAATCAAAATTAGTGCGTTCTTCTAATCTTTTTGCTTCTAGATGTTTGCCAATTTCTTTAAAATAAGCTAATTGTTTTGTTAAATCTTCTTGAATATCAATGATAGCATCTTGCAATATATCTGGAGATGTTACAAACATATTAGCAGGATAGATGTTTAGGGATTCATATTTTTCAATGACCTCATTGGTTTGAGCATCAAATACCTCAATTTCCTCAATTTCATCTCCAAAAAAATGAATTCTAAAAGCATCGTCTGCATAACTAGGGAAGACATCTACGGTATCTCCCTTAATTCGAAAATTTCCATGTTGGAAATCAGCTTCCGTTCTAGAATAAAGACTCTGTACTAAATTGTGAAGTAATTTAGTGCGAGAAATAATTTGTCCTTTTTGAAGCTTTATAATGTTCTTTTGGAATTCAGTTGGGTTCCCAATACCATACAAACATGAAACTGAAGCTACAACTATAACATCACGCCTTCCTGAAAGTAAGGAAGAAGTTGTACTCAATCGCATTTTTTCGATCTCTTCGTTTATAGAGAGGTCTTTTTCAATATATAAACCCGATGAAGGGATATAAGCTTCTGGCTGGTAATAATCGTAATAGGATACAAAATACTCTACAGCATTTTCTGGAAAAAAAAGTTTAAACTCAGAGTATAATTGTGCTGCTAATGTTTTATTATGAGCTAGTATTAGTGTTGGTTTTTCAACTTGTTCGATAACATTTGCAACAGAAAAAGTTTTACCACTCCCGGTTACTCCTAAAAGTGTCTGGTGCACTTCTCCAGAATTAATTCCTTCAACCAATTGCTTTATAGCTTTAGGTTGATCTCCAGTGGGTTTGAAATCGGAAACGATATTAAATTTCATAGAAAGTCATGATAAACTACAAAACTACGGAATTGGTATTCTTTAATTATGTATTTATCAGAAACAATTTTTATGCTTTATGCTCTTTATTAAAGTATACCAAATAATAATACATTTGTTTTTCCTCATCCCAACCTTTTTCTACAAATTTATCTGCGCTATCTGAATTTATAAAATCTAATTTTATTTGAATATTGGTAACTAAATTAATTATATTTTTAATTTTTTTTCGAGCAGCAGTTACCGCAGTATTTGCGATGGGAAATTCCGTTAAGTCTTCTATTTTATATTTTGGTGCTTGTTCCGTCTTATAATGTTTAAATTCGGGAACCAAGTCTGGATTGTTAATTACTTCATTGATAAACTGAGATTCTTGAAAAGCATCGTTTTTTGCAAAATGATTCACTGCACGATTCATAAAAAGCACTTCTTCTTTTTTGTCCTCAGCAGGTAATACAACATCCTTAGCAAAATCCTGACAAAATTTTAAATACTTTTTGGTGTGAAAATTATCATCTTCTAACGCGTTCACTCCCAGAAAGGATTCCAACCAATACCGAGTGTCATAACGATTGCTATCAACCGATAAAATTTTAAAACCTTCTTCCTTTTTTACATTAAAAATTAAGCAGCCTTTATCTAACTTATTAAGATTGACACCATGCTCTAATTTTGTGTCTAACTGATTTTTATTTTCTGAAAACTGAAGAAAATCTTGTTTGATTTCTGATTTAAAAATTCCGATAGCATCCACTTTTTCATTATCAATTTGGATATTCTCAAAGTGAACGATATAAACTTCACCGGCTTTTATATGAGGATGAAGTGATTGATCATATAAATATTTAGTGATTATTTTACTTTGCTCATGGATACTATTTGGTTCATCAAATATTTTAGATGCAATTGAAAATAATTCGTGAAACTCTAAATCGGATTCGTGTGTAAATTGAAAATAATTTTCTTCTTTTTCTCTAAATGGTTTCAGAAAATATTCTTTTAATAAAGGAGTTAATTCATCATCTGCTTTATAAATATCATCAGAAAGGAAAATAGGTTCATTATTAATTTTATTTCCAACTCTATGAATAGACAAGGAGTTAATGTGTGCACCGAATAAGTTGATCATTTAGTTTTTTTGGTATTTAAATAGTATTGTTTAGGGCTTCTAGTTCCAATTTTCATTAAAATCTAAATTATCATAATCCTCAGGATCTAAATCATCATCATAATCCTCATTATCATCGTCATCTCCTTCAGCTTTAAATTCTTTATCTGGAGCTTCATCTGGTAAAGTACCATGTGCAAACATTAAATTTGGATATGTTTGTTCAGGATCGGCATCAGCAACATCGGCTAATTCTACCAAAAATGTCCACATACTTAAAAAATCATAAACGTATATAAGTCTTGGCTGTTCTTTATGAGTAACATCGTCTAGTGATGTTTCATTCATAATTCGAATACTGTCCATTTCTTCACTTAAATCAAATAGAGCAATTTCTTCACCTTGTTCCCATTGCTCATTACTAACATAAAAAGAAGCCATTTCGTTTCCTTCAAAACCAAAAGCTTGGGTAATGCTATTGTGAAATTCTTCTAAGGTATTTTCTGAATTAATTTCAATATCTCGAAAAACATCTTCTTTTGCATCCAATATAACTCTAAAGCGGTAGATCATAAAATATAAATTATTTGACAAATATAGTTAAATCAATACCCTTGAAGCAAACAGAACTGTCATGAATAATGAATATTTTTTTTAGGCTTTTAGCTAGTTTTAGAGGTGTAATCTAATGAAATATTTTGTCCTTTTGGTAGGGTCGTTTTTAATATTAAATAAAATTGCAGTCCAAATAGAATTGCTGATAATACTAAGTGTAAGGGCTGCGTTGCAAAAGGAAAGTCAAAATAATACATAATAATTCCAGTGAGCACTTCAAGGCCTAACACTATCATGATGTAATTAATTAAGGGTTCATTTAGCTGCAGTTTTTTATTGACCATATACAGCCATGAATTGATTAAAATAACCAATATGGATAATGTTCGATGTATATAGAATTGTAGGTTAGGGTTTTCTAACCATAACTGCTTTTTATAACCAAAATTCAATACCTGTTCATCTATAAATTGTCGCACCTGTGTACCTAAAAATACTTGAATAAAAGTCAGTGAAATAGCACTTATTAAAACATATTTAAATACTTTAGGATACTTAGTGATTTTTTGACGCTGTGAATGATAGATACAATATAATAATAATGCAATAATGATGAATGAGCCCATCATATGTATCGTAATTTTATAAGGTGATAAGTTAGAATCAACTACCGTTTTACCCAGCCATGCTTCAAACCCCATCCCAAGTATAATGAATATGCTGGTAATAGTTAAATATCTTTTACGTTTCCATAATTTAAGTGATGCAATCAATAGTATTAAAATAGGAATACCTGCAAAGGCAGTTAATAGTCTATTGATGTACTCAATCCAAGTATGGCTTGCATTGAAAGTGTTATAACTATGTTGTGTATTGATTTTCCAATTGCTTAAGTCCAATTTTAAAGCGGATGTAAAATTCTCTTTTGCGTAATAAAAAGTATCTTTATATTGAATTACATGGCCTGATTTGTATTGATGTTTAGGCTGAAATTGAATTTCAGATATTTCAGTAGGGGGTATGTAGTAACCAAAACATTTTGGCCAATCAGGACATCCCATTCCTGAACCAGTCATTCTAACTACTGCTCCAGCAATAATTATAAAATAGATGCAGATCAATGATATTTTTGCAAGCTTATTAAATCGTTTTAGCATATTCTTTTTTTGTTAACACAAACCATTGAAGAGTTTTTTTTCCTGGAATGTTTTCTTCACCAGGATAATAATCAATTTTGTCTAACTTAAAACCCACTTTTAGTAAAACATTTTTTGAAGCACTATTTTCTCGTTCTGTAAAACCAAAAATTCGTTTAAGCTTTAGTTTTTCAAAAGCAAATTTTAAGGACATTTTTGAAGTTTCAGTAGCAATACCTTTACCCCAATAATCAGGTAAAAATCGATA
>Ga0114915_1001395_pt1 | contig 10460 bp, 9 predicted proteins | sample MalvirAntarct_55_FD_87288 | JGI IMG/M metagenome (GOLD analysis project Ga0114915, IMG submission 87288) | Marine viral communities from the Global Malaspina Expedition - Malaspina viral metaG Antarct_55 | ecosystem: Environmental > Aquatic > Marine > Oceanic | place: South Georgia Island...
GATCGACTCCCTGTTCAATAGTCTGGTCGCTGACCTGCAACCACTGATCAAAGAGGAAGCATGAATCTAGACGCAATTTTGACGTTCTTCTTTTGCGTAATGCCATTCTGGGTATTGTTCAATCGTGACCTCATCAACAATAGCATGAGAGTATTCATATGCTTGATTTGCTTTGAGGCAGTAATAATAACTTTGGCATTAGTCACTGGATTTAAAATGGGAGGAGAATAGATTTGAAAATGAGTTTAGAAGAAGCAGAAGCACTGGGAGTCGATCTGGAGTATTGTGTTGAGAAGCGTGACGCAGAAGCACTGGCGCGATGGAACGCAGTCAAGTATCGCAGGAAGACCGGAGCGACAATCCGTGACACCAAGGTGGTCGACAAGATCGCAGAAATAATAGGACGCATGTAGATGGCAGGAGAAAAGAATACCCACATGACCCACATCGAGGACAAAGTCCTCTATGGTGGCGTTGATGGTACTCGGCAAGCAATCGCTGGTCTGGTCTCATTACGCAACATGCTCCACGGGAAACACAAGGGTGACGTCTCAGTGAAATGGGATGGCGCACCTGCGATATTTGCAGGCACCGATCCATCGGATGGCAAGTTCTTTGTCGCCAAGAAGGGTATCTTCAACAAGAACCCCAAAGTATACAAGACCAAAGCAGACGTTGATGCGGACACCTCGGGTGACCTCAACAAGAAGATGAATGCTGCTCTGGAATTACTACCACTGCTTGGCATCAAAGGTGTCATACAGGGTGACTTCTTATTCAGTGCCTCGGATGTCGAGAAGACTCGCATAGACGGTGAGTCCTACACCACATTCCACCCGAACACACTCGTGTATGCGATTCCGTACAAGGACGCAGCAGCGAAGGCAGTGCGCGATGCGCAGATAGGCATCGTGTGGCACACCACATACAAAGGCGACTCATTCGATAATATGTCAGCGTCCTATGGCGTAGACGTGAAGCGTCTGAAGAAGTCCAAGAAGGTATGGCAGCGTGATGCTATGTTGCGCGACTTCAGCGACACAGCGACCATGACTGCGGAGAATACCAAGAAGGTTGACGCACACCTGAAGGATGCGGGAAAGATATTTCGCAGAATCTCTGGCGGTGTACTACGCGAGTTGGAAGCGCACCCTGAGTTGCCGCAATTGATCGAGCAGTACAACAACACGTTTGTCCGAGCAGGTACAGTTCTGCCTGATTCCAAGATACACGTCCTCAGACTACAGTCTTGGTTGGTGACTAAATATGCCAAAGAGATCAAGAAGCGTTCGACGGATAAGGGCAAGAAGGTACAGCAACAAAAGTTGACCTTGCTGTTGAATTTTTTCTCGAAGAACAATACTGCTGCGCTAATTCAGATGTTCGAATTGCAAAAGAAATTGGTATTGGCGAAATTGATCCTTATAAATAGAATGAGCAAGTTAGCAGGTATCGATGCTTTTGTACGGACGAAGAACGGTTACAAGGTAACAGACCAAGAGGGTTTTGTTGTTATAGACAAACTCGGTGGTGGTGCCGTGAAACTGGTCAACCGTATGGAATTCTCATACAATAATTTCTCTCCTGAAATCCTCAAGGGTTGGGAGAATACTAACAGGAAGTAGAATGTCCAAGTCATTGAAGCAGTTTATGGAGAGCGAGGAAGTCGAACAGACTGACGAAGCACTCTCCCACTCGCAGAGAATCAAAGCATCCATTCGCATGAAGAAGATGAAGTCTCGAATCAAGATTGGTCGAGAACGCTCCATGCGCAGAACACCTACCATGGATGTCGTCAAGAAACGCGCCATGCGCAAAGCAAGAATCACAGTAATGAAGAAGTTGACCAAGGGCATGGGCAAAGACGAATTGTCTTTCTCTCGACGCACTGATATTGAGAAGCGTCTGGCCAAGAAGTCTGCACTAATCCAACGTCTCGCCAAGAAGATGATTCCCGTGGTACGGAAACAAGACCGTGACCGCAAGAACGCCAGCAAAGGTAAGGACGAGAAGTAGGATGCCCATATCATTTAAAGACTACCTGAGTGAAGCACCAGCAACGACTGCATACTTCACCTTTGCTAGAATGAATCCACCGACTATCGGGCACGAGAAACTTCTCGACAAACTCGCCAAGTCTGCCAACAAGAATCCATACTTTGTGTTTCTGTCGCAGACACAGGACAAGAAGAAGAACCCACTGTCATACACCGACAAGGTCAAGCACGTGCGCAAGATGTTTCCGCGACACGCGCGAAGGGTAATCGTAAACAAGAAGATCCGCACTCCCTTTGATGCCGCCAGTGTCCTATTTGAAATGGGATTCGAAAGCGTCACCATGGTTGTTGGTTCTGACCGAGTGCGCGAGTTCACTGCGTTGCTAGAAAAATATAATGGCGTGAAGGGCAACCACGGTTTCTATAACTTCAAGACAATCAAGATAGTCTCTGCTGGTGAACGCGACCCAGATTCAGATGGCGTTGAGGGTATGTCTGCATCCAAGATGCGAAAGCATGCTGCTGAAAATAACTTTAATGAGTTCTCGCAAGGTTTGGGTGGTCTGAGTAACAAAGACGCCAAGAAGATCTACATGGATGTCCGCGCAGGTATGGGACTCAAAGAGAATACGGTATTCAGTCGACACGTTGAACTGGAACCTGTATCAGAGACAAGAGAGAAGTTCGTCAAGGGCGAACTCTTTGAACTTGGCGACCAAGTAGTTGTCAGAGAGTCGGACGAAGTCGGTATCATAACACACCTTGGCAGCAACTATATTATCGTCCAACTGGGCGAAGAGACATTCAAGCGTAAGTGGTTGGACGCAGTAGAGAAGATTGAGGAAGACAGCAGCGTACCATCAAGTGCAGAGTTTATCCCTGCGCCAACGGGTGCTGAGTTTATCCCCAACCCTGTACGTGGCGGCAAGAAACGATACGCGAAAATAGACGCATCAAAGAATGCTGGTCTACAAAAAGCAATGAAGAAGAGAATCACTTCTTTCTCCAACCGAATAAAATAATAGGAATCAGGTAATGGCCAAAGAAACACTGAATATCGGAACAGTCGCCAATGACAATACAGGCGACACCCTCAGGGATGCTGCCAGTAAGATCAATGGCAACTTCACTGAACTGTATACCAAATTCGATTCAGCAGGTGGCGGTGGTCTCGACCCAGTTACCGAAAGTCGGGTGAATCACATCATGCCATTTCCGACTGGAACTATCTTTGGTTTCCCAGCAGGGAATACATCTGACATACAAACAAAGTTGGATTCAATGACATCCCTAGAGATGACATTAGATCTCGGTGGCCACATATACATTGTGGATGTAGAGATTGAGGTGTTTGCCAAGAGCAACCTGCGCATAACAAACGGCACATTGGTCAAGACCAATAATTTCCCTGCAGATACTTCAAATTACAAGTATCTGAGTTTCTTCAGTTGCACGAATATCAAGGTCGACCACATAGTGTTTCTAGATGGCAGAGCAGTGGTAGGAAGGAATTATGCCACGCAAGCATCAACTACTGCAACAAGCACAGGTATCTATCTGAACTCCTGCAAGGAAGTCATAATATCGAGCATACACAATACCGATATGCGTTATGGCGTCTTGATAAACACCACATCAAAGGTTGTATCAGGCATTGAACGTGGTGGCCAGAGAAGTCAAAAAATAACATTGAGTGATTCAATCTTCACAACCTCGACCGGAGTTGTTGATACATCTCAATTCGATGACCGTGGCGGTGTTGCTATCTTTTCACAAAACGCAGCAGACTGGGTTGTTGTGGCCAACAACCAAATGAGTTGCTGGAATAAGTTGTGCCTTTCTGGCGTTTGTGAGAACTGGACAATACAAGGTAATGTTATTCGAGTCGCTGGCGACAGTCCGATATATGTCAAAGGCAAACGTCACTCTATAACTGGTAATGCTGTCTACAAAGCAGGTAAGGACTCGATCAAGATTCGTACTTCTGACACCGAGGGCGATTCCGTCGACGAGAACGCGACGGGGTTCTCAACTGTCGTTGGTAATTTCTGCTTTGGTCAGGGATACATAAAGAGTGATGGCGGTGTGGGGATTCAGGCATATGGTCCAAACAATGTCATCTCATCAAACACAATTATCCTCGATTCCGACGGATTAATGGTTGCCGCATCATCTTCAGGAATTAAGGTTTCTGGCAAAAATAGTATTGTGACCAACAACTCTATCATGGGACCATGGACAACTGGCAATACGACCAACCAGTCTCGTGGAATTTCCCTGAACAATGATACGCTTGGTTTTGCTGGCAACGGTTCAAACTTCTCTGGTGATGGCGCAATCGTTTCCAACAACAGCATTAGTGGTGTTCAGTATGGTGTCATGGCAAACCCAGTAAGGAGGACTGCACCTGCGCAGGACTTCACCCTCTTCAGAACGCAGATCACCAATAACAACATCGACTCTTGTGCTTATGGTATTCGCTTGTATCCTGGAAATAGCAGCGATCGCGGTGGAGACATGGGTTCGTTCACTGTCAGAGGAAACAACATAAACGGCATCGAGACTACTGGTGTGCAATCCAACGGTGCTGGTGTACTGGTCATTGAGGGCAACAACTTCACTTCTATGGGCAGTGGTACTGAGACAATTCGTATACAAGGCGCAGGAGATATTGTAACGATTCGGAACAATGCTTGGGACGTCACTGGCGATGCTGACCCAGTTCAAGTTACAAACAATGGCGTTGAAAGTAATGTCACAGAAATAGGCAACACATGGAACGCAAAAGCGTCTTCTGTACTCGACGTTGTGACCAAGACTGCGGACTACACTGCAAGCATTATCAATGATGCCGTCATACTATGTGATGCTACTTCTGGCGTTGTGACTATCACCCTGCCAACATCTGTCGGCAATGCTGGTAAGACCTTCTCTATTAAGAAGATCGACGCATCAGGTAACAATGTTGTTGTTGACGGAAATGGTTCACAGACTATTGATGGCAGCACCACGCAGTCAATCTCATCTCAGTATGGCGAGAGACGAGTTGTCAGCGATGGCACCAACTGGTTTATTTTCTAGAATATACTATAGGGAAAACCCTATTCCCAGAATGCTCCGCGTATAAATAGATTGAGCAATTCAATCTATTCACGGAGCAGTTCATGGCATTTACAGCAAAAAGATTTGGAACACACGAATCAGCATTCGGCAACATGGGCATCCCTCCTCATGACTATGTTGAAAACACATACGCTGGCAACAACCTCATAACAGTTAAGTATTATCGCGGTGGTGTTCAGGCAGCAGGACAGCAGGTTGGTCAAGTTGACCTGACCTATGATGGAAGCAACCAACTTTTAACAGTCACCCGATCAGTATAGAGAAACACTCATGGCAAAAATTTCATACAATCCCTTCACGGGAAACTTCGATCTGTCTGGCGATGGTGTCGGTGACGCTGCTGGAACCAGTCTAACCACAAAGCAAACAGAGATACTGGGTTATCTGGCATACGACTCAGACAGCAGGATTCTGAGCACAACAAGGGCATTTGAGACAACGCTGAACTCTCTCTACCTTGGTGGCCAACACAAGATGTCATCTGGTGCAGAAAATATCTTCTTCACCAACTTGGGCAATGACACAAACTACTATCCAATGTGGGGTGGTTTGAAAGACCAAAGTCTTGCAGCAAACCAAGGCGAGACAGGATTCATCCCACCAAGTGGAAGAATATATGGTAACATGTTCTCTCTGCCTCTGGGCGGTAATCCCCTTGCTGCTTCTGCTATAGGGTACACAGGCAGCAACTACTTCGGTGTGAACATTGCTGGACTTGGTATCACAGTTGAACTTGCAGAAGCAATTGACGTAAGTGTCGTTCGACTCGAGTATCGCCTCAGTATCAACGATCGTCAGGTCTACATGCAGGAATTGGATCCACCTGATAATCTATATCCTGGAGATCAACTGGAATGGTTCTTCGACCACCCAGTCGAAATAACTGCTGGCACAACTATCTTTGCGGAGATAGTCAAGGTGTCTCGTACTCAACAGACTGTCGTGAATCGCGCCACTGTCGATGTCACGCTCGGTGTTCTTCAGGTTCGAATGGGAGACGACGGCACAGGAAGATACCAGACAATAGTGCACAACCGTTTGTTTGAAGACAAAGACCTTGAGTTGATCAGTCCATATCTCAAGTATCAAGCGATGGATTTTAGTGTTGATACCACTGGTGTTTCGATCTTGTTGAAGGATCTTTCTCTCGCAGCAGATTCAAGACTTCTTATCCCGCACCCGATCAATACTCTGGAAGCAGTCGCTACTGGAACAACTATCCAGATCAAACAGAAGGGTGGCGCGAAGATCTTCGTTGAAAGTCTGCCTGTTAATACAACAAGCATCAATGGCACCTTCGTCAATGCTGTGTTGAATAGTGCTGTGGCAGAACTGAATACTCTCTTCACCAACGGACTGAGTTTTGCCGTGCAGGATAATCCAGTGACGACCTTTGCGTTGAGTGGTGACGACTTGACAATCACTCTCGAAGACGGCACTTCTTTCACGTCAGATGTAACCACCTTGGGTGTGGACACAGACAACTTCGTAACGAGTGCTGCACTTTCGGGCACTACAATTACACTGACGATGGATGATGGCACATCTGTGTTTATACCTGTCTCTTCACTGGCGATAGACAACGATACCACAATCACAAGCGGTAGTGTTTCGGGTAACACTATGTCCTTGACTACCAACTCAGGTAGTGTCATACTTGTTGATGTCACCAGTTTGGCGACAGGAAGTTCAACGCAGGTCTCAAGTGGTGCAGTGGTAGGAGATAACCTCGTGTTGACCATGAGCGATGCATCCACGGTCACTATTGATGCGACAAACATGATCAATGGTTCTGCTTCAACAGCAACGAATGATGAGTGGTTCCACCTTTATGGAGATAGAGCGAATCAGAGCGTAGACAATGCTATTAGTGACTTGAACTCTGGTGTCGCAGCACGAGCACCTTTCTACTTCGGCACTGCCATGGCAAGAGGTTTTCAGTTTTCGTGGAACGCTAACAATAACAAGTTTTATAATATAGGTCTCTGGGACGGTGCAACAAACAATCACTCGGGTACTTTTAACTCTAGAACAGCAAGCAATTGGTCAACTTGTTTCCGATGGCACAACAATGCTTATGTCAGTAGTAGTAATACAACACTCACTAACACTACAGCAACAGGTGTGTATGTAACAACTCATAATGCTCCAGTAGTAATTAGATTCTTGGATGACGGACATTTAGTGCTCGTTGACTTGAGTGTAAGTCCTGAAGTTGAGATCGCACGTACGATTAACCCCTTAGTCGAAACATCAATTCAAATGCAATTGGGTTGTGATGCTGCTTTTGTCTTCCCTAACGCGATCGTGACGGACGCCAATAACATATGGAACATTGTTCACGACTTTGCTGGTACTGAGAATGGTATCATTGATGGTATCCTTGATCACACTGTCCTTGAAAGTAGACTTTCTATCGTGAAGGGCGAGAAGATCATGTTCCACCTTGATTTGAATGGCAGGGGCATCTCCTTCGGAACGGGTTATAATAATGCCTCAACAGGGATTAGCACTGCTGAAACACAACTTGTCAACGACTTCTTATATGAAACAAATGAAGCACTCGTCCTGCAGAACACCAATGGTAGTGATTGGAATATCAATACTAATGCCACGTATTACTTTGATAATGGCACAGGTAATCCAGGATATAGAAGGGGTGGTGCAAATGTCAGACAGGGAATGTTCTCATTAAGGTTTACTGATGAAGGCAAACTGACCATATACAGCGAGGACAACAATGAGAAAGTTGCTACTGCTAAGACCGACCCAGCGGTTGGATCTAGTATCAGATTATACTACGCAGTCAAAGAAGACACTGACTATGCTTCCATCCCAGAGATCTCAAAACAGTCTCTCGCTGGTGGACAGCAACCCAACCTCAACTTTGTAGCAACAGTGGCAGATCAAACAGTAACTGTGGAAGAGGGACAAGCATTAAACTTCACAGTGGTGACTAGCGATAATATCGTCAACCAGTTTGCGGAAGTAGATGCTCCATCTTGGATGTTTATGAATCAGAATACTGGTGTGCTTTCTGGCACTGCTCCAGCATACCTTGGAACTGGTGCAGACACCATTGTCGTGAACTGTAAGGCAGGAAATGCGATAGGCGGCACCGTGAACTTCCTTGTGACGGTAACTGTAGCATCTTATGCTTCGACCAATACGCAATCGTTGCAGTTTGGTAATGCCGGTTCTTACCTGCAAGGCAGTGCTTCTAATATCAGTGCGCTACAGCGAACAGGTAATGGTTCTGGTGCATCCGATGCATGGTCAATATCTATGTGGTTCAAACTGGAAAGTGGTGGAGGTTATACTCAGACATTGTTCTATTATGGTGGGGACGACTTCACCAATGAAGGTAGAATCGAACTCAGTACCTTTGCCAGCACCAGTCTGATGGTCAGGTATGGTAGTTCGACCGATAACATTGCTGGATTTGTTGTCGGTGCTGTTGCTTTGGATACTTGGCATCATGTTCTGGTAACATATGATGGTGGGTTGACAGGTGCTGTGGTTGCTGATGTCAACAACTACTATGCATCGTTGAAATTGTATCTTAATGGCACTTTTGCAGTCAGTCAATACCAAAACGTAAATGGTGGTTTCTCTGGCGACATAAACACTGATAAATACAGGATCGGTAGAATGGGCGATACTGCTGGCACTTCCCAGTTTCTGACTGGTAAGGTAGATCAAATTGCGGTATGGGGTTCTGATCAACAGAGCAACGTGGCCACTATCTACAACAGCGGTGTGGTTCAAGACTTGACTCTGTTGTCAGCACCTCCTGAGCACTACTATGAAGTTGAAGGCAGCAACACTTCTATATTAGATCAAACTGGGTCAGCACACTTGACTGCGTTTGGTTTCACTGCTTCTGACTTGGCGTCAGACTCCCCGTAATATAAAATACGACTGACAACTCCGCGTATAAATAGATTGAGCAATTCAATCTATCGCGGGGATGTTTCATTTCACATGGCGTTTCCAAGATGTATAAATAGATCCAATACTAAACACCGAGGATAATTGTGTGAAAGGATTTAAAGAGTTCAACGAGGGTGCCGTCGACCCAAAGAAGGCGCATCAAGATGCTCTTATCAAATTACACATGCTGAAAGGCACGAAGTTCTATGATAAGAAGAAAGTCAAGCACCACGAACTTGAGTTGAAGAAGTTGCGCTAACATGAAGAAAAAGACGGACAAGAAATCGGGTCAGTATGATCCATGTAAGCATGAATGGGGCACGGATGCCTCAGTTCGTCGCGCGAAGGAAATAACACCAAAAGAGACATCTATGAAATCTTTTAAAGAGTTCACCGAAGCGACATATCAGGGTAAAAAAGTTACACTAAATAGTCCTAGTGCTGGTGATGTTGCGAAGTCTAAAGTCTATGTCGATACTAATGGCGATGGCAAAGCAACAAAGGTGAACTTTGGTGACAAGAACATGAGCATCAAGAAACATATCCCAGCAAGAAAGAAGTCGTTTCGTGCAAGGCACAACTGCGACAATCCTGGACCTAAAGACAAAGCAAGATACTGGAGTTGCAAGGCATGGTAGACAAGACAAAGAAGACTACTGGTGCTCGACAGAACCCAGTTGCAAAACATATGAGAACCTTCAACAAAGCAACTGTTCAGCGCGATCGTAAGAAAGACGACAAGCGTGGTTATAGCAAGCACTCAAATAGATATGAGTCTTCTGACGAGTTTGTACCCCATGATATGTTTCACCCCAAGACTGGCGAAAAGAAACATGCCGACACCAAAGCAACCCACCTTGCACTGAAAGCAAAGGGTTGGAATCACAGCGCAACTGAGTCTGTTGAGCAGGTTGACGAAGCGATGCAGTATCTCTCAAAAGACGAATTGCCTGCGAAGGTCAAGCGTGTTGTAATAAACCTATTCAAGATGGCAAAGAAAGAGAAGAAAGGTATTCAAAGACTTTCTGTTCACCTTGTAAACAAGAAGTATGCCATCGATGTCGAATTGGGCAAACTAAACGATGACGAAGACTTTGTCGGCAAACTGATGAGCGTTGCATCGTTCAGAGACAAGTTTGTATCTATCAATGTGAGCGCAAGTGCGTCGCCTGCACCAACTCTGGCCATCAGAGAATCTGTTAAGCAGGTTGACGAGAGTAGCAAGTGGAACGGACCAAGAAGAGACACAATTCTCCGTATCAATAAACAAAACAAAGATAGAAAGGCGCAAGCGTTTGCAGAAAAAGACCCAGAAATACTTGATGATGCAGTTAGAGACATAAACCGCTACCTCAAGAAATCAAAGGGAAACCCAAAAACGCTCAGTGCATATGATACTAAATTCTA
>Ga0114915_1001401_pt1 | contig 10450 bp, 15 predicted proteins | sample MalvirAntarct_55_FD_87288 | JGI IMG/M metagenome (GOLD analysis project Ga0114915, IMG submission 87288) | Marine viral communities from the Global Malaspina Expedition - Malaspina viral metaG Antarct_55 | ecosystem: Environmental > Aquatic > Marine > Oceanic | place: South Georgia Island...
GTAATAAGCAAAGCAACACTCCGTTAAAATTATTAAGTATAAATATCTAAAATAAAAAATATCTATATATTAATTATATGGATATCCAAGAAACAGAACCCGATAAAAAAATTACTTTATCAAAATTTAATTTTTCGTGCGACGATATAGACGATACAATACCAAAACCATTACCGCAACAATTAAATTTTTTTATGTTGATATGTGGTAAGCCCGCAAGCGGTAAAACTTCATTAATTTTAAATTTAATAACAAAGAAAAATAAATGTTATAATCGTAAATTTAATAGAATTTATGTATTTAGTCCTAGTTTGATAACTATGAACGGAGATCCGTTTGGGGATTTACCCGACGATCAATTATTTACAGATCTAAAATTACCCGATTTAGAAAATGTATTACAAGATATAAGAGATAGCGGGGAGAAAATTTTATTTATTATGGACGACGTGGTGAACGATATGAAAAACGCGGGAGTGCTAACTATGTTAAATAAAATGTTAATGAATAGAAGACATTTAGCGGGGGCGGGGGGATCGTGTAGTTTTATTATTACTACGCAAGTATATAATAAAATTCCAATTACAATAAGAAAAACAGCTACAAATATAATATTATATTCAACAAAAAATAAAAGAGAAATAGAAACGATATATGACGAATTAATATTAATACCAAAAGAAGATTTTTTTCAAATCTTAAAGTATTGTTTTGATAAACAATATAATTTTATTTATATTGACGTGAATAAAAAACACGATAAAATGTTTCATAAATGTTTTAATGAATTAAGTTTTAAAAGTAGAAATGATCTAGATATTTAACCAAGCGGACGATCCATAATCAACGGAGAAAATTCTTTTAATTTTCTTTGAACGAAATTAGCTTGTTTCATTTCGTGCCGATCGTCCATACCCCGACGAGAACTTACTTCGGGATTAAGCATACTTTCAAAAGTATATACGGGTAAAGTCGGTTTCCCGACTGATCCCCCGCCCGCTCTTTCAAAAAATTCATTATAGCGACTATTATGAAACATATTTAACTTTGTAGAATTTGATCTATCTAATCCCGCTTCCCGATATGTATCTTGAAATCTTTTTCCAACAGCAATACTCATTTTATAATAATTACTTATATTATTATTTTCAAAATTTAATAATTTATATTTTAGTTAAAATCAACTATAAATGATCCCGATTTATGTTGAACGCCATTAATTTTATTTAACTTTTTCTTCAATTTTTTCTTTTCATTTTTTACCGCTTTTTTTGTAATCGGTTCTCCCCAGTGATAGCGAGCTATAACGGGTAATAATTCTTCGGGGATTTTCGGGTAATTTTCTCTGTACCAATTTATACCGTCAATTTCATTATTTATTTGAAGAAACGATATCGGCAACGGATCTTTATGAATAATATTATTATTACTTTTTTCATTAAGAGTTTCAGCAGATACAAAATAATCCATAAATTTACCCGAAGTATATTCAATATTTTCTTCAAGATTATTTCCAATAGTATATGATAATTTTTCGTTTCTTGTATTTACTAATTCAGTATTTCCATTAGGTTTTTTCCATTCTTCAATAAAATCAACATTACCAATTTTTTCATATCGGGGATCTTTACCAACTCCAATACGACAACCTACCGCGGATTTAATTGTAAATGGATTTTTAATCAATAATGGATCGCTCTTAATTTCTCTATTCATTTATACTTATACTTAATATTTTAATTTTAATTATTTATTTTTAACGAATAAAGATAAATCAAAATGTTTAAGTTTTTCTAATTGAATATCAATATCGTGGACGAGATTATCGTGTTCTATATTACTTTCAATCAAATCAACTTTTACTTTTTCCAAATCTTTAATTTGTTGTATCGCGTTTAGTTCGCCAAGTTTAAACATTCCCGCGAAAAATAATCCCGTTCCGCCAATCGCATATAATACATTTTCCATTTATATTATATGAAAGAAAAAAATTTTCAAATTTAAAACTTAATATTAATAAGTAAAAAACCAACCACGAGAAATTTCTTTAACTTTCTCTTTTTTTAATTGTTCTAGTTGATTGATATATGATTTTATAATTTCTAAATCGCTTGTTAATCTATTTAACTTTGAATTATGTCCGTTGATAATATTCGTTAAAGTCATAATATTCTCATTAAGCTTTAATAATATTTGTTTATTTTTAGTTAAATAGTCGGGATTTATATGTTTATTATTATTCATATATAATTATATAAATATAATAATTTTCTTTAAAATTCATAATTTTAACTCTAAAATAAATTTATGGAGTTGATATAAATTTATATATCTCTTAAAGATATAAATAGTATGGCGAAAAAATCCAAAAAAGATAAAAAGACGGATAAATCTAAAAAGAAAAAAAAGATTATAGTAAAAGTAAAAAAATCAAAATCTATACCGGCAAAAGCGGGAGCAAAAGCAAGAGTAGATAGTCGCGGTAAAGTTGAAGTAATTTTACCGGTTGATCGTAGTCGCGGTAAATATAAACCAAGACAATCAAAAGAAGATCAAATAGCAGAACGAATAAAAAAATTAAGAGAAGAAAAAAATCAAAACTCTTTACAATTCGCGAGAGAATTATTAGCAAATGAAAATCTCGGGGCGAATACCCGTAGAAGCGGATCAATAAATCGTTCAAATGTTCCCGAACCCGAAGGCGGATTTACGGGTGGTACAACAGATAAAAACAATCTTTCAAAAGTTCAACAAGAATTAAAAGAAATAAAAGAAGAATTAAAAAAACAAAAAGCAGAGAAGCAGAAAGAAGAAAAACCAAAAGAAAAACAAAAAGAAAATCCAAGATCACCAACGGGAGAACCGAAACCAAAACCAGCAGAAGAAACGAAATCAAGACCATTAACGGGACAAACTATAAGACGAGAACAAAGAAGAAGTATTGTCGCCGATACTTTTTCAAATGTAGTAGTTCCCGCGGTTGGCGTAGTAGCGGGCGGAGTAGGATTAGGATTAAGAGCAGTAAGTAATGAAGCTCAAAGACAAAGAGACGAAAAAAGAAAACAATTAATAAAAGAAACAGAAGCGAAAGCAATCGCGGATACTGATAGAATTGTAGAAAATCTTAAAAAAGATAGAGAGAAAAAATTCAAAGAAAGAGAATTACAAAAAAGAAAACAAGAAGAAGCAAAAGAAATATTAGAAGAAAAGAGAAGAAAAGAAATAGCTAAAAAAGTAAGAGAACAAATTAATCCAATAGACAAACAAAAACAAAGAAAAGAAAAAGATATTAATAGTTTAATTGATAATCTTATGGGCGGTAAAAAAGAAAGTAATGTTGAATTAAAAATTGAAGAAGTTGAAAAAGTTGAACCAGTTCCCGAACCCGAACCAGTTGTAGAAGAAGAAGATAGCGACGACGAATTTCAATCCGCCGAAGAATTTGATTATCCCGAAGAAGAAGAACCGATTAAAGATAGAAGTAAATTAGTAAAAAATATTAAACCTATTGTAGATAAAGCAAAAGAAGATAGCTTATTAACTCCCGAAAAGAAATCCCGAAGACAAAGTTTCATACAAGAAGCAGAAAAAGAAGAACAAACCGATACTGCAAAGAAAAAATTACGAGAAGAAGCAGAAAAATTAAGAGAATTACAAATCGCTGGAGATCAAAAAGTAGCAAGAGAATTATTAATTGAAACAGCAAGAAATAGAGATAGAAAAATAAAAGAACAAGAAGAAAAACAAATTCAAATAGATAAATTAATTCAAAAAGAAATAGAAGAACGAAGACGAACCGAAAGAAATAGAAAGAGACGAGTAGCGGAGCAAGTATTAGATCAAACAATTCAAAAATCAATAGACGATAGAAATAAAGATTTATCAAAAAAAGTAGTAGGATCAGCAATAGATAAAGCAGAAAAAAGAGAAGAAGCAGAAGAAATATCGGGAGATCTTATTACGGGATTAATCGGTAGAGCGGTTAATGAAAGTAGTATCCAAAATACTCCAATCAATTCGGGACGCGGTAGAAAACCAAATGACGCTGGATATTTTCAAAAAGGATATACGCGAAAAGAAGTAGAAGATTTTAGAAATCTTCAAGAAAGAATAAAAAGAAATAGACGGGGATTAATGTTTTTTAATCTTGACGGGGATAGATACAATTATAAAAATAATAAAAATTTAGAAAAATTCATTAGAGAAGATATAAGAACATTAAGAGAACGCGGTATTAACCAATTAGAAATAGATCAAGCTACCGCAATATTAAATATTTTAGTAGCAGATATAAGAGAAGAAAAGAAATTTAATTTACTAGTAAGAACAAAAAGCGGATCGCGTCAAATAGTTCAAGAAAAACGCGGACGACCGAGAAAAGATAAAGATCTAGACGACCCACCACAAGAAATAGAAAAAGAAGTTCCGCAAAAAGAAAAAGAAGATTAAAATAATTTTTACACATTATGTAATAAATTTTATATATCTATTAAGTATAAATAATGGATAAAATGAAAGCTTTGAAAATGGGTATGATAACCAAAAAACAAATGGATAATCTTCCGCCCGCTTTACTTGACGCGATTATTAAAAAGAAAATGAAAGATATGGGCACGCACAAAATGGCGGACGGGACAGAAATGACGGGATCAAAACATAATAAAAATTCAAAACCAGTAAAGAAAAAGAAAGTTAAAAGTTCAAAAAAATAATATATTTATATATTAAATGAGTTATATAATTCCCGAAAATACAAAAAGTTCAATAGTATTATATTTAGATAGTAGAGACGCTTCAAGTTATTTAGCTCAAAAAACAGAAAACGCGGGGACTAATTACGAATATACTGCAGACTTAACTAGTTATTTTCAATATGTTCTTAAAGAAAATATAGAAGTTCCATTAAATCAAAGAGCGTTAGTAAGTTTAAATTCCGCTACTATTCCATATAGTTTTTATAATATTCGTAGCGGAGTTAATGATATATTAATTTATAAACTTGTAAATGAAACAACGGGATTTACGGGCGGAGATAAAACTTTTACAATTCCCGCGGGTAATTATTCCGCGTTTTCATTAGCGGATATTATAATAAATGATATAAATGATAATCAAAACGCGGGCAATTTACAATACACTTTTAGTATGAATTATGATAGCGATAAAAATAAATTTATATTCAATATTATTAATGATTTAAACGCGAATACATTATCAGTTGAATTTAAGTTTTTTGATAATATTCTATCAATAAATACCGAAATGGGATTTCGTCCATTTGATTTTAAATTTACAAGTTTAACCGAAGAAGCGGGGAGAACTAGCGAAAATGTTATAGATATAAATGGATCTATACACGGAGTTTATATTAGAACTAATTTAGTTTCGCAGGGGACATTAGATAGTCAAAATGGTACATTATCAAATATTTTATCAAGAATACCGATTGACGTTCAAAGCGGGGGTATTATATTTAGCGGACAAAGTAATCATAAATCAATTGTAGATTTAAGATATATTAACGCGATTACAATTAGATTAACCGACGAAAGAAATAGAATTTTAGATTTAAATGGATTACATTTTCAATTATCAATAGCTATAAGTTTTTTACACGCAAAGAAACCGATATCAATTCCAAACGGAGCATTAAGTCAAAATCCCGAATTAAGTTTTCATAATCAAGATAAATTAGAGAGAACCAAAGAGCGAATGATTAAAAGAAATACTAAAATAAAAAATAAGTAATAGTAAAAAATTAATATAAGTATTATTATAAAATGGGTTTCTTTTCAAGATTAGGATCAAAGATTTCAAGCGGATTATCAGCAGGAGCAAGATTAGGGCGTAAAGCTCTCGGTTCAGTTCATAGGATCGGCAATAAAATCGCGACGCAGGGCGGTAAGATTGTTTCCGCGGTTGAACGAATTCCACTAGTAGGACAAGTATTAGCTCCCGCTACGGGTATAGCCCGCTCCGCTTTGGGTTTAATTAAAAATGTAAGCGACGTGGCGGGGACGGGAGAAGCAATTTTACGAGAAGGAGAAGATATTATTAGAGCAGGGGGACAAGCATTAAGAACGGGCGACGTTCAGTCCGCCAGCGAAGTTATGAGACGTGGTAAATCTTTAATCGGGACTTCAAAATCAACACTAGAACGAGCAAGAGAAGTTAAAGACGAAGCTATTAAAGTCGCTCAAAGAAAACCGTGATTAAAATAAAATTATTCATAACGTGTAAAAATTTAATATAAGTATTAAATATAAATGAGCTTAATTACTAAATATGAGAGTTTAAGAAATACTTATTATTACGCTGTAGAGAGCGATCAGGGGATCGGCGATAATGACGAACTAGGACAATTTGAATTACTTATTCCCCCGTTTCCATTTCCCGAACACCAACGCGGACAATCGGCGATTTTTACATTAACGGATTTTTTCATAACCGGCATGACCGCGACCGCAAGAGTTTCAAGCGGAGCGGCTGGCGGGGCGACAGCTACGAAGCAAGATATAAGCGGATTTTTTGTTGAAATAAATGGACTTTCATTAAGACCGCAAAATCATAATACATTTTTATCAACTAATATTAGAGCTACTAAATCTTTTATGGTTCTTAATAGATACGCTAAAAATAATGACGGTATAAACGGCGGGCAAAGTTGTTTAGCGGGACAAGAAGATATAGAAGAAAGTGTTATATGTGGTAATCCGTCTGGAGAACAATTTAGAATTAAAGTATATTCATTAGATACGGGAGATCTAATTACAGATCAATCTACATTAAAATCAGTTATTAAATTTAAGATTGAATTACTTCCCGCAGATATTTCTAATGGCTTCGCATAAATTTTATTTAATTTATTTCTTTTCAAGTTTTTATAAAAAATAATAAAACTAAAACTAAAACTAAAACTAAAACTAAAACAATCTTTCAAAATTAAAATATAAGTATTATTATAAAATGAGTTTTGAGAGAGTAGCACCCCCGCAAGTTAATTATGATAATGTTCTTCCGTTAGCAATTGAGAGCCGTTCCAACCGCCGAGAGTTTCTTCCCGTTAATGGGCAGTCTTTCTCTAATACAAACGGAGCAACTACTATTCGTATTGACGTGAACGCCGATAGTATGTTAGACGCGAGCCATTCGTATATTGAAGCGACTATTACTAATGACGCTGCTAACACGACTTATATGGGTCTTAATCCATTTTCGCCCGCTTTTGTTCAGCGTTTGAGAATTGAAAGTGGCGGAGTTGTTTTAGAAGATATTAATGAATATTCGCGTCTATACGCAATGTTATCTCTTAATCAGTGTCCGCAGGATTACATTAAGAACAATCAGTCCAATCAGGGACTTTATTCCCCCGTTGTAGGAGGCAACGGGGTCGCCACCGCCGTAGGTAGTGGTGGTGTATGTGTCGGCGGATCTAATCATTCTTCGCCAGCAGTCGGGACGGTAGCCGCGTCCGCTGTGGACGGGTCTTCGGGATCGCTTGATACTGAATTACATTATCCGCCAATCGCTCAGGCGTGGCTCAACGGCACGCAGTCAGCTGTTAATGACGGAGCTATTACGGGGACAGCCGCCAATCAGCCAACCGCTTCGGGATTGACTACAATTCAAGCAAAGAGTAAAATTCGCGGTGGTTCTTCGCGAACTATCTGTTTCCCGCTTGTTTCGGGTTGGTTAAATATGGATCGCTACATTCCGCTAATTATGATGAACGCGGGTTTTACAATTGAATTAACTTTGTGCGACGCCAATCGTATCGGCAATTGTTATACCGAAGCCGCGGGAGACGATACCGAAGTAGGTGACGCTCTTGATTGTGTGTGGTCGGTTTCCGCTTGTAAATATGTTTCTCATTTAATAGATCTTGATCGCGAATTCTATGATCGTCTTCGTCTTGTTATGGACGACGCTGGAGGCACTCTACAACTAGCGGGACAAACATACCGTCATTACACGGGACAGCTTCCCGCCGGTGAAGGATCTCATACGCTAACGCTTCCCGCCCGAGTTAAGTCGGTTAAGTCAATTTTCGGGACTTTCATAGACAGCACTCAAATGGGGGATAATGATAAATATGATACTTCGGTTTTCCAAAACGCCAATATTGATAGCTACCGTTTTGAAATCGGTTCAGTTCGCTATCCGCAGACGGACGTGAAAGCAGCTACGCGTGAAAATGAAGTAGAACTTCAAAAAGCGTGGGGCAAACTCGGGGACTATTCGCACCAGCAGGCATATCAATACAAACATACGCTTAATGTAGAAGACGCTCGCGACGGTCTTACTTTACAGAAATCAACACTTTCCGCTTTCTTTGTAGGTTATGATTTTGAAGCGTTCCAGCGTGTCGCTCTTGAAAGCGGTATTAATACGGCGGATCGTTCTCTTCCAATTAACTTTATCTGCACGAAGGCAGCAGGTGGTACAACCGCTCCAACTCGGGCTGATTTCTATGTTCTTACAGACGCTATTTTCTATGTAAATCTTGACGGCACCGCTTCCGTATCGGTCTAAATAATTTTTTAACTAACTAAATTTTTTATCTATCTATTATTAAAATGAACTTAACTATAAAAGATAGCAATATTAAAGAAAAGCGTTTTACCGCTATTTTCAAAGATAAAAATAATAAAGTAATAAAGACTACTCATTTCGGTTTGAAAAATCCAAAAATCGGGACATATATAGATCATAAAAATAAAGAGATTAGAAAGAATTATAGAAAAAGACATAAAAGAGATTTAGATACTGACGATTTTAAAAGAGCCGGTTATTTAAGTTATTATATTTTATGGGGGGATAAAGATAATCTTAAAGACGCTATTGAAGATTATAAAAAAAAATTCAAGCTAAAATGAAAATAATATATAACTATATGTAAATGGTGGACAAAAAAAAACCCGTTAAGAAAGTAAAAATAGTTTATAAAGGTAAAACTAAATATGTTCCAAAAACTTATTTACCCGATACTCTTTCTTCCGCGGATAAGAAAAAACAAATAAAAAGTATATTTGAAAAAACAGAAAGACCCGAAGTAAAATTTAAAGAAAAAAGATCTTCTTGGGCAGAGAAATTTGAAAAGAAATATAAAACAACTATTAGAGATACTGATTTTATTAATAAAAATATTTTGAAAAAAGCGGGACAAGAAAAAATAATTATGAAAGGTAAAGGAGCTTATTATTCTAGCGGATCAAGACCAAATCAAAACGCGTTCTCTTGGGGATACGGGCGATTAGCTTCGGTAATTATGAACGGACCGAGTAGAAAATTAGATATTAAAATATGGGATAAGTATAAAGTAAAAAAATAATATAAGTAGTTAATATAAATGAGACCAATAGTAGCAAGAAGCGGAGGTAAATCTAAATTAGTTGATATAATACTTCCATTAATTCCGGATCATAAAATATATGTTGAACCGTTTGTAGGAGGAGGGAGTTTATTTTTTAATAAGATACCGAGCGAAAAAGAAGTATTAAATGATTTTGATAAAAATTTAATGAATGTTTATATAGATATGAAATCTGTAGGAGATAAGATAACTAAAATGAATTTTACTCCCGAACGAAAAAAGTTTATAAGATTAAGAGATCAAGATCAATTTAAAAATAATAAAGAAAGATTATATAGAAATTTATATGTTAATCTAAATTCGTTCCGTGGTGATAATAGATCTTTCGTTGGCGAGAAAAAAGTTAAAGAAATTGAAGGAGGAGATAGAGGTAAAAAATATAGAGATCTATTTTATTTTAATAGATTAAAAGATACAAAATTATTAAATAAAAATTATGTAGATATTATAAAACAATATGATAGCCCCGCTACTTTTTTTTATCTTGATCCGCCATATAGCGACATTGATAAGAATAAAGAATATGATAAAGATTTACGAGATTTTGATTTGAAAGAATTGTATGAAAGTTTAAAAAATATAAAAGGTAAATTTTTATTATCTTATGATTTAAGAAGTAAAGCTCAATTAAAAAAATTATTCAACGATAAAAAATATAAATTCAAAGTTGTTTCAACGAGATATGAAACCGATAAAAAAGCGTTTGAAATTAAAGAAATAATTGTTATGAATTATAAAATATAATCTTTGTATAATATAATTAACTGAAATGAGTGAAAGTAATAATCAATTAACGGGCTTTGATTTATGGACGCCAAACGATTATAGTAATTTTATTACTATTTGTGCGGCAGCTATCGGTTCTACGCTTCTCGTATTATTTAAATCGCGTTGTAGTAAAATAAGTTTCTGTTGGGGACTTTATTCTTGTGATAGAGAAGTATCTACGGATAGCGAAGAAGACGATAACGAAGACGCAAATCAAAATCAAAATCAACAACCGCCCGCTCCATAGAAATCCCTTCAATAATTTTTACCGTCTTGAAAAAAGTTTTACAAAATTTTTTTTTATATACA
>Ga0114915_1001405_pt1 | contig 10437 bp, 10 predicted proteins | sample MalvirAntarct_55_FD_87288 | JGI IMG/M metagenome (GOLD analysis project Ga0114915, IMG submission 87288) | Marine viral communities from the Global Malaspina Expedition - Malaspina viral metaG Antarct_55 | ecosystem: Environmental > Aquatic > Marine > Oceanic | place: South Georgia Island...
CTTCTCTCTACGTTGTCTTTTTATTTCATAAATTATCAAAGAATAATAAAGCACATGGGGAAATCTTTACGCTGAGGTGAAGATCCTTTCTATCTCTAAAAAACAAAAAATTGAAACTAATATTATCTTATCTTTATTGCAAATCATGCCTCGCAAAATCCATCTGTGTTTTGACTTTACACAATCTGGAACTCCCAATTGTCTAAAAGAAGCAGACATTCATTTTAAATCCACTCGGGGAGAAGCTAAAATACCTTGCTTATTCTGTAAAAATTGTTTTGATAAAAGATTTTCAGTATTTCTTGCCAGGTTTGTTAAATCATAGGTTTCATCTCTCTTAGATTATTTCTGAGTGTTGATTGTTAACACAAAACTAGAGTTAGGACCCAAGCCTGGCTCTAATTCATTCTGTGTATTCAAAATTCTAATTCTAACACTTTGGATAGTCAAAGGTTCGCCTTTATGGACATACGGAACTCCGTCACCGATTGATTGAGTGAAGTTACCCGCCGAGAAGTATTTACCAACTATCGCTTGCACTAAGCTATTATTATAAACTTGACCCGTTATTTCCTGACTATTTATTCCTGATATTTCTATCTGATAAAAAGCTTGATCGTCATTTACTGGTGTTTGTGAATTGGCTTTTAATCCTACTGGCGTGTCCACCTCTATTATCTCATTCCAATAATTGTCAGTCGACGGTGACGATCCCATTGTGTCAAAATTCTCATTTTTTGTTACTAAGGTATCATGACCAATAAAAAATCCTGTCTTATTTCTGCCTGTGGTTACGGATATTGGATGCGTTTTTACTGCTCCTAAGGCAGTATTTCCAGTAAAAGAACCTGTGTTGAAAGGCGTAACTTGCCCACCATCTGGAGCTATGTGTGTTAAAATATCATCTGAAAATTTCATTTTATCAAACCATAGTGTCCTTGGTTGTAAATCAGTAATAAAACAACCCGAGTAAACATCTTTGGTGTTTAGGGTTGGTCTGAAGCTGGTAGTTGTGCTTCTTCCTTGAATCTGATAAACGACCTCTGGACCCGGACCAAATACAGCCGGTACTGCAGGAGTGGGATTGCTACCAGTGCCGGCTGCTACGGCTGCTTGGATCTCAGGACCTCGTATATAAAATGGTGTGTGGGCTTCCAAAAAATTAAAAGATTGTGTGACGTCATCAAAAATAAGCGACATATTTTCTGCTCCTACAATATGAGGGTCAGCACCGCTGTTGCCATTTGTTGTTGCTTGGTTAAAAGAAAACAAAATATTAGCTTCTTCGTTAACCCAAAAGGGTTGTACTCCCTCCGCTGCAGGATTGGTAACAGCAATAACGGGATCTGGGACACCATCGTCTGGACGGGCTTGAAGCCCAATTTTTGAAAAAGTCCATGGATTTGGAAAAATAGGATTCTTTGGAATCTCTGCACCTCCTATGGCGGTATTAAAACCATTATATTGCATCATTAAATCATATGTTGTTTGAAAAATATATGAACTCGTGAAACCAGGGGCATTAAAAGGCTGATTTAAATCGGCGGGGTTATTGGAAACACCCACAATTGGATTTGCTAATGCATTTAATTTATCAGTGATTAGTTGTGCTAATTCTGCGTACCCATATGCTTTGGGAGGAATATCAATTGTAGTTGTGTATTGTCTAGGACTCATAATACAGCCGTTACTTGTTGGGTTTGAAACTGGCGATGTTGTCAGTTGGTTTCTTTGAAGTTTGGTTCCTTCATATGTCCGAGAGGCTGCGATTTTTGGATCGGCGAGCACTCTCTCAAAATATTGCGACCTGATATTTACAAACGCTTGGTCTATCGGTTGCGAATTTGGCACACCGCCGGATTTATAATTAGTATAAGCTATAAATGGCGGTTCATCTATAGAATAAACAATTGGATCCCATACACGCTGACCTGTGACGTCTAAAGGATCCTCCCAATTATTCCAGTAAAACCATGCCCAGTTCCGACCCCAACCATTTTCTTTGCCTTTATATTCTTGAGGTAAGTGTTTGAATTTAACCTCTACGGCTCGGTTTATTGGATTAGGTGTGATGTTGGCGTCGGTCATTCTGAGATATAGCTCGGTGACGCCTGAGTTGGGATTAATTGGAACCCCAGGCGTTTCGAGGGGGATATATTTTGTAAAATTTTTAGTCATTGATTGATATTGTTTCTCAGTTGGAAGTGAGGGATTTTTATATTGAATAGTTACTGAAGGGCTAAAATCAATAGCGGCAGGATTTTCACTGGAATCCCAATCTTTGTTAAATGGGAAGAAAGCTTGAGTCATTCTTACTAAATGACCTGTACCCCTATCTGCGAAATAATTATATCCGCCGGCATCTCCCTTAAAAAACCACTGGGTAAATGGGGGGTTTCCTGAAGCGAATGTAGAATCCACGTTTCTTTTTGCTTTCCAACCTTTCCTTTTTGGTGGCGACGCCGTGTCAAACCAACCTTCAATGATAGCTGTATGTCCATTCGGTTCATCAAAGGTAGCTGCCGTCGAGGTTCTGTGATAAAAGAAAAATTGATGGGCATCGTTTACTACTTTCAAATTCATATAGCCATTTAACATATTTGGTTGCACTAAAGGTGTATTTTGGGATGCTGGGTCGGCAGGTGCGCCCCCGAGGTCTGGTCCCCCTTTTACTATATACTCTGCTTTTCCTATGAGCGGGTCGGCGGGATCGTTGTCGGCGACTGGTATAAGTTCCACATTAAAATCAGGAGGGGCTGGGGTTACGGCTAGATTATTAGCGCCTAGCCAGTCAAAAAAAGTATTTAAATTAGCGGAGGACTGGTCTTGTAAAATATATGTTTGTCCTCGGCATGGATCATTTGGGCGATTCTCTTCAGACCACAACCCATAGCCTGGGGTGGTTCCATCGGTATTATCAGTAACATCTGTAAAATATATACCTGTTTGGATTGTGACACTTCTCTCTTCTGGAGTAACATTTATAACATTAGAATCAAGAATACTTGTATCTACGAAAGCCTTGGTTAATTGTAGTGCGTCGCCTTCTTTCAAAACTATCGGTTTTGGTAGGTTAATAGAGAACGTTCCATTTGGATCGCTTACTGCATTTTTATTTTCTTCCAATAAAACAATAGTTTGGTTCGCTGCAATCGGTGCGGGGGGATTTGATGCCATATTATATATATTGTTCTATATATTTTTTTATTCGTTAATATATAGAAATGGTTAAACTGATGAAAATAATTCCATCTAAAGTTAAGGGGAAGAAATGGACAGCGTTCTTCGATTTAGGAACGAAAGATAAAAAAGGAAAACAAAAGGAAAAGGCTGTCAGTTTCGGAGCCGAGGGCTACAGGGATTACACGCTTTTGAATGATAAGACATCTAAATTTTATGAAAAAGATAAGAAAGAGAGAGATAAGGTTAAAGCCGCTTATCAGGCGCGACATGCAAAAGACCCAATTAACGAGCCTATGACAGCAGGCAGTCTTAGTTATTGGATTTTATGGTCGTCGCCTTCATTCGGCGGTTCCATTCGTAACTTTAAGAGGAAGTTTAAATTAAATTAAGCCCCTAAAGTACTACTATAATTAAGATTTGGGATTACATTCGCTCCAACCCCGCCCTGCATGACTTCTTCATGGGCCTTAATTTTCCGGCCGATTACTTGCGTAGCGATTGCGGCTCCCGCAGCAATCAGAAGCCCTAATGGATCTGCTTCGCTAGTCCCTTCGGCTGTTTCTTCGACATCTTTTGCATCTTTAGCTATTTTTAAATCCTTCGCCACCTTGAGAGCCTTCTCCGAATCTTGGGCAGCTTTTGCAACTCGGGCGACATCCGCTGCCGCCGCTTCAGCCGCAGCAGCTTCAGCGTCAGTTCCACTTTGAACTGCTCTTTGAACATCTTCTGCTGCTCGTGTAGCTTGACCCTCATGCTGTGCCAATTGGTCGGCTAATTCTCCTTGATTTTTTAATGCTAATGCTGAACGAGCCTCAGCGGTCATTCTACTTTCTTCAGCAAGGTCACGAGCCTTAATAGCGTCGGTCGTTGATGTTCTAATTGCGCCATCGGCACCGCTGGCCGCTTTTGCTATAGCATTATCGGCTACATCTTTTGCTACGCCCTCGGCAGTCTTTTTGGCTGCTAGATCGGCAGTAGAATTTTCAACTTCTTCGTCGGCTAATTGTTTAGCAGTTCGCGTGGCGTCTCTAACTTTATTTGCTTCTTCTAAAGCATCTTGAACAGGTTTTAAATCATTAGGTGACGGGGCATCTGGTAGAACAGGAGGGGCTTGTGGTTGGGTTACCCCTTTTATTTTACTAGCCAATTCCTTTGCTACCTCTTCGGCACGATCTTGGGCTGATTTAGCAATTCTACGAGCGACGTCTTCGCCCTTTCCTTTTAATGATTGAATTTTTTTTGATTTCTTTAATAGACTCGTAAACTTATCTACAGCCTTGACCTTCGCAGCCAGCGCCGCGCCGATAAGAAATTGTTGCTCAAAATTAGCTTTATCATTTGTTATCTGAGTCTCGGTTGCTCCCGACTGATCAACCTGATTTCGTAATTGCTGTGTTGTATTTGAATAATTTGCAAAAGCTGATGATTCTGACATTCTAATATATCATTATAAAAATATTTTAGCGTAAATAATAATAATAGATTATATTATAATGGATAATATCATCAAATTGCCTGCTCAACAAGCTTTATTTAACGCAACTAACCGACTTGTAGACCTTGTTATTCCTGGAAATAGCGGCGTCTATAATCTTAATGAATCTTATGTAGCTATTGATCTGGCTGCGCAGGGTATTGAACTAGATTCTGGTCAAGCAGCTGCCGGACGACTTGAACGAGCAGGAGCATTCCTCCCTGCCACCTCGGCGGTTGCTGACGTGCGACCTTTTCTTAAACACAACGCGACGACAGAAACCATTTACGACATGTGTGCTGTGCCTGTGGAGGCAATTGTCCGAAATTGCTCTATGTTTACGGCTTCTCGTGGGAAAATTGAGGATATCCGACGGGCTGATACACTCCGAGCCACGATGAAGGCTTATACGCAAGATATTGAAGATGTTGAGACATCAGCTCTAGGCGGTTTCGCAGCCATGGCTAAGGAAACTCCTTGGGCTACTGGACGACTGGCGGTTCTTGTTGGTGTTGGTGATACCGCATCTGAATACAAAAATCACGAACTCCGGATTATGCTTAAAGACATCTTTAACATCGGTGTTTCTGAAGAATGGGATTCATCCGTTTATGGCGATACACGAATCCACCTTGAGCTTAACCTAGACAGACTTAAACTCGTACAGGTTGCTGATGGGAGCCTTACCGCTGCTGATTCTATCTGGAATCACTATAAGAATAATCAGCAGGTTGTTTTGCCTGTAGTGGGTGGAACCGACGTCGAGCCAACCCAACCAAACAATAAGAAATATAAAGAGGCCAAACAGCTCAGTTTTAATCCCGTAGGTGGTACAGCCAACGTCACGAACATGGACACTATTGAGATGCAGGCTGAGTATGATTCATTAGACTGCTCGCCTTTCTACGTGAATCAAATGCTTTTTGTCAAAACTAATTATACTCAAACTGGTGGCGGCGGCACAGGAACAAAGTATCCCGCCGACAACGATAATCGTTTTGCTGTGGTTAAAAGTATTTCTTGGAGCCCAACAACCAAACGTATTACTCTTGGTTTCGGAGTTGGTTCGGAAGTTCTCAATATCACGGCACCTATCACCAACAACGCGCTAAAGATTGATCGTCTAGTCTGTAACATCAATCCTACTACAGCATCGGTCTCAAAAGCAGAGGCTGGTCTGGTTCAATCTGTGGAACTTACGGCTGTGAGACGACCCGATCTTAACTCAGGACCCGACCAAACTCAATATACTCAATTTATAACTCAATCAGACCAATGGCAGAATTCTTCACAGCTTAATAGAAGTTATTATCTTCCACCTCAAACGACCAACGCCTTTATTATCCTTCCTTCACAATCCAATGATGGAGCTGAACCAACAGCCTTTTCAGATATTCTAGGTTGCGCTCGACTTGGAGATTACCGATTTACTCTCAACGGCGAATCTGTGACTAACCGACCCGTCCCTTTTCTTCCTCCCGATGCAGTATTAGTGCCGCTTTCGGGTAATGCGGACAATAAAAATGGTAGAGGATCGTCTCTTCACTATACTGGTATTGCAGAGACTATGATGAATTCAGGACGAAGATACCACTCCCTTAATGAGTCTGTTTATGACCAAAAAATCCCTAACTCAATTGACATGCCTATTAACGACACGACGGGAAACCCTGGTTGGCCGACTCTGAAAGCTGCACCAAATAAACTCTGTTATATGCTTGCTTTGCCAGTTCCAATCAGCAACTCCCAAACTATGCTTACCATGGAACTTAACGGTAACTTCCCTGCATCTTCAGGGGAGCTCCATATTTTCTCGGAAGTGCGATCCGTAGCATAATTAATAATATTTTCAATACTTATATGAAATTATTATTAGGAAATTGTTTAGCAGAAATGAAGAAACTTGATGATTGTTCTATCTCTCTATTTATAATGGACTTACCATATAATATTACTCACGCAAAATGGGACTTGCCTATTGATTTACAGAAGTTATGGGTATTGATTAAAAAGAAAATGAAACCCGACGCAAACATCGTATTTTTTGGAACGGCGAAATTCGGCTATAAATTAATTGACTCAAATCCTAATTGGTTTTCTTATGATTTGATTTGGGAAAAATCCAGACCTACAGGGCATCTAAACTCTAAAGTTGCCTTTTTAAGAAAACACGAAAACTTATATATTTTTAAAGACAAGGGTGCAGTTTATAATCCACAGATGGTTCTTAGAGACAAACCTATAATCCAGCGTAGGAAGAAGAAGAAGCGAGACGGATTATATAATGAATATTATGATCTCGAAGAGAGAATCTATACACATAAATATCCTGTTTCAATTTTAAAGTTTGCATCGGTTCATAAACCTATCCATTCTACTGAAAAACCTCTTTCTCTCTTGGAGTATTTAATAAAGACATATAGTAATGAAGGAGATATAATTTTAGACCCTACATGTGGGTCTGGAAGCACGGGCGTTGCATGTCTTAATACTAAACGTGAGTTTATAGGTATTGAATTAGACGAAAAGTATTTCAATTTAGCAAAAAAGAGAATTGAGTTAAAATAAACTCTATAAGAGGAGAGGGCACTTGATAAGAGATTTCTTTGCTTACTCTTTGCACTCCACTTCTAACACGATTATGATGACTACCTTGTATTGATTCATGATGACAATTATTAACTACATTTTTTCTTTTATAAAAACATTTTTCTAAATTTAATTGTTTATTACTAAATATATCTGTATTTTTCATATATGGAAATCCATATTTACAATAAGAACATTCGTTTATTATAGGTTTAAAATCGATCATATATTTACTATATCTCATTAAAGCACGTGGATTTTCTATTAAATATAATGAAGGTTTAAAATAGTCAATAATTTCTATAACTTTTTTTAAATATAAATCACCTAATCGAGCGGTGTCAGTCTTGGGTGTCATATCTACTTTTAATCTATGTTTACCACCACCCATAGTAGAAAACGATGTACAAGGTGGACTCGCCCATATTATTTTAAAATATCCAACTGGTAATTGTTTATAATCCCATTTTAATAAATCACAACAATAAGTGGGTTGAAACTTTTTCAATAAATCTAATGTAGTAGTTGTATAGCCATATTTATCTGCTACTTTACTAAAACTTTTTGTACCACAACATAAGTCTAATGTATTCATTTAATTACTCTATAGAATAAAAAATAAGTATTTAACTTTAGGAAAAAATATAATTGAAGATAAAAGTATTTCAATGTAGCGAAAGAGAGAATTGATGGGATTTAAAAAGGAACATTATAATCTAATCTATAATTATAATGTTTGAAACTTTAGAGAGAATGCTAATGGAATACAATTGGAAATTAAATAAGAATAATCAGACAACCCAGATGCGAAAAGGGCAATTTTCTGAAAATGTCGGTCTCACCTGTCACTGGGCTAAGCCTGGTAAACCGATGTTGCCTACACGAGCCATGATTGCTAATAATGCTGAGATCTATAACGAATGTAAAAATCTGTTTCCTGAACATGAGTTTGATTGCATTATGATTAATAAGAATTTTACATGTCCCCCACACAAGGATAAAAATAATATAGGTGATTCTATAATCATAGGTTTTGGCGATTACGCGGGCGGTGAATTAGTTATTGAAGATGAACCCGTAGATATTTATTGGACTCCGATGATTTTTAACGGACACGAAAAGGAACATTGGGTAGCTCCGTTTGTTGGTGAGCGATATTCGATTGTCTTGTGTAAATCAAAATTTATGCAACATTCTAAGCCTTCTTAAAATCTATGAGTATGTCTAAGCCTGATCTCACGCCATCCGTCCTTTCTAGTAAATAAAGAAACCAGTTCTGGATATGTATCAATTAAATAGCCTACAGCAATATTATTTTGATTTTCTCTATCTTTTTTATTACCAATCCCTCCTTCTGCAAACATTTTACTTTTAAAAGAAACATGATTAAACCTAACAATCCCACAGGAGTGAATGTAATGCATGATAGTATTTTCAATATCTTCTTTAGTGGAAGAGAGATGATCTAAATTAAATTGTTTGTTTATCATTCCGAACATTCCACCGATACAGAACTTAAGATTATAACTTACTCTCTGTTGTTGCTTCATAAAGAATAGATTAGATACTGCATTTACACCCCAGAGCGACAAGCCTGTTTCATTTAATAGTTCTTCACCTTCAATAAATAAATCAGGGTTAGGTGCTGGTAATAAGCATTCAATATCATCATCTAAACAAACAACATATTCATCATAATCATAATAATTATTAATAACGTTTCTAATATTAACAATTCCCTTCTCTCCAACAACAATATTATAAGAAGGATAATGAGATTGATAAATAGCCAACTGCTCAAAGTCAGCGACAAAAATGGTAATGTCTTCATGACGAACTCCGTTCATTTTAGTTAAAAAAAAGAGAGTTTTATCACCTAATGTTTTAGCTCTATTATATGATGGAATTGCAATTTTCATTATATAATAGTTAAATATTTTTATCTTTTTAATAATCAATACATATTGTACAATGAAACGATCTGATTTTAAACTCGAGCCAGAATTAAAAGGCATGAAGGTTGCCGATATTAAAAAACATGTCCGTGCATTTAACAAACATTATGCAATTCAAGGCTATTCCAAACTCAAGAAAACTGAACTTGTTAGTGCGATTTTGTCGGCACAAATGCGTCTCGGCGGAGCAAAGAAAACCAAAAAAAAACTAGTTGTTGTTGAAGCACCAGCGAAGAAAGCGACACCAGCACCTAAGAAAGCGACACCAGCACCTAAGAAAGCGACACCAGCACCTAAGAAAGCGAGTGCTTCTAATACATTAACATCTAATAGACAAGTGGTTCAGGCATTGCTTGATGGGGCTATTCATTTATTAAACATCGATCATATTAATGAGGTGGAGAACGACAGCACTGCAAGGATGCTCGGGGTAGAGACTATAAGTGAGAGAAAAGAACTTCTTAAAAAATTTCAAGATAGTCCTGCCTTATCAAAAAAACTACTGGCTTATGATTTCTTTCGCTTTGGACGAGTGCGAAAACAAGTGGGTATACAGAAAATACCACTTAATCTTTTTAAAGAAATTAATGAGAATATGAAACTGATAGAAGAAAAGTTGCGGACTGAATTAGGGCGCGATACAGCAACAGGTAAGTTGAAAACACTTGAAACATCAACACGACCAAAAGCGGTTCGTGATTTAAAAGAATATCTGGCTCTTCCATTATGGAAAAAGGTAGAGAAAGCCGTGACTAAGTATGATTATGGTGATGATAATAAAACTGGTTTCCAGTTTCTACGTGCAATGATTGAATTAGTATAAATAAGTATTTTAATTTAGGAAAAAATATAATTGAAGATTCTTTTTTATTCAATTATATAAATGACGAAATGCAAAAAATGCAAATGCCCTACCAAAGTTGATATTCAAATCTGTGTTCCCGAAGGAATTGAGATCGGTGCCGTGGAAATCTTCCAAGTGGCTGGCGGTAAACCAACTGGCGAGTTTAAACCCGGACGTGTTGAAGAAGGCGATTGGGATAGCGATGAAGACGATGAAGATTATGTACCAGGTATCGATAGTGAAGACGACCCATATGAAGAGTTGCCCTTTAGCGAAAAGGAAAAGCAAGAACTCAGAGATGAGCTATTAAATCTAATTCTAGAACAAGCGGAGAACGACGACACAGAATAGTTAATAAAAGTGATATAAAGATTATATTTATATTTATATCA
>Ga0114915_1001406_pt1 | contig 10421 bp, 7 predicted proteins | sample MalvirAntarct_55_FD_87288 | JGI IMG/M metagenome (GOLD analysis project Ga0114915, IMG submission 87288) | Marine viral communities from the Global Malaspina Expedition - Malaspina viral metaG Antarct_55 | ecosystem: Environmental > Aquatic > Marine > Oceanic | place: South Georgia Island...
GGTTGTCGCGCATCCGGGAGAGGAGCGGGACGTAGACGAGGAGCCCCAGCGCCGCCGTCGGGTGGAGCGCGCGCGCGAGCATGCGGAGCGTGGCGCGCGTCTGCGGTCGCATGCCGTTCTGCTCCATCACGTGGAAGTCGACCGCCAGGTGACGCGCCTCGTCCCGATTGATGTGCGCGAAGACCGCGTGACAGACGGGGTCGTGCACCTCGTCGAGCAGGAACTTCACGAGGGCCCCGTCGAGCGCAACCTCGAGCATGGCGATGACGCAGGTGAGGGTCGCGAAGTCGATGTCGTCGGCGTGGCGGTCGAGCCAGGCGACGACGAGGCGGACGTTGATGTTCGCGTCCGGGATCTCGCCCGGGCGCACCATGCCCCAGCGGCGCATCAGGGCGAGCTCCGCGCGCGCGTGCTGCTCCTCCTCGCGCTCGAAGCATCGGTAGATGGCGCGCAGTCGTGGATCGGGCGCCTTGTCGGCGAGGGCGGCGAAGCCCCGGGCGCCGACGTGCTCGATCCAGACGAGGTCGCACATGAAGTCGCGGAGCTGCTCGCGCTGCTCGGGCCGGACGCGGTCCGCGCCGGGGGCGTCCCAGTCGATGGCCCGAAGCTCCCAGCGGCCGGCCTGCACCTTCTGGAGCATCTCGTCGAGGTCGAGCTTCATCGCTTCCTCCGCCTGGGGTTCGGAGCCACGGTCAGCGCCGGCGCGAGCAGGGTGGCCAGGAACGGCCGGAGCGGGCCCGGCGCGGGCGCGAAGACGAGCGAGAGCGCCACGCGGACCACCCACTGGGTCAGCGCCACGGGATCGCGCTCGGCCAGCAAGCCGGCGCGCATGGCGGCCTCGACCGCGGGTGAGAGCGCGCGCGTGAAGCGGTCGATGAGGTTGGGCAGGCCTCGCTCGAGGAAGCCCCCGACCAGCTCTGGCTCGTCATCGAGGAGCTTCGCGAACACGGGGTTCGCGAGGACGTGCTCGACCGTGGACGCGACGAGCTCGATGACGACCTCGGGGCCGCCCCCCGCGGCGAGGCCGACCTCGCTCGCGCGATCGATGATCCGGTGGACCTCTCGCGCGATGAGCAAGCGGAAGATCTGCTCCTTCTTGCCGAGGTGGCGGTAGAGCGTGGTGCGCTCCACGCCGGCCTCGCGGGCGATGTCCTTGGGCGACGTGCGCGACCAGCCGTAGCGCCGCACGCAGCGCTCCGCCGCGTCGAGGTAGGGCGCCAGCGACGCGTCGGGGCGGGGCGGGAGGCCGCCGCCCTCGACCGCGTCGGCCAGGAGCGTGGGGATCGTCGAGGCCACGCGGCGAGTCTGGCACTCTCCGCGCGATGCAACAAGTTGGGTGCGTTGTTGCAGCGCCTGGCGACATCGGCGGGGGAGCGGGTATGGTCGCCGGATGACCTTTCGGACCCTCGCGCTTTGCCTCGTCACATTCTCTGTCGCCGCCGGCTGCACGAACGAGCCGGAGGGCGCGCTGAGCCGGGAGGAGGCCCGCGCGATGGGCGGCGGCTCGGCCGACGGGGCGCGGGATCTCTGCGAGGTCTACGGCTGGTACGGAGACGGCGCCTACTGCGACGAGTTCTGCCCGCGGCGCGACCCGGACTGTGAGGCGGCGTGCGAGGTCGACGCGGACTGCCCGCCGATCTTCTGCGGCGAGGGGGACTGCGCGGCGGTCCTCTGCGAGGCGGGCGCCTGCGCGGTGACGGGCGCGTGCACGGCGCAGCTCCGCTGGCTCCAGAAGGACGCGTACGTGAGCGCGGCGGGGCGGAGCCGGCCGTTCTGGCCGCCGCACACGACCATGCAGCTCGTCGTGGAGTGCGGCGGCGAGGTCGTGCGCGAGGCGGAGGCGGCCAACCACGGGACCACCGTCGACGCGGTCGACGCGGAGGGCACGCCCATCCTCGTCGAGGTGTACGCCGAGGAGGTGAGCGGCTCGCGCGCGGAGCTGACGGCGCTGGCCGACGCGTTCGAGGGCTGTGAGTGCGGCACGACGTTCCTCAGCATGGACGAGCTCGAGGACGGGCTGGCGCAGGAGCTGGTCGGAGAGCTGGCCGGCTATGCGCAGGAGCACTTGATCTGTTCGGAGGACATCGGCGGGACGGACGCGATCGTGTCGGCCCTCTCGATGGGCGACGTGGACTTCGTGCTCGCCAACATCGGCGCGTGCACCTGGGCGTCCGGCGCGAGCTGGGAGGACGGGCTCGACGACGCGCTCGCCGCCGTCGCGGCCGCCACGAGCGAGACGCTCGCCGACTACCACGTCTGCAACAACGACGCGCTCCTTCAGGCGGAGCTCTTCGCGCGCTTCCGCGACGAGGGCGTGGTCTCGGCCTGCGAGGGGAGCTCCTCGCTCTGCGCCGGCCCCGCCTGGCTCTACGACCCGGCCGAGTGAGGGATACCGGTTGGGCCCGGCTGCGCTATGACTGCGCGCGATGGCCCAGCTGGACGTGACCCGCGGAAGAATGCGCCTGCCGGTGATCGGCGCGCCGCTCTTCATCATCTCGAACCCGAAGCTCGTGATCGCGCAGTGCACGGCCGGCATCGTCGGCTCGTTCCCCGCGCTGAACGCGCGGCCGCAGAGTCAGCTCGACGAGTGGCTGGACGAGATCACGTCCGCGCTCGCCGCGCACGACGCCGCGCACCCGGACGCGCCCTCGGCGCCGTTCGCGGTCAACCAGATCGTGCACCGCTCGAACGACCGGCTCGAGGCCGACCTCGCCGTCTGCGAGAAGTACCGGGTGCCGATCGTGATCACCTCGCTCGGCGCGCGCGCGGAGCTGAACGACGCGGTGCACGGCTGGGGCGGCAAGACGCTCCACGACGTCATCAACCTCCGCTTCGCCCACAAGGCGCTCGAGAAGGGCGCCGACGGACTGATCCCGGTCTGCGCCGGCGCGGGCGGGCACGCGGGCACGCTCTCGCCGTTCGCGCTGGTGCCGGAGCTGCGGCAGTTCTTCGACGGGCCCATCGCGCTGTCGGGCGCCATCGGCACGGGCGACGCGGTGCTCGCGGCGCAGGCCATCGGCGCTGACTACGCGTACATCGGCTCCGCCTTCATCGCGATGGAAGAGGCCAGAGCGTCCGAGGACTACAAGCGCGCCATCGTCGACGGCCGGGCGGAGGACATCGTCTACACGAACCTCTTCACCGGCGTGCACGGCAACTACCTTCGCGGCTCGATCGAGAACGCGGGCCTCGATCCGGCGAACCTGCCCGAGGCGGACCCGAGCAAGATGAACTTCGGCTCGGGCGGCAACACCGACGCCAAGGCCTGGAAGGACATCTGGGGCTCGGGCCAGGGCATCGGCGCCATCGACGCGGTGCAGTCAACCGCCGACTACGTCGCGCGGCTCACCGAGGAGTACGAGGCGGCCCGCGCGCGCATCAACCTCGCTTCAGGCCGCGCTCCTCGATGATGCGCTCGTTGATCTCGGTCGATCGCTGGTAGGCGGTGCGGGCGGCGAGGCGCTCGACGTAGGCCACGTACTCGGGGCGCTTCTCGAGCATGCCGAACATGGTCATCCAGCGGACGGTGCCGCCGAAGACGACGTCGGCCATCGTGAACTGCTCACCGAGCAGCCAGGGGCCGTCGCCGATGGCCGCGCTGATGGTGTCGAGCATCTCCTCGTAGCTGCCCCAGCCGGCCTGCGCGGGCTTGAAGTCCCACTCGGCGGCCTTGGCCAGGCACCCCGGCTCGATCACGGATGGCGCGTAGAACGACCAGCGCAGGTAGGTGCCGCGCTCTGGGCTGTCGGGCGGTGGCGCGAGGCGCCCGAGGGCGTAGCGGTCGGCGAGGTAGAGCCCGATCGCGGCCGCCTCGGTCACGACGGTGTCGCCGTCGACGAGGGTGGGGATCTTACCCATCGGGTTGACCCCCTTGAACTCGGGCCGCTTCTGCGCGCCGGTCATGATGTCGAGGTGCTCGAGCGTGTACTCGCACCCGACCTCCTCGAGCATCCAGAGGACACCCGCCGCGCGGGTGAACGGGTGGTGGTGAAGGGTCAGCGTCATGGGCCGGAGCCTACCTCAGCGTGTACAAGGGGGGACCGATGTCCTTGATGACGACGCCATACGAGGCCGAGCACCTGCAGGGGCGCGTGTTGCTCTACCTGCAGGTGGTCCTGGCCATCGACGTCGCGGCCCACGTCAGCGACCTGGTGATGCCGCCGCTGGTGGGGTGGGGCTCCGAGGGGCTGACCGGCTCCTACACGTCGCTCCGGTGGATCGTGAGCAGCCTGCTGGTCACGGGCTGGGCGGTGACGCGGTTCACACAGCCCCGCCGGTGGCTGCTGGAGTCACTCGAGAGCGTGATGACGGTGGGGCTGGCGGTCGTCTATGGCTATCTGTCCCTGGAGATCACCCGGGTCGGGCCCGAGGTCTCGGGGGTGGCGTTCTCGGTGCTGGGCGTCGTCCTCTTGCTCGTCGTGCGGGCGGCGCTCGTGCCGAGCCCCGTCCTGCGCACGGTCGCCGTCGGCGTGGCGTCGTTCGGCTGCGCCTTCGCGGTGGCGCGCGCGTCGCTCATGAGCGTGGACGCGGTGTCCCGCGAGGGCATGGTCTTCATGAGCGGCGCCTTCGTCGTGGCGACCGCGGTCACCTCGCACGTCATCTACGGGCTGCGCCGTCAGGTGCGGACCGCGATGCGCCTCGGCCAGTACCAGCTCGGCCGCAAGCTGGGGGAGGGCGGCATGGGCATCGTGCATGAAGCGACGCACCTCATGTTGCGGCGCCCGACCGCGGTGAAGCTCCTGCCGGTCGAGAAGGTGGGAGAGCGCACGGTGGCGCGCTTCGAGCGCGAGGTGCAGCAGACGAGCCGGCTCGAGCACCCGAACAGCGTGCGCATCTACGACTACGGGCGGACGCCGGACGGGCAGTTCTACTACGCGATGGAGTACCTCGACGGCGTGACCCTCGAGCAGCTCGTGGCGCGCGAGGGTCCGCTCCCCGAGGCGCGCGCGGCGCACATCCTCGCGCAGGCCGCGCACGCGCTCGCGGAGGCCCACGACCTCGGCCTGGTGCACCGGGACATCAAGCCCGCCAACCTGATGATCTGCGACCGCGGGCGCATCCCGGACACGGTCAAGGTGCTCGACTTCGGCCTGGTGAAGCTGACGGACGAGCCGGAGCAGGGTCTCGACATCACGCACGCGAACACCATCGTCGGCACGCCGCAGTACCTCGCGCCCGAGGCCATCCGGGACGCGGACGCGGTCGGCCCCGCGTCGGACGTCTACGCGCTGGGCGCGGTGGGCTTCTTCCTCGTCACGGGGCGGCACGTCTTCACCGGGAAGTCCGTGGTCGAGATCTGCGCGCAGCACCTCAGCGCGACCCCCGAGCGGCCCTCGGACGTGCTCGGGCGCGCGGTGGATCCGGACTACGAGGCGCTGATCGCGGACTGCCTGGAGAAGGATCCGGCGGCGCGCCCGCGGGACGGCGCGGAGCTGGCCGACGCGATCGAGAGGCTGCAGCTCCCGGGCTGGACGGTGGAGGACGCGCGCGCGTGGTGGGACGGGTTCTCGTCCCGGGAGACGAGTGACGACGTCGGCACGGCGCCCACGCAGCTCGCCGCCGACGCTGGGTCGGTCGGGAACACGCAGCTGGCCGTCGACCTCGGCGAGCGCGGCTGAGCCGTCGTGATCGGGGTGGCGTTGGGGACGACTGGGCGCGCCTGATCGAGGTCGCTCGCCGCGTCGCCCTGGTGCCTCCGGATGTGGGCCTCACGAGCCGGCGGCCCCCCGCGGTCGAGGCGCGTCTACTCGTGGCGATGGTCGCGACGCAGCGGTTCGGGCAGCCGTACTCCGCGGTCGCCAGTGCGCTCGGGATGACTGTGGGTGGCGTGTCGAACCTTCTGGCGCGAAAGGCTGGCGCAGACGGCATTTCGGAGAGGTTTGCCCGGACGGTGGCGGCGTTCGGAGTTTGACGAATGAATAGGATCGTCCCCGATCTCCTGCGATCTCCTGGGCTAGCGGAGCTCGCAGACCTTCTCGCCGAAGAGGCGCTCGAGGCTGCTGAGGAAGGCCTCGCTGGGCTCGACGCTGAGGCCGGTCTGGGGGACGGAGATCCACCAGCGCTCCTTCGGGCTGAGGATCTCGAGGGTCACGGGGCAGGGGCCCGGGTAGTCGTCGAGGGCCTTCTTGAGGCCGACGAGCTTGGTGGAGTCCGTGCGGTCGACGTGGAGGCGCAGGCGCACGGCCTTGGTGCGGGCGCGCAGGGACTCGGCGAGCGGCGCGGCCTCCATGAGGACGAGCTTGGTCTCCTCGGGGCCCTCGCTGTCGGCCTGTCGATTGAACTCGAACTTGACGTCCGCCGTGAGCAGGATGGGGTCGCCGCAGGTCAGCGCCTCGCGCGCCTCGTCCAGGTTGCGGCTGCGGACGATGACCTCCACGCGGCCCTCGGCGTCCTCGAGGTGGAAGAACGCCATCTTGCCGCCGCTCTTGGTCTGACGCTCGCGGTAGCCCTCGACCGAGCCGCCGAGCACGACGCGCTCTCCCCCCTTGCGGCCCGCCACGGTCACGGTGTCGGCGTCGCAGAAGCGCTTCAGCTCGCTCGCGTAGCGCTGGAGCGGGTGGCCCGAGACGTAGAAGCCGAGGGTGGCCTTCTCGCGCGCGAGCAGCTCCTTCAGATCCCACGGCTCGACGGAAGGGAACGCGCTCGAGCCGCTGCTCGCCACCGCGCGGGCCTGGGCCGGCTCGAGGAGGCCGAAGAGGCTGGTCTGACCCGCGTCGCGGTCGGCGCTCGCGCGCTTGCCCCGCTCGATGGCCGCCTCGATGCCCGCGTGCGCGGCGGCGCGGTGCACCCCCAGCTCCGCGTGCACGGTGTCGAAGGCGCCGCACTGAACGAGCGCTTCGGCGACACCCTTGTTGACGCGCTTCAGGTCGACGCGGCTCGTGAAGTCGAAGACGTCCGTGAAGGGCTGCTGCGTTCCGTCCTCGGAGGGCTCGCCCTCGGGCGTCATCGAGCGCGCCTCGAACACCGCCTCGAGCGCGCCGCTGCCGATGCCCTTCACGCCGCCGAGGCCGAAGCGGATCTTCGGGCCCCACGGGTCGCGCACCTCGCCGCCCATCGCGACGGGGCGGCTCTTGCGGCGCTTCACCCGCGCGGGCTTCGGCTCGTAGACGACGGTGAAGTCGATCTCCGACTGGTTCACGTCCGGCGGCAGGACGGTGATGCCCATCGAGCGCGCCTCGGCGACGGTGCGCACGACCTTGTCGGTCTTGTCCTTGTCGGCCGTCAGCGTCGCGGCGACGAACTCCACCGGGTAATGCGTCTTGAGGAACGCGGTCTGGTACGTGATGAGCGCGTACGCCGCGGAGTGCGACTTGTTGAAGCCGTAGCCGGCGAAGTGGGCGACGAGATCGAAGATGCGGCCCGCCTCCTCGGGGGCGTGGCCCTGCTTGCCCGCGCCCTCGACGAAGACGGCGCGCTGCTTCGCCATCTCCGACTCCTTCTTCTTGCCCATCGCGCGCCGCAGGATGTCCGCGCCGCCGAGGGAGTAGCCCCCCATGACGCGCGCGATCTGCATGACCTGCTCCTGGTAGACGATGACGCCGTAGGTGTCCTGGAGGGTCTCCTTGAGGACCGGGTTCGGGTACTCGACCTTGATCCGCCCGTGCTTCCGCTGGACGAAGTCTTCGACCATGCCGGTGCCGAGCGGGCCCGGGCGATAGAGCGCCACCGCGGCGACGATGTCCTCGAAGCAGTCCGGCTTGAGCTGCCGGAAGAGCTGCTGCATGCCCGAGCTCTCGAGCTGGAAGACGTTCGTGGTCTCGCCCGACTGCAGGAGCGCGAAGGTCGCCGGGTCGTCCATCGGGATGCCCGCCAGGTCGAAGGGCTTGCCCTCCCGGTCGGGCCGCTTGTCGATGAGCTGCACCGCGACGTCGATCACGGTGAGGGTCTTCAGGCCCAGGAAATCGAACTTGACGAGCCCCGCCGCCTCGACGTCGTCCTTGTCGTACTGGGTGACGTAGACCTTGGGCTCGGGGCAGAACACCGGGACGTGGTCCCAGAGCGGCCCCTCGCTGATCACCACGCCCGCCGCGTGCATGCCCGCGTGGCGGTTCAGGTTCTCGAGCTCCATCGCGGTGTCGAGGAGGTCTTTGACGCCCGCGTCCTCCTTGTAGATGGCGTCGAGGCGCGGCTCCTCTTCGAGCGCCTTCTTGATCGGGACGGTCTTGCCCTGGATGGGCTCCGGGATGAGCGCCGCGATGCGGCCGGCGTCGGCGGGGGCCATGCCCATCACGCGGCCGACGTCGCGCACGACGCTCTTGCTCTTGAGCTGATGGAAGGTGGCGATCTGCCCGACGCTGGTCTCGCCGTACTTCTCGCGCACGTAGTCGATGACCTGGTCGCGCCGGTCCATGCAGAAGTCGACGTCGAAGTCGGGCATGGACACGCGCTCGGGGTTCAGGAACCGCTCGAACAGCAGGCCGTGGTGGATCGGGTCGAGGTCGGTGATGCGCAGCGAGTAGGCGACGAGCGAGCCCGCGCCCGAGCCGCGGCCCGGCCCGACCGGGATGTGCTGCTTCTTGGCCCAGTTGATGAAGTCCTGGACGATGAGGAAGTAGCCCGGGAACCCCATCGACTCGATGATCCCGAGCTCGAGATCGAGCCGCTCGCGGTACGCGCCGACGTCGAGGTTGCGCCCGATCTTGGTCAGCTCGTCGAAGCGCGCGTTCAGGCCGTCGTGGCTGATCTTCTTCAGGTACTCGGCCTCGCTCATGCCCTCGGGCAGGGCGAAGCGCGGGAGCTTGGGCTTGCTGAGCGGGTCGCACGCGCCGCCGCACATCTCCGCGATGCGCATCGTGTTCGCGAGCGCCTCGGGGAGGTGGCGGAAGGTCTGCGCCATCTCCTCCGGGCTCAGGAGGTACATGCGGTCGGAGCCGTGGTGGGCCCGCGACATCTCCTCGAGCGGGCGCCCGGCCGCGATGCACTGGAGCGCGAGCTGCGGCTTGGCCTGCTCGCGGAAGAGGTAGTGGCAGTCGTTGGTGGCCACGACCGGCAGGTCCAGCTCCTTGGCCAGCTCGTTCAGGATGTCGTTGAGCGGCTCCTGCTCGGGGAAGCCGTGGTCCTGCAGCTCCACGAAGAAGTGCCCGGGCTCGAAGCAGTCCTTCAGGCGGCCCAGCGCCTCCCGCCCCGCCGCCTCGCCTTTCATCAGGATCTCTTGCGAGACGTAGCCGCCCATGCAGGCGGTGGTCCCGATGACCCCCTTGCCGTGCTCGGCCAGCACCTCGAAGTCGATGCGCGGCTTGTTCGCCCCCTCCACCCAGCCGCGGCTGTCGAGCCGCACCAGGTTCTGGTAGCCCTCCTGGCTCGCCGCGAGGAGCACCAGGTGGTGCTGGCGCCGGTTGGTCTCGTCGTCTCGCCGCCCGGGCGTGAAGGACACCTCGCAGCCCAGGATCGGCTTGATCTCCGCCGCCTTGCAGGCCCGGAAGAAGCGCACCGCCCCGTGCATGTTGTCGTGGTCGGTGAGCGCGACCGCGGGCATGCCCAGCTCGCGCACCTTCTCGACGAGCTGAGGGATCCGGATCGCCCCATCGAGCATCGAGAACTCGGAGTGGACGTGGAGGTGGACGAGCTCGGCGGTGGGCATGGGCGGCCGGGGGAAGGGGCCCATGGTGAACGAGCGAGCAGGTCCCGGCAATGGACGCTGTGAGGCAGAGGGCGCATCCGTGATCCCGTCGCGGAAATCATGCAGAATTCCGCGACGGCGCCCGCGCAGGGGGCCGATCTCGGGCCCGCCTTGCGCCCCCCTCGCAGCGCGTGCTAGTTAGCCCGGCCCGGCGCAAGACGAGCGCCCTCAGGAGTAGAACGATGAAGGCTTCCCCCCTCGCACAGGTCAAGGACCAGTTCGGTTCCAAGGCCGACCTCGTCAAGGCGGTCCAGGACCTCGCCAACGACGACCTCTTCCTCGACCGCGTCAACGAAGACAAGGGCCTCGAGCGGGTCTCCAACAAGAAGCTGCTCCACCTCCACGCGGTGCTGACCGAGGTGAAGGAGATGGGCGGCCGCGACAAGCTGATCGGCGAGATCTGCGACGTCGAGAACCGCAAGGACGAGGGCTACAAGGAGCGCCTCGGCCGCTGGCCGACCCCGCGTCTGCTCGACTGGTACAAGGCGGCCAAGCGCCGCGCCACGGCCTGAGCGCGCCCGGCGCCAGCCACGAGCCTCGGCCCTCCCTGATGGAGCGGGTCGGGGCTCTTTGCGTTGGATCCCGAGCCTTTTGCGGCGCTACTCTTCAGGCCGCCCGAACATCCGGGCTCGAAGATTGTCCGAGGAGACGTGACCGAGGCCGAAGACACGCGTGACGATGGGGTGGATCCGGAGCTGCTGATGCTCCCGGAGCCGCCGCGCTCGCGCCGCGCCCTGACCCTGGTGCTGATGGCGCTGGTCGTGGTCGGGGCGGCGACGCTGGCGCTCTCGCTGCGCCACGA
>Ga0114915_1001408_pt1 | contig 10413 bp, 9 predicted proteins | sample MalvirAntarct_55_FD_87288 | JGI IMG/M metagenome (GOLD analysis project Ga0114915, IMG submission 87288) | Marine viral communities from the Global Malaspina Expedition - Malaspina viral metaG Antarct_55 | ecosystem: Environmental > Aquatic > Marine > Oceanic | place: South Georgia Island...
CCTGAAAACTGAAGCCGTTTCGGCCGATCTCACTGCGTTCGTGCCGGGCCGCCAGTTGGACGACAACGTCCACATCATGCTGCGCTTCGAAGGTGGAGCCAAAGGCATGCTCTGGGCCAGCCAGGTTGCGGTTGGCAAGGAGAACGGCCTGCAGCTCCGCATTTATGGTGACAAGGGCGGTCTCGAATGGAGCCAGGAGAACCCGAACTACATGTGGTTCACCGAATTCGGTAAGCCACGGCAGTTGCTGACCCGCGGCGGCTCGATCTCCGTACCACCGGCGGCCTCGATGAATGTGCGTATCCCAGCGGGACACCCCGAAGGCTATCTTGAAGCCTTCGCCACGCTTTACAGCCAGTTCGCTGCGGTTATCCGTGGTGAAGGCGCTGAATTCGAGAGCCTGCTGCCCACCATGGTCGACGGTATCGAAGGTATGCAGTTCATCACCGCTTCGGTGAAGTCGAGCCAGGACGACAGCAAGTGGACCCGATTCGCGGACGTTTGATCGTCATCGGGAGCTGAACGATCTGGCCGGTAGTTCTCGCTGCCGGCCTTTTCTACTGCAGGCGCTCGCCACCAAAGCCGCGCGCCTCAAGCAGTCGGACCACGCTGGCGTCACCTGCCAAATGTGCCGCGCCGACCACCAGCAGTGCGCTTTCATTCCGCCCCAGCATGGCGTCAATCTGCTCGACCCAATCGGCGTTCCGCATGTCGATCAGTCGCTCGACCATGCCCTGGTCATAGCTGCCCATTTGTGCGGTGAAGATCTCACCCAGTTGCTCGGGCTGCCCTTCGGACCAGGCCCGCACCATCTGGTCGATATCGGACTGCATGACGTCCAGCGTATCCAACGTCCCTTCGAGCATGGCGATCTGTTCGTTCAGACTGCCGCCGGCCAGAAAATTGAGCTGCTGTTCGGGCGTCTCGAGATATCCCAGCCGGTCTTCGGTTAGTTCTGCCGCAAGTACGGTCTCAACGCCATGTGCGGCCTCATATCCCGATTCCAGCAGCGGCCCGGTCGAGAGGGTGGTGGCGGCCATCCAGGGTTTCATGGTCAGCAAGTTCGCCATCGGGATGGCATACCTGCCCGCCGCTTCCCGAACGCGGGCGGTGAGCTCTGCACCAATGATATCGCTGAGCAGCCTGCCGTCGCGATTAAAGCCCAGCTCGAAAGACATTGGCATCACCGCCATCTGTGCCTCGATGCTGAGATCGGTTTCGAAATACACGCGCTCCGCCTTGGACAGCACCTTGTCCAGCGTTGGACTGCGCCATTTGGTTTCCGCCCGCAGCAGGTGAACCGATCCAAACAACCAGATAGAGCTGTCCTCGTCGCTGACCTGCCACAGGGCAGGGGCGGAGTGGGCAGTGCCGGTCGACGCCAGGAGCAGGAACGGCAAGGTCAGCAGCGGGCGTAACGGCATGAAGGCCTCAAAACAGAGTTTGGCCCTGTGATGCTATCGCTAAAAAGCAAAGCGCCGCAATCTCTTGCGGCGCGAAAGCGAATCAATATTTGAACGGCAGCTTCAGTGGGTCCAGGGCGTCTTGCGGTCGGACCGGAAGTTGTCCGGATAGCTCACGCGCTTGGGCGTTGGCTCATGTGCCGGCTGGACTGAGTAGGGAATGCCATTGCGCTTGGCATAGGCTTCCGCTTCTTCCTGCGTCTCAAAAGACAGGCGGACCTGCTGGTTCATGTCGGAACTGCTGGTATAGCCCATCAACGGATCGATACTGCGCGGCGTGGTGGATTCGTGGACGAGCACCCATTGCTTGGACTTGCCCTTGCCGGACTGCATGGCGTTGCGGGCGGGGCGATAGATACGGGCGGTCATGCAAAGTCCTCAACACGATGCGGGCGAATGGTCGGAGTACAAAGATTCGAACTTTGGACCCCCGGTTCCCAAAACCGGTGCTCTACCAGGCTGAGCTACACTCCGACGTCGCGGCTTTCCGATACCGTGTTCGGAAGCAAAGGGCAAGGCCGCTTGAAGCGCTGCTGACAAGCTTGACGAAGCAATGCCGGACAGTGGACAAGATTGCCATGTTCGATATCCAAAAGCCATGGCCGCTCGGCCTCGACCGCAAGACATGGCCGCTCTTTCTGGTCGGCATGGTGGCTGTCCTGGGTGTTTTGGGCAGTATCGATGTCTTGGCGTCTCGGGGCACAATCGGTTGGCCGGACCAGTGGCGCGCGCCCTTTTTCTTCATAACCGACTATGGATTGTCCGACTGGATCCTGATCCCCAGCCTGATCCTGATGATTCTGCTACGGCTCGCGATGTTCCCTCTGCAGGGCGTTTGGCGACAGGCCTGCGGGGAATTGGCCGCCATGTCCGCGTTCGTGTTTCTCGGCGTCGGCGTGCCGGGCCTGATCACGACTGTCCTCAAGCGCCTTATCGGGCGCAGCAGGCCCGACGAGTTCGAAACTGTCGGCGCCTTCTCGTTCCAGAATTTCGTCAATGACTGGACGTTTCAGAGCTTTCCGAGTGGCCATTCCACAACAGCAGTCGCCACGGCGTTTGTCGTGGGTTTCATCTATCCGCCGCTGTTTCCGATCTTCTTCGTGGTTGGCGCGGTCGTCGCCCTTTCCCGCGTGCCAGTAGGCGCGCATTACCCCACCGACGTCTTCGCCGGGCTGGTCGTGGGGATGCTGGGCGCCTATCTCGTTCGCAATCTCTTTGCTCGCAAGGGCTGGCTCTTCACGCAGTCACCGGACGGACGGATCAGTCTGAAGCCGCTTGATGGTCTGCGTCGGCTGATTCATCGGGCCCGCGCATAGCGGTCCAGTGCGGCGCTCAGATCCGCCTTGATGTCCTCGATCCCTTCGAGGCCAATGTGCACTCGGAAAAGTTGGCCTTTTTCGGTCCACGGCACGACAGTCCGCGCCTTGGTGATCGACACTGGCAGGCAGAGGCTTTCATAGCCGCCCCAGGAATAGCCCATGGAGAAGATCTGCATGTGATCAACAAACGCGGCCACCGCGGCCCTTGGAGCTGACTTCAACACGAAACCGAACAGGCTCCCTGAACCCGAGAAGTCCCGCTGCCAGAGCGCGTGGTCGGGATGACTGGGCAGAGCAGGGTGCAGCACCTTGACCACTTCGTCTTGCTCTTCCAGCCACTGGGCAATTTCGATGGCCCGGTGCTGATGTTCTTTCATCCGGATAGCGAGCGTACGCAGGCCCCTCGCAACAAGGAAAGCCTCATCTCCCGACGTGAAGAACCCCAATAGCGTGCGCACCCGCTCCACGTCATCCCAGGCGTCCCTAGTCGTGGAGATCGTCCCGGCGAAAGCATCGGAATGCCCAACAAACATCTTCGTTGCCGCATGCACCACGATGTCGGCCCCCAGGGATAGCGGCTGGCAATAGAGCGGGCTCGCCCAACTATTGTCCACGATCAGTCGGGCGCCGCCGGCATGGGCGGCTGCGGCTAGGGCAGGGATATCCTGGATTTCGAAGGTCAGGGAACCTGGGCTCTCAGCCAGCACGGCGCGGGTGTTGGGACGCATCAAGTCAGCAAGGCCCGCCCCGATCCTGGGGTCGTAGAAGCGAACGCTGACGCCCATGCGCTCAAGGAACCCGTCTGCAAACTTGCGGCCTGGTTCATAAGCGCTGTCGGTGATCAGGATATCGTCACCTGTCTTGAGACAAGCCAACAGTGCAATGGTTATGGCGGCCAGTCCTGAGGGCACCAGCTTGGTACGGTGCGCCCCCTCGAGCTCGGTAATCACCTGCTCGACCGATTCGGTCGTCGGGTTGCCGGCGCGACCATAGAGATAGGCCTGGGACTGGGCGTCGAGATCGGCCAGGGTTTTGAACAGAACTGTTGAGCCGCGATAGACCGGCGTATTGACGAAGCCGAACTGATTGTCCGGATTCCGTCCACCATGGGTCAGAATAGTTTCAATCGATTGGTTGCCGGACTGTTCGGGGGATTTTCTGGACATGATTCGGTATTGCTCAAAAACGGTTCACGTCAGGCGTCTGGCTAAAAAAGAGACAGACTAGCTGACTCAACTTGCCATCGGCCCTTGACGTTAGGGACAATTGAAGGTTGCATGCTTAGCAGCATCCAAACCGCGCTCAAAGCGGTGGTGCTCTCGGGGCCGCGGGAACATTGGTCGGCCTCGAAAACACAGGGTCAGGAAACAAAAGGCAAAAATGCAAATGCAAAAAGCGCTCGTATCGATCGCAATCGCGGCCTCGCTGGGTCTCGGCGCGACGGCAGCTCAGGCCGCTACTCTCGATGACGTAAAGGCCAAGGGTTATATCCAGTGCGGTGTCACTGGTGGTGTGCCAGGCTTCTCGGCCCCCGATGCCAACAACAACTGGACCGGGCTTGAAGTCGACTTCTGCCGTGCCGTGGCCGCTGCCGTCTTTGATGACGCAGACGCCGTCCGCTACACTCCGCTGACATCCCAGGAGCGCTTTGCCGCTCTGTCCGCCGGTGAAATCGACATTCTGTCGCGCACCACCACCTGGACCATGAGCCGCGATACTGATCTGGGCATCATGTTCGCAGGCACGATGTACTACGATGGTCAGGGCTTCATGGTCCGCAAGGCCGACGGCATTGCGTCCGCCCTGGATCTGTCCGGTGCGGCCATCTGCATCGAGTCCGGCACCACCACCGAGCTCAACGCCGCTGACTACTTTGAAACCAACGGCATGGACTACCAGCCTGTCGTGTTCACCGATCAGGACGAAGTGGTGAAGGCCTTCGAAGATGGCCGTTGCGACGTCTACACCACTGACTCCTCGGCTCTTGCTGCTGAACGCTCCAAGTTTGGCAACCCTGCCGATTACACCATTCTGCCGGAAATCATCTCCAAGGAGCCGCTTGGCCCCTCAGTCCGCCAGGGTGACGAACAGTGGTTCTACATCAACCGCTGGACTTACTACGCGCTGCTCGAAGCTGAAGAGCTTGGCGTGACCTCTGCCAATGTTGATGAAATGCTCGGTTCCGACAATCCGGCCATCAAGCGCCTGCTCGGCGTCGAGGGTGATTTCGGCACCCCCATCGGCCTCACCGCCGACTGGGCCTACCGCATCCTCAAGCATGTCGGTAACTACGGCGAATCCTATGCCAAGCATGTTGGTCCCGAGACCGACATTGGCCTTGAGCGTGGCCTGAATGCACTGTGGACCGATGGTGGTCTGCAGTACGCCATGCCCATCCGCTAAGGCGAAACAGTGCTGGCGCCCCTTCCGGGGCGCCAGTTCGTATTGGGCAGGTTGCAGAGCGTGGTATTCCGTCGGGGGCAACCCGATCGCTGGGGCGGTCGGGCGTTGGCGAGTCGTCCCTGGAATAGGCCATGCCGACGCCATGCTGCCCTCTGCTAAGGGGACTTTCGCCCAATGGCCGTCCAGGACAATACCGCGGGACCACCGCGGACTGCTTTCTACAATGATCCGGTAATTCGAGGCATTATCTATCAGGTGGTAGTGGCCGGCCTCGTTGTCGCCTTCCTGACTTGGATCATCCTCAATACAGCGCAGAATCTCGCTGCACAGAACAAGTCGACCGGCTTTGGTTTCCTGTTCGAGACCTCTGGCTTTGGTATTAGCTTCACCCTCATTCCGTTCGACCGATCCTCCTATTACTGGCAGGCCTTTATCGTCGGCCTGCTCAATACTCTGCTCGTCGCAGTGATCGGCATTTTCTTTGCGACCCTGCTGGGCTTCGTGCTCGGGGTTGCGCGTCTGTCCTCAAACTGGCTGATCGCCCGATGCGCGACGGTCTATGTCGAGGTGATCCGCAATATCCCGCTGCTGCTTCAGCTCTTCTTCTGGTACTTCGCCGTGCTCAAGGCCATGCCTGCGGTGACCCAGTCATTCGAGCTGCCGCTGAGCATCTTCGTCAACCAGCGCGGCATCATAATCCCGCGCCCGCTGCCTGATGCAGAGATCTTCTGGGTTGCGGTAACGGCTGTGTTGGCTCTTGTTGCCGCCATTGCCATGGTCGTCTGGGCAACGCGCGTCAGAACCAAGACGGGTCACTACCCGGTCGTTGTCTCGCAGGCGTCCCGTATCGCAGGACTGATTGTGACCTTCGGTGTTGGATATCTTGCCGTCAGCCTGCTGGGAACCGTCGTTCCGGCGCTGTCCATGGGTCCGGTATTCCCCTTGGTAGGCGCATTGCTTCTTGCGGGGCTCAGCCTCACCCCCTATGGCCGCTATGGCCGTGTCTTCATCGGTTTTGCCATTGGCTGGGCTGTTGCCAACTTCTTGCTTGGCGGCATGTTTTCTGGCCTTGGTGAAGGGATCGTCGTACTTGGTGCCGCGTTGGTCGCGCTTGGCGTCGCCTGGACCATGCTTTCTGCTGATCGACGCTCTGCGGCATCAGAAGGCAAGCTGCCACTGGCCCTGCCTGTCCTGATCGTTATCGTCTTGCCGGCTCTGGTCTATTGGCTGACTGGTGCGACCCTGGCGTTTGAAATCCCGGAGCTGGGGCGATTCAATTTCGCCGGTGGGCTGCAACTTGTCCCTGAATTGGTCGCCTTGGTCCTGGGGCTGACCATCTACACGGCAGCGTTCATCGCTGAAAATGTGCGCAGCGGCATTCAGGCCGTCAGCAAGGGGCAAACCGAGGCGGCGTCCTCGCTTGGATTGCGGGAGGGAGACCGGCTGCGCCTAGTCGTCGTGCCGCAGGCCATGCGGGTGATCATTCCTCCGCTCACCAGCCAATATCTCAACCTCACCAAGAACTCGTCTCTTGGTGCAGCCATCGGCTATCCCGAACTGGTCAACGTCTTCATGGGCACCACCCTTAACCAGACAGGTAAGGCCATTGAGGTGATTGCCATCACCATGCTGGTCTATCTGACCCTGTCACTGACGACGTCGGCATTCATGAACTGGTACAATGCGCGCGTCGCGCTTGTAGAACGCTAGGAGGTCCAGCATGTCATTCTCCTTCGTTCGAGAGCAAATGGTTGATCCGGCCCCCGCGCCGATCAATACGGCCGGCCCAATCGCCTGGGCCCGCCGCAATCTCTTCGCCACTCCCAGTGACAGCCTGCTGACGATCCTGGCGATCGTCCTGCTGATCTGGGCAATCCCGCCCATTTATGGCTTCGTTATGCCCAATTTCCTTGGGGGCGACGCCGTGCCGCCTGGTGGGACGGTTCAGGAATGCCGGGTTGAAACTGCCGGCGCGTGCTGGGCCTATATCTCGGCGCGCATGAGCTTTTTCATCTACGGCTTCTACCCGGCCGAAGAATATTGGCGGCCTAATCTGGTCTTCGCCCTGGGTGCCTTGTTGATCATCCCGTTGGCGATCCCACGGGTGCCGTTCAAGCGGACCAATGCGATCCTGTTCTTCGTCGTCTATCCCGTGATCTGCTTCTACTTGCTCAATGGCGGTGTCCTGGGCATGCGCCCCGTTCCGACCGAGCAGTGGGGTGGCCTGCTGGTGACCCTGATCATCTCGCTTGTCGGCATTATCTGCTCGATCCCGATCGGCATCCTGCTCGCTCTCGGGCGACAGTCCAAACTGCCGATCATCAAGACGCTGTGCATCATGTTCATCGAACTGTGGCGCGCAGTCCCCTTGATCACGGTGCTGTTCATGGCGTCGGTGATGCTGCCACTGTTCATGCCCCAAGGGACGACCGTCGACAAATTGTTGCGGGCGCTCGTCGGCGTGACGCTGTTCTCGTCGGCCTATCTGGCCGAGGTCGTCCGTGGCGGCCTGCAGGCCCTTCCGCGGGGGCAGTACGAGGCGGCTTCGTCCTTGGGACTGAGCTACTGGAAATCCATGTGGTTCATCATCCTGCCGCAGGCGCTCAAACATGTCATTCCTGGCATCGTCAACAGCTTCATCGCGCTGTTCAAGGACACCTCACTGGTGTCTATCGTCGGTATTTTTGACCTGTTGAACACCGTACAGGCGGCTAGTTCCGATATCGATTGGTCATCTCCAACCCAGGCCATTACGGGCTATCTGTTCGCCGGAATGGTCTTCTGGGTTTTCTGTTTCGCCATGTCCCGCTACTCCATGTGGATGGAGCGACGACTGGACACCGGGCATAAAGGGTAACGTCAATGAGCGACATTTCCTCCAACAGCGCCGAAGAGCGCGCCATCAATGCCAGCCAGATGAAGGTGTCCGACACCGATGTGGCGATCGACGTCGTCGGTATGCACAAATGGTATGGCGACTTCCATGTGTTGCGCGACATCGATCTCAAGGTCATGCGGGGCGAGCGTATCGTCGTCGCCGGTCCGTCGGGCTCCGGCAAATCGACGCTCATCCGCTGCATGAACCGTCTCGAAGAACATCAGCAGGGACAGATCATCGTCAACGGCACCGAACTGACTGCCGACCTCAAGCGCATCGACGAGGTGCGACGCGAGGTCGGCATGGTGTTCCAGCATTTCAATCTGTTTCCGCATCTGACCATCCTGCAGAACCTCACCCTGGCGCCGATCTGGGTGCGTGGCACGCCGCAAGCCGAGGCCGAAGCAACGGCGATGCACTATCTGGAACGGGTCAAGATCCCGGAACAGGCCCACAAGTTCCCCGGCCAGCTTTCCGGTGGTCAGCAGCAACGCGTTGCCATCGCGCGCTCTCTTTGCATGCAGCCCAAGATCATGCTGTTCGACGAGCCGACTTCCGCACTCGACCCCGAAATGGTCAAGGAAGTGCTTGAGGTGATGATCAGCCTGGCCGAAGAGGGCATGACAATGATCTGCGTGACCCACGAAATGGGCTTCGCACGTCAGGTCGCCAACCGGGTAATCTTTATGGATCAGGGGCAGATCATCGAGCAGAACGATCCGGAGAACTTCTTCTCCAATCCGCAGCACGAGCGGACCAAGCTGTTCCTCAGCCAGATCCTGCACTAGACGCCAACAGCGTTGAACACCAAAAATCGGGGGTCAAGCCGGACAGCGGCTTGACCCCCTTGGTGTGCCGTCCAATATGCTGGTCGGGAAGTGGAAGGCCGATCTTGGTGAGCAAGCTGTTCAAGTCATTGCTGTTTCTGACCGCCATGGCGACGGCTGCAGTGTTGTCTGCGCCCGCAAGTGCCCAGACCCTTGAGGCAGTCCGCGAGCGGGGCTTTCTCATCTGCGGCGCCAGCAATCCACTTGCGGGCTTTTCCCAGCAGGACATCGACGGCCGTTGGTCCGGCTTCGATGTCGATCTGTGCCGTGCTCTGGCGGCGGCCATTTTCGGCAATCCCGACCTGATCGAATTTCGCTCCTATCGGGGCGAAGCCCGCTTTGCCCCGCTCGAAACCGGGGCGGTCGATGTGTTCATGCGCAATGGTGCCTGGACCATGGGACGCGATATTCGCTACGGCGCGCGCTATGTAGCACCGGCCTTCTTCGATGGTCAGGCATTCCTCGTCCCCAATGCCATGGGTGTCGTGTCCGCCTATGAGCTGGACGATGTCAGCATTTGCGTGGCCGACAGCTATGGTGAAATCGACGCCCTCGATGAGTTTTTCTTCCTCAACCAGACCAGCTACCGCGCCGTGGCCTATGAAGAGATCGCCGATCTGGCGACGGCCTATCGCAGCGGGCTGTGTCAGGCAATTTCGGCCTCGGGGCGGCAGCTTCAGGCTATTCGTCGCGAACTGCCCGATCCCGCGCTGCATCGCATTCTGCCTGAAAGGATTTCTAAGGAAGTCCTTGGACCGGTGGTGCGCGATCAGGACGATCAGTGGTTCCAGATTGTGCGCTGGACGATATTCGCCCTGATTGAGGCCGAAGAAGTTGGGGTGACCAGCCTCAATATCGACTCGCTGTCTGCCGCCAGGACTCCGGCCGTCCGGCGGGTGCTCGGCGTTGAGGGCGACTATGGCGCCGCCCTGGAGCTGCGGCCAACCTTCATGGCCGATGCCATTCGGGCAGTCGGCAATTATTCCGAGCTTTACGACCGTCATTTCGGACCACAGACCGGCGCGGCAATGCTACGCGGCCAGAACGCACTCTGGGCCAATGGCGGCCTGCTATACGCGCCGCCCATTCGCTGACGTCAGGTCGCTTCTCAGGCAAATAGCAGGCTGACGCGCCGGTTCTGTTTGCCCTTTTTCTCGATCTTTCCCAGCGCCACTCGTCCAATTTCGGCCGTGCCTGCCACATGGGTTCCGCCGCAGGGCTGCAAATCAACATCACCAATCCGCACCAGCCGCACCTTGCCCTGGCCCATGGGTGGCTTGACCTTCATGGTCTTGATCAGATCTGCCTGCGCTGCCATCTCCGCATCACTGATCCATTCTGATGTGACGGTATGGTCGGCTTCGATCATGGCGTTGAGCTTCGCCTCGAGCGCGTGGAGATCGTCCGGTACCTCCGGCATGTCGAAATCCAGCCGCCCCTTGTCTTCTCCAATTGAGCCGCCAGTCACCGGGAATGAAAAGACAACGGACAACAGATGCAGGGCCGTATGCATGCGCATCAGG
>Ga0114915_1001409_pt1 | contig 10412 bp, 10 predicted proteins | sample MalvirAntarct_55_FD_87288 | JGI IMG/M metagenome (GOLD analysis project Ga0114915, IMG submission 87288) | Marine viral communities from the Global Malaspina Expedition - Malaspina viral metaG Antarct_55 | ecosystem: Environmental > Aquatic > Marine > Oceanic | place: South Georgia Island...
ATTTACAAGATGTCAACGGCAAACTCAAAAGAAGAGTTTAAAATTGGGGCATCTATGATTCATGCTCCTGGCTTAAACGTAATGTATGGAGATTCTAAGGGAAATATTGCTTGGTGGGCTTCCGCCAAATTATACAAATTTTTACCTCATGTAAAAACTAAATTTGTAATGGATGGTGCTTCAGGTAAGGATGATATTATTGAATATTTAGATTTTTCACAAAATCCAATGGCCGAAAACCCTCCCTGGAAATATGTGTATTCAGCAAATAATCAGCCAGATAGTATTGCTGGAATGATATATCCTGGTTATTATTTACCTGAAGATAGAGCGAATAGAATTGTAAGTTTATTAAAAGCAAAAAATAATTGGAATAAAAAATCTGCTAAAAAAATGATTAATGATGTCAAATCAACAGTATCAGTTGATATTATAAAAGAGCTTATAAACAACATTAATTTCAATTCTTTTAATAAACAAGAACAAGTCGCTATTGAAAAATTAAAATTATGGGATGGATCCAATAACCTAGACGAGGTAGCACCTACTATATATAATAAATTTATTTACAACTATTTAAAAAACACTTTTCAAGATGAAATGGGTGAAAAATTGTATCAGCAATTTGAAGAAACTCATATGATTAAAAGAGTTATTGCTGATCAAATGTTTAGCGATGAAATAATTTGGTGGGATGACATTACCACTCCATCTATTATAGAAACAAAAAATAATATTCTTTCCAAGTCAATTACTGAAACTGTAGCTGATTTAACGATGCAATTGGGAGAAGATATAAATTATTGGACTTGGGATAAGGTTCATATTTTAGAGCATAACCATCCATTGGGATCTGTAGAATTTTTACGAAAATTTTTTAATGTAGGTCCTTTTTCAGTAAATGGTGCTTCTGAAGTAATTAATAATTTAGCGTATAAGAGAGATAAAACTGGAATTTATAATGTAAAAGCAGGCCCTTCTACAAGACGTATTATAGATTTTAATGATATCGAAAATAGCATAAGTATACTTCCTACAGGACAATCTGGAAATCAATTTAGTAAACATTATAAGGATCAAGCAGAAATGTTTAATACTGGAAAATTTAGAAAAATGAAAATGAATAAGGAGGAGATTATCAATACCTCTACGATAGTAAATTTTAAACCTAAATTTTAGTTAAATATTTTAAAAAGATTTAAAAATTAAAACTATTTTTCTTCTTTTTTTGGCATAGGACCACGAAGATGAATCACTAGACCGTTTAAAAAATTTCGAAGAATTTGATCCCCACATTCTACATATTTTGGATGTTTTTCATTTCTAAAAAAAGACCCAATTTCACTTTTAGTCACTTTAAAATCAACCAAAGCTAATATATTTACTATTTCTTCGTCTCTCAATTTTAGGGCTACTCTTAATTTTTTAAATATGTCGTTATTGGATAGTGCCATTATAGTTTCTATTAATTTTATAACATTTGTTCTTCAAACTTTATGCCTAAAGCTTTTTGTATTTCGTGAACTCGCTGCAATTCACTTGGTAAAATTAAAGCCAAAGATATTCCTGTTTTTCCGGCTCTTGCTGTTCGTCCACTTCTGTGGGTATAGTATTCTAAATTTTCAGGCAATTGGTGATGCATTACAAACGCTAAGTTATTTACATCAATACCCCTTGCAGATACATCGGTAGAAATTAAATACTGCAAAGTTCCTTTTTTAAACATTCTCATCACTTTATCTCTATCTCTTTGCTGCATATCTCCTTCTAAAGCATCAACAGAAAAACCTTCTTCTTTAAGATCTTTGACTAATTTTTGAACCCCTAATTTTGTTCTACAAAAAATAATACCTCTTCCTTCATTAAATTTATCTAACAATTGAGATACAACTGTAGTTTTTTCTTTGATTGAAGTGATTAAATATTGATGACTAATATTGGCGTTTACAAGAGATTCTTTATTAACACTAACCTTCACTGCACTTGGCTCCATGTATTTTGAAATAATTCGTAGTATTTCCTCTGGCATCGTTGCTGAAAACAACCAGGTATTTCTAGATCCACTTGTGTAATTTAAAATAGCATCTAATTCTTTTTTAAACCCCATACTTAGCATTTCATCTGCTTCGTCTAACACTACTGTTTTAATGCTTCTAAGGTTCACATTTCCTTTTTCAATTAAATCTATTAAACGTCCTGGAGTAGCGACAATAATATGAGTAGGTCTTTGCAATCGTTGCATCTGTTTTTCAATTTTCTCTCCTCCATAGACAGCTTCCACAAAAATTTTTTCTTCATTAAATTTAGTAAACTTAAAAAGTTGTTTTTTAATTTGCTGGACCAATTCACGTGTTGGAGATAATATTAAAGCTTGTACTACTGCAGAATTAGTATCGATGCTATTTAAAACTGGAAGACCATAAGCAGCGGTTTTACCAGTACCAGTTTGAGCCAAACCTATATAATCTGTTTTCGTTTTTAGCAAAACTGGAATCGTTTTTTCCTGAATCTCAGTTGGTATTTTTATCTGAAGTTCTTTTAAAGCCTTTATATAATTGCCATGAACTCCTAAATCTTTAAATGTTGTCATATTTTATTTTGAATATGCAAATATACACATAGCAATAGCAGTATTTTATCTATTTGCTTTATTTATATAGCATCAATTTAACTATAATATGTAGCGTATCTAATAGCTAAAAAATAAAATAAGACTAAAGAAGATTTTCAAATAATAGTTGTTTTACAAAACAAGTTTGAAATTTAAAAAAGCAGTTGATGTTTGGAAGTTTATTGCATTACGAATTTTATCGCACCAGAAACTATCCAAGCACTAAGTCCGTTACTCCTATCGTATTGATGGAATCGAAGATCTATATTTTTAATTCCAAATTTCCAAATATTAGCTTTTGTAAAAATATCTGTATAAGAAACTCCAAAACCATATTGATTTGCATTGAATTTAGACAAATCATAATCTGAAGTATAATAGTTATCTGTTGAAATGTTTTCGTTATAGGGAGCAAAATAATCTGCTGCTGTTTGGGTATAATATCTAAATGAAGGATACAACGTGAATTTGTCACTAATTTTAATTGGAACTTCAATATTAGCCGTATGCGAATTTACTCCCCAATCATCATAGTAATATCGATAGTAAGTTCTAACTGTCAAAAATTCATTGATAAAATAATTAAACCTTAGACCAACGGGGATTTTAAGACGAGTATCAGGTAACTTCTCAATATCATCAGCAAGATGAAATACATCTGTATTTTCTCTTGAAGTATAAATAGGGATACTTTCTGAGTTTCCGATATAAAAATTTTCTTTATCTTTAAAATAAACTCGCTGAATAGGATTGGATAGCCAACCCTTTTGCTGCACAAGATCAAAAAATATAACACCTTGAGCATTTTTACTTACTATTTGAGATAAGCTCACTGAAACTGAATAAGTATTTCTAGATTTATCATTAATAAAATCAAAATTTTCAGGATTCCAAATAGGACCATTATTTCCAGATTTATCGATTTCAAGTCCATCCTGATTCAATATAGAAACACCATTAAAGTAACCGTTATTTAAATCTTCTCCCACTTCTAAATACGAATCCAATTCTGTTGGGTATTCCGGAATCCAATTATCTAAATATACTTGGGTTCCAATATTTAATTCTGTATTTTTTTCGTTAAATAATTTTGCAACAGAACCACCAAATCCTATAGAAGTATAATCATATTCTGTAGCAAAACTTGCATGAGCTCCCCAAATAAAATTCCTATCATCAGAACTGTGACTATAACCAGCATTTAATCCATACCAAGTATCTGATGCAGAAGCACCTGAGGCCGCAAGCCAAGGAGTGCCTTTTGCACCGCTTTCAATAGATGCTCCTGATTTGTCAAAAGGATTCAAATTACTTGAAGAAGCTGAAGTATAAGCGGATATTCCAAAATCAACAGTTAAAATATCATCCTCATTAAGAGGAATTGAAACAACAATTGTTGGAGATAAATCAGTTAGTTCTTCTGTTCCAATACCTCCTGTGACGGAAGCATTATCTCCATTTTGTTCATAATAACTCATTAAAAAATCTACCTCAGTAGATTCAAGTACTCGCTTCTTATACACTTTTGTAGAATCATTTTGAGCAAATGTTACTATCGTAAAAAAAAAGAGTACAAATTTGATTATATTTTTCATATTTTAATGATGCCTAATTTAATTACAACCACAACCTCCACTTGTTTTTCCACCATTCCCTCCAGATGAAGCTTCACGATACAATAAAGCATTTGTATTAAAACGATCAATACCATAGTTTGTTAGTTTCATATCGGGATCATTAATATTTACTTTTTCGTACTCTTTTACAACAACGCATGAGCTAAAAGTGAATATAACAATAATAAGTAAAAATGCCTTTTTCATATTAATTCGTGTTATTTAATTTAATATTATTTGAGATATGTATTTTATTTTGTTCATCAATAATTATACCATCAACTCCTTTTAATTGATTGATAAAATCTAATCCTGTTTCAACTCCCATCACAAAGACAGAAGTCGAAATGGCATCTGCCAATTCTGCATTAGAGGTCATTATTGATGTGCTAATTATTCCTGTGCTTGGATATCCAGTTCTAGGATCGATGATATGTGAATACCTTATCCCATTAAAACTAATAAATTTTTCATAATTCCCAGAAGTTACTATTGCTGAATCATTTATTGGAAGCCATGAAAATACTTTGTTTTTATTTAAAGGGTTGGTAATTGCTACCATCCAATCTTTTCCATTAGCTTGTTTACCCCAAGCATTTAAATCGCCAGAGGCATTAATAATTCCAGCTTTAACTCCTTTTTCTATAAGTAATGCTTTCGCTTTATCAGCAGCATATCCTTTTCCTATTGCTCCAAAGCCAATTTTCATTCCTTTCAGTTTTAGAAAAACGGTTTGCGCTTCCTTATCGATACTAATATTTTGATATCCAACTTTTTTAATGGAGTTAGAAATTTTCTCTGCCGAAGGCATTTCCTTCATGCTCCCGTCATAGTTCCATATTCGATCCATGGAAGCATAACTGATATCAAAAGCACCATTAGTTAATGTTGATATTGCTATAGAACGTTCAATTAAATCAAATAATTCTTTATCTACTTTAATTGGTTTTATTCCTGAAAGCTTATTAATTAAAGAAGTCTCTGAATTTACATCCCAAGAAGAAATAAGCTTTTCAATCCTAGCTATTTCAAAAATAGCACTATCAATATATTCGTTTCCTTCTTTTTCATTGGAAGCCACTACCGTAATATCAAAACGGCTTCCCATTAAAATAAGAGTGCGTTTAAAATTTTCCTGAGCAAAAGTACTCAGTGAAAAAAGCAACAATAAAAGAGTAAAGTTGTTTTTCAATTTTATTCAGAAATTGAATTAATTTTATTTATATATTCGTTCGGACTGATCTTTAAATATCCCATTTCTCCTAATTTTTTTCCCGATTTATCCAAAATCACTACAAAAGGGAAATATCCATTTTTATTATACAACTCCGCTAAACTATTATTTTTTTTCTGTTGAATTTCTGATAATGCATTTTTCTTTTTTCTTGGGAAATCTACCTGTAACATTATGTAATTATTCTTGGCATATTCTTTAAATTCTTCAGAACTCCAAATTTTCTTATCCAAATTTATACAAGGTGCACACCAGTCTGATCCTTGAAATACCAGGATTATTTTTTTATTTTCTACAGAAGCTAATTTTTTCGATTCTTCTAAATCAGTCATCCAGTTTTGAGAAGATGCATTCATTGTAAAAAAAACAATAAAGGAAATTAATAAAATGTTTTTCATTTTTTTTTATTTTTTTAAATCAATACAATGCTGAGTTCATTTTAGCAAAGAAAATTAATAAAGAACAATCGGAAGAAAACAAAATCCCAAAAAACCCAAAACTAATATACTAAAATACATCAATAAGTAATGCATTGTTATTATAAATTAATACACTCGTCGATTTACTATTAAAATAGGCTATTGAATATATATATACTATAACAACAGATCATTAAAATTCCCTAATTTATTACTCTTTAATAATGGTAACAGTAGCTTTTCTTCCAGTGGTAAGATTCCATTGGTTTGTAGAAATAACTTCTCCTCCTTCGTTGAATATTCTTAGTTCGGCAGTATTTGGACCTGACGAACCTTGATTCAATGCTTGGAACTCTACCTTATTAAAGCCTGGTTGTAATTTAAACGTAAAACCACTAAAACCTGCAGACAAGTAAACACTAGACTTAATTATATCACCGTTAACATATATTCTAACTCGATCACCATCTACATACTCATGATCTCTATACATTATAGTTACATTTAATGAGCCTGTTTTCAATTCCCCTAAGTATTGATCTCTTCCAAATTCTTCAGCTATTTTTTTGTCTTTTGTAAAGTACTTAGGAGCCGCATTGGTTTTTAAATCTAAAAAATCATCTTCATGGGTGATGTCAAGTAATTTTGATTTTTCAATACCCAATCCAGAATAATCGTTCATTCTCAAAGGATTTTTAGACTTTATAATATTTGGCAATTTGATTGCAGGAAGTTCCAAACCATTCGGAGTTTTAAAGTCATCTTCTACAACTTCAAATTGCACCGAGTTATTAGGATTTTCAAATTGCGCCACTAATGTAGCTTCACAATTTATTATAAAAAAAACAATAACTAATAATTTAAATTTCATTCAACAATGTTATTTACAAACTTTTACAATTATTAAGCCAAAATTAAGGTTTTTTAAAATTATTAAAACTTAAATTAATTATAATTTTATTCTAAAACAATAAACTAATTTAATAAATACAAATTACGATAGCCTTGTTATCTTTGAAAAAAAAATTCTATGAATTTATCAATAAAATTATTTAAAATAATAAGTACCCTTGAGGCATTATCGTTTTTAATATTATTGGGAATTGCAATGCCGTTAAAGTATATTGCTGACTTACCAGAGTTCGTAAGTATTATTGGGATGGCTCATGGTGTTTTATTTGTTTTATACATACTTGGTGCATTGGTAATGAAAAAAATAAAAAAATGGTCAATACAAACATTATTAATCGTAATTTTATGCTCAATCTTACCTTTTGGACCTTTTTATGTAGAACGTAAATATGTGTGATGATTAAAAAAATTATAGAAAAATATGGTGAGGCGTTTCAAAACCTTTTGACTGAAAGCGGAATGAGCCGCAACATGGCTGAGATTTTTAATATCTTAATTATCGGATTATTGTTTTTTGGAATCATGTATTTCATTGATCAATTAATAAAAAAAATTATAATAAGATCTTTTAAATTTTTAAGAAAAAAAGGAAAAAATGCATTAGACCATTATTTAATATCAAGTGAACTTCCCAAATACTTAGCTCATGCGATTCCTTTATATATCATTTGGAGTTTTACTCCAGAAATATTAAAAGAATTCCCGCTTTTATCTAAGTTTACCTTAAAATTTATTGATATATACATAATATTTCTAGGAGTAAGTATTGTGAAGAGTATCCTGCGTTCTGTTAAAAAATACTTGTCTCGCAAATCGAAATTTAAAGACAAACCATTGGAAAGTTACTTGCAAATTCTGATGATTTTTTCTTGGGGTATCGGTATTTTTTTAATAATAAATAGCATAACTGGCTACTCGACAATAAGCGTTACCACTTTAAGCGCTGCTTCTGCAGTTTTACTACTTATATTCAAGGATACCATACTTGGGTTTGTAGCTAGCATTCAAGTTACGGTTAATGATATGGTGCGAATTGGTGATTGGATTACATTTAGCCAATATGGCGCAGATGGTAATGTTATCGAAATAACTTTAGCTACAGTAAGAGTTCAAAATTGGGATTTCACCTATACAACTATACCTACTTATAGTTTGATTTCAGATTCTTTTCAAAATTGGAGAGGAATGGAAGAATGTGGTGGAAGAAGAATAAAAAGAGCTGTTCATATAAAACAAAGTTCTGTGAAATTTTTAACTAAAGAACTAATTGAAAAATTTAAAAAAATTAGTTTAGTAACTGATTATTTAAAAGATCATGAAAAAACAAATGATCAATTTAATAAATCTAATGACTTTGATACATCTTTATTAATTAATGGACAAAATCAAACAAACTTAGGCGTTTACAGATTTTATCTAGAATCTTATCTTAAAAATGATCCTTCGGTTAATGCAGATATGTTTCAGATGGTAAGACATTTAGCACCCACTGAAAAAGGGATACCTTTAGAAGTCTATTGTTTTAGTAAAGATCAAGAATGGTTAAATTATGAACATATCCAGGCAGATATTTTTGATCATATTTTAGCTTCAACTAAATATTTTGATTTGGAGATATTTGAATTTCCTACCGGGAATGATTTAAATTTCAATAATTAATATTTTTTTTGTAACAAAATACCACTTTAAACGTCTAAAATAAAAAATTAAATATCAAATATCAAATTATGACAACAATGAAAACACTATTAGTAGCTTTATTAATTTTAGCATTAGCACCTTTAAATGCTCAAACAGCAGATGAAATAATCAACAATTATTTTGAAAATACTGGAGGTTTAGAAAATTGGAAAAACCTTAACAGCATTAAATTTAATGGAGAACTTAATGTAAATCAAATGGTGCTGCCAATAGAAATGATTCAAATGAAAAAAGGAAATACAATTACTAAAGCAAATATTCAAGGACAAGATTTTTTCAAAGATGTTTTTGATGGTGAAACTTTATGGGGTTCTAATCAAACAACCATGGCTCTCGAAAAAAGTGATTCAGAAACAACTAATAACTATAAAAATGAAATGAATGATTTCCCTGATCCTTTTATAGATTATAAAGAAAAAGGGTATGTTGTTGAATTAATTGGAAATGAAACTATTGAAGGAACAGAAACTTTTAAAATTAAATTAACCAAAGAACCTATTAAAGTCGATGGTGTAATTACAGACGATATATCTTATTATTATTTTGAATCAGAAAACTTTGTGCCAATTGTTATAGAAAAAGAAATGAAATCTGGACCGGGCAAAGGAATGGTACTTCAATTAAAATATAGTGATTATGAAGAAGTAGATGGTATGTATTTTGCTTTTTCTATTAATCAAGGTGTAAAAGATCTAGAAGGAAATAATATGATGATCTCAATGAAGACCATAGAATTAAACCCAGAAATCAATATGACAATTTTCGATTTTCCAGAAGCTACAGTAATAACTGAAGAAGGAAAATAATAATAAAAGACCTTAATTTAAAATCCCCTTTTAGCTTGTTTTATTTCAACTATGAGGGTTTTTTTATTAAAACCAAGCAATGAAAAAAATCATATACGTTTTAGCAATAATTACTTTATTTCCAATAGTCAATTATGCACAAGATATATCATTAAAAGGAAAGGAACTTTTTGGTGGAATGCAAGCTAGACATATAGGACCAGCTTTAATGAGTGGTCGCATTATTGATGTAGAAAACCATCCTACCAATGCAAGAATTATTTACCTAGGCGCTGCAGGTGGTGGGGTATGGAAATCCAACGATAGTGGAACTACATTTAGTCCAATTTTTGATGATTATGCACAATCCATCGGTGTTGTAAAATTAGATCCTAAACATCCAGATGAAATTATTTGGGTTGGTACTGGAGAAATTTGGACACGTAATTCAGTTTCAGTTGGAGACGGTTTATTTAAATCTTCAGATGGAGGTAGCAATTGGACAAAAGTAGGTTTTGAAAAATCAGAACGTATTTCATCGATCGTGATCAACCCCAATAATACAGATGAAATGTATGTAGGTGTTTTAGGAGCCTTATGGAGTGATAGCGAAGACCGAGGAGTTTACAAATCTTTAGATGGCGGAAAAACATGGGATAAAATACTATACGTTGGCCCCTCAACTGGAGCTGCAGATGTAATTATGGATCCTAATAACCCTTCTGTTTTATATACCTCTATGTGGGAATTTAGACGTTCTGGATGGAATTTTACTTCAGGAGGAAGAACAAGTGCATTATACAAATCTACAGATAGTGGGAAAACATGGGATAAAATTCATACTGGATTTCCTGAAGGGGATTTAGGAAGAATAACAGTAGCAATTGCTCCTAGCGATACTAATATAATATATGCTGTTTTAGAAACAGGAGAAAAAGCAACGAACGGTCTTTGGAAATCATCAGATACAGGAAATAGCTGGGAGCATTTAAATAATGACTTTGGACTAACCGTTAGACCATTTTACTTTTCAAGAATTACAATTGACCCTAAAAACCCAGATGTGGTTGTAAAAGGTGGTTTAAATGGCTCTATTAGTAGAGATGGTGGTAATACATTCAAGTCTTTAGGAAA
>Ga0114915_1001410_pt1 | contig 10398 bp, 1 predicted proteins | sample MalvirAntarct_55_FD_87288 | JGI IMG/M metagenome (GOLD analysis project Ga0114915, IMG submission 87288) | Marine viral communities from the Global Malaspina Expedition - Malaspina viral metaG Antarct_55 | ecosystem: Environmental > Aquatic > Marine > Oceanic | place: South Georgia Island...
TGATTGGCACCTATCTTGGAGAGGGTAAGTTTGATGGCTCTGGACTGATACCGCAAAGGCTTATCTATCAGGTCACACCGGCTATGGGTACGCCAAGGCTCCCAAGGGATGTGGCTGTAAGGTGAGATTATGGCGGGTGTAAACGGCGGTGTTATGGATGCATTAAACTTTGTTACGACGGATCAAGTAAACGCTGTTAGCCAACTTATGGGTAGTGATTAACGAGTACCTACACTGTATGACGTCTCCGTAATTGAAGAGGGTAAAGACGGAAATTTCATAGATAAAGGTCTGTTGAGACAATCGGTTCGACAGGGCTAGATCGCGGTGAGAAGCTCTTAATAGGCTCCACCAAAAACTAATTCCTCGTACGTATGTGCGGGGATTTTTTTGTCTGAATTTTATAGAAATCAATTGAACTTGCATACTTTATAAATTATTGTATAAAATTATTTTTAAGATTACAGAACGTTAATAACCCGATTTTGCATGGTTGGGTTTGGTGGCGGAGATATTGGATGTCGCCTTTTATTATGGAAACGAATAATATGTTGTGGCATGTATTTCAAGTCGATTAGTTTATTTGCTATAAGTTTGTTGTTGGCTTCATGCGGCGGCGGTGGTGGAGAGAAGCCTGTAACAGTCACGCCTATCCCACAGGTAACTTTAACCTCATCCGCTTCAGAAATACTTGTCGGTACATCAGCCACATTAACTTGGTCTTCATCCAACGCTACATCATGCTCAGCCTCAGGTGACTGGTCTGGTACAAAAGCCTTTAGTGGTGCTGAGTCAGTTTCTATATCTGAATCAAAGTTATTTAATTATACACTTACCTGTACTGGTAAGGGTGGTTCGGATCGTAGTTCGGTAAATGTGACTGGTTACCAAGATATGCAGGGCGTTTCGGTTGATGGCTACATACGGTCTGCTGATATATTTATAGATAAAAATAATAATTTCGAGGCCGACTCGGATGAGTCTGTAACGATCTCAGGTGACGATGGCAGATTTGTTTTAAGGTATTCTGAGGGCAACCTAATTAGTGTTGGTGGTTTTGACTTAGACACAGGAAACCTGCTTGATAACCTTTTGATAATTAACAAGCTGACTGACTACGCTGAATTTTCGGCAATTACGCCTATTACAACGATTGCAGTATTCATGGATAACCCAAGTGAATTGAGCTCATCACTGGGAATTGATACAAGTATTAATATTAGTGGTACCGATCCAGTCGCAGTTATGGGTGACGGCGGAATGTATGATTATCTCTATGAGAAAGGTAACCAGGTTACCGTTTTAGTTCTAGCGTTCCAGAATGTAACTAACGAGTTAAATCTCACCACAGATACATCTCAAGATTATTTTAAAGCGCTTGCTGAAGAGTTAGAGGCTGACTTTGCTGAGACAGGAGCTAAGGTTGATATTGAGACCAGCGCGTTTATTACTAAGGTTCTTGATAATATTATTGCTGTCAAAGCACTCAGTTTCTCTGAGGAGAGCAGAGCTAATTTAATTGATGTGCTTTCATCGGTAATCCCAGTCATTCAGGTAAAAGACGATGCCGCGTTAAATAATGCCTTATTTGATTTTGCAACAAGTACCTTGCAGGCAGATGTGTTGTCCGTGGCAAATGGAACGGCAACCTCTGAAATACTTAATAGTTATTCAGCAGACGTTCTTAACTATATTGCGACAGATCAAAACGTTAGCTCAGATGATCTCACCCCAAATGTGACGGCTATTGCCGATACGGCGTCAGCATATGAAGATTCAACTGTCCAGATACCTGTACTAACCAATGATTCATATACCACCTCAGCACCTGTCAGTGTCACTGTAAGTTCGCAATCAAAGGGGTCTACTACTGTCGCGAGTGGAGTAGTTTCTTACGCACCTGATGCTGACTTTAATGGCAACGATACTTTTGACTACACTATACAACAGGGTGATAAGAGTGCATCAGCCACAGTATCACTGACGATAATACCGGTGAATGACGAGCCATCCTTTAATAATCTATTATCTACTTACAGCGTCCCCGAAAACCAAAAGTCAGTGACCACGATTCTTGGCCAAGATGTTGATGGTGATGAATTTACGATCAGCCTTGCCGGAGTTGACGAACAGAGCTTCAATCTCTCAGGAAGTAATGTTCTAAGCTTTAAACAAGCCCCCGACTTTGAGGTAAAAGAGAGTTATGCCATTGAGGTGGTAATTGCGGACAGTGAAGAAACTGTCTCACAAAATGTAAATGTCAGTGTGATCAACATCAATGATAATAATCCTATCTTTTCATCAACCGGTGAATTTAGTGCCGCTGAAAATCAAACCGCTATAGGAACAGTGACGGCTACTGATGCAGATAAAGATAACGTTACCTTTTCTATCTCCAGCTCTGAACTAAGTATTACGTCCGCGGGTGTCCTCACATTTGTATCTGCCCCCGACTATGAGACCCGATCTAGCTACAAAGTAAACGTTACAGTGACCGATGGGGTTAATGAAACCACGCAACTTGTGACGATAAATATCACAGATGAAAATGATATTTTAGAAGGACATGTTGTCAAAGGTCCACTTGTAGAAGCAACAGTGTTTTTGGATTACAACGGCAATGGCCTGCTAGATCCTGATGAGCCGTTTACACAGACCGCACCTAACGGTGGTTACACCTTGATGATAAGTCCAGGTGCCCCTGCTGACTCTCAGTTAGTCGCCACAATGGGAGAAGAAACGGTTGATTCTAGTACGGGTCAACGTTATGCCAATTCAGGTGTAGTACTCCGGGCGTATAATGATTCAAAAGTTATAACACCTCTGACAACAGTCTTTAAAGCAATACAAGATAATTTGGGAACAGAAGAGACACTTACTAAGTCTGATTTTACCGCGTTGCTTGGACTGCCTTCTTATATCGATATTTCAGTATTTAACCCATTCGCTGCTGATTCTGACTCTGATGTTGCGCTGAGGACTGAAGTGACAGGTCAACAGGTACTAGCTGCTCTAACACTAACAAGCGAGGTGCTTCAGGGTATTACTAGGGAAGCCGGAGGTGAGCTATCCGTTCAAGAGTCCTTTGATCTAGCGCTTAAATCCTTTGCCCAGTCGATTATCGCCATAGCGAGATTGACCAGTGGAACAGATGGTCAAAGTTCAAATGAGGGTCATACAAATCCAAGTGTTTTAGATTTTCTCCCAACGCAAAAAGAGCACCTTAAGACACAGCTCAATGACATAGTTCAACAAGCTGGGGGTTTTGTTGGCGGTAACACTGAAGTCATCGGGGAATTTTTGTTAGACCAATCTGAAAAAGTGACATTGACAGTTATAGATGCCTTTTCTCGAGTTGTCGCTTTTAATTCAAATAATTCGGGTGCTGTTTTTACTATTAAGGATGATGCCGTTCTGCAAACCAGAGTTCTGGTAGATGATGTAATAGCTATCACCGAAGCTTCTGGAGTAGTTGGGAAAAATAGGTTTGGAATGCCTTTAATACAACTTGAGGACCTCGAGCGTTTGCGTTTACCACCCATTATCCGTTTGGGTGGCACAGATGAGCTCGTGTTCAAGAATAGAGACTCAGTGGACGCGTACAAAGATAACAATGATTCTATTGCGCCAGTTATCACTCTAAATGGTGCAAGTGTGGTTGAAGTTAGAGGCGATAGCTACCAAGAAGAAGGGGCTGATGCTAAAGACGCGGAAGATGGTCCTGTGGTAGTGATGGTCTCTGGTGATGTAAAAACTAGCCCGGGCGTATATAAAGTAACTTACTCAGCCAAAGATAAAGCTGGGAATCTAGCAAAAAAAATAAGAAGCATAGTTGTTCGTGCGCCAATTAATGACTCCGCGCCTATCTTCATATCTGCAGCAACATTCCATGCTGCTGAAAATCAGAAGGCCATTGGTCAGGTGTCAGCAACGGATGAGGATGGCGGACCACTAACCTTTGAAGTCTCAGGAAGTGATCTGATTATAACAGACGATGGTGTCCTCAGCTTTGTGCAGGAGCCAGACTTCGAGGTCAAGGCTGTATACAAAGCTATTGTAATTGTTACTGATGCAGATTTTTCAACAACTCAGCGCATTACCATTAATGTGACAAACGTAAATGATGTCGCACCTATAATCACGTCATCAGGATTATTCAGTGTGCCAGAAAATGAATTTTTAATTGGAACCATTACAGCGTTCGATGCGGACAGTCAGAGCACGACCTTTAGTATTACTGATTCTGAGGCGCTAAACATAACTCCTAGCGGGGTTTTGAGTTTTGTGTCAGCCCCAGACTATGAATCTCAGAATGTATTCGAAATAACGATTATGGTCTCTGATGGAATACTCTCCACGACCGACGATATTATTATAAACGTTACAGATGTTGATGAGATCAGCCCAAGGATAATTACCAGCGCAATCATGTCCGTTATTGATGAGGGTGGGCAGATACTGGGTTCGGTTTCTGCTGATGAGCCCGTCACTTGGACTGTTTCTAGTCCTGATATTTCGATTAATAGTGCCTCGGGGATAATTTCACTTTTTAGTCCCGCTGATTTCGAGACAAACCCGTCATTCAAGTTTACTGTCACCGCAACCGATGAATCAAACAACAGTACTACGAGCGCTAATATTCAGGTGAACGTCACTGATGTTGATGAGGTAAAGCCAGTTATTTCGTCTACGATGTTCACATTTGTTGATGAAGGTGGCAGAGCCTTGGGTTCAGTTTCTGCTGATGAGGAGGTTGTCTGGGCGATAAAGAGCGTTTCTGGCGGGGCTGTTAGCGTCAGTCAATCTGGTACTATCTCACTAGATCAGGCAGCGGATTATGACACATTCAAAGCGCATATCTTTTCTGTGACGGCAACGGATAACTTTGATAATTCAGCTAGTCTTACGCTAAGAGTACCGGTCAGACCTGCAGTTAGTTCAGATGAAGTACCGCCAGTAATAACCTCTTCTCTTTATACCAGTATTGACGAGGGTGTTACCGTACTTGGCTCTTTGAGCGCGGATGAAGTCGTTTCCTGGCGAATAGCTACTATAGTTGGATCTTCTGTAAGCATTACTGCGGAGGGTGAGGTCAGCTTGGACCAACCGGCAGATTATGAATCAGAAACTCAGCACAAATTTAAAGTGACTGCTATTGACGACGTTGGTAATAGCTCTGAGATGACGCACTCAGTCGTGGTTACTAATGCAAATGACAATTCCCCTATATTTTTCTCATCATCCATTTTTAGGGCAGAGGAGAACCAATTATCGATCGGGACAGTTCGGGCAACTGACGCGGATGGAGATCTGATCATATTTAGTATTTCAGGTAATGATCTAGTCATTGACAGCGATGGTGCATTACGTTTCAGAGCCATGCCTGATTATGAGATCCGTTCCGAATACACGGCTAGAGTCATAGCCACTGATGGCATAAACTCAGCGTCTCAAAACATTGTGGTAAGTGTAGGCGATCTTGATGAGATTATATTTACAACAACGGTAGGGCTGACTGAGCTGAGGTTGAACAGATTTACTAACGAAGGTAGGACAGTCTTAAATTCTTTAAGTGCGATTACATTTACAGACAGCGGCGGAAGGTCTGGAAACTACGAAAATAACGCCGATTTCCAGCATACATTTGATGCGGGCGAGGGTAATCACATTACGATGACCCCAAATTTTCTTGAGTTTGAACAGCTTAGGAATGCCGCCTACGATCGACTCGGAGTCCAAACCAGTGACGATGGTAAGATATTTCGAAATACTAACATAGTGGGAATGCGTGCCGTCAATGGCACAGAGCCACCGTGGGAAAAAGGGTATAGGGACAGCCGTTGTAAGGGTCTATCTGGTTTCATCTTCCATGATCAAGAGTTCGCGACAACAAACAGCTGTGATAATTCCGATTTTATAGGCACTCCCATTAACCTGAAGGGCAGATATGCCAGATTCCATTTTTATGCCGACGGAAGTTATAACAAAGGTGGCTGGGATATAACTGTCCAATCTAGCTCGTTTAATAATGCAGAGTTCAGTGTTCCTGAAAATCAGACCACAATACAGAGGTTGTCTGCAAGTTGCTCGTGCGACTTACCTATCTCTTTCACTGTGTCGGGCTCTGATTTAGCGATAACATCAGATGGGGTTTTAAGTTTTCTGTCAGCTCCCGACTTTGAGATTCAGTCATCATATAATGCAGTAGTGACTGCACGCGCTGGTACATCCATAGCGACGCAAGAAATCAAAGTAGACGTAATTGATGTCGATGAGATACCAGTCTTCACATCCTCATCGATCTTCATGTTGGTAGGAGCACAGCAGAGTCAGGTGGGTACCGTTGAAGCCAAAGATCCAGATGGTCAGCCGATCACTTTAGAACTAGGTGAGACCGACGAATTTGTTATTTCTCAGAGTGGAGAGCTTAGTTTTAAATCACCTACCGACCATCAATCTAGCAAATCTTATAGCGTGATTGTGAGAGCTACCGATGGTACTTTGACGTCGTCCCAAGATATCAGTATCGATGTTGTGGTGAATAATGATAATCCACCGATAATTACTTCTGCCCCCACCTTTAACGCAGTAGAGAATCAATTAACTATTGGTAACATCGTTGCGGTGGATGCTGATGGATCGTTACTAACGTTTACTATTTCAGGGGCTGAGTTGCTCTTAACCAATAGCGGTGCTTTGACTTTTGCAGCACTACCTAACTTTGAAATAAAGTCGCTTTATAAGGCAATAGTCACCGCAAGCGATGGGGTGAAATCCGCAAGACAAGAAGTTTCAGTCAGGGTCACTGATGCTAATGATGCACCGGTGTTTACGTCTCTACCAAACTTCAATGCGGCAGAGAACCAGAGGCAGATTGGTGTAGTAACGGCAAATGACGAAGATGGAACGGCACTCATATTCAGCATCCAAGGGGATAACTTAGACATTACGGAGGGGGGTATTTTAACTTTTAAATCCGCTCCTGACTTTGAAACTCGGCAGAGTTATGTTGGAAATGTCACCGCCACAGACGGCTTTAGCTCATCAACTCAAAAAATTAATGTCAGTGTGACAGATGTCTCTGAAGTATTAGGAGCGCAGATCAAGCAATTCGCTACAATAACGCTGGATGGCAATTATCATTGGGAGTCGGGCACGGTAATTCCAGATATTGCACTCACAGGAGCTGGCCCATTTTTCTTTGAGGACGACGGAGGGGATCAGGAAGACTATACCAACAACCAATATCGTAAGATCACATTTAATAGTGTGAACGGCATCAATATTGATATAGGGGAATTTAGTTTTGAGGCTTCTCGGTTCAGAATGTATGACCGACTTGTGATATTGGTAAGTGACGATGACGGCGATAATCCAAATGCAACTTTTAGGAACGTTGAGGGTGTTGAGTGGCTGCAACGCAGTGCTGAGGTCTTGGAACCTTGGTCCAGCAGGTTTGAAGGGAATGGATATTCTAGTACCAGAAGCACTAACGGTTGGATATTTCCTGCGAATAACGATAGAGCTCTGGAATTAGGCTTGGTTGAGGGGCGAATGCTAAGCCTACCCTACAGACGAGTACAATTTGTTTTTGATTCCGATTCCAACGCTACCGAAGCGGGCTGGAAATTTGCGATCTACCCTTTGGCGAGCGAAAATAAGCCTCCGTATTTCGACGAGCCCTCATCTACATTTAGTGTGGCAGAGGATCAGACGAGTATAGGAGTTGTTTCAGCTATTGACCCTGACGGGGATAAAATAAGTTATTCGTTGGGTGGGGTAGATGCCTCCTTGGTAAGCATAGACTCTAACACAGGTCAGTTGAGCTTTAATTCTAGCCCTGATTATGAGACGAAGTCGACATACTCAATAAGAGTGACGGCTACTGATGGCGATATAATTTCAGCTAATAATTCTAGTACCCAAAGCGTAATAGTAGATTTAATTAATGTCGATGACGTACCGCCCCAGTTCACCTCAGATACGAACTTTAGCGCTGCTGAGAATCAGCTTTCGATTGGCACCGTAACGGTAACAGACCCTGATAGCCCCCTAACTCTCTTTGAGATCACAGGTCCGAACTTAGCGATAACAACTGCCGGCGTTCTGAGCTTTATATCTGCGCCTAACTACGAGTTAAAGCCGACCTACACTGGCATTATCACCGCATCTGATGGAGTTAACTCAGCAAGTCAAGATATCCAGGTCAATGTGACAGATGTCAATGAAGCGCCGGTCATTGATTCATTGCCAGTCTTCAGTGTTGAAGAGAACCAAACTTTAATTGGCCCAGTATCCGCGAGAGATCCTGAGAGCAAGACGTTATCCTTTAGTATTTCTGGACAGTCCATTGCGATAAACGAAAGTACGGGGGTTCTAAGTTTTATTTCAGCGCCTGATTACGAGATAAAGACATCCTACTCTGCAGATATTTTAGTGTCTGATGGAGAGATTATTTCGACTCAGGCCATTACTATTAATATTACTGATTCTCTTGAATTTATAACAGATCAAGTGATCTTTAATGCTGCAGAGAACCAGTTAGAGATTGGATCTACCGCCGCGGCGGATTCTGATGCGGTTTATCTCTTGTACTCACTCTCAGATATTGAAGTGGCTAATGAACTCCCTCAGGGTAGATATCGGTGCAATGGTGACCTTGCAGTGAGGGGCAGCGATGGGCGCCCCTACTACGATCTGGATATGCCGATGATTCCGCAAGAGGAAGCCTATGAGCTGGGACATGACTTCTATTCTGAACAACAGGGTTCGCGGTTTAATGGTTCATGGAGTCAATTGGTGTCGGCATTCCCGGGGATTGACATAGCCTGTGAAGCATATAACGACGAGATTAATTTCATTACCACCCAGTTCCAAGGCCTAGCAGAGGGTACTATTTTACAAGATCCCTCTAATCAGTTTGTGTTAGAGCCGTCAATGTACAAGGATGCCATAAGCTTTAAGCTCTATGACTCTGGGTGTGCCATTAGTGAAAACGATAAGAATTTGGAAGCATTTATTGATAAGGCCAGCTTGGTCCATAGAGAAATCTTATTCAGGCAAAGCAGGGTCAATGATGTTGAAGTGATAAATATCACCGAACCAACCTCAGCGTCTATGCTGATTTTTATCAAAACGCTCACAGGTGAGACAATCACCTTAAATGTGGAACCGAGCGAAACGATAGAAAGCGTAAAGAAAAAAATTCAAGATAAAGAAGGAATACCACCCGACCAGCAGAGACTTATATTTGCAGGTAAGCAACTAGAAGACGGCCGAACTTTGTCTGATTATAACATTCAGAAAGAGGCGACATTACATCTTGTACTTCGGCTTCGAGGAGCCGAAGGGAGCGTGCCAACGACTAGCTTTTTTGCACCGCGCCTGAAGAACGCGGGATATGACCTGATCGCCACGTGCCTAACGAATTTTCAGAAGAGCCTCCCTGATGAGGAAGCATTAAGTTCTGCGAGAGGCGCTTCCTCAGCTGGTGCATCCAATTCGATGATCCAGACAGGCGTATTAGGGAATCTCGCTATCAGTGAAGAGGGGATCTTGTCCTTTACCTCGGCCCCTGATTATGAGGCTAAGGCGGAGTATAAAGTCATCGTGTCGGTTTATACGGACCAGGAGATAATCTCTCGGGAAGTCACAGTAAAGATCAGTGACATAAATGAATCGCCAGCATTTATCTCTGGAGCAACCTTTAGTGCCGCTGAAAATCAAACGGCTATTGGGACTGTGGCAGCAACAGACCCAGATGGAGAGGATGTCACCTTCACAGTTTCTGGTTCTGAGCTATCAATCACCTCTGTGGGTGTACTGAGCTTTAAGACAGCACCTGACTTCGAGACTAAAGCATCCTATACAGCCACAGTAACCGCCAGTGATGGCACTAATACAACTACCCAAAATATTACGGTCAATGTTACTAAGGTGGATGAAGTAGCTCCGGTGTTCACCTCAGCGGCCACCTTTAGTGTCGCTGAGAACCAGACGAGTATCGGAACGGTTACTGCAACAGATGATGACGCTGGTAATTTGGTTACCTTTACAGTTTCTGGCTCTGAGTTAGAAATTACTTCAGCAGGAATCTTAACCTTCATAACAGCTCCAAATTATGAAACTAAGTCAAGTTATACAGCAACGGTAACTGCTAGTGATGGAACTAATACTACGACTCAGAGTATTACGGTCAATGTGACGGATGTGAATGACAACTCGCCAGTATTCACTTCAGGGTCCATCTTTAGCGCAACTGAGAATCAGACGAACATTGGAACAGTGACAGCCACTGATGCAGATAGTGGTGATTCAGTAACCTTTTCGGTGTCTGGCTCTGAGCTAACGATTACCTCTGGTGGCGTACTTAGCTTTGTATCAGCTCCAAACTATGAA
>Ga0114915_1001411_pt1 | contig 10396 bp, 14 predicted proteins | sample MalvirAntarct_55_FD_87288 | JGI IMG/M metagenome (GOLD analysis project Ga0114915, IMG submission 87288) | Marine viral communities from the Global Malaspina Expedition - Malaspina viral metaG Antarct_55 | ecosystem: Environmental > Aquatic > Marine > Oceanic | place: South Georgia Island...
ACCTATTTCTACACCTAAGTTATCTCTTGAAGTTGAAGCATTAGCTAAGTCTGATAAGTTGCTTGCTTTAGCAGCAGCATTGTCTGCTTTTGTACCCTGTGCTGCTGTTGCGTATGCACCAGTGTCTGTAACTGCTGTTGTACCTAATCCTAGTGAAGTTCTTGCTGTACTAGCATTTTCTAGTACCCATGTAGAACCGTTGCCTACTATAAAGTTACTGTCTGTTTTAGCTAAAGCTGCTATAGCAGATAAATCTGCGTCAAATGCTTGAACAGAAACACCAATATCTTCATCAGCAAGAAGTTGGTTCATAGCATTAGCTGTTAAAGTAACTACAACTTCACGTGTACCAACACCCCAATTAACAGCTGATCCACTATTACTTGAAGCATAAATTGTAACTCTTGTTAAAGTGTCTGGGCTAGAATCAGTAATAACACCACGACCTATTTCGTAATCAGCTGTTCCTAAAGAATCTCTAACAAAGTAATCAACTGTTTTATTTGTACCACAGGCAGCAACAATAGTGCGCCAACCTAAAATAGCACCAGATAAATTGTATGTGCCAGTACCAGTAGTAGTACTAGTTTCAGCAGCTCTGTCACCGGGAGTTGGAAGTGCCATTATGAGTTACCATCAGTTAAAATAAATGTTGAAACCGTTACAGTTTGTCCTGTAATTATAGATGTAGTACCAAGTTCCATATCACCACCTCCACCAGTAGCTGTAATACTACCTTGAATATGGCAAGTATCATCGCTTGAATTAATACGAAAATGAGCAGCTGTACCTGTAGCAACGGCTGAACCAGACCAACTACCATTTTTAACTTTAGATCCAGAACTAGCTGTTTCTAACCAATCACTAGGTAATGTTATTTGTCCTAATCTTGTTCCTGAGTTTGCTAAAGAACAATTAGCAGGTTGTGACCCTGTACGAAAATCAAGTATAGGATCTGTCCCTGTAGTTGTTTCTATTGCATCAAGTCTAGCATTTCGACTAGTTGTACTAAGTTGGACTGCCATCTTGAACCTCTAAAAAATTATCTAGTAGTAACTTGTAACCTACCTGAAAATTCAGATTTATTTTTTTGTGCTTTAAGAAGCTCTCTGGATTCTTTGTACATAGCAGCATATTTTTGTTCTTGTTCAGTATCTTTCATAAATACAGCAGCTTCTAGTATTGCTGAATACAATATTAATTCAGGGGCGTATTGACTAAACCAATTAATTTCTACAGAACTAGAAATAAACTCAAGTTCTTGATAATATACTAAATCAATTGATACACCTGAAGTAGGTTCAGGGCCAAACTCAAAGTTACCGGCTACAGTGTCAAACACTTGTGGCCCCGGTTCATTTTGAAGTCTTTTGGTTCTAACGTCAGCGTAGCTACTTCTGTACACAGACCAAGCCGATTGACCATCATAAGCAATCATTTCTTTAACATCTAAAAGGCTTGTTGGTATTGCTGATTGACCTGCTGTAACTACTAAAGAAGAATCTAAAACTTCCATTGGTGGAACTCTGACATCTCTTTGGATTCTACGTTGTCCTAGTATTATAAAATCTTCTGTATTATCCGTGATGCTTGAAGCACCTACCCGATTAATCCATTTGTTAACAGCTGCACTAATGTTTGTATAATTACTTAACACTAGGTTGGCCTCCATAGTTTAGCTGAATTAGTTTTGAGTACAGGAAAATCTTTTTCAATAATTTTTTCTAATCTTTTCTTTTCTGTAGGGTCATTACTAAAACAATCAAGGTTATATTCTTTGAGTAATTTGTGTTGTATAATTGGAGGTATACTAAATACTTTATGAAATTTAGTTTTTCCAGCAAAACCTTTTGTAGCATTAGCACCATTTTTACAATTATTAATTAAAGCACTAAGGTTAACAGACCGATGACAAACAATATTATTATCTTCATCAAAGTACCATTTCTTAGTTTCACCTGTCCAAGCATCATATTCTGTTTCGCGTAATAACACTTAAAACTCCTGTAAAAATAAGGGGGCGAACCCCCCATCTCTTATCGGTTATGTTCTACTAACATGTAATCTATATCTGCTGTAGCAGCGGCAGAATTTGATCCGTCACCATTAATAAATACAGTAAAGAATAGATTAGTACTTGCAGCAGCTACTCCTACACTTAGTGTTTTAACTACAACACCATCTATAGAAAAAACTCCTTGAGTACCAGTAGAATTAACTTCACATCTAAGTACTTGGTAAACTGTATTAACTGGAGCAACACCAGTAGTGTTTGAACCAGTATCATCTGTATTACCAGAAACACCAACAGACCACCACTCTTTGGTTGTCATAGCTGTGTCAAAAACAAAACCAACAGCATTAGTAGCATTAGTTGTAATAGTAGTTCCAGAAACAGAAATTGGCTCTTCAAGAGTAGTAACATCTGTAAAACCAACAAAAGCAGAACATTTAGTAATGTCAGTAAGGTTAATACGACATTCAAAAGCTAAACCACCGTTGTTTACTTGTACTGGTACAACTAAACAAACCTGAGAACCATCTGCTGCTGCTGAACCATCACCATCTCCAGCAGTTGCTCTAAGAACACCACCTTCTTGGACATTAATAGCAGGGTCAATAGCTAAGTTATCAGAACCAGCGTTAAAAATAAAAGGAGAATCAGCTTCTACAATTGCTAGTTCAAGAAAATCGTGAAAAGACTGAAAAGTAGAATTAGGAGCAAGTTTATTAAACTGTTCCCTCATAGTAGCTGGGTCGCTAAGAACTTGACCCAATTTAATCGTTTCAATAGGCATTATTTATTCCTCTAAAGGTCAGGGGGGCGAACCCCCCATTCCAGATTAATTAAGCAGTAGTCAAATCAGCTACAATACCACTAGACTTCTCATTACGAGCTTCTAGGCAATATTCAACAATAATTTGACGTTTCTCAGCATCACCAGTTGCAGCAATTTCTTTAGTTTTCATATCACGTAAATACGCAACTGCAAACTTAGATTTGTTGTAAACTAGTGCATCACGTGTACGAGAAAAACGGCTAGGGACAATCCTAAGATCACCGTAATCGCTCTTGTAAACGTCAGCAGCAGAGATAATGCTTTCAGCAGCAACATTGTGGTCAGTAGTTGAAGCACGACCAGTAAAGCCATTCATTTTACGTTTGTTAAAAGAACCTACTAGAACAGTGTCAGCGAACTCACCTGAATTAGTAAAGATACTATCAACAACAGCTTCTAACATAGCTTCAGTAAAAACACGTTGAGTACCATCAGTACGAGCATTTGCACCTGTACCAGCTGGGTCTCCACCGCCTGAACCTTTAGAAGTATTAGTTTTAATATAAGATTGCACACTTGCAGTTTCACGAGCGGCAGAAGCACTACCAACAGCTTTAGCATTGTTCAAGCCAACTAGTGCGTGTTCCATGTCACGTTTTAACTCAAGTCCACGTTTCATCATTTGGTAGTTCATCTCACGATCACGACCAGCGCGATCAGTTGATTCAAGAGTACCAGAAACCATTGCAGTCTTAGTTCCAATTTGACAAAAGTTAGCTAGTCTAACAGTAGCAGTAGCAGGAGAAAATGAAGCATCTGCCCCTTCAACTACTTTGTTATCTGTAACAGCGTCAAGGTTATCGGTTTGCCATTCATGAGTAGTGCTTTTAGCTTTCGCTTTTGGGGCCATACTTAAAAATGGAGTTGTATCAGGCTCTACGTTATAAATAATGCCTGAAAGGTCTTCTCTGATACCAACACTATCATAGGTATCTGTGGCTGTTGAACTCATAATATTTCCTCAATGTAGCCTAGCCATTCATAATATTCATTGCTTGTTCAAGTGTAATTCCACCCGGTTGTTGTAACGAATCCATGTCAGCTTTTGCTTTTCGGGCTTGCGAAGTTGTTTTACTTGCAGCACCCTTGGTTTTAATTGATTTTTTGACTGTTTTAGCTTTCGCTGCACCAGTCGCCAGTTTAGTTTTGGATTGGTTGAAACGAAATGCGTCAACTAATGCCCTGATTTGACGATGATCGTAGATGGTGTACAGTTCGTCTGTTGTAAAGCCATAAGCTTCAGCAGCATGTTTCGTAGCATCACTTAAAAGGGTTGAACCTTCTTCGCTTAACTCAGGTAGCGCAACAGTTAGTTTACCCATTTCTTCAGTACGTACACTTTGTGCGTATTGATTGTTTTCAGCTGTTACTTCTGAACTAACTTCCTGTTCTTTTTGGGATGCTTGTTCATAAGCCATTTTAGCAGCTTCAAACGCTGACTTCATCTCATCAAATTCAATGGGGTCTTCTTTCTGTAAAACTTCCCAGTCCACATTAACAAACTTAGATAGTTTTTCGCTTGATGCAACTTTGTAGTCTGATATACTTTTTAAGTACTCGTTTTTTAATTCAAGTACAGCATTTTTATCAGTAGCTAGTGCTTTGCGTTCAGCTGAAACTTCTTGTGTTACTTTAGTAAATTGGCTTTGACGCATATAGCCCTTCTTAGCTTCTTCTACATCAGTAATTACAATTTCTTCATCACCATCAGTGATTTTAAAAAGGAAATCTTCTCCTTCATTTTCGTCTTCATCATCCTTTTCTGATTCTTCTTTATCATCTGGTTGCTCGTCTTTAGAGTCCTCTGATTCAGTTTCCTCTTCATTGGTTTCGACCTGTTCGGCCTCTTCTTCTTCCTTATCAGTTATAGTGGCTACACTGTCTGATTTTTCTTCTGGCTTGTCCATAAAGTCCAAAGCCTCATCGACTCCTGCAAAAACAGGTTGATCGTTGTTTTCCATTTTATTCTCCGGTGTATATTTTTTCTTGGAATTGTTTTTCTTGTTTGTCCTCTAATTTTGATAATTTATCTGCTAATGTAAAAATTAAACCTTGTACGTCACGATAAGGCAACGCAGATAACTCGTCAAGTATAGCAAGCCCTTCATCTCTTGTAATTTCAATCATTTTCAAGTTCACTTAATCTTTTTGCTTCTTGTGACCAACTTTCAAACTTAGAATTTAATGTTCTTAATGATCTAAGCTGTCTTACTATTGACATAGCACAGTCAGAATCATCTGTATGTAAACCATCAAACCCAAGATGTAAACAATCGTACATGTCTTGTAAACATTGTACGTAAGAGTTAGAATTAAGTAATACAGAAGCTCTTTGGCCTCTTTCTATTAATTCACTATTAGTGAGTAATGTTTCCTTTTTGTTCATCCTCGTCCCCTAACGCATCATCTAAAATTGCACAAGAAAAAGCAGCAAAACTACTAGCTGCTTTTATACGTGCTTTTTTACCAACTGTTAAACACAATGACCCAGTACCTTGATCGTCTTCAAGAACACCTCCAAAGTACATTAGTTCACCTGACTGTATACTTTCTTTGGCTAATATAAAAAAACTTTCTAGTTCATCTAGGCTATCTTGTATTTTAGTGTTTTTAATGTTTACTACATCTCCCACTTATTACTCCTAGTCTGAACCTACTTTAACTGCTCTGTTTTGTGTTGTTTCTAATTGAAGTTCAGCAATTTTAAACTCGTTATTGTCTTCGTGTTGTTGTATTTTAAACTGAAGTTCCATTTCTTCCATTTCAAGCCTTTTGGCATTGATTTGTAGTTCCATGTCTTTTTGTTCAACTTCTTTTTGTTTGAATTGCATTTCTGCTTGTAGTTTTTGTTCTTCTATACTTGGCCCTTCGTCAGTATCATCTGATTCAGGTTTAGTAAAGAATTTGTTACCATCTTTACGGCCAGCTACTTTAGCTTTTTCCATTGCTAAGTTCCAAACATTAGTTGGTTTAATAATTGTACCTAATCCACCACCATTTACAATACTTTGTACGGTTTGTTCAATTTGTTGCATTTGCATCATTTGTTGATTTTTTGAACCGTTACCAATACCTACAGTAACATTCATATCATAGCGATTACGCCATTCAGATGGATTAATTGCAATAAACTCACCGTTATTGTTACGAACCTTTCGGTCAGGTGTTCATGTTGTAAACCAATTCTGTGTATACCAAGCATTAAATCTTTAAGGCCAGTTTCAGCAAATACACGAGCTATAAGCTCTAATTTTTGTTCAGCTGACGACATAACTAGTTCAGCTGTACTAGCAGCAGTGTTAGAGTTGAACATCTTAGGATCAAGTCCTTGTCCACGCTCAGAAACACCTGATCTACGCTCTGCTAAAGCATCAGCGTACCCTAGTACCTGAAATGCTGATTGATCTAATTGGGGTGTAGGTAGAGCCTCTACAGCCCCTTGGAAGTTCATCCGTACAATACCAGCTGGTGAACTAGACATAAGATCATCAAGGTTAACTTGACCATCTACTACACCAAAACGACCATTGTTTATTCTTTCTTGGTTATCGAGCAAATTACGAGTTACTTTAGATTTAAGTAACTGTATATCCATAATAGGATCAGCAGGAGAACCACCTACATGGCGGTGTGGTACAATAATAGGTGACCAAGAGTATATTTGCACTTCTGAGACTTCGTTTTCTTCAAGAATAGTGTCTCCAACACGAAAAAACTGCCATAATTCGTCAAGACCATCACCATTCATGTCAACACGTAAATATTCTTCTTTTAAAAGAACTTCGCGGCTAGATCCTAGTTCAAAACTTTCTTGTTTTAAACCATCAGAAATTTCGTCATGACGATCATGGTACAATGTATGGGTTATTTGTGAGTCATCTTCAATATCATCATCAATATCAAAACCCATACCCCTAATTTCAGATATTCTACGTTTAGCGCAGTGTGCAACGTATCTAGCTGAAACAATATCAGTATCACCTTCTGAAATTCTAATTTCTTCAGGTGGAACATTAGATATAACAGTTCTATCACGACCAGTAATACGAGAAACAGAAACGGTTACTAATCCGTCATCTTGTTCCAACATTTCAATGTCACCTTCAAAATCTTCGCCTAAATCACCTAATAATTTAGCTATTTGTTCTTCTGATTGATTTTCGTATTCATCAAAAGTAGGTTCAGAAGTTTCACGCAAAGCTTTAACGTAACCAACTTTGTTCATTAAACCGTCTTTTAACCAATTGTACCCAACTTTAAATCCGGGGTTGTCACGATAAAAAACCCAATTAACGTATTCAGTTTCTTGGATAGCTGATTCAATATCGTCTTCATCTTCTGGGTCAAATATAACGGCTTTATCTGAGCTAAAGAAAATTTTAACTAGATAAGGCATAATTGATTCAATAGTCTCGTACACTTCACGAGTAATAAAGCGTGAGCGTCCAACAACCTCATTACCATACGGTTTACCGTGGTAATAATCGTTTAATTTTTCTATTCGTTCAGATAATAGCCCATCATGTGCGCCTATACTAGCTTCTGACTCATTTCTTAAACGAGTTAAAATCTCTTCACTATTCATTTTATCGGCCACTAAACAATTCCTCTAGTTTTAACAGGTAGTGCTTGACCTGAGTATTTGTTATTAGCATCTGACTCAACTCTCGTCTTAGCGTAAAGATTACGTGATTGAAAAGCGTAACGTGTGCTTGACATAAGATCATCAACTAACGCTACAATCTTACCATCTTGGCGGTGGTATATACCTTTCTCTTCAAACCACTGGCCACAGGTACTAAACACTTTAAATTGTCCGTTTTGCATAGCTTGTAACAAAGCATTAATACCGGGTTCAATTTTAATATCGCCTTTTCCCTTATCACCGGGGGTGGGTGGATTCCTGAAGTGTTCAATCGTCATATTAACGCCTTGAGCGCGGTATTGGTCAGCTAGGTTGTTACCTGAACCTTTCTCATGAGACATACCATCATGAGGCCATACACAGGGTATCCATTGTCCTCTTCCCTTTAGAGCAGGGGCATGTTGTTGTGCTGTCATTTGAGCTTGTCTGTACTCAGCGTACAAATAACATATATCAGCTTCTCTGTCCCAAGCAATCCATACAGCTGCTGTGGGGTGATCCCAACCAAAGTCAACACCACATATTCTTGGCCAATAATCAGGTAGCTCAAACGGTTCAATCATAATATCTGCATCACGTATACCAGCAAATACCATACCTGAACCAAACACTGGCTCTCCCCTAGTTCTCATTTTAGCTTCATGAGGTGGGTATTGAGCTAGTAACTGCATCTTCCGTTCTTCTGAAAGGTGTGGCGCATCGTCCCAAGTTGCTTGTAATAGCTTTTGACCGGGACGTAAATCATTCATAAACTGATGTATAACTGACGTAACACCATCTTCTGGTGTAAATGTCATCATTACAATGCCATTAGTAGCTACTGTACGAGTAATACACTGAGTATAAATACCTGAATCGGGTTGCTCATCAAGCCATACCCAATCCATTGGGCGACCCATATACTTAGCTTCGCCTTGTTCATAAGCCTTAAAATCCAACCGTGATACACCGTTTTCTCTACCTGTGTCAAGATCGTAATGTTTTACTAGTACTGTTTGTACTGCATTAGGTACTTGTGGTTTACGTGTTGTTGATACTATATCAAGCCTAGGTATAAAACCAGCACCTTGTTCTTTTTCATTACCGGGATCACCTAATAAATTAGCTTGTAAAATGTCACGTGTAGTTTCTGTTGAAACCCCACAAGCCCATGCTTTAACAGGTTTTTTAAATTTATGCCCTTTCCACCAACTTGGATATTTTCCAGTTAAGTGACAAGCTGTTATATAAGCACCAGTGGTAGTTTTACCTATCTGGTTAGCACACATAGCTAGTATCTGTGCGTGTTCTTTAGTGCTGTTAGCTAAATCTTGTTGCCACTTATAAGCTGAGTTACCCCAAGCATCAATTTTGTTGTATTTAGTGCGTGATTCCTTTTCTTGAAGCAAACGCATTAATTTTTCTTGGCTCAAGTTTTTGCCAACTTAACAACATTACTTGGTAGCTCTTTTTGTATTCTTTTTATTTCAGCATCTATCTCTGCGTTAGAGAGGTTTCTTTCATCATTAATATTAAGCCTTGTTTCAATTGGTACATCGTACCCAGCACGATTTAAATAGTCTTTAGCAGCATTTAAACGAACAGCTGGTGAAACATTGTTGTCTATCATGATTTCACGGACTACGTTAAACGCTACTACAGCCCCATCACCAATTTTCATATCAACACGTTCAGTGATGATTTTTTCTAACGATAAAAACAAAGCTCTAGCATTAGCTGTCCAACCACGACCTTCTACCGAGTACCCAGCTTTTTCAAAAGCTTGTTTTCGGTCACCTAGTTTAATGTAAGAATCTACAAATAACTGTTTTTTAGGAGCAAGGTCTTCGTATTTCAATCTGGAGAGTTCTCTTTAGGTTTAACAACCTTTAAAGCTACAGGCTTAGGTTTAAGTTTAAATGGCATTTCAAGAACATTACCACAAGTACTGTCAGTATCAATAATCTTTGGTTTATTGCCACCGTGTTGTTGTACACAATCTTCTAAATCTTGTAAAGAACAACCTTTGTCTTGAGTAGCTACTAGAACACCATCTTTGTAAACACCTTTTATGGAGTTTTTACCGTGGACTATTGTAATTGTACTCATTAATTTGCCCTTTGCTTTAATTGTGCTAGTTCACGAATAGACGCAACAAAATTTGCAACACGAACTGGGGTTTGTTTATTCCAAGTTGATAACTTTTCTGACCCTTCTGAGGTGTTTTCAATTTCTTGAATAGCTGATTCGTAGTTACCGTTCTTTAAGTGTTCATACGCTTTAGGAAACTTTTCAGTCCAAGAAGTGCCTAGTTGAAAGTTAACTGATGCTAACGCTGGTATTAAACTAGGAGCTTGTATTTCTTGTGATTGATCGTAAGCAGCTTTAGTGGCTTTAGCTGAGTCAGCTTCAAACCAATTGTTTCTAATTTCTTCTGGTACTTCAGTTCCTTTAGGATAAAGTTTTGCTTCTTCTGGCAATAGCTTGTGTCCTATCCCAGCGTGTAATATACCTAACGAATCATTATAAGATTTTTCTCTATTACCTTCACTTATTACAAGTTCATCTTGTATTTGTTTTCTAAAAGTTTGACGCATTTCTTCATTAGGGTCTTGTTTTAATAAACCGGGGGCTTGTACAGGGGTTTGCATTTCAGGTTGCATTGGTTGTACAGGGGATTGTACAGGAGTCTGTACAGGGAGTTGTGCTTGACCTAAAAGACCTTGATTTTGCATGTATGTGTTCATAGCCCGATTATACCATATATTAAACGAAATAACGATAAAAACATTACCCTAGGTAATATTCTTAAAAGTTTTAAGTAATATTTTAATACTTAGTTTTAATATTTAATTTTAACTAAGACTTTATTGTTATTAAGTATTAAGTAACTACTTAGACAGTTTATTTACAACTTAGTTCAGTTAAAAAC
>Ga0114915_1001413_pt1 | contig 10386 bp, 16 predicted proteins | sample MalvirAntarct_55_FD_87288 | JGI IMG/M metagenome (GOLD analysis project Ga0114915, IMG submission 87288) | Marine viral communities from the Global Malaspina Expedition - Malaspina viral metaG Antarct_55 | ecosystem: Environmental > Aquatic > Marine > Oceanic | place: South Georgia Island...
AATAACTAGGCCTATTGTTGAAAATGAAGTCTAAAATGAAAGGTAACCCAGCTCCACAAGCCATTAACTGCGAGGGTTGTGGCGATTTATGTTACTTTAGAGGGGAAAATCCCTAGAACCCCATGATCGGCCAGATGCGCGAAATCGTGTCCACCGCGCAGAAAGCTACGCGCAAGGCGCGGCGCGACGCGGATCGACGCCAGCATCTCAAGGCAACGGCAGTTCTTTTCAAAACCACGCCACCACCGGACGCGGACATGGCTGACCCGCAGGCAGACAACCAGCCACCTGCCAAACCGTTCGACCAGATTGAGGAGTGGTAGCCGTGGAAGAATATCCCATCATCGACTTGTCCCACCTGATGCCGGTGGCCCAGGGCTTGGCCCGTCTTCCGGCGGACGAACGCATCCATCGCCTTCGCGCTGACCGCTGGATCGGCTATCCGCGAGCAGTCGAGGCGCTGAATCGGCTGGAAGCCCTGTATGCGTGGCCGAACAAACAACGCATGCCCAACCTGCTGTTGGTCGGTCCAACCAACAACGGCAAGTCGATGATCGTCGAGAAATTCCGCCGCACCCACCCGGCCAGCTCCGACGCCGACCAGGAGCACATTCCGGTACTGGTCGTGCAGATGCCATCCGAACCGTCGGTAATCCGCTTCTACGTCGCGCTACTTGCCGCGATGGGCGCGCCATTGCGCCCGCGCCCACGGCTGCCGGAAATGGAGCAATTGGCGCTGGCACTGCTACGCAAGGTCGGCGTGCGCATGCTGGTGATCGACGAATTGCACAACGTCCTGGCCGGCAACAGCGTCAACCGCCGGGAATTCCTCAACCTGCTGCGTTTCCTCGGCAACGAGCTGCGCATCCCGCTGGTCGGGGTCGGCACACGCGATGCCTACTTGGCGATCCGCTCGGACGACCAGTTGGAAAACCGCTTCGAGCCGATGATGCTGCCGGTGTGGGAGGCCAACGACGATTGCTGCTCACTGCTGGCCAGCTTCGCGGCTTCGCTCCCGCTGCGGCGACCCTCGTCGATTGCCACGCTGGATATGGCCCGCTACCTGCTCACGCGCAGCGAGGGCACCATCGGCGAGCTGGCGCACCTGTTGATGGCGGCGGCCGTCGCTGCCGTGGAGAGCGGTGAGGAAGCGATCAACCATCGCACGCTCAGCATGGCCGATTACACCGGTCCCAGCGAGCGGCGGCGGCAATTCGAGCGGGAACTGATGTGAAGCCAGCGCCACGCTGGCCACTGCATCCGGCACCCAGGGAAGCCGAAGCCCTGTCTTCGTGGCTCAACCGCGTGGCCCTTTGCTATCACATGGAGGTGTCCGAGCTGCTGGAGCACGATCTTGGTCACGGCCAGGTTGATGACCTGGACACCGCGCCACCACTGGCGCTGCTGGCGATGCTCTCCCAGCGGAGCGGCATCGAGCCGGACCGGCTGCGTTGCATGAGTTTCGCCGGCTGGGTGCCTTGGCTACTGGACAGCCTTGATGATCAGATTCCAGATGCATTGGAAACCTATGCGTTCCAGCTCTCGGTGCTGCTGCCGAAACTCCGCCGTAGGACGCGATCCATCACGAGCTGGCGTGCCTGGCTGCCCAGCCAGCCGATACATCGCGCCTGCCCGCTCTGTCTGAACGATCCGGAGAACCAAGCCGTACTGCTCGCGTGGAAGCTGCCCCTGATGCTGAGCTGCCCACTGCATGGCTGCTGGCTGGAATCCTATTGGGGCGTGCCAGGGCGGTTTCTCGGCTGGGAGAACGCCGACGCCGAACCGCGCACTGCCAGCGACGCGATTGCGGCGATGGACCAGCGTACCTGGCAGGCACTGACGACCGGCCACGTGGAGTTGCCGCGCCGACGCATCCACGCCGGATTGTGGTTTAGGCTGCTACGCACGCTGCTCGATGAGCTGAACACCCCGCTTTCGACGTGCGGCACCTACGCGGGGTATCTCCGCCAAATCTGGGAATGCTGCGGGCATCCGCTGCGTGCTGGGCAAAGTCTGTGGCGACCGTATGAAACCCTGAACCCGGCAGTACGGTTGCAGATGCTGGAGGCGGCGGCAACGGCAATCAGCTTGATTGAGGTGAGGGATATAAGCCCGCCAGGCGAGCACGCAAAGCTATTCTGGTCCGAGCCCCAAACCGGGTTCACCAGTGGCCTGCCGGCGAAAGCGCCGAAGCCCGAACCCGTCGATCACTGGCAGCGTGCAATCCAGGCCATTGATGAGGCCATCATTGAAGCACGACACAACCCCGAGACGGCACGCTCGCTGTTCGCGTTGGCTTCCTATGGTCGGCGCGACCCCGCTTCCTTGGAACAGTTGCGCGCCACCTTCGCGAAGGAAGGCATCCCCCCGGAATTTCTGTCACATTATGAGCCTAGCCTACCCTTTGCATGCCTTAGACAGAATGACGGGTTAAGTGACAAATTTTGACGTGCAGAGCTTCCCGATGCAAACTGTCACATAATCGAACGTATATGTGACAGGTACAAGATGCTGATTGGCTACATGCGAGTATCGAAGGCGGATGGCTCCCAGGCGACGGACTTGCAGCGCGATGCGCTGGTCGCGGCCGGTGTTGATCCGGCGCATCTCTATGAAGACCAAGCGTCCGGAAAACGCGAGGATCGTCCCGGTCTGGCGAGCTGTCTGAAGGCACTACGGCCAGGCGACACGTTGGTCGTTTGGAAACTGGATCGGCTCGGGCGCGACCTGCGCCATCTGATCAATACCGTCCATGACCTGACCGGACGCGGCATCGGCCTCAAGGTGCTGACCGGGCACGGCGCGGCCATTGACACCACGACCGCCGCCGGCAAGCTGGTCTTCGGTATCTTCGCCGCGCTGGCCGAGTTCGAGCGCGAGTTGATCGCCGAGCGCACCGTGGCGGGCCTGGCCTCAGCACGGGCACGCGGCCGGAAAGGCGGCCGGCCGTTCAAGATGACCGCCGCCAAGCTGCGGCTGGCGATGGCGGCAATGGGGCAGTCAGAGACCAAGGTCGGCGACCTGTGCCAGGAACTTGGCATCACGCGGCAGACCCTGTATCGGCATATTTCACCCAAGGGCGAGCTACGTCCAGATGGCGAGAAGCTACTCAGCCGAATTTGATGCCGACATGAGGCGACGTAGCGAAAGCGTGGTTTGTCTCAATTTGACGGCGGCGAACCGCAAGCGTTCGGTTCGCCGCTCGTTTCGGTCGCAGTGCTGGCCCGCGCCTGGAAACGTTGATAACACTCCAGCCCGCAGAAGTGCTCGACGTACTCCGCGCCTTCCGGTGTGAAGGCGGCATCGAGCGGAATTTCCTTGCAGCACACGCAGCAACTGGTGGCGGTCGGATCATTTGCATTCATGGTGGCACCCCTCCATTGACTGACGAAGACGGCGAATGCCGCCGCCGGCATCGGCTTTGCGAACAGAAAGCCTTGCCCGCGCTCGAACGCTTGGGCCCTCCGCCGTAGTCCATCCATCCGGCCGGGAAGCGCTCATGATCTTTCCCTGAATGCCCGCAACGCCCGCGCCAGTGACAGAAGAAACAGGCCGGTCAAACCGAGCGCCGTGATGACCCAATACTCGACAAGGAATGCACCGGCGGTTGTGCCGGCCAGCACGGCAGCGAGGATGGACAGGTGGCAGGGGCAAGTCAGCACGGCCAGCGTGCCCCACAGGTAGCCGGTGAACGGTTTGTGCGTCTCGGCCGGCATGCGCTCGGGGCTGTTCATGGCAAACTCTCCGCATGCTGTGCCGGCGCGGTCGGCATGGCGGCCAACTGCACTTCCAGATTGGCCAACGCTTCGCGCCGGCGTTCGACGAACTGACGCAGCACAGCAAGCTGCGCGGCAGTTTCATCGCAGTTCGCCGCATCCAGCGCCCGGCACAGCCGCGCCAATGCGCCGAGGCCGATGCCCGCCTCGAAGGCGGCCCGCACGAAGCACAGTCGCTGCAAGGCGGCGTCATCGAACAGGCCGTAGCCACCCGTGGTGCAGGCGACTGGCCGCAGCAATCCGCGCAGCAGGTAGTCGCGCACGATATGCACGCTCACCCCGGCATCAAGGGCCAGCCGGGACACCGTGTAGGCGTTCATCGAACACCTCCTTTTGGTCGGTTCACGGCAATGCATATACCGTTTCGCCGAGTTCAATCCGCGCGCTGCGAATCCGATGCCGGTGCCGTAGAACATTGGGTCGATATCCGATCACGGTGTCCTAGATGACATGGTCTGCAACAGATGTCGATTAAACTCCTGGCCCAAGCCGAAAGCCTCGTGGACACTGACGATCGCCAATCCTTCCAATCCTTGATGCTTGGAGGCCCAGTCTTCCGCCGTCGGGACAGATGCAAAGAAATGTACATGGCAACAGAAGGACTGACGAACGTCGGCTGCTTCCTGCGGCAATACCAAGGACACCGCCATGCCGGCAGGTTCGACAGCCTGTATCTCGCTGGGTGAAACCGTGAGTGAAACGGGTGCTCCGGTTGCAGCGCAATGCGATGAGACGCGAGCTGTACGGCCGATCAGCGCCGGAAATATCAAGGTGTCCAGCGCGCACCAGGCATACAGACGGCGGTCGTCAATTTCAAAGACATACGAAGTCTCGCGCAAGGTGAGGCCGTAGCCGATGATGTTCCCATCTTTGTCATATTCGGTACTGGTGGCCTGTTCGAGTACGGCGGCCACTCGCTCAGCGGGCCAGTCGAGAATCCCGGCAAGTGTCGTTCGTGAAACCGGACGCCCCTTGGCGAGTTCCCGCAGTAGCGGGACCAAGAGATCCGCAGTACCATTGGTACGATTGACCGAAGTGAGACGTTCTAAAATATATGGGGCGAGCTTCATGGTTCCATCTCCTTTCATCCTGCGCAGCAGGACAATTGTTTGACATCCTTGGTGAAGGTCTGCGCCGCGAGCTTCAGCCCCTCGACCATCGTCAGGTAGGGGAACAACTGGTCAGCCAGTTCCTGTACGGTCATGCGGTTACGGATCGCGAGCACCGCCGTCTGGATCAGCTCGCCCGCTTCCGGGGCCACTGCCTGTACCCCAATGAGTCGTCCGCTACCTTCCTCGGCTTGTCCTTTCGAATTTGAATTGGATAGCGTAACCTTACTTCCGTACTCATGTACGGAGTCAAGCGGTATGGAAAATAATTTGGAGAACCTGACCATTGGCGTTTTTGCCAAGGCAGCCGGCGTCAACGTGGAGACCATCCGGTTCTATCAGCGCAAGGGCTTGTTGCCCGAGCCGGACAAGCCCTATGGCAGCATTCGCCGCTATGGCGCGGCGGACGTGACACGGGTGCGATTCGTGAAATCGGCCCAGCGGTTGGGCTTCAGCCTGGATGAAATCGCCGAGTTGCTGCGGCTCGACGATGGCACCCACTGCGAGGAGGCCAGCAGCCTGGCCGAGCACAAGCTCCAAGACGTGCGCGAGAAGATGGCCGATTTGGCGCGCATGGAGGCTGTGCTGTCTGACCTGGTGTGCGCCTGCCATTCGCGGCAGGGGAATGTTTCGTGTCCGCTGATTGCGTCGTTGCAAGGTGGAACGAGCTTGGCAGGGGCTTCCACAGCTTAGCGTGCTTTATTTTCCGTTTTCTGAGACGACCACAGATCAGAAAAGACTGTGCAGCCGACTCTTGATATTCCGTGCAGTCACCTTCTGAAAATGACAAAAGACAACGGATTTGCAGTATATCCCAAGTTAATATACTCGGTTAATATTTCAATGTTAATATACAGCCTAGAATTACGAGTAAATTAACTTTTTTCGAGCGATGACCGGGTAGCTGCGATAACCGCCAACTTTTTTGGCCCGGCGGAAGAACCCCCAAATCTGTAAAGTTTGCCTGGAGAGTGAAAAGCACATGCTGGTTGGTTATGCACGAGTATCGACTGACGATCAAAACCTCAACCTGCAACGAGACGCCCTCGATCAGGCTGGGTGTGAGCAAATCTTCGAGGATCAACTCAGCGGTGCCAAAGCGGAACGCCCAGGGCTACACCAAGCTTTGCAGTACGCTAGAGCGGGTGACACCATAGTGGTCTGGCGACTGGACCGCCTGAGCCGGTCACTCAAAGACCTGATTGAGATGGTGACATTGCTTGAATCCAAGGGAATCGGCTTGAAGAGCCTCCAAGAAGCCATCGACACCTCATCCAGCTCCGGAAAGCTAATTTTCCATATATTCGGAGCGCTGGCCGAATTTGAACGGAACCTGATCCGTGAGCGCACACAGGCGGGACTCCAGGCAGCGCGAGCGCGAGGACGAAAAGGCGGTAGACCTAAGTCGCTCAACAAAGATAAGCAGGCCTTGGCCGTGAAGCTTTACGATGAAAAGAAACACACCGTGGATCAGATCTGCGAAATGATGGGGATTTCAAAGCCCACACTCTACAAATACATCGAAGCTGCTAAAAGTTGATGGTGGAAGAACCCTCGAAAGTGACGAGTAATCAATATGTGGATTAATTGCAAAGAAGAAATGCCGGAGGATATGGAGGTTGTCATTGCCTTGTATCTGGGGCACTGGCCAGGACGTGGTAACAGCGGCATTGCGGATGTTTACGCTGCGGATGGCGAATGGTTCAACATTCCTGAGGGTGTTGCCATCATTGGGTGGATGCCGGTACCGGACACTGGGCATTTACCTATTGCTGAGCACTATGCTGGCTCAACAGTCGCGTCCAGGCCAGGCAATCTCCTTGGAAGTATCGAAACCGAAGTTCCTTCGATTTTCGAATGCATATTTGAAGGGGATTATTCAGAGGTAAAACGACCAGAGTGATTTTGCACAGGAATTTACGGTTTGAGGTGGATCCGCGAGGGCGAAACCGTAAGTTTCTGTTCAAATGCCCCCGCTAGTCCATTATGGTCGTACAACCAAGAGTATTTAAAACTGTAACCTCCCCTTGAAGTACCGCAATGATTAATTTTCCTTCCTTTATTTCAGTTGGAATAATGACTCTACCTCCATGGCCTACCGCACAATTACTGATAACTACAGACTTCAGTTCTAACAACATTTCATCGTCATAATAAAGAACGGTAATAGTTTGAAATTCAGTCATAAACACCTCCAAGTTGATGAACATATAATACTTCTTTAGCTAGCTGTTTCAGCTCAGTTCAGAGGCTATTTAGGACGTGTTAAATTTTATAGAAGGTTAGTTAATTTAATTGCAGGGATTTTACGCATTTACACCCAAAATTATTTAATTTAGGTCAAATTTTATTCATTTAATTGATGTCATTGATTCTAAAGTTGTTGAAACTATCTCAACGAAAGAGTATAAATACAAAATTAGTGGTCAGTATGCGGTAGCCTAATGAGTAATCGAGCGCACTTAAATTCTATAATCAAAAGTAACTTCCATCAGTTGCAAAACATGCTGGTAGAGTTTTCGCAGATGCTAAAAGGTTCTGTTATTGAACAACAGATTTATCAACTGCCTCTAACAAAAATTGAAGATGCCAAAGTAGATCCAGAAACGATAAACATCATCAAAATTTTTAGTAATGACGATGAAGGTCTAGATTTTTTACAGAAAGCATTCACGACGATGAAACTCGACGCTATAACATACAGCACTTATCTTGCTCACCGATACCCTGGATATATAGTGCTTCCTGAGACTATGCAGCGTGAAGTTAACTTGTATATTGATGAAATCAATAGACGTAAAGCAGAGTTTCATTTGTCTGTTAAAGCTGGGTATTCAGGAAGACAAAGTGCACATAAAAACCTACACAAATTAATAGAAAACGTAGTGCTTTTATCTGCAACAAGGAATATTAGAAGTTGTGATATCCCTATACACACTGTTAGTTTTTATTGGCAACACAAATCAATTCATAAGGTTATTACTATTGAAGAAGCAAAAATTATTTTAGAAAAATCAAAAGATAATCCAACGTTTGAATATGCTTGGGCTCATCGTGATGAAAAGTTAGATATGATCCAAAAGGAATTAGAACACCTTAATCACATACCTAATAATCATCGGATTGTCGAAATAAACCAAACCAGAACACAACCGTTTGTTGATTTATGGACTCGTTCGAATAATGGGAAATCAAATAAAAAAGTGGCCACATACAATGCAACATTGCCAGTTATTTTATTTGGGGAGCCACCACAGAAAACTAATATTCTGACTGATTATCATCGTGAAATGGTTAAATTTAAAGAAGTTGCACACACATTAATTAACACTCGAAAATCTTGGTACGCTGTGCCTGAAAAATAGAGGTATATTATGATCACATTCTTACTTGCTACGACACTTGTTTTTCCATCAATAAGCGAGCTACCAAACGGAGTAAAAGTTGATGATAGACAATTGTTTATGGTTGCATCATACGTCATAGAAGAACCAAAGGTGTCACAGCAAAAACGCTATATTGACAGCCTGTATAACACTCAGATGCAGACTTTACAGTCAAAAATTACAAGTAACAACCAACGTTTTCTTAACCTAATTAACTCTAAAGTTATTGTTGGCAAAACCATGTTACTTAATAAAAACAGCCTAAAAAGCAACGTTGATACCATTTTGGATATGTCATATCGATTTAATGAGGCAAGTGAATGACCGAATCTTACTATGTATTCTTTCGATATAGCTTATTTAGGATAAGCGTAATCGCGTTTACTATTCCTTTTGTAATTTGTTTATTGATAACTATTATCAACTATAATATTTATCAGTACCATCTACCTTATCATTGGTTTCTCGTAACTTTTATACCTTTCCTATTTGTAGGTTATAAAATCAAAATCAGAGTTAAAGAACAGAAATTAATGATAGAACGATGTTTCATTAATGTCATTTTATTGAAAACACACTCCGCTCTGCGTGACGAAAATTCGGTAAAGTGGATTCGTTCAAATGATAATGAAGCGTTGTATGAGCTTTATGCTGATGGCGAAAAAACAGGACTAATCATAGATTTATAAGCTAATTCACTTAGTTGCTTTAGTTAAGTAGGACTTACTTTAAAAAAATTAAAGTTAAGTTATTTAAATCTTATAATAAAGTTAGTTATAATCAATCTATAACCTTTCTCGCTTCGGAGTTTTTATCAAATTATCTTATCAAGAAGCTAAAGAACTGATTATGGAGTTTGGGATATTCACCGCCAAAGAATACACAAGATTCAGGAAGAGTTCTGTTGATTTAAAAAAGCAATTACCATATCAACCAAGCGTCTTTTACAAAAAGGAATGGGCTGGATGGAATGAATTTACAGGTATTAAGCATAAGAGTAGCAACATAGATCTTCAGCAAATTCAAAAAATTGCTATTGAAATGGGGATCAAAACTCGAGAAGAGTGGCGAATGGCGGTTGCTACGAATCGGATAGACGCACCATTATATATATCAAAGGTGCAAGGATTCAGTAATTGGTCTCAATTTCTTAATGTTGAAAGGTATGTTGGTTTTGATGAGCTGCTAAATTTTACTCGTTCATTAAATTTGAAAACTCAAACTGACTGGCGTAAATGGTGTAGAGACAACGAAAGACCGTCAAGTATCCCTTTTGATCTACAAACCCACTATAAGAGTGACTACATATCAGCTAATCCTAATTCAAAGATAAGTTTTTGGCGTTTTATATTTGTTGGTTTTAAGTAGTAAATTTATACAAAAATCTATTCATTGTATTTAATTTTGTAGAAATCCCGTGATGGGATTTCTACAAACCATTTTATTTACATTACACCCTTCCGCCCACTGAAGCGTTAGAAAAATTAATTACACTTTCATTTTCCCTTTGCTTTGCTTCTGATTCGTTATCAATATTTACATTTTGCTCGCTTCCAGCCGGTGTAGCAGCATCATTGCCTTGAGTCCCATTGTTTGCTACTTGAGCCGGAGCTACGCTGGCATTACTCTGGCCTTGTTCACTGGCAGCTGGTGTAGCAGCGTCATTGCCTTGAGTCCCATTGCTTGCTACTTGAGCCGGAGCTACGCTGGGATTACTCTGGCCTTGTTCACTGGCAGATGGTGTAGCAGAAGATGCAGTGATATTACCTTGAGTCCCATTGCTTGCTACTTGAGCCGAAGCTACGCTGGCATTACTCTGGCCTTGTTCACTGGCAGATGGTGTAGCAGAAGATGCAGTGATATTACCTTGAGTCCCATTGCTTGCTACTTGAGCCGAAGTTACGCTGGCATTACTCTGGCCTTGTTCACTGGCAGCTGGTGTAGCAGCGTCATTGCCTTGAGTCCCATTGCTTGCTACTTGAGCCGGAGCTACGCTGGCATTACTCTGGCCTTGTTCACTGGCAGCTGGTGTAGCAGCGTCATTGCCTTGAGTCCCATTGCTTGCTACTTGAGCCGAAGTTACGCTGGCATTACTCTGACCTTGTTCACTGGCAG